>LNFM01008147.1_pt1 | contig 15961 bp, 17 predicted proteins | sample 596031 | NCBI WGS metagenome assembly LNFM01 (sample SAMN04254537, study PRJNA301005) | activated carbon metagenome | isolation source: dual media filters at the Ann Arbor, Michigan drinking water treatment plant | place: USA: Ann Arbor | reverse complement strand
TATGAAGAAGTTGGAGCGTTTTTAACATGGCTGATATTGCTAAATTAGTAGAAGACCTTTCGAAGCTGACCGTTCTTGAAGCAGCTGACCTTGCCAAAGCATTGGAAGAAGCATGGGGCGTTTCGGCGGCCGCTGCTGTTGCTGTTGCCGGACCTGCTGCTGAAGCTGGCCCTGCTGCAGAAGAGCAGACTGAATTCGACGTTATCCTGACCGGCGACGGCGGCAACAAGATTGCAGTCATCAAGGAAGTCCGTGCGATCACCGCACTTGGTCTGACCGAAGCAAAGGCTCTCGTTGAGTCAGCGCCAAAGGCGATCAAGGAAGGCGTTAACAAGGCCGAAGCCGAAGAAATCAAGGCGAAGATCCTTGCAGCCGGCGGAACCGTCGAACTCAAGTAATCGGTTCTCCCTTACGGGATACAAAAATGGGCGGCCTAGCGATAGGCCGCCCATTTTCGTTTTGGGAGAGTGGTTGGGTGCCTAGCTGATGATGAAGGCGGCGGTCGCGACCAAGGTCAGCAGCATCAGCAAACGTGGTGGGATGGAAATTTTGAATGCTACATTCATCAAACGCTTCCTTCTTCAAAACCGAGCAGGTCGCCTGGCTGACATTCGAGCACTTTGCAAATCGCCTCCAGTGTTGAAAACCGGATGGCCTTGGCTTTGCCGGTTTTCAGGATCGACAGGTTGGCAAGCGTGATGTCGACGCGTTCGGCAAGTTCGGTCAGCGTCATGCGCCTAGCGTAGAGCAGATCGTCGAGTTTTACAGTTACAGGCATCAGACGGTTCCTTCGAGCTCTTCGCGCATTTCTGCGCCGCGTTCGAAGATGCCTGCGAGAATGAATACCAGCAGGATGGCGAGGATACCGTTCAATGATATGTCGAGTCCAGTATCGGACTCGCCGAACATGTCGGCCGCCTTACCAGCAGAGATAGCGAGCGGAACGCCGACTATCTGCAGGCCTACCATAAGCCATCCTATGGTCTTGAGCCGCAGGGCATTTGCACGGACAAAGGGGTTGCCATCCTCGACACTGGCTATGACCGCAAGCAATTTGCGCATGATTGTCCAGATCAACCCAAGAACCAATATGCCCAGCGCAAAAACGGAAAGCATGTTAGGCAAGAGCGCAGCCGGATCCAGCCCGGGATTGGTTTTGCCGAGTTCGGCAACCGCGTCGGTCCAGAAGAATGGCAAGATGACGCTGACCGCAGCGATCACTGCTCCGGCCATCGCGACCAGCCCCATGATAAGGTACACTAACAATCTCGTTACCCGCAAAATGCGGTTATCTGCAATCTCTGTCATATCGATCTCCAATGTTGATATTATTGTTTATCAATATGTGATGATTCGAATATCGTCAAGAGTTTTATTGTTTTTCGATAATTTAGTCATTTCCTTTGAATTCCGGCAGCTTTCGGGGCAATCATCGCAAATGACCGAAAACGCAGACCTCGCCGCCCTCATCCGCAACATTCCCGACTATCCGAAGCCGGGGATCATGTTCCGTGACGTGTCGACATTGCTATTGGATGGTCATGGCTTTCGGGCGACCATTGATCGGTTGGCCGCGATGGTCGCGCCCGATACTGAATTGATCGCTGGTATTGAGGCGCGTGGGTTTATCGTGGCGGCGGGGCTTTCGTACGCGCTCGGCCTCGGTAAACTGATGCTCCGCAAACCGGGAAAACTGCCCGGCGAGAAAATCGGGACTGATTATGCTCTCGAATATGGAACCGACCGGATCGAGATGCATGTCGGGCATGTCCAACCGGGACAAAAAGTGCTGCTGGTTGATGACCTGATAGCCACCGGCGGCACCGCAATGGCCGGGGTCGACCTGATTACGCAAGGCGGCGGCATTGTCCGCCAGGCGTTGTTCATCGTTGATCTTCCCGAATTGGGGGGTGCCGCAAAGTTGACGGCGCGCGGTATCGAGGTCAGGAGTTTAATCGGATTTGCTGGCCATTGAAATTAGGGCTGCAGTGTCAGTTCAAATAATGAGCAATGAGTAGGCGCTCACCCATATCTCCTTTCATATCGTATCATGTCGTGAGATTGTAATCTGACGCAAGATTGTAAAATGACTCCATTATCAAAGCTCTATCGAGTCGTTTGACGGTCATGCCAGTTGATGCGCGGCGTTAAATTACGAAATGATTGCGGATTTTTTGTGGATTGCCATCCCCCTAAACCCCAACCGGCAATCCCTTTTTGGCCCTCTTTCCCTGCGGGGATTGAGGGTCATTTTTTAGGTGGCGTTCCGCAGGTTTTGATTTGTTTGGGCTCAGGCCTAGGCCCCGCCAACACAAAGCGCGCGATATATCCACCGAGCTTGAGCTCTTCACTATAACCGGTCAGCCGGTATCCGACTGCAGCAAATTCGCAGAATAGCAATTTGGGCGGAATTCCGTGCTGGTCGGTGGGCCGGTCGCGATCCACAACGATCACTTCGCCGCCTTTGGCCAGAGCGGGCCGCATCCGCCAAAGGAAAGCATACGGCTCGTCTACTTCATGATACATATGCACCATGAATATGCGGTCGAAGCTGTTTTCGGGCAGACGCGGGTCGTCGGTCGCGCCTTCCTTTATTGCGACATTATCGAGCTGTTCGCGGGTCACACGCTCACCAAGCCGGTCAAGGGCGCCGCGGTTGATATCTTGCGCCAGCACCCTGCCCTTCGGCCCGACGCGCTCGCCCAAGCGAATGGTATAATAGCCTTCGCCCGCGCCAATGTCCGCGACGGTCGTCCCGAGCTTGATGCCTGCCCAGTCCATGACAAATTCAGCCTCACCAGCTTCGTCACGGGCCGCCTCGTTTGAAAATTGCGTGTCGCCTGCTGCGGAGACCAACCGGTCAGGTCGCGGAAATTCGCTGGCGGTTTCCGGTCGCTCACCATCGGTATCAGCCGGCTTGCAAGCAGCTACTGCAATTAATGCGGCGATGGCGGCACAGGTTGTTTTGAAACGCATGCTCAGACTTCGGTATTCGTTAGCAGACCCGCCGCTTTTCTATCAAAATCGGCAAAGGTACCGGCCACCCAATCGGGCAATGGAATGGGGCGATGCTGTTCAAGATCGACATGCACACTGACCAGATCGACAGTCGCCCGCAGGTCGTCCGATCCATCATCGGTTGCGCCGTGGATTTCAACCAACTGCGTCATGCTTGTCCGGCCTGTCGCAACCGTCCGCGCCATCACTTCGATTAGTTCATCCGGCTTAATCGGCGCAAACCACGTCACCGTCGCTTTTTTTACGTGGAATTCAAGCGGCGCGCCATCGGCCTGCTCGCGAAACTTTACGGCGCGCCAATATTCGGTGATCGCGACGTCTGCATAATCGAGATATCGCGCGTTGAACACGACGCCCTGTGCATCTGTCTCAGACCAGCGAACGCGGAAGCGATGGTGGAAGGCGAATTCTCTGCGCGCCATGTCAGATTGCTTTGTTTTGGCTGGGGGTGTTGACGCCCATGGATTTCAGATAGGCCTTCACGTTACGCGCCGCTTGCCGAAGGCGGTGTTCGTTTTCGACCATTGCGATGCGGACATAGCCTTCCCCGTCTTCGCCATATCCTACGCCCGGGGCGACCGCTACCTTGGCATGGGTGAGCATCTGCTTTGAAAATTCGAGGCTTCCCAGATGTGCCAGTGCAGGCGGCAACGGTGCCCATGCGAACATCGAAGCCTTGGGCGGCGGGATGTCCCATCCAGCGCGACCAAAGGCGTCGACCAATATGTCGCGGCGTTTGTGATAAAGCAGCCGGTTTTGTTCGACGATATCCTGCGGCCCGTTGAGCGCAGCACATGCGGCGGCCTGAATGGGCGTAAACGCGCCATAATCAAGGTAGCTTTTGACCCGCGTCATCGCTGCGATAAGGTCTTTGTTGCCGACCGCAAAGCCAACGCGCCATCCCGCCATCGAGTAGGTCTTGGACAGTGAGGTAAACTCGACCGCAACGTCCTTGCCACCTTTTACTTGCAGGATGGACGGAGTTGGATTGCCGTCAAAATAAAGCTCGGAATAAGCGAGGTCGGACAATATCCAGACCTTGTTTTCTTTGGCCCAGGCCACCAGCCGCTCGTAAAACGCGAGATCGACGGTCTCGGCGGTTGGATTAGAAGGATAGTTCACCACTAATATCGACGGACGCGGTACGGTGAAGGCCATCGCGCGCTCAAGCGAACGGAAATAATTCTCATCAGGCGTTGTCGGCACCGAGCGTATCGTCGCACCTGCGATAATGAAGCCGAAGGTGTGGATGGGATAGCTTGGATTAGGCGCGAGCACGACATCGCCCGGCGCGGTAATCGCGGTGGCAAGGCTGGCTAAGCCCTCTTTCGAGCCCATCGTCACCACAACTTCGGTTTCGGGATCAACATCGACGCCGAAGCGGCGACCATAATAATTGGCCTGCGCCTTACGAAGCCCGGGAATTCCCTTTGAGGCCGAATATCCATGCGCATCCGGCTTCCGCGCAACTTCGCACAGCTTTTCGATCACATGCGGCGGCGGCGGCAAGTCGGGATTGCCCATGCCAAGGTCTATAATGTCCTCACCGCCCGCGCGGGCCGCAGCGCGCATCGCATTGACTTCAGCAATGACATAAGGCGGCAGACGCTTGATGCGGTAGAATTCTTCGGACATTTGCTCCCGTTCCCGGTTTAGGTTTCAAGAGCCGCCTTCATGGGCGAAGTTTACGCCCATTTCCAGAAAAACTAATTAACGCGGCCGGTTGCCCTTTGCCTTGTGCCTGACGCCGTGCTTCGACGGAGGCGGACCATCGCTACGGAAGGGCCGTGCGCCATCCCGGGGGGGACCACCTGCACCGCGTGGACCACCGCCACGAGGACCGTCGCCGCGGGGGCCGCCTGAGCTTACGCCAAGCTGAGGCCGCTGCGGGCGTCCGCCGTCGCGACCACCGTCTCTGCCCATACGTTTGTTATCGCGCGCGGCTTCGCGCGGCGGGCCACTGGCTTGGACGATTTCGACGTCATGGTCTTCATCGCGGCCGGGCTGCGCTATTGCCTTAGCGAATTTGGCCACTGCAGCAGCAGCAATGCCGACATGCGTTTCATTGGCGGCGATACGGATTGCGCCGATGTCGTTCTTGGTCACCCCGCCACGACGGCAGAGCAACGGCAATATCCATTTCGGATCGGCATTGTTGCGGCGGCCGATATTGAGCGTGAACCACACCGAGTCGTCGAACCCTGCACGATGGCTTTCCTGGCGGTTTTCACGGCTGCCATCGTCGAGCATATCTTCGGCCTGCGGCATTTTGGCGCGGTGAACGCGGACCAAAGCAGCAGCAATGTCCTCGGCCGACATGGTTTCAAGAAGCTTGGCACCAAGTGCGCGATCTTCTTCTTCGACCTCGACCGGTGTAAGCAGTGTTTCAAGCAAGCGTTCATGATCTTTGGCGCGGATATCGGCGCCGGTTGGCACCTTGATCCACTCAGCTTCGATCTTGGCACCACGAAGCATCGATTCGACCCGCTTGCGGCGTTGATAGGGAACGATGAGTACTGCAGTACCCTTGCGGCCTGCCCGGCCGGTGCGACCTGAGCGGTGCTGAAGCCCTTCGGCATCGCGCGGCAGCTCGACGTGAACGACCAGCGACAGATTGGGAAGATCGATACCGCGAGCGGCAACGTCGGTTGCAACGCAGACGCGCGCACGCTGGTCGCGCAAAGCCTGCAATGCCTGGTTACGCTCGGACTGCGAATGCTCGCCCGATAGCGCCACGACGTTGAAGCCGCGTTCGGTCAGGCTGGCGTGCAAGCGGCGCACGTTTTCGCGTGTCGCGCAGAACAGAATCGCTGTTTCTGCTTCGTGCAAACGAAGCAGGTTCACCACGGCATTTTCAATGTCAGGCGGAGCGACCGTGACCACCTGATAGCTGATGTCACCATGTCCGCGGTCTTCGCCAACCGTCGAAATGCGAAGCGCGTCGCGCTGATAGCGCTTTGCGAGCGACACAATCGGCTTTGGCATCGTCGCCGAAAACAACAGAGTCCGGCGACCTTCAGGCGTCGCATTGAGGATCTCCTCAAGCTCGTCACGGAAACCCATGTCGAGCATTTCGTCGGCTTCATCGAGTATTGCGACCTTCAAGGCTGACAGGTCGAGCGCGCCGCGTTCAAGGTGATCGCGTAAACGGCCTGGAGTGCCCACCACGATTTGCGCGCCTTGATTCAATGCGCGCCGTTCTTTCGATGCGTCCATGCCACCGACGCAGGTCGCAATGCGCACGCCTGCCTTCGCATAAAGCCACATCAGTTCGCGGCTAACCTGCAAGGCGAGTTCGCGAGTCGGTGCAATAATCAAGGCCGCGGGCTCGCGGGCAAGGCTGACCATGCCGCCATCGAGAATCTGCGGAGCCATTGCGAGTCCGAATGCGACGGTCTTGCCAGAGCCGGTCTGCGCGGACACAACAAGGTCGCGACCCACCGCTTCTTCGGCGATTACAGCTGTTTGGACGGGTGTCAGCGTGGTGTAGCCACGCAACGTAAGCGCTTCATCGAGAAGCGGCGGGATATTGTCAAATGTCATATGTCGCGCCCATTGCGCCTTTTTTGCTGCAATGTCCATGCTGCACTGCACAACAAATCTATGTTTCGACAAATGGCATGCTTGGGTTATGCAATGCCATGGCCGATTCACCAAAGCTCCCGCCGTTTATGGACCCCGAACAAATCACCAAGATGATTGACGGCGCAGGCATGCCAAGCGACCCGACGGCGGCTTACAAACAGGCGCTTGATGCCTGGGGACAGGTGCTGGCCCCGCTTGCCAAAGCCGGACGCGACAAACTTGATCCTAAAGACCGCCGATTTTCAGCTCCGCAATGGGAGCACCCAGTTTTCGATCTTGTACGGCAGGGCTATCAGGTCATGTCAGATTACATGCTCGGCGCAGCAGAGCAGATCGACAATATTCCCGAGGCGGAGAAAGCAAAAATCGGTTTCGCGATCCGAACCTTGGTTGAGGCGATGAGCCCGGCAAATTCACCGTTCACGAACCCGGTTGCACTTGAAAAAGCGGTTGAGACAAACGGTGCCAGCTTGATGTCGGGAATGCAGCATTTGATGCACGACATGCAGCGCGGGCAGCTCACCCACACCGATCCCGAAGCGTTCAAGCTTGGCGAGAATATAGCTGCCACGCCCGGCAAGGTCGTTCACCAAACGCCGCTCTATCAGTTGCTGCAATATGAGCCATCGACAGAAAAGGTCTTGGAAACGCCGCTGATCATTTTCCCGCCATGGATCAACCGTTTCTATATTCTCGACCTTACCGCAGAAAAAAGTTTCATCAAATATTGTGTCGATCAAGGCATCACAGTGTTTGTCGTATCTTGGAAATCTGCGGACAGTTCGATGAAAGATGTTGTGTGGGACGACTATATTGCCGCCCAGATTGACGCCATTGATACCGTGCGCGCTGGACTGAAGGTCGATGACGTCCACACCATTGGATATTGCGTTGCCGGAACAACATTGGCGGCTACACTCGCAATTCTCGCCACGAAGGGCGAAGCAGACAAGGTACGCAGCGCGACATTTTTTACCGCGCAGGTCGATTTTTCACGCGGCGGTGAATTGCTTAACTTCATCGACGACAATCAGCTGAAAATGGTCGAGGCTCTTGCTGCCCCGCAAGGCTATCTTGATGGCCGTTTTCTGGCGCTCAGCTTTAACCTGCTGCGGGGCAAGGACCTGATTTGGTCAACGGTGGTTAAAAATTATCTGTTGGGCGAGGAATATCCAGCGTTCGACTTGCTGCATTGGAACGGCGATGTCACCAATCTGCCCGCCCGCTGGCACCGCGAATATCTTTGCGACCTCTATCGCGACAACAAATTGGTAATCCCGAACGAGATGTCGGCGCTCGACACACCAATCGATCTGACCAAGGTGAAGACACCAACCTACATTCAGGCAGGCCGCGAAGACCATATCGCGCCAGCCGAAAGCGTCTGGAAGATGCAGGACCATTTCACCGGCCCGGTCAAATTCGTATTGGCGGGCAGCGGTCATATCGCAGGCGTGGTCAACCCGCCGGTGTCGCGGAAATACCAATATTGGACAAATGACGCAAAACCCGCTTCGCTCGATGCTTTCATCGATGGCGCAACCGAAACAAAAGGCAGTTGGTGGCCGGATTGGCAAGCTTGGCTGACTGGACATGGTAACAAGCAGGTTGCAGCCAAGGGCCCACGCATTCCCGGCGAAGGCAAGCTAAAGGCCCTGGAATCAGCGCCAGGAAGTTATGTCAAAACGCGATGAATGAAAGGGCGCGATTAGATCGCGCCCCTCCGATATGTCTATTCTGCTTGTGGTGCCGCCTCACTGGCGTTTTCAGGTAGGCCACCCAATTCGCTTACCATCTTTTTATATGCGTCGAGATAGGCCAATACGATGACCTGACCGATGTCGCTGTTCTGATAGCTACCGCCGCCAGCTCCAGCCAGGCCACCGCCCCACCATGCGCCACCGCCAGCACCCCAGCTCAAATCAGACTTGCGGTAATAGCCTTCGCTAAGCGCCTCGATTTCGGTCGTACGTACATTAACCACCGACAGCGAAACATTGGCTTCTTTCTTGGAAACCTTCAGCCCGCCGACCAGGCCGCCGAGGAGCCGTCCGCCAAGCGCACCGGCGATACCGCCCGCTACCCCGCTGCCGCCCGAATTGCTATTGCGGCTGATGATGTCGGGGACGATAACATAGTCCGCTGCTTTGACCTGTCTCCGCCCAATGTTCGAACCTTCTTGAAGCTCGCCCGAGTCGCCGAGCGCGCGCTCGACCGCCCGTGCAGCCAAGCCGCCGCCGCGGTCGACCAAGCCAAAACAGCCAGATTTCTGAACGAAAAACTTGATGATGGCTTCGGGATTGGAAAGCCCCAACTCGCTCCACCATTTGGTTTCGGGTTCAGTGATCGCCACCGTACCCAGCCGCTTCGTGCAGGTCGGTATTTCGGTCATATTTTTATCTTGAGCTTTTTTGGCCGAAGACTTGTCTTCTTTGGCAGCCGCAGGTGCCGTAGAAGCCAGCATCGCGCCAGCGAGCAATGTCGATATTATCAGTCGCATCATAATCCTTCCCTTGCAGCGCGCGTCTAAACGCGCTCTGAAAAAAATACTGTATTGTGGTGCGACCCCCTGCGGTGGCTATATGCTGCTCAGGCACCGTCTACTAGTATAAATTCGACGACAGTCTGTCTAATTTCGGTGACCTGCCACATAAATCCAGCAGTTGACGTTTACGTAAACGTCTAGTATCTCGTTAACAACGCTTTTGAGGAGAATCGCCGTGCAATTGGAATTCAGCCCTGAAGAAATCGCCTTTCAAACCGAAGTGCGCACTTTCATCGCCGAGAACTATCCCGACAATCTGCGCGCGGTGCAGGATGAAGGGCATGATCTCACCAAAGAAGATTTCCTATCATGGCACCGTATTCTTGCAAAAAAGGGCTGGATCGCGCCGGCTTGGCCAGTCGAATATGGCGGCCCTGGCTGGACCCCTACACAGCGGTTTATCTGGTCCGAAGAATTAGCCGCCGCCGATTGTATCGGCACGATGCCGTTCGGTCTTTCGATGGTCGGCCCCGTGATTTACACGTTCGGTACTCCTGAACAAAAAGCGCGTTTCCTGCCCGGCATCCTGTCGGGCGATGACTGGTGGTGTCAGGGTTATTCCGAGCCCGGCGCCGGGTCCGACCTTGCTTCGCTCCGCACCAAGGCGGTGCGTGATGGCGATCATTATATCGTCAACGGTCAGAAGACTTGGACGACGATGGCGCAGCATGCCGATTGGGGTTTCTTCCTCGTTCGCACCGACAATGACGCCAAGGCTCAGGAAGGCATCAGCTTCCTGCTGATCGACATGAAATCGCCTGGCGTGACCGTTCGGCCGATTATCACGCTTGGCGGCGAGCACGAAGTCAACGAAGTCTGGCTCGAGGACGTTCGCGTCCCCGTCGACCAGCGTGTTTACGAAGAGAATAAGGGCTGGACCTGCGCCAAGTTCCTTCTCGCCCACGAACGCACCGGCATTGCGGCGGTTGCCCGGTCAAAGCGCGGCGTCGAAAAGATCAAGGAAATCGCGCGCACCGAAATGGACGGGGACAAGCCGTTGCTTGCCAACGCCTTTTTCAAGCGCAAGGTTTCCGAGCTTGAGATCGACTTGACTGCGCTTGAATTCACTGAACTGCGCAGCTTGGCTGGCGTTGCCGCTGGCAAGGGTCCAGGGCCTGAATCGAGCTTGCTGAAAATCAAGGGCTCCGAAATCCAGCAGCGGATTACCGAACTCGCGCTCGAAGCTGTAGGCCATTATGGCGCGCCGTATTTCCGCGGCTTCGGCGAAGGCGATAATGAGCATCCCATCGGCCCGGATTACGCCCACCGCGCCGCGCCAACCTATTTCAACGCTCGCAAAACAACGATTTACGGTGGATCCAACGAGATCCAGCGCAACATCATCGCCAAAATGGTCCTTGGGATTTAAACTCCAATGTAAATTAAAAGATTATGCCGTTCCCGCGAGCTCGGGAGCGGCACAAAACATAATATGAGAGGCCTATAATGGATTTCACTTACACCGAGACGCAGGACATGATCCGCGAGACGCTCAGCCGCTTTTTGGCCGACACCTATGACTTCGATTCTCGCGGCAAGATGATGGCTAGTGAAAGCGGACGCGATGCCGGTATCTGGAAGGCATTGGCGCAAGATCTCGGCATGCTTGGCGCGGCGTTCAGTGAAGAGCATGGCGGTCTTGGTGGCGGACATCTCGAAAATGCGCTCATTATGGAAGAGCTCGGCAAGGTCATCGCGATTGAGCCCTATCTGCAGACCGTAGTCCTGGGCGGCGGCGCGTTGAAGGCGGCAGGTGGTGCAATTGCCGATGCGGTCATTCCTGAAATCATTGGCGGCAATGTCATTATCGCCTTTGCTTACGCCGAGCCGCAGGGCCGCTATAATCTAGCGAACATCCGTACCACTGCGAAAAAGGACGGAGCTGGTTACATATTAAACGGCCATAAGGGCGTCGTATACGCCGCTCCTTGGGCCACGCATTTCTTGGTGAGCGCGCGCACCGGCGGGTCGGGCAGTGAAGCAAATGGCGTGTCACTGTTCCTGATCGACGCAAAAGCGTCCGGTATTGTCCGCCGCGATTATCCAACCGTCGATGGTTTTCAGGCTTCAGAAGTCTATTTTGAGAATGTCGCTATACCTGGCGACGCATTGCTCGGTGGCGAAGGCACTGGCCTGCCGCTGATCGAACAGATCATTGATGAAGCGACCGTTTCAGTGTGTGCTGAAGCGTGCGGAGTAACCCTGAAGCTACACGAGGGCACGCTTGCCTACGCGCAGCAGCGCAACCAGTTCGGTCAGCCGATCTCGCGCTTTCAGGTATTGCAACACCGAATGGTCGACATGTTTATGGAGGTCGAACAGTCTAAATCGATGACAACTATGGCCACACTCAAACTCGACCTGCCAGCAGCCGAACGCATGGCGGCGGTTTCGGCCTGCAAAGCAAAGGTTAGCCGCGCGGCGAAGTTTGTCGGCCAGAACGCCATCCAGACCCATGGCGGCATCGGCATCACGCAGGAACTCGCCATCGGCCATTATTTCAAACGCGCCACGATGATCGAAAATCAGTTCGGTTCGGCCGACCACCATTATGACCGGTTTGAACGGCTGACTTTGGACGCATAATAGGTTGATCTGACGGCCTAATTTTGGCTTTTTAAACTTTATTGTGCAGTGCACCATTTTTCGTTGACATAGTCTGCCCAACTCATTATTGTGCAGTGCAACACAACAGAAATGGTGCTCGATATGGCCAGTAATGCAAACACTTCTACAACAACCGAAACCGCAAAGCCTGCGGTTGAAACGACTGCACCTGCGGCAACCGCCCCGGTGGCTGTTCAGACTAAGGCGGAAACGCCTGCCGCTGAACCAGCGAAGGTTGTTCCTGCTCCGGTGAAGGCTGCAAAGCCTGCTCCGGTTAAGGTTGCAAAGCCAGTTGTAGCTAAGGTTGCGAAACCTGCTCCGGTTAAAGCTACAAAACGCTCACCGGTTAAGGCTGTGAAGCCCGCTCCAGCACTGGTCACGAAGATCGTTTCTGTAAAACCCACCCCGATTGCTCAAGGAGTAACGAAGATGACTGATACCGTTAAGGCCACAACCGAAAAGATGACCGCACAGGCTACTGAATATTTCGCTGACATCCGCGAAAAAGCGACCGAAGCCACCGAAAAAAGCAAGAAGCTTGCTGCTGACGCGGTCGAATTCAACAAGGCGAACATCGAAGCCATGGTTGAAGCTGCAAAGATCGCCGCCAAGGGCGCGCAAGACATGGGCAAGACCAATGTCGAATTCGCCAAGAAGAATTTCGAAGAAATGCAAGCTGCTGTGAAAGAAATCACGGCCGTTAAGTCGCCAACCGATTTCGTTAAGCTGCAAGGCGAAATGGCTCGTAAGGGATTTGACACTGCCGTTGCCCAGACTTCGAAGAACACCGAAGCGATGGTCAAGCTGGTTAGCGACATGTTCCAGCCGATTTCGAACCGCATCGCGGTAACAACCGATCTTTTCAAGAAAGCTGCGTAAGCACTTTCTTGGAAGTTGTGCCGGTGCGTTTCTGAGCACCTGCCGCCCTCTCTCTCCTCCTCTAAAGGCGGTGGGAAGTCTCGAGCGAACCGGCGCATGAAATTAAGGGCCGCCCTTTCCCACACGGAAAGGGCGGTTTCTTTTTGTGTTGCGACAAAGGGGGCTTGCAGAGTCGCCCTGCCCTATCCTATTTTAGGGACATGCATATTTTCATGATCGACGACGACGATGACAAGCAGGGCGGAGCCGGACGTCCCGGCGTCGGTCTAGCCACGCGCACAAGGCCAAAAACACAGAAACCCAGCCAGTATAAAGTCCTGCTGCTCAATGACGACTACACGCCGATGGAGTTTGTCGTCCATGTGTTGAAAGCTTTCTTCTCGATGGATACCGATCAAGCCACGCGCGTGATGCTGCATGTACATCAGAAGGGCGTGGGCGTTTGCGGCATTTTCACGTACGAGGTCGCCGAGACCAAAGTCACTCAGGTCATGGATTTCGCCGCAAAGAACCAACATCCGCTGCAATGCACACTTGAGAAGGCTTGAGTAAAAAAGCCGCCCTGATTGTCGGAGCGGGCGACGCTACAGGCGGCGCAATTGCGAAGGCCTTTGCACGGGAGGGTTTTATTGCCTGCGTCAACCGCCGGGCACGAAATGTTGAGCAATTGGAAGCCTTGGCTGCATCCATCCGCGAGGAAGGGCATGAGGCAAAAGCCTATCCCGGCGATGCACGCGTCGAGGAAGCGGTCATCGCAATGGTCGACGCGATCGAGCGCGATGTCGGGCCAATCGAGGTCGCGGTGTTCAACATCGGCGCGAATGTGAATTTTTCCGTGCTTGAAACCACTGCGCAAGTGTATCGTAAGGTTTGGGAAATGGCCGCCTTTGCAGGGTTCCTAATGGGCCGCGAAGTTGCCAAGCGAATGGTCGAACGACAATCCGGCACAATCATTTTTACTGGCGCGACGGCATCAATCCGGGGTGGCAGGGGCTTCTCGGCATTTTCTGGAGCAAAGGCATCGCTGCGGATGCTGGCACAATCGATGTCGCGAGAGCTTGGGCCGCATAATATTCACGTGGCTCACGTTGTGATAGACGGCGGGATCGACACCGAATTTATCCGAGGGCTACGTCCCGATTTTGATGAAGCGAAGGCGGCAGACAAAGTACTCTCCCCCGATGCGATCGCCGCACAATATGTCGCGCTGCATAAACAACATCGAAGCGCATGGACGCATGAAATGGATTTGCGACCTTGGGCGGAGACTTTTTGATGCAGAAAAGCTTTGAATTCCTGTTCGATTTTGGCGGCCCCAACAGCTATCTTGCGCACAAGAAGCTACCGGAAATCTGCGCACTTACGGGAGCCGAGGTGACTTACGTACCAATCCTGCTCGGCGGCCTGTTCAAGCTGACCAACAATCTGGCCCCGCTAATGCGTTACGCCGACACACCTGCAAAGCGCAATTACGAGATGCTTGAGTTCGATCGGTTTGTGAAGGCACACCAGTTGCCGTTCAAAATGAACCCGCATTTCCCGATCAACTCGCTTCACCTGATGCGAGGCGCGGTAGCGGCGCAGCATCTTGGTTGCTTCATGCCTTATGTCGAGGCGATCATGACTGCGATGTGGGAGGATGGCGCTAATACCGGCGACCCCGATGTGGTGAAAGACGTGCTTTGCCAAGCCGGTCTGGATAGCGCCGCTTTGCTGGCCAAGGCAGAAGACCCTGCCGTCAAGGCCGAACTGGCCGCGAACACCGAGCAGGCGGCTGAACGCGGCGCCTTCGGCGTTCCGACCTTCTTCGTTGGCGGAGAAATGTTCTGGGGCAAGGAACGACTGGCACAAGTAGCAGAGGCGCTTGCCAGCTAGGCAATTCACGTTAAATACCCTGCGATGGACAAGATAATCGTACGCAGCGGCAACGCGCTCAAGGGTAAAATTCCAATTTCAGGTGCCAAGAACAGTGCATTGACGCTGATCCCGTGCGCATTGCTGACCGACGAACCGCTGACTTTGCGCAACCTTCCGCGTCTCGCCGACATCGACGGCTTCCAGCATCTGATGAACCAGTTCGGCATTTCGACCACGGTCGCTGGATCGCGTCCTGAGGATTTCGGCCGTGTCATGACGCTCGAAGCCACGCGCATCACCAGCAATGTTGCACCCTATGACCTTGTCCGCAAAATGCGGGCATCGATACTGGTACTTGGTCCGATGCTCGCACGCGCTGGCGAAGCGACGGTGTCGCTGCCGGGCGGCTGTGCCATTGGTAACCGGCCGATTGACCTCCACTTGAAAGCGCTCGAAGCGTTCGGCGTCGAGATCGAAGTTGCGGCAGGCTATGTAAAAGCGATTGCCAAAAAGGGCATCCCCGGCGGTACGTACACTTTCCCGGTGGTATCAGTTGGCGCAACCGAAAATGCGCTGATGGCTGCAAGCCTCGCCAAGGGCACCTGCGTGCTACACAACGCCGCCCGCGAACCAGAAATCGTCGATCTCTGTAATTTGCTGGTCGATATGGGCGCCGAGATCGAAGGTATCGGCACATCCGACCTAATCATCCACGGCAAGGACCGGCTTCATGGCGCTACGTACCGTGTGATGAGCGACCGTATTGAAGCGGGCAGCTATGCTTGCGCCGCGGCAATAACAGGCGGCGATGTCGAACTGGTCGGCGCCAAAGCTAGCGAAATGGACGCGACGCTCGATGCGCTGCGTCAGGCAGGCGTCACAGTGGAAGAAACCAAAACAGGCGTTCGCGTTGCATCGGACGGCAAATTGAAACCGCTGACCATTTCAACCGCACCCTATCCGGGTTTTGCCACGGACATGCAGGCGCAGTTCATGGCGATGCTTTGCATGGCCGATGGGGCTAGCGTGCTTACCGAAACCATCTTCGAAAACCGCTACATGCACGTCCCAGAACTCAACCGGATGGGCGCGCATATCGAAACCAAAGGGCGCACCGCGATCGTTCATGGCGTTAAAAAAATGACTGGAGCGCCGGTAATGGCGACCGACCTGCGCGCGTCGATGAGCCTGGTTATTGCAGGATTGGTTGCCGAAGGCGAAACGCATGTCAGCCGTCTGTATCATCTTGACCGCGGTTACGAACGGCTGGAGGAAAAGCTGCAACTGGTCGGCGCTGATGTGGAACGGGTCGGGTCGGATTAAACTAACTTAAGTCGCCCCTTGCCAAGTCGCATGTTTTACGCCATTTTTGGTTTGAGAATGACGCGATGACGATGCAAACCACGTTACCAAAACGATTTCGGCACCCGGTTCTGGAAGCGATACGGCATAGCCCCATCGCAACCGTTG
>LNFM01008146.1_pt1 | contig 15961 bp, 17 predicted proteins | sample 596031 | NCBI WGS metagenome assembly LNFM01 (sample SAMN04254537, study PRJNA301005) | activated carbon metagenome | isolation source: dual media filters at the Ann Arbor, Michigan drinking water treatment plant | place: USA: Ann Arbor | reverse complement strand
GGGTAGCGGGAGGAACGGCTGTTGGACTGGATCAAGGAGCATCTGATCGTCGCCGGATCGATCGGCGCGGTGCCGATCATCCTCGTCACCGTCATGGTGCTGAACCTGTCGGGACCGGAAAAGCAGATCCAGAAGCCGCTGAGACACATCCACGGCGTCACCGATCCCCAGTTCATGCACGAGCTGGGCACGCTGCTCGGGCCGCCGGTGCTGGGTGGCAACAGCATCGAGGACCTGCAGAACGGCGACGAAATCTTCCCGTCCATGCTGGCGGCGATCCGGGGCGCGCGGCACACCATCACCTTCGAGACCTACATCTACTGGTCCGGCGAGATCGGTAAGGAGTTCCGCGAAGCACTTGTCGAGCGGGCCAAGGCAGGCGTGAGGGTGCATGTGCTGCTGGACTGGGTCGGCAGCCAGAAGATGGACTCGGAAACCATTCCGGCGCTGCGCGCAGCCGGCGTCGAGGTCGAGGAGTACCATCCGCTGCACTGGTACTCGCTGGCCAGGATGAACAACCGCACGCATAGGAAGCTGCTGGTGGTCGATGGCAGAGTCGGGTTCACCGGCGGCGTCGGCATCGCCGACCAGTGGCGCGGCCACGCCCAGGACCCCGACTACTGGCGCGACTCGCACTACCGGGTAGAAGGACCCGCCGTCGCCCAGATCCAGGCCGCCTTCGTCGATAACTGGATGAAGACCTCCGGCCGCGTGCTGCAGGGCAATCGCTACTTCCCGGCGCTGTACGCCGCCGGCGACCGCCGCGCGCAGATGTTCATTTCCTCGCCCCGTGCCGGCGGCGACAGCATGCAGCTCATGTACCTGCTGGCGCTCGCGGCGGCCGAGCGGACCATCGACCTGTCGGCGGCCTATTTCGTGCCGGACGACTTCACCCGGTCCGCCATCATCGCGGCCATCGCGCGCGGCGTGCGGGTTCGGGTGATCGTGCCCGGAAAGCACATCGACACGGTCGTGGTCGGCAAGGCCTCGCGCGAAACCTGGGGCGAACTGCTGAAGGTGGGCGCCCAGATCCACGTGTTCCAGCCCACCATGTTCCACTGCAAGATGCTGGTGGTGGACGGCCAACTCGTCTCCGTCGGCTCGACCAACTTCGACAACCGCTCGTTCCGCCTCAACGACGAGGCCAACCTCAACGTCTACGACCGGGCCTTCGCCGAGAAGATGACCGGCATCTTCGAGGCGGACCTGAAGCGGTCGACGGAAATGACCCTGGAGGAGTGGCAGGATCGCCCCTGGCATGAACGGCTGACGGAGAAGCTGGCCTCGGTGTTCGCATCGCAGCTTTAGGCGGACGCGTCACAAAACGTCGTGGAAAGTTGCGCGAGTTTCGAAGTTTCTGGAAAATCGCTGCAGAAAGCGCGAGCCTGAGGCTCTTGGGCTGGATCTCGGGGGCGTTCCGTCAAGGGAGAGCCTCGATGAACATGATCGTCAGGCGCGTCTTCGCGACCGCCGCGCTCACCATCGCCGTCGCATTCATGGTCTGCGGCGCTGCCGCCGCCGACTCCATGGGCCAGTCCGAGAATGCTGTCGACCGCCCGGGCGGCGACTATCACAGCTACAATTCGGGCGGCTTGTCCCAGTGCTCCACCTCGTGCGGCACCATCGCCCGGTGCAAGGCTTACACCTACGTGCCGTCGACCGGCATCTGCTGGCTGAAGGAAACGGTGCCGCCGCGCATCGCCAATGGCTGCTGCACCTCCGGCGTCAAGGTCATGGGCGCCATGGAAATGGGCACCGACCGTCCCGGCGCGGACATCCGTCCCGGCTTCGACGTCGCCACCGTGTCGTCGTGCGAACGGTCGTGCCGGCTCGACGCCACCTGCAAGGCCTATACCTTCGTCAAGCCCGGCATTCAGGCTGCCAGTGCCAGGTGCTGGCTGAAGCACACCACGCCGGCCAGGGTTGCCAACTCGTGCTGCGTCTCTGGCGTCCGGATCGCCAACCCGCCGGCGCGGCGGGACAGCCTGCCGGCAACGCGGATCGACTGAACGCGCTGCCTACCCGCGGAAATATTCCCGGTCGCCGGTGAGCGTCTCGGCCATGCCGTCGATGGCCCGCATCACATGGTCGGCCTGGGCGCCGAACAGGCTGTCGACGGGCGTCCGCCGCCGGATGCGGGAGAGTTCGTCCCAGCCGCGGCGCAGGCCGGCCAGGAGTTGCTGGATGTCGTCTTCGCCGATGGTCTGTCTGCCGTACATGGTCGCGACTCGTTTGTTCCTGATTTGTTCATGGTCGTCGCGCCGCGCGCAGGAGTCAACCGGGAACGACGTCAGTTCATGAGGAGCAGCGCGCCATTGAGCAGCGAGGCGAAGGCCACCCAGGCGGCATAGGGCGCGAACAGCCAGGACGCGACTCTGTCCCGGCTCCAGGCGGCGACGATGAACGCGACGATCAACGTGAGCAGCAGCAGGATGACGACGAAGGCCGGCCCGATCGCATGGGCGGTGAAGAACACCGGTGACCACGCGAAGTTGAGCGCAAGCTGGGCCCACCAAAACCCGACGAGCAGCCGGGAGCCGTCGCCGCGCGAGACCCGCCAGCCCGCGATGGCGATGAGCACATAGAGGCAGGTCCAGACCGGGGCGAACAGCCACGAGGGCGGGTTGAACACGGGCTTGGCAAGCCGCGCGTACCAGTCGTCGGGTCCGGTCGCCATCCCGATGGCCGCGCCGCCCCCCACCACAAGCAAGAGAAAAAGCGCCAGCGAAACGAATCGGTTCATCTTGCAACCCCTCGACTGTCTCGATTTACCATCCTGCAACGCCACCAGAATACCTGCGTTCCCTCAAATTCGTGGCATCCGAACCCGAATCCGTTGTTCGCGTGTGCAAACAGTTGGCGTCGCCGCGCGATTCGAATTAGCATAAAATTCGAAATCACCCATTTTGGGTGTATCGCCGGGCTCGCATGGTTCGGTGACAAGGGCCTTGGGGGCACTTGGTACATGACGGTCTGGACTCGTCCGGAGGCTGTGGCCTATGGGGCTGATCTGGCATTCGAGAGCCTGGTCGGCGAGAAGCTGCGCGAGCTCGGCTGGACGTGCGAGGTTCTCCGGACGTCTGACCAGTTCGGATCGGACATCATCTGCAAGCACCGCGACAAGAAGGCGGTGGTCCAGTGCACGCCCGGCGCCAGGATCGACATCGGCTGCCTCCAGCATGCGGCGGCGGTGAAGGCCTATCATTCGGCTGATCTGGCGCTGATCGTCCACAACGGCGCGCCCTCCGAGCGCGTCGCGACCCTGGCCAAAGAGATGGGCGTGGCTCTTACGCATACCGACGAACTGGTCGTGGCCGGTCCCTATGACCGGTCCGATTACGGCGTCAGGCTGCGCCTCGAGCGCGAATTGATGCTGGAGCAGGAAAAGCAATCCCGCCAGGAGACCGAGAACAGGCTGACGCTGATGGCCTACTACGAGGCGGTCGGCAAATACGAGCGCGACAGCAAGACCTGGCAGGCCGCGCGCCGACGCCATCCCTGGGTGAAGGGTCTGGGCATGGCGTCGATCGCGCCGCCGTTCCTGCTCCTCGGCACGGACTATTTCATCTTCTTCCTGCTGCTGTCGCTGGGGCTGGCGGCCTATGCGCTGTTCTTCACCGCTCCCGGCGCCGAACCGGCCGCGCCCGCGCCGCTCCAGGGCCTCACGCCCGACACGGTGCTTCCCGAAAGGACGGCCGCGAGGGCCTTCCCCGCCCGCCCGTCCAGCCGGGAGAGGGTCGACCGTGCCGGGGTGCCGGCGCCAGTCGGACTGGTCCGCCACGGGCGAAGCCAGCACATGCCCGGCGGCGAGCCGAAGTCCATCGTCAAATGCCCCAAATGCCACACCAAGATGCGGCTGCCGCGCGGCAAGCGCCTGTGGGCCAACTGCCCGAGCTGCAAGAACAAGTTCCGCGCCGATACCTGACGCCTATCGCGGATCGCCCCCTGGCAGCTTGCGGAGGACCAGCTGCCAGTTGACGGCAACCAGTTCGTAGCGGCCGCGCCTGTCGGCCAGCAACCGGTTGATGGCGGGTGCCGGGCCGTCGGCTTTGCCGTCATAGGGCGACATCAGATAGTCATCGAAAATCATGATGCCGCCGGGCTTGAGCGCGTCGAACCCCGCGAACGCGTCGCCCAGAACATCGGCATACCGGTGCGACCCGTCTATATAGACGAGGTCGAAGCGCTCGCTGACGGAGCTGGCGGCAAAGAACGCCGCGGAAGTCCCTCGGAACTTGGTGACCCTGCCAGAATATCTGGCGGTATTCGCATTGAAGCGTATTTCGCTCGCCGCTTTGCCGCTTTCCGGATGCGCCGGCCCACCCTGCCAGGTGTCGACGCAGGTCAGCCGGGCGCCCGGCCAGTTGGAAAGCATGAACAGGGCCGACATCCCCTCCCAACTGCCGATCTCGAGGATTTCCGGGGAAGCGGGCATGGGGTGACGGTCGAACACCGCCAGCCAGTCGCAGAGGCGCGACATGAACCAGTCGGTCGAGAAGTCATGATCGCGCGCCATGGCCTCGAAGGCGGCACGGCGCGATCGGAATCGCCGCCTGATGCCAGGAGCCCGCATACGCGTCGCCACCAGCGTCGCGTAAACTGGCCATGGCGGCGAGGTCCGCCAGAGATGGCGCAACGACTTCGCGGCGCGCCGCAGATTCATTTCCAGGCCGCTCCATCTGTGAAGGTGCGCCAGCCCCTCGGGTCTACCGACCGATAATGACCTCGGCCGCCGGCACAATCCAGAAGGACGTCCAGCGGCTTTTCTCCGGGGCAACTCCCGCCATATGGCGTGTTCCTTGCATGTAACCATTGACAACCATTGGCCATTGGGGGCTCTCGGTGGACGACGACCAGCAGGACTACCGGTCCCTGTTCGACAACGCCGTCGAAGGCATGTACCGCACGTCGCCGGACGGGCGCTACCTGGCGGCGAATGACGCGCTGGCACGCATCTACGGCTACGAGTCGGCCGATGCGCTGATGTCGGAACTGACCGACATCGCCGGAACGCTTTACGTAAACCCCCATGACCGCGACAGATTTCGCGCTTCCCTGGAGGGCACCAACGCGGTGCACGACTTCGTCGCGCGGGTCTACCGCAAGGACGGCAGCCAGATCTGGATCAACGAGAACGCCCGTTCGGTGCGCGCCGGCGACGGCTCGCTGAAGTGGTACGAGGGCTTCGTCCAGGACATCACCGAGCGGGTCAAGGCCGACGAAAGGTTGCGCCTGGCGGCCAGCGTATTCGACACCGCGGCCGAGGCGATCATGGTGCTCAATGACGAATTTTGCGTCACCGCCATCAATCCCGCCTATTCCACGATCACCGGATACACCGCGCGGGACATCATCGGCTGCCTGCCGCCCTTCCTGGAGTGGGGTCAGCCGGACCCTGAGTACCCGCGCATCGGCATGGCTACCCTGCGCAAGCGGATCGACGGCAGCGGCCGTTGGACCGGTGAGCAGTGGAACCGCAGGAAGGGCGGCGAACGCTATGCCGAGCATCTTTCCGTCGTCCCCATTCCCGGCGGCAACGGCCAGGCCGGCCGCTACCTTGTGGTGTTCAGCGACGTCACCCAGCGCAAGCTGGACGAGGAGCGCATCCGCTACCAGGCCAGCTACGACCAGCTCACCGGCCTGCCGAACCGGGCCTTGTTCATGGACCTGCTGGCCAAGGCGCTGGCCCAGGCCGAACGGGAAGGCGAGATGGTGGGCCTGATGTTCGTCGACCTGGACGGCTTCAAGCTGGTCAACGACACACTTGGCCACGACATGGGCGACCTGCTGCTGCAGGAGGTCGCGGCGCGGCTGAAGCGCTGCATGCGCTCGTCGGACACGGTGGCGCGTCTCGGCGGCGACGAGTTCACCGTGCTGATGCCGCATATGCGCGACTTCCGCAACGCACCGAGGGTCGCCGAGCGCATCACCGAGACGTTGCGCGCACCGTTCGCGCTAAACGGCAAGGAGGCGTTCATCTCGGCCTCGATCGGCATCACCACCTTCCCCAACGACGCCATCGACGCCGCGACGTTGCTGAAGAACGCCGACGCGGCCATGTACCGCGCCAAGGAGCGGGGCAAGCAGCACTTCCAGTTCTTCACCGCCGAAATGAATGCCGAGATCGAGGAGCGCCTGATCCTGATCAATGGCCTCAACATGGCGCTGGAGCGCGACGAGTTCTTGCTGCATTACCAGCCCAAGGTCGACCTGGAGCATGGCCGCCTCACCGGCGTCGAGGCGCTGTTGCGCTGGCGCCATCCCGAGCTGGGCATCGTGCCGTCGGGCAAGTTCATCCCGATCATGGAAGAGAGCGGCCTCATCGGTCAGGTCAGCGAGTGGGTGATCGAGACCGCCTGCCGGCAGCACCGGCAGTGGCGCGACCAGGGCGAGGACATCAAGGTGGCGGTCAACCTGTCGGTGCGGCAGTTGCGCCAGCCGGGCCTCGCCAGGACCGTGGCCGAACTGCTCGAACGGGCTGGCGTCGATCCTAGCGGGCTGGAGCTCGAGATCACCGAAAGCATGCTGATGAAGGACACCGAGAACGCGGTGCGGACGCTGCGCGAGCTGGCCGACATGGGCGTCAGCCTGGCCATGGACGATTTCGGTACCGGCTATTCGTCGCTGTCCTACCTGAAGCGCTTCCCGCTGCACACCATCAAGATCGACCGCTCGTTCATCAACAACATCGCCACCGATCCGGACGACTACGAGATCATCCGGACCATCATCACCATGGGCCATTCGCTGCGCCGCCGCGTCGTCGCCGAGGGTGTGGAGACGCGGCAGCAACTGGACATCCTGCGAGAGCTGGGCTGCGACGAGATCCAGGGCTATCTGCTGAGCCCGGCGGTACCCGCTGACGATCTCCTGCGGATGGTACGCGGCGGCAAGCTGCTCGAGGAGGTGCTTCGCCCGGTCAGGACCGCCACACGCTGAAACCGGGCGCGGCACGGAAAGCTCCACCGGCAAGACCGGCGGAGCCTCGCTCGAACGACGTCCGGAAACTTGTCTTCCGGTCGATCACTTGGCCGAATCGCCCCACGGCGCTGCGCCGCTGTCCGAACTCCGGCCACGCTTGCGCCGCGTCGTATGGCTATGCCTGGCTGGCGATCCCGTCCTTGTCGACCCAGGCGGCGTGGAAGCCATAGGGCACGCGGTCCGGCATCATGATCCGGGCGACGGGGCCGGCGGCGAACTTCTTCGCATCGATCACGACGCATTCGCTGCGCCGGGTGTTCTCGTCCCACACGAAGTTGACCGTCCAGCCGTCGTCCTCATCGGTGCCGCCCGGGCGCGGCGCGAAGATCGCCTCGCCGCCATGGCGGCCGGGGCCGAACGCAACGTGCTCGGCGGTGCCGTTCGCCCGGTCGTACTTGATGATGCCGTCGAACATGCCGGCGCCCGTCATGGCGATGCGGGCGTTGTAGGTGTAGCGGTGCTTGCGGCCCATATAGGCCTCGTTGATGCGCGGGAACTCGCTGGCGTACTCGCCGTCGAGCAGCCGCTCGCGCACCGCGCCGGTCTTCAGGTCGAGCCGCCATTCATAGAGGTAGGGAACGTCCTCCACGCCGGAATCGGTGCCGCTGTCGGCGCCCACGACATTGGTCTTGTTGGACCGGCAGGCTTCGAGCACCACCTCGTCGCCCTCTTCATAGGCGTTGACGGTGTGGAACACGAAGCCGGTCTTGATGGTGAACCAGCGAATGTCGCTGCCGCCGCCATGCCGGGGCAGCACGCCGATCCGCGCGCCGTTTTCCGGGTCCCAGCTCAGCGGCGGGCCGCCCTTCATGAACGCCTCGAGGTCGCCCGTGACCGGCAGGTCGAGGAGCAGCGTATAGTGCTCGGTGATCGCGCAATCGTGCATCATGCAGCCCTTCGGCAGGTCGATCGCGACCTGATGTGTCATGGTGCCGTCCCTGTCGACGACGCAATGCACGCAATAGGGCTTCATGAACATGTTGTAGCCGAAGGCGATCATCTCCCCGGTGACCGGGTCCAGCTTCGGATGGGCGGTGAAGGCGTGGTTCAGCTTGCCGTTGAAATCGACCTCGCCCACCGTCTCCAGCTCGGGCAGGGAGACGTGGTGCGGGGCGCCGCCCTCCCAAAGGGCGAGCAGCTTGCGGTTGTGAAACACCATCGCCGTGTTGGCGGCGTTCTTCATCGGCCCCAGCTTGTTGGCGAAGTCGGGCATCGAGTTCAGGCCCTTCCAGATCCAGTCGCCTTTCTCCAGCTCGGCCTTCAGCCCCTTGGTCATGACGTAGCGGTTGCGGTAGGTCGCCTTGCCGCCCTCGAAATGCACCTCGTGGATCATGCCGTCGCCATCGAACCAGTGGTACTTCTCCACATCCGCGACGAACACCGGGTTCGAGCCGATCCGCAGGAAAGCGCCCTCGAGCTCGCGGGGAATTTCTCCGACAACCTCGAGGCAGGCTTCCGTCAGCTCGTTGTCGACGGGCGCGAAATTGCCTCTCAGGAAGGGATTGTTGGGGGCCTTGACCTCGACGATCTTGTTCATCCTGCTTCACCTTTGCCAGGGGGTTGACGCATGTGCCGGCAGCCCGCTCGCTGTCGACTCGATGGCACAGCATGAAGGATATTATTTACAATGTAAATAATACGCGCGCGCAACCGGCGGAAGCTGGAGCGCCGGAAGGCCCTCAGGCGGCGCCCGGGCTACGGAACAGCGTTTGCTCGACCTCGTGAAACCGCGGCCCCTGCATGCCCCGCATCAGCGTCCTCAATATCCTGGCGTACAGTTCCTGGACACTCGTGCCCAAAGGAAGCTTGCCGGCCATATGCAACACGATCACGCCGTGAAAGCCCGCCCAGAACACTTGTGAGAGTTCCTCCGGATCGCCGGAGAGTATGCCTTCGCGTACCATGATCTCGGTCGGCTGGATCATGAGCCGCCGGCACCGCTCGACCTGCTCGACCACATCCGGAAAGGCATGCTCGTCGGGCTGCGTGGGCTCGAACATGATCTTGTAGGCATCATGCTCGGAGAGCGCGAAGTTCAGATAGGCCCGGCTCAGGGCGCCCGCCCGGGCAAGGTCGTTCGGGGCCTTCGCGGCGGCGCTCTCGCAGGCATCGGCCAGCCGCTTGAAGGCGGCGGCCCGCACGGCGGCGAAGATGTCCTCCTTGCCCTTGAAATAGCTGTAGGGCGTCATCGGGCTGCAGCCGACATCGGCCGCGAGGCCGCGTATGGTGACCCCGTTATAGCCCAGTTCCACGAATCGGCGTGTGGCGGCGGCGCACAGCCGGTCTCGAAACGCTTCGATCTCGGCGTCGGTCAACGCTCGTGGCACTTGGCGAAACTCCTTCCGGTGTCCTCGCCCGCCTTATAAGGCTCTGGTCGCGGATACGGCAAGGTCGCGTCGGCCTTGAGACGTCATTGTTATGGAGACCCCGCAAGCCAGGTCGCGGGCGCGATTCAGCTGCCGCAACCTGACAATGAGGGCGACAGCCTCGAGGCGAGTGCTAGTTTGGCTGATCGCGGGGCCGACAGGGCGGCTCGCGGGTCATCGCCAGCCGCCCCCTTTTGATGGCCGACCCGGCCGCTCCTACCGCGGCGGCAGGCCGCGCTTGGCGCGTTCGGCGTTCATACGTTCCTTGTCGCCGCTGAGCCGCTCGCCCAGCTGGTCCTCGGAAATGGTGCCCGCCATGTGTTGGCCAGCCTTGCCGCCGTTATACATGATCATCTTCTCGACCGACACGGCCAGGACGGTCCGCAGCGGCGAGTCCAGCAGGTTGTAGAAGAACGTCTCGCCTTCCTTGCTGTTCGGGTTGAGCTTCTTCGACAGCGCCCGGTAGAACCATTCCTTGGTCGGACGGTCGTCGAAGAACTCGCCGCGCCCCTTGAAGGTGATGGCGCCCGTCGGCAGTCCCTCGGGCGCGCCCTTGGGATAGCCGCCGCTGCTGACATTGACCGACACGCGGTTGTCGCGGCGGATGGCGGCGGCCCGGTGGCGGTGCTCGGCGAAGGTCAGCCAGATCTTGCCGTCGTGCCAGACGAAGGCGTGGGTGACGCCGACGGGCCAGCCGTCCTTGGTCGCCCACATCAGCACGCATTCATTGGAGTTGTTTGCCAGTTGATCGATCTCGGTTTCGGTAAACGGATAGATCGATACGATCTCGTGGTCGTGAGTTTGAGCCATGGTCCTCTCCCTGTGTTCCCTGGTGGTCTTCCCGAACGGCACTGTCGGCGAACCCGGCGGGAAAAACAATCATCAATGCTGAACGAATTCAGCGTATTTTTCAGCGTCAGGCGAGCGCGCGCCGCAGCGCCTCGCGGTAGTCGCGACCGAAGGCTCGGGAGACACCCGCGCCGGCCATCATGTCGAAGCCATGGAAGGCACCCGGATACACGTGCATCTCCACCGGCACGCCGTCGCGGGCCAGCCGGCGGGCATAGTCCAGATTCTCGTCGAGAAACAGGTCGAGCGCGCCGACGCTGATATACGCCGGCGGCAATCCGGCAAGAGAGTCGGCGCGGGCGGCCGCCGCATAGGGCGAAACGCCGTCGATGCCCGGCTCGTGTCCCAGCAGCGCCGCCCAGCCGAACAGATTGGCCGCCGGAGTCCAGACATATTCTCCCGTGTAGGGATGCGGATCGGCGGCCACGGTGCGGTCGTCCAGCATGGGATAGATCAATAGCTGGAAGGCGACCGGCACCTCGCCCCGGTCGCGTGCCAGCAACGCCAGCGCGGCGGCGAGGCCGCCCCCCGCGCTCTCGCCGCCGACGGCGATTCGCGCCGGGTCCACATCCAGCGACGCGGCATTGGCGTGCAGCCATTTCAGCGCCGCGTAGCAATCCTCGACAGGTCCGGGATGCGGCGTCTCGGGCGACAGCCGGTAGTCGACCGAAACGATGACGCAGCCGATATCGGCCACCAGCAGCCGGTTGCGCGCATCGCTCATCTCGGGCGTGCCCATCACATAGCCGCCGCCATGGATATGCAGGAAGCCGGCGCGCCGCGACGCCGCGCCGCGCGGCGTATAGATCAGCAGCCGGATATCTGGCGCGCCTTCGGAACCGGCGATGCGCCGTTCGGCCACGTCGACAGGCGCATCGGGTATCGGCGCCGCCTTGCTCATCTGATCGACACCCGCGCGGACCGCCGGGAGCGTTTCGGACGCGATCTGAAAAGCCGGAAACATGTCCAGCATGGGCAGCAGTTCGGGATCGACGAGATGCCTGGTTGTCATTGTCCCCCCTCGGGCGTGAGCGTCGGCCACAACTGAGTTCAGTCGTGGCGATCGGTCAAGCGCAAATCGCCCGGCGGGGAACCGCGCCGCCGTCAGCCGGCGGGCTGCAGGACCCGTTCGCGCCCCGGCGCCTTGGTCACCTCCCAGGTGTCCATGCCCTCGCCCGGCCCGCCCGGGCCGTAGAACAGCTTCAGCTCCTCGTCGATGAAGCGGATCGGCCGGGTGCCGTCGTAGCGGTCGGTGTAATACTTCACCATGGTGAACATGCGCCGGTGCCGCTCGACCGTGGCCATCAGCTGGATGATCGGCCAGGGATAGCCGGGCTTCTTGATGTAGCAGTCGAGCTGGTTGAAACGCTGCAGCACCTCGAAATCCTCGCCCAGCGCCTGCAGCCGCGCCAGTTCCTCGTCGATGTCGTCGGCCCAGACCGCCACATGCTGCAGGCCGCCCTGCGGGTTGTCCTTCAGGAAGTCCTTGTAGACCGACGGTCCTTCGTTGTGGTGGCAGATCAGCTCGAACTGGTGCTCGCCCGAATACGTAAAGGCCGCGGTGATGTTGAAGGTCTGCTCCTGGCCCCGGTAGGTGCAGTTGCCGCCGACCACGTCGAACCGGTCGCGGATGAAGAACGGACCGACGCCGATGTCGATGAAATAAGGCAGCGCCGCGCGCACGTCCGGCACCACATAGCCCTGCTGAACGATGGGCCCCAGGATAATGCTCATGAATCTCTCCCCATTGGATTTCGCGGCACAGAATGGGGCGGCGGGGCGCGTGGGCCAAGCTAAAAATCATGCGCGCATTTAATTCGCGCGCGACTCCAAGGCCTGAACAGAGAAATGCCGGGCTCTTGCGAGCCCGGCAAATCAGGGAAGACTTCATGTCTTGGGGAGACGATGAAATGGGCGGCCCTGGAAACGGGGAGGAAAGCAGGGCCACCAACCCTAGACCTCAATATGAGGAGGCCTTCGGGGTCACCACGCTGAACCGATACTTCGTGGTAACAGAGCCAAATCTATGTGTGCACCGCAACATCGTCTACCTCCATTGTGACAATTCCGCTATGCGTAAACGCTATGCCTCAAAAATGACGTAATCTGGCCGCTTTTTGGCCCGCCTTCGAGGCCCCTTAGGGTTGCCGTCCGACAAATTCGGCGGATTGGATCGGCGCAAGGGGAGAGCGATCATGATCAGGGGCATCCACCACACCTCCATCTCGACCGGCGACCTGGACCGCATGCTGGGGTTCTACCGGGACCTGGTGGGCGTCGAGGTATTGTTCGAAGTCGATTTCAGCGGCGCCGAGATCGAGGCGATCACCGCCCTGCCCGGCGCCCGGGGACGGGTCGCCATGCTGCGCGCCGCCAATGCCCATATCGAGCTGTTCGAATACGCCAAGCCTGTTCCGGAGACCGGCGATCCGAACCGGCCGGTGTGCAATCACGGCCTGACCCATATCTGCTTCGACGTGGTCGACCTGCCCGCCGAATACGCCCGGCTGAAGGCGGCCGGCGTGCCGTTCCACTGCGAGCCGCAATGGCTGGGCAAGGGCACCGTGCTGACGACCTACGCCCGCGACCCCGACGGCAACGTGGTCGAGTTCCAGGAAATCCTGAACCCGAAGAGCCGGATGGCGATGACGTTCTGACGGCGCGCCTTCCGCTGGCGCCATGCGGCGGCAATGCTAAACTCGATTCCATGACGGAACCCGCCCAGATCCGCGATACCCCTGACGCGCGACTGCTGCGCCAGGGTTTGGTGCCGGGCCACGAGGCCATCAACGCGCGGCTGCGGCCGCTGTTGCTGGAGATGGCCGCCCGCATTCCCGACAAGGGCACCAACAAGGCGAACGGCGACTCCTATTTCAGCAACAAGTGGCTGTCGGCGCGCGACCTGCACCGGCTGCCCGATCCGCAGATGCGGACCCTGGTCGGGCTGATCGAAGCCGTCGCCAACGGCGTGTCATGGCCTGCGGCCGCGCCGGCGCCGCTGCGGATCGGCGCCATGTGGGCCATCGTCTCCAAAACCGGCATGGAGGGCCAGCCGCACAAGCACACGGGCCGCGTATCGGGCGCCTATTATGTCGATGCCGGAGACTGCGACGGCGACGGCAACGGGGCGTTCGCCGTCTACACGCCGCAAGGCGGCCAGCTGCTGCGGACCATCCAGCCGAAGACCGGGTTGATGCTGATGTTTCCCAACACCCTGTGGCACGGCGTATTACGCTATCAGAGCGACAAACCGCGCATCGTCATCTCCTTCAACTGCGATGCGCCTTCCCACCCATGATCCGAGGTAACCCGATCCGGCGGCGCCGGCGCGCCGGAATCCTCCTGACAGGCACCATATCCCACCTCAGATGACCAAGCCCTCCCCGACCATGCGCCTCGACCGGCTGCTGTCCAACCTGGGCTACGGCAGCCGCAAGGAGATGACCGCCGCGATCCGCAACGGCTGGGTGACCATAGGCGGCGCGGACGTCACCGATCCGGGATACCCGGTACCGCTTGACCGGGCGGACACCGTGCGACTCGACGGCGAAGTCATCGATCCGCCGCCGCCGATGGCGGTCATGCTGCACAAGCCGGCGGGCTACACCTGCTCGCACAACGATCTCGGCGCGCTGGTCTACGACCTGCTGCCCGACCGCTGGCGCATCCGCAAGCCGCCGCTGTCGATGGTGGGACGGCTCGACAAGGAAAGCACCGGCCAGTTGCTGCTGACCGACGACGGCGACCTGCTGCACCGGATCACCCATCCGCGCAGCCACGCGGCCAAGCACTATCGGGTCGCCCTGCGCGACAAGCTGCGCGGCGACGAAGCGGCCCTGTTCGGCGCGGGCGGCTTTCTGCTGGGCGGCGACGCCAAGCCGCTGAAGCCGGCGTCCTGGACGCCGGACGGGCCGGCGAGCGGCGTGATGGCGCTGGACGAGGGCCGCTACCACCAGATCCGCCGCATGTTCGAGACGCTGGGCAACCTGGTGGTGTCGCTTCACCGCTTCCGCACCGGCGGCCTCGACCTCGGCGCCCTGCCCGAGGGCGCCTGGCGATATCTGGATGCCAGCGACCTGGAAATGCTGTTCAATCCCTAGGAACCGGCCTTCCAATCGTCGGTAAACTGGGTGATTCTCGGCCGATGCGAATTGTCTATTTCATCCGGGCACATAGGGGGCCACGCCAGGTCGCGCGCCTGGTGGAGGCGCTGCGCCACGAGGGCGCGCGCTTCCTGATCCACATCGACCGCAAGGTGGACGAGGCCCCCTTCCGCGAGGCGCTGGCCGAACCCGGCTCGACGGACGACATCCGCTTCGCCCGGCGGCGCTTCGCCATGAACTGGGGCGGCTTCAGCCTGGTCGAGGCCACGCTGTCCGGCATGCGGGAAATCCTCGACGGGGGCACGCCCGAGCGCATCTGCTCCATGAGCGGGCAGGACTATCCGCTGATCTCCAACGACGCCATCGCCGACTACCTCGCGCGGCAGCCGGACACCGAGTTCATCAGCTACGGCGCCATGCCGCCCGCGTTCTGGCCGCCCGGATACATGTCCCGCATCGAGCGCTACCACTTCTACGACTGGACGCCGCTGGTCTGGCCCGACAACACCAACGGCGTCATCTCGCGCCGCGCGACTTATCGGCTCCGGCTGGTCAGGAAACTGGCCCACTGGCTGTTGCCCAGGCGCCCTATCCCCGTCGGGTTCAGCCCCTATGGCGGTTCCGCCTGGTGGTGCCTGACCGGCGCGACCGCCCGCCGCCTGCTGGAGATGTCGGACGCCCACCCCGAGCTGGGCCGCTTCTACCGGTACACCGAGCATCCGGAGGAAATGTATTTCCAGACGCTGCTGCTGAATTCGGGCATGGATCCGGCGCGCGTTCGCGGCGAGTACCGGCAAAACGAGCTCGGCGACTACCTGTGGTTCGTCGACTGGCGCGGGAAGGCGTCGCCGCGCACGCTGCGCGAAGACGACCTGGACCTGCTGCTCGCATCGAACCGCATGTTCGCGCGCAAGTTCGACGCCGAGATCGACAGCCGCATCCTGGACCTGATCGATAAAGCCCGTCCGGCACATTCGATCCGGCTCCCTTCATGACGCCCGGGACCCGCGTCCATGTCGGACTTTTCGTCATCGGCGCGATGAAGTGCGGCTCCACGACGCTTTACGACCTGCTGGCAACCCATCCCCAGATCTGCATGTGCCGCGAAAAGGAGCCCGCCCATTTCGTCGGAGCCGACGTCATCGGCGCGCTGCGGCCTTCCCGGGTCAAGCGCTGGTGGACGCTGGAGGCCTATCACGGCCTGTTCGAGCCGACCGCCGAGACCCGGATCTTCGGCGAGGCGAGCACCTTCTATACCCAGCTCCCGGCGACGGCGGGCGTCGCAGCGCGCATCCACGCCTACAACCCCGACGCCAGGCTGATCTACATCGTCCGCAATCCTTTCGCCCGGATGGTGAGCCACTACAACCACAGCTATCGCGAAGGTGACGAGCGACGGGCGATCACCGAAGCCGTGGTGGAGGATCCGCGATACCTCGACCTGAGCGACTACGCGATGCAGCTCGCGCCGTTCCGTGAGATCTTCCCCGAGGACAACATCAAAGTCCTTGTCCTCGAACGCTTCCGGGCCGCGCAGGCCGACACGATGGACATGATCCATGACTGGCTGGGCCTGCGGCCGGCAGATCGAAACGCCAGCCCCCCGGAACATGCCGTTCACGTGACGGATCGGCGGGTCGGGCCACTGCGGGGCGGGCTGCG
>LNFM01008145.1_pt1 | contig 15963 bp, 16 predicted proteins | sample 596031 | NCBI WGS metagenome assembly LNFM01 (sample SAMN04254537, study PRJNA301005) | activated carbon metagenome | isolation source: dual media filters at the Ann Arbor, Michigan drinking water treatment plant | place: USA: Ann Arbor | reverse complement strand
CTTGTCGGGTCAGTGGCGGGTGCCGCATTCGGCTTCCTCGCCGGCTTGGTGGTCTATGGTCTCCTGAAAGTGACGGTCGGAATCCGCATGTCAGCGGAAGACGAGCGCCAGGGTGCCGACTTGTCAATCCACAAGATCGGCGCCAATCCTGAAGAAGACGTACGCATGGGCCGTGTTTGATAGAGGCTAAAAATAGCCCGGCGGACCTCAACGGTTCGCCGGGCTTCAAATATGCTGCGCTGCTGCTGCGTGGCTGAACTAGTTCCGGCGCGACTTGTTCGTCGACGCGGTCTTGTACCTCTTCCGATCGGCCTTGGTCACTTCACCGGCAGCCGCCAGAGCACCGATGCAGGGTTTCGAAAGACGGGGTCCGACGGCCCGCATGCACTTGCGCACCGCCGGCGTGCCGACAGGATGCATACTGCAATGGGCAAAGTAGTCGTTGGCACAAGCCCGCTTCACAGCGGGACTGACGTCGCGTGCGGATGCGGCGTTGGCCGTGAGCACGGCGGCGGCGGAAACGACCGCAACAGCCAGAGTGGCTGCGAAGCGGCGAAGCGGAGCAATTGATGTCAAGCGAACCCCCTGTGGCGCGGCCGTCGCCGCACCTGTGACGTTGATCTTTGGTGATGCTGCCGCCGCTTGCAATGCGTCGGCTTTTGTTTTTTGCCGGATAGGAAACTGACTGGCGCTCTCGCGTCTCGTCTTCCGCGTCTAAACGCCCACTTCTGGACGGCACGTCTGCAAAAGGATAAGCGATTCGCCGCGCGACCAGAGACCGGAGTGTTGGTGCCGATGACAAAATTTGCAAAGCGGGAGAGCCTGGGCCACATCCGCGGCGCAGCCGCGCTCACCGACGGCACGATCCGCTCGCCCTTCACACAGTTGCGTGCGTTGCTCGATAGCGTCACGCCAGGTCATGCGCAGCCGATCGAACTCACCATCGGTGAACCGCGGGAAGCCATGCCAGACTTCATTGCTGCCAACATTGCGGAAGCCAACGCCAGCTTCGGCAAGTATCCCCCGATCAAGGGTTCAGACGAACTGCGCACCGCCATCGCCGCCTGGATCGCGCGGCGGTACGCCGTTCACGGCATCGACCCGGCAACCGAAATTCTCGCCCTGAACGGCTCGCGCGAAGGCCTCACCTTCGCCTGTATCCCAGCGGTGGCACGCAAGCGCGGCGTCGAAAATCCCGCCATCGTTATGTGTAACCCGTACTATTCGGCCTATGTCGCCGGCGCGCTCGGCTGCGGCGCCGAAGCGGTCTTTTTGAATGCCACGCGCGAAACTGGCTTCCTCCCCGATCTCGATGCACTCGCCGCCGATGAAGCGCTCCTCGCCCGCACAGCAGCCCTCTTCATCGGGTCGCCATCCAACCCGCAAGGGGCCGTGGCCAACCCCGCCTACATCGCCAAAGCCCTCGCCCTCGCGCGCCGCTACGATCTCATGCTGTTCTTCGACGAGTGTTACTCCGAGATCTACACGGAGGCCGCCCCCATCGGCGCGCTCACCATTGCCGCCGCCACGCCCGAGCGCTTTCGCAATCTCGTCGTGTTCAATTCTCTGTCCAAGCGCTCCAACCTCCCCGGTATGCGCTCCGGCTTCTGCGCCGGCGACTCAGTCTTTCTTTCGGCCTTCGCCGAAATCCGGAACATGTGCGCCCCCCAAGTCCCCGGCCCGATCCAGCACGCCTCCGCCGCCGCCTGGAGCGACGAAGCCCACGTCGATGCCGCCCGCGCCGTCTACCGCCGCAAGTTCGCTGACGCCGACGCGATCCTGAGCGGGCATTTCGGCTACCAGCGCCCCGCGGGCGGGTTCTGCCTATGGCTCGATATGAGCCACCTGGGTGGCGGGTCCAACGCCGCGGTAACCTTATGGAAATCCTTCGGCGTCAAGGTGATACCCGGTGCTTTCCTCGCCCAACCAGGCCAGGACGGGCGCAATCCGGGGGACGCCTATGTCCGGGTCGCGCTGGTCCAGCCGGCCTCCGTCGTCAGGGAAGCGCTCGAACGATTGGTTCAAGTATCAGCGTAAAGACGTTCGATCCGATGTCCGCGTTGCGTGAAGAACAGTACGACGCCCTATTGCCCGAGCGCGTGGAAGCACGCCTGCTCGGCCTCGGCGCGCGCACGGGCGGAATTCTTCTTCTGGCCCTTCTCGCGTTCGCCTGGGCGAGCCTGCTGACGTGGTCGGCCAACGACCCAAGCCTCACCAACCCCGGCGGCGCCGGAACCGGCAATGCCGGCGGACCTGTCGGCGCCATCCTGTCCGACATTCTGCTCCAGATGCTGGGTCTTGGCGCCATCGTGTGCTTGTTCGCACCCATGCTGTGGGCCATCGATCTGTTCCGCAACGAGCGCATCTACAATTTCCGCACCAAAGGCGCGTTCTACTCGTTGTCGATCCTCTTTCTCGCCGGCGCGCTCTCTAGCCTCCCGGTCATCACCGGCTGGCCGCTGCACTACGCCATGGGTGGCGTGCTCGGCGATTTGGTTGCGTCCTTCGTCCGCTCCATCGCCGTCAATGTTGCGCCCGTCTCACTTGCTTGGACTATCGCGGGCCTAGCCCTTGTCGCGGCAGGCGTGGCCGCCACCGCCGAAAGCATCGGCGCCGATGCCAAGGAAACCGCCCAAGCAGCTTGGACCCAACTGCGCGCAGGCGGTTCCGTCGAAAACTGGCACCTCAGCATGCGCAGCGACCGCAACGCCGCGCCGTCAGCGTCCTCGCCCACATCATCCTACTCACCCGAACCGTCGTTCGACGCAACCATCTTATCCGCAGACGACGATATCGCCCCCCAACCCGGTACCATCCCCAATCTTTGGCAACGCCTGCGCGACGGCTTCCCGTCGTCAAAGTCGGCCGCGCACGCAGTGCCTCCCCAGATCGAAGACGACCAATTCGTCACCGCCGGCCCAGACCTTTCCGGCCCGATTGCCGACCTCGGCGATCACAGCATTTCCGCACAATTCGCAAAGCATTTCGGCAACGTCCGCGACCTCCTCCCGGGCTCGCGCGACGACGTCGAACATGACTTCAACGACGAAGACGACGAAACCCGCCGCGGCCGTTCGATTGCCAAGCGGTTCGCCCCCGCGAAAAGCCACGTCGCCGCCGAACCGGCCCTGCCCGAACCGCATCCCGATTCCAAACCGCAACCCGCGCGACGTCCCACCTCCACGCCGAAAGCGCTCCTGCGCCCGCCGCTCGACCTCTTGAAGCGCCCCGCCAATCACGGCCCCGCCCCTGCACTCTCGCAAGCCGCTGCCCGCGCCACCGCGCAGCAGCTCCTCGACGTGCTCGCCGACTACGGCGTCAAAGGCGAGATGCGCGACATCAAGCCCGGCCCCGTCGTCACGCTCTATGAGTTCGAACCCACCCGCGGAACCAAATCCGCCCGCGTCATCGCGCTCGCCGACGACATCGCCCGCTCCATGAGCGTCACCAGTGTCCGCGCCGCCGTCGTCCCCGGCCGCAACGCCATCGGCCTCGAACTTCCCAACGTGAAGCGCGACGCCGTCGTCCTCCGTGAAATGCTCGACAGCGAACCGTTCCGCGCCTCGAAAGCCATCCTCCCCCTCGCACTTGGCAAATCGATCGGCGGCGACCCCGTCATCGCCGACCTCGCCCGCATGCCCCACTTGCTCGTCGCCGGCACAACCGGCTCCGGCAAGTCCGTCGGCGTCAACGCCATGATCTTGTCGCTGCTCTATCGGCTGTCGCCGGACCAGTGCCGCCTAATTCTGATCGACCCCAAGATGTTGGAGTTGTCCGTCTACAACGGCATCCCCCATCTCCTGACACCCGTCGTCACCGACCCGCATAAGGCCGTTGCCGCCCTCGGCTGGGCGGTCACCGAAATGGAAGAGCGCTACAAGCGCATGGCCACCCTATCAGTGCGCAACATCGAAGCCTTCAACCAGCGTGTCCGCGCCGCCACTGAGCGCGGCGAAACGCTGGCCCGCACCGTCCAAACAGGCTTCGACCGCACCACCGGCGAGCCCCGCTTCGAAACGCAAACCATCGACGCCAAGCAGATGCCTTATATCGTCATCGTCGTCGATGAGTTCGCTGACCTGATGATCGTCGCCGGCAAGGACATCGAGCAGGCCGTCCAGCGCCTCGCCCAGATGGCCCGCGCCGCCGGCATCCATCTCATCATGGCGACGCAGCGCCCCTCGGTCGACATCATCACCGGCACCATCAAAGCCAACTTCCCAACCCGCATCAGCTTCAAAGTCACCTCAAAAATCGACAGCCGCACCATACTCAACGAGCAAGGCGCCGAGCAGCTTCTCGGCCAAGGCGACATGCTCTTTTCCACCGGCGCCGGGTCGCCCACCCGCGTCCACGGTCCGTTCGTGTCTGACGAAGAAGTCGAAGCCGTCGCCACCCACTTGAAGAGCCACGGCGAGCCCCACTACGTCGACGGCATCACCGATGGCGCAAGTGATGAGGCAACGTTCGGCAACCCCGCAGGCGGCTCCGGCGCCGACGACCTGTATGAGCGCGCCCGCGACCTGGTCTTGCGCGAACGCAAGGTCTCGACGTCCTACATCCAGCGCCGCTTGCAGATCGGCTACAATCGCGCCGCCGATATCATTGACCGCATGGAACAGGACGGCATCATCTCTGCCGCCGGTACCACCGGCCGCCGGGACATCCTCAAACCCGCCGCCTGATATCCACCGCGCCGACCTGCCCCGTTGCAGCGCCGGCGAAACCCGCTACTTATGGCCCCGGATTCGGGGGATTGGCCCTCAGTTCGTCGCATTGTTCCGACATTCGCTCAAAGCGGCAAAACGCTGGCGAACGGACATATCGGGGGATTTACAAGAATGTGGACCGCTAAGGCATCCGGCCTCGGCCTTTTCGTCGTGGCATCCTTGAGCTGCGCGCTCCCCGCGCTGGCGCAGGACGCCAAACCGGCCCCTGCTGCCCCAGCACCCGCTGCCTCCCCGGCTCCTGCGACACCCGCCCCTGCTGCTCCTGCACCGGGCGCCGCCGGCACCGCCTGGAGCGCCGAAGTCGCCACTGGCAACCAAGGCATCACACTCGACGAAGCCCAAATCAAAGTCGTCAAAGCCGTCAGCGACTATTTCAACGGCGTGAGCACGCTGAAGGGCAATTTCGTCCAGACCACGTCTGACCAGAAGAAGATGAAGGGCAAATTCTCGCTGCTTCGCCCCGGCAAATTCCGCTTCGATTATGCGCTGCCCTCCAAGCAGATCATCATTTCCGATGGCGAACAGCTGGCCATCCAGGATCTCGACCTCCGCAATGAAGATCGCATCCAGCTCGACCAGACGCCTTTCCGCCTGCTCCTGCGCAAAGATGTCGATCTGGTCCGCGATGCCAAAATCATGGAAGTCCAGGAGGCCGAAGATTTGATGGTGGTCGCGCTTCAGGACAAAAGCCCGGATACCCCCGGCCGCATCAAGGTCTACCTGTCGACTAAACCCGCCGTCGAACTTAAGGAGTGGGTTACGACAGATGCCCAAGGCATCGAGACCCGGGTTGAACTGGCCGACGTAAAAATGGGCGAAAAACTCGATCCTGCCGCCTTCAAAATACAAGGCGTCTCCAACAATCCCCTTCAAACTCCCCACTGAACACCATTCATTCGGTGTTGCTGATCGGTACCTAGCAAGTAGAGCCTGGGGATAACCCGCGTAACATTGATCACGATTTCGTGATCTAGGCGGGGAGGGTCTATTGAAATTCGAAAACCTGCGCTTAACTAACAAACAGACAGGCAGCGTCGTCTTTCATTGGTAGCTCCCCCCCGTCTACCCGATGACGCGCCTGAGACGCCGGCTTCCCTCCCGGTGTCTAGCGCGAGAGCGCAAGCGCCCAACTTCGCCCCCCGGAGTTGGGCGCTTTTCTTTTGAGCGGATTGCTCCGTCGATGTGGCTAATGAAAATGGGCCGGCTGTGCAGCAGTGCTGCCGCGCGCTGGCGGGGCAATCACGGCCGTATCCGCCACCATGCCGTCGATGGCCTTCAAGCTATCGAGCACGACCGCCAGCCGGGCTGTGATCCGCTGGACAAAGTGATCGGCCAAGGCGGCATCTTCTGCCATTTGCTCTTGCAGATCGTCCCGCGCAATTCGCAATGCCCGCACCGTCGTTCGCGCAACAATCGTTGACGAGTGCCGCGTCTCGATTAGCATCGCCATCTCGCCGAGCAGCGAACCCTCCGGAACCGCTTCTGCGGGGTCTGCAAGGGCTGGCCCGGCGATCCGCACCGCGTCTCCGGAAACGATGATGATGGCCGCGTCACCCTCTTCGTCTTCTTGGATGATCGTGTCGCCGGGTTTGTAAACCACGCGATAAGCCCGCCGCGCGATCTCGGTGATTTGCAACGGCCGCAGCCCCTGAAAAATCTCCAGCTTCAGCATCGGTTTGACGAATGTATCGATAGCCATGACCAAAACTTCCAACGCGCGCCGCATGGCCCGGATCGGGCTTGCTATGCTCAGTTGGGATACGGTCGGCCGATTCGAGAGGCCCGGTCCAGCGGGCTGTGGATGACCCTGGGGATAGGCCGTTGATGAACATAAGACGTTGGCAGGGATCAGGCGCCGTAGGTTATGGCGCCAACCGGTATCCACCGCTTTCGGTAATCAGAATTTCCGCATTTGACGGGTCTTTTTCGATCTTCTGCCGCAGCCGGTAGATGTGCGTTTCCAGCGTGTGCGTCGTCACGCCAGCATTATAGCCCCACACTTCCAAAAGCAGCGTGTCGCGCGGCACCACCTTGTCGCCGGCCCGATAAAGAAACTTCAAGATCGACGTTTCCTTCTCCGTCAGCCGGACTTTGCTACCCTTCTCATCGTGAAGGATCTTCGCCGCCGGCTTGAACGAATAAGGACCGATCTGGAACACAGCGTCTTCGCTCTGCTCATGCTGGCGCAGCTGCGCCCGGATGCGGGCCAGCAGCACCGCAAACTTGAACGGCTTCGTCACATAATCATTCGCCCCCGAATCGAGACCGAGGACTTGGTCCGCATCCGAGTCGTTCGCCGTCAGCATGATAATCGGTGGCTTGAACCCGCCTTTGCGCAATTGCTTGACGGCTTCCCGCCCGTCCATGTCGGGCAAGTTCACGTCGAACACCAAAAGATCCGGCTGATCTGCTCGCGCGCGTTCCATGCCCTTTGTAGCCGTGTTGGCATCAAAGACCTCGAACTCATCGTAGAGCGCCAGTTGATCTTTTAGAGAGCCCCGCAGATCCTCGTCGTCGTCGACGAGCAGGATACGGCGTGCGGTCATGCGAACGTCCCCTCAAATCCAATGTCTTGGCCAGCCCGCCAGATAGAAAATCGCGTCGCGGTACGCAGGCGTCTCAGCCGGCGCCGTTCCGGCAGTTGACGTTATGCCGCGACGGCCCTGGCGGGGCGAGCGAAAGCAAGCTATTCCGACGTGGAAAATGATGAGAAATGAGCCACGAGGTCAACTGTTTGTACGAGCCATCTCGCCAAGGGCCACCCGCGGCGCGCTTTTAGTTGGTGGCCACACCTATCCGTGCGCCGTAGGCCGGTCCGGCCGCCGAGCCCTGAAGCGCGAAGGCGACGGCGCGACGCCGATGGGACATTTCCGTCTGGAACGGGTCTACTACCGGCCCGATCGCTGCCCCAGGCCCAGAACCGGCTTGCCCGTCGAAGCGATCAGCCGTGCCGCTGGATGGTGCGATGCGCCAGCCGACCGCAACTACAACCGTCCCGTCTACCTCCCATATCCCGCGTCTGCCGAAGAGATGTGGCGGGCGGACGGCCTCTACGACGTGGTCGTCGTCCTCGATTGCAATCGGCGTCCCCGCATCCGCAACCGCGGCAGCGCCATTTTCATGCATATCGCCCGCCCCGGCTTCACCCCCACCGAAGGCTGCATCGCCCTTCGCCGCCCCGATCTCCTGCGCGTGCTGGCCACACTCAAATCTGGCGCCCGCATCCGCATCCCCTGAACCGCTCTGCCAAACAAAAAAGGACCCGGAGCGCTTGCGCGGCCCGGGTCCAGGTAGGAGCACGTCTAGGGGAAGTCCGTGCTCGGGAGAAGTCAGGCACTGGCCGCAAGAGGGAGGGTAGGACGGCCACGCGCCAAGTAAAGGACGGGCGGCCCGCGCGCTTCCGCACGCGAGCCGCCATCGATCTTAGTAGTTGTAGGCCCGTTCGCCGTGATCCGTGATGTCGAGGCCTTCGCGTTCCTTCTCTTCCGAAGGACGCAAGCCCACGACCATCTTGACCAGCATCAGGATGATCAGCGTACCGATACCCGAGAACAGGATCGTGAAGCCGACGGCCTTCGCCTGCGCCGTGACCTGGAAGATCATGTCGTAGGGAGCGGTCGTCAATTCACCCGGCTTCGACAGGTAGTCGGGAATGCCCGATCCACCGAAGTCCGGATTGATCAAGATACCCGTCGCGAGAGCGCCAAGGATGCCGCCGACGCAGTGGATGCCGAAGACGTCGAGGCTGTCATCGTACCCGAAGGCATGTTTGACGGCCGAGCAGAAGATGAAGCACACGATACCTGCGACAAGGCCGAGGATGATCGAGCCGAACACACCGGCAAAACCGCAGGCCGGAGTGATGGCCACAAGACCCGCGATCACGCCTGACACGAGGCCGAGCAGCGACGGCTTGCCCTTCGCGAGCCATTCCACGACCATCCAGGAGAGGGCCGCAGCAGCGGTAGCGACGAACGTGTTGAGCGCGACGACGCCGACCCAAGCGTTGGATTCAAGGTTCGAACCAACGTTGAAGCCGAACCAGCCGACCCAGAGAAGAGCCGCGCCGATCATGCACATGACCAGCGAGTGCGGCGGCATGGCTTCCTTGCCATAACCGATGCGCTTGCCGAGCACGATGGCGGCAACAAGACCTGCAATGCCAGCGTTGATGTGAACAACGGTGCCGCCGGCAAAGTCGAGTGCGCCCCACTTGAAGATCAGGCCTGCGTCGGCCAGCACGCCGTCGAGGGTAGCCTGAGCAGCGATTTTGGCTTCGCCATCAGCAGCAGCCGCAACAGCCTTGGCCGCGTTGCCGAAGGCATCCGGACCCCCCCAGTACCAGACCATGTGCGCCATCGGGAAGTAGATGAACGTCACCCACAGTGCCATGAACAGGAGCACGGCCGAGAACTTCATGCGCTCAGCAACCGCGCCCAGAATCAGTGCCGGCGTGATCGCCGCGAAGGTCATCTGGAACATAATAAAGAGGTACTCGGGAATATAGACGCCGTTCGAGAAGGTGGCGGCCAGCGACGTCGAGTCGACTCCGGACAGGAAGGTCTTAGAGAAGCCGCCAACGAAGTCGTTCAGCGCGCCGCCGTTGGTGAACGCCATCGAGTACCCGTAGGACACCCAAAGCAGCATCACGAGGCACATCGTGGCGAAGACCTGCATGCACATCGAGAGCATGTTCTTCGTGCGTACCAGACCGCCGTAAAACAGGGCGAGGCCCGGGACGGTCATCAGCAGCACCAGAATGGTGGCGACATACATAAAGGCAATGTCGCCCTTGTCTGGCGTCGGCGGCGCCGCGTCTTGTGCCAGGGCGGGTACCGCCAGCATGGCAAGTGCTGCCGCGGCGCCCACAAGGCGTCCGGTGCAGCGTGGTAGAGCAAACGTCATAGGTAACTCCCCAGTTATGGATGGTATGCGAGAACAAAAGGTGAGGTCAGAGCGCTTCGTCGTCTGCTTCACCGGTGCGGATTCGGACGGTGTTTTCGATCGGAGAGACGAAGATCTTGCCGTCGCCAATCTGGCCGGTCTTGGCGGCTTTGGTGATGGCCTCGATAGCCTTGGGCGCGAGCGCTGACGGCACCACCGCCTCGATCTTCACCTTCGGCAGGAAGCTGACGGCGTATTCGGCGCCGCGATAGATCTCCGTGTGGCCCTTCTGACGGCCGTAACCCTTCACTTCGGTAACGGTCATGCCCTGCAGGCCAAGTTCCGTCAGCGCAGCCCGGACCTCCTCCAGCTTGAATGGTTTGATAATCGCAGTGATGAGCTTCATCTGAGCACCCCCTTTTAGGTCTTGGCGGCCACCCGCACCGCGAGGATGCAGGCGTAGCCATGTGTGCGTTCGGGCCCGAAAGACCCGTTAGCCGCCTTGGGGGGAGTCAAGTCCTGTGCCAAATGCCGGCCCGGACGATAACACTTTGAAAAGGTATGGCTTATTCTTGTGCAGCCCGCTGTGTCCCTTGCCCCAGCCCCCATCGAATGCACAAAATTTATGCACAAAAAGTCATCAGCCCATTATTTGACCACGAACGACGTGGACCGGCGCCGGATCAAACCCTCCTGCGCCACCGACGCGATCAGCCGCCCCTGCCGGTCGAAAAATGACCCCCGGCAAAACCCGCGCGCGGCATGGGTGCTTGGGCTGTCCTGGGCATAGAGCAGCCAATCGTCCGCCCGGAACGGCCGGTGCAGCCACATCGCATGATCCAGGCTCGCCAGCTGGATCTCCGGGTCAAACAGCACCTTCCTATGGGCGATCAGCGCCGTGTCGAGCAGCGTCAGGTCCGACGCATAGGCCAAAACGCACTGATGCAGCCCCAAATCGTCCGGCAGCACCCCCGTCGCCCGCATCCAGATCGCCTGCTGCGGCTCCGCCGGTTCGCTGCTGAGATACCGCCGCACATCGACCGGCTTCATCTCGATCGGCCGCTCCCGGCTCCAATAGCTGCGCATGTTGTCCGGCAGCTTGTCGACGAACCGCGCGATCAACTCCTGCGCGTTGGGCAAGGCCTCCGGCGGCGGCACGTCCGGCATCCCCGCCGCGTGCTCGAACCCCTCCTCCGGCCGGTGGAACGACACGCTCATGGTAAAGATCACCCGCCCATGCTGGACGGCCTTCACCCGCCGCGTCGAAAAACTCCCCCCATCCCGCGTCCGCTCGACCTCATAGATCAACGGATGCTTCGGATCCCCCGCCAGCAGGAAATAGCCATGCAACGAATGCGCGGCCCGCCCCGCCTCCTCCACCGTCCGCGACGCCGCCACGAGGGCCTGCCCTAGAACTTGCCCCCCAAACACCCGCTGCCACCCATCCGGCGGACTGCGCCCGCGGAACAAGTTCTGCTCCAACGGTTCCAGATCGAGGATCGCGAGCAGTGCTGCGAGGGCGGATGGCTGAGTGGCGGGTTCTGACATGACGGCCATAATGTCTGATGCTACGGATTGAGGCGCACCGTTATTGGCAAGCGAGCCCGGCGGCGTGTCAAGCAACCGAGGCTGAATGTCCGCACCTTCAAAGCACTATGATGTCGTGATCTCTGGCGCAAGCGCGGCGGGTCTCTCCCTCGCCCTTGCCCTCGCCGAGGCCAGCGAAGGTGACCTCCGGATCGCCCTCGTTGACCGGATGTGGCCACCGTCCGCCGTCCGCAGCGATGTCCGCGCCTACGCCTTCTCCGCCGCCTCCCGACACATGCTGCAAGCCCTCGGCGCCTGGTCTCCGGTGGCCCCGCACGCGCAGCCCGTCCGCCGCATCGAAATCACCGACAGCCGCCTCGAAGACGGGATCCGCCCGATCGTCCTCACCTACGACAACCTCCTCGAAGACGGCGAACCCGCAACCCACATCGTCCCCGCCAGCGAAATCGTCTCATCACTGGCCCTCCGCGTCGCCAGCTCTCTGGCGATCGATCGCATCACCCCCGGCGAAATCACAAACTCCCAAACCGAAGGCGCCGGCCTCAAATTGTCTCTCGCCGATGGCCGCGAATTAACAACGCGCCTTCTTGTCTCCGCCGAAGGCCGCCAATCCTCCCTGCGCGACAAAGCCGGCATCAAGCTCATCGGCTGGTCCTACGACCAGACCGGCATCGTCACGTGGGTCGCTCATGAACGGCCCCACGAAGCCACCGCCGTCCAGCATTTCCTCCCCGCCGGCCCCTTCGCCATTCTCCCCCTCACCGGTAACCGCTCCTGCATCACCTGGAGCGAAGAAGCTGGCGAAGCAGCCCGCATCCTCGCCCTCGACGATCGAGCCTTCCTCAGTGAAGTCGACAAACGCTTCGGTGGCCGCCTCGGAGAAATCACGCTGATTGGCAGCCGCCAGTCTTGGCCACTCTCCATGCATCTGGCCCGCGCCTACGTCGCCGACCGCTTTGCGCTGATTGGCGATGCCGCCCATGGCGTCCACCCGATAGCCGGCCAAGGTCTCAATCTGGCTCTCCGCGATTCAGCCGCTCTCGCCGAAGTGCTGATCGACGCCGCCCGCCTCGGCCTCGATATCGGCAATGCGGAGGTCCTCACGCGCTACGAGCGCTGGCGCCGCTTCGATAGCGCCGTATCAACCGCCACATTCGACGGGCTCAACCGCCTCTTCTCGTCCGACAACACGGTCGCGCGCGCCGTCCGCGATGCCGGCCTCGGCCTCGTCGATCGCATGCCGTCGATCAAGCAGATGTTCGTGACCGAAGCCGCCGGCCTCTCCGGTGAGTTGCCCCGTCTCTTGCGCGGCGAAGCAATTTAGCAGCGATCGTTATTCCGCTTTGCCGAGTTTCGACGTTCCCGGCCGGTATGCAATTCCGTCCTGCCGTTTGATCAGCGGCGCGGCGTTGGCACTGTACGGATGCACCTCATCGGTCGCTCCAGAAGGACCTTCCAGCGGCCGCTTCTCATTGTGCCATCGGAAAATGCCGCCCTCGAGATTGTAAACTCCGTTCGCGCCAGCCTCCCGCGCCGTCGCGTCGATGCGGTTCGCCAGATCCGAGCTACGCCCGCCAACCGCGCAATACACGACGACTTTCTTACCCTTCAAGTCCGCGCCAAACTTGGATTGGAACTGCTTCGCCGACATCCTCGGATCGACGTGTGTTGCTCCGTGAATCCGGCTCACCCCGAATTCCGCATCCGTGCGCGCATCGAGCAGCACCACGCCGCCGGCGCCCGCGTCCAGCTTCGCGAGTTCCTCCGATCCCATTACAGCGACCGTCGGAAAGGACTTGCGCAAATCCGCTTCCACTGCATCCAGCGGCGATGCCTGCTCGGCCAAAGCCGGCGACGCAACGGCCAACAGAGCAGCCAACAAAACAATCGCTCGGCGCGTCATGCTCTAATCCTCACCACTCATGTCACCCGGGTCGCCTGCATCCGCGTCCTCTTCGGCAAACGCCGGCAGCACAACGGTGACATGGCCCATTTGGAGATCGACCTGAGGCACGGCCTCTTTTGTAAACGGCACCAGAAGCGTTTCCCGTTCACCCGCCCGCGAAATTTCAACGAGGTCGCCAGCGCCGTAGTTGACCACGCTCAATACAGTTCCCACCCTGGCACCTTCGGGGTCAACTGCCGCTAAGCCAGCGAGATCCTCGTGATAATAGGCGCCCGGTTCGAGTTCGGGAAGCTGGCTGCGCTTAACATACAGACCCGTGTTGCGCAGCCTCGCAGCCGCCGTCCGGTCATCGACGCCCTGGAGCCGTACAATCACCGCCTTCGATGCAACTCGCAGCGCCTCGATCTTGAACGTCCGCTGGCCGGATTTGTCGCTGAGCGGACCATACGCGGCAATGTCAGCTGGGGACTCGGTGAACGTGCGAATGCTCACCTCGCCTCGGATGCCGTGGGCAGTGCCGATCTCGCCGAGGAGAATGAGGCGGTTCGGGTCAATCATGGCATGTCTTTCCGTTGATCACAGGGTTCAGGCGGGCAGCGGGCCCAGATAGGTGAGCGCAAGGCTCAAAGGCTGGCCTGCGACATGCGCCACGGTGGACGCGAACGGATCGGGCCAGTCAAGTTCCGCCACGACCTCTACGAGTGCCCCCGCATGGACCGTGTCAAATCCAGTTATGAGTTGCCCCTCGGGTGGGACTCGCAACCAGACACGGAAATGAAACGTCCCGCGCGCCCTGTCAAATTGATAGCTGCCCTCGAATTTTCCTCCCCCTCCATCCGAACCAACGATCCGGCCCGCCTTCAAGAGCGCAAGTCCGTCACCGGCTTGGCCGGGCTTCAAGGGCTCACCGGGAGGTCCGTACCGCAGGCTATAGAGCCCATCGTGAACGGTCGGGTCCTTGGCCGCCAACCGCGCGAATTCCAGCGTGCGCCGGGATTCGTCGGCAAACTGCAACATCCGCAAATAGGCCTTCACGGGCCCCGGTAGCGCGACCTCGCCAGTCGCCCATAAGCTGACGGTACGGGGACTGACATCCAGCAAACGGGCGAAATCCGTTTGCTTCAGTCCAAGTCGATCCAAAACGCGCTTGAGCCAGCCCATGAACAGCGTTTAGCAAAAGCTGGGCCAGAGTAGCCCAGGGTCAATTTGAGCGTCCCAGTTGCACGATCACGCGAAGCCAAGAAATTGCGCCACGAACCGCAAGCCGACCGCTGTCGCCGACAAACCGGTCGCCAAAGCGGCCCGCCCATTGAGGATCTGGTTGCGATTGAAGGCCGTCACGATGCGATTGATGTCGTGCTCGTCGATCTCTTCGCCTTTGTGCAACCGCCGTAATGATTTTCCACTCGCCATGAACCAGAGCAGCGCAGACGCAAACGCCCCGATCATCGCGAGACCATCCAAAGCAAGGATCATTTTAGACACTCCGACAATTGAAGGTTAGCGTCGAATGTCGCTGACCCGCGCCCAAGAAAAAAGGGAGCGCGAGGCTCCCTTTACCTGTTGCCGGCACGACGTGTGTTCTAGACCACGATTTCTCTTTGTTGGGGTCCGACCCCTCCTTAGGGGTCTGACCCCATCGACCGCCAGACCCCATCCACTCGTCTCAGCCAGCAGCAGCTTCTGCAGCCTTGGCAGCCTTATCGGCAGCGGCAGCCGCGCGCTCCTGCGCCTTCTTCTTCGGCAGCGCCTTCTGCACGCTCTTGATGGGCTTGCGCTTCAACAGGCCAGCCGCATCAAGGAAGCGGGCCACACGATCGGTCGGCTGCGCCCCAACGCTGAGCCAATGCTTGGCGCGGTCCGCGTCGAGCTTCACGCGTTCCGGGTTATCCTTCTTCAGCATCGGATCGAACGTACCGATCTGCTCGATGTAGCGGCCATCGCGCGGCGAGGTCGTGTGCGCAACGACGATGTAATAGTAGGGACGCTTCTTCGCGCCACCGCGCGACAAACGGATCTTTGCAGCCATAGTTTGGGTGTCCTTTCGAGTTCAGCTCTTGGTTCCAGTTTCGGTCTTGAATCTCTTCCACTCCACGTCGAGGTACTGCTTCGCCACGATCCGGGCCGCGTTGTACTTCGTCATGTGCTCCTCATCGCGGTTCGGTGCGTTCCGCGGGAGGATGTTCTGAATCGCGCGGACAAGTTGGTCCGCGTGCGGGTTGTCGTCGTTGATCTTGAAGTCCACCTTGCAGACCTTCTCGATGAACGATTCCGTAAAAGATTGATCCCACTTCGCCGGGCTGTGCGGGATGGCGGCAAACAGTTCGGCCAGATCGTCGATAGTCGACTCCAGCCGCTGCCGGCGCGCTTCCGCCCGCCGCCGTGCACCCTCGCCCCGCCACGCCAGGAACCCGAACAGCGCCGACGCGAACGCCATCATCAGCGTCGAGAGCGGGATGGCGATCTTCCAGATATCGGCCAATTGATCAGGAAACATGGGTGCTACTTCTTCTTTCCGGGAAGACCGGGGAATCGCGGCAGTCCGCCAAGTCCGGGAAGCGCCCCACCACCCAGGCCCGGCAATCCCTTCGCAGGTCCTCCACCGCCAAGTCCGGGCAGACCCTTCGGCAACGATGCGCGCAGTTCCGGCGGCAGCTGTTCCAGCGCCTTCGGATCAAGCGACGCCAGCTCTTCCTGCATTTTCATGAGCTCGGCTTCGCTCGGACCCTTGCCCATTCCGCCCATCGGCGAAATGCCCATGGCGCCAGCCATTTTGGCCATCATGCCCGGGTTCTTACCCATCGACTTCATCATATCGGCCATCTGCCGGTGCATCTTGAGCAGCTTGTTGATGTCTTCCACCCGCGTGCCCGATCCGGCCGCGATCCGGCGCTT
>LNFM01020783.1_pt1 | contig 15965 bp, 21 predicted proteins | sample 596031 | NCBI WGS metagenome assembly LNFM01 (sample SAMN04254537, study PRJNA301005) | activated carbon metagenome | isolation source: dual media filters at the Ann Arbor, Michigan drinking water treatment plant | place: USA: Ann Arbor | reverse complement strand
GTGCTGGTGTTCGCCATGGCCCTGAGCGTGTGGGCCGCACGGCTTCAAAAGCGTTCGTAGGGCAGCAAGTAGCGCCACTCGCCCACCGGCAGCCCGGCCAGCGAAATGCGGCCCAGCCGCAAGCGGCGCAAGGCGGTGAGCTTCAAACCGGCGCGTTCACACAGGTGCGCCACCTGGCCAGGCCGGTTGCCCTTGATCGCCAGGCGCACGCGCAGCTCGCTTTGCCAGCTGGCACGCGCCGAGGGCACGGCCCAGCCGTCAAAAAACAGCGCCTTGCCCAATGACTTGAGCACAGCCTCGCGCCGTGCTTCGTCTTCCAGCTCCGGATCGGCCGCCACCTCGGCCAGCCACTCGTGTTCGAGTTGCCCGGAGTCATCAAGCATCTTGCGCGCCACGCTGGGGTTTTGCGTGAACACCATCAGGCCGCTGGCCTTGGTGCCCAGCGGTGACACCGGCAGCAGCTTGTGCAGGTGCGCCTTGAGCGGGCGCACGCCGGAGCGGTCGCCTTTGAAACGGTTGCTGCCGGTGAACCACTTCGCAGCCAGCGCGTCGGGCAGCAGCGGCTCGTCGGGCAACACGCGGTTGGCCGGCTTGTGCCAGATCAGCGTCATCGACTCCAGCGGCTCCAGCTTCCATGGGCTCTTCCACCACCACGCCGTCCACCCGCACCCAGCCGCCGGCGATGTAGTTTTCGGCGTCGCTGCGCGAGCACGGCAGTTGCGCCGCGAGGCGTTTGGCCAGGCGCTGGGGTTCGGGCTGGCCGGTCTGCGTCATGCCGGGCTTCAGCTGCTGAACAGGAAGTTCATCACGTCGCCATCCTTGACGACGTACTCCTTGCCTTCGGCGCGCATCTTGCCCGCGTCTTTCGCGCCCTGCTCGCCCTTGAAGTTGATGAAGTCGTCAAACGCGATCGTCTGGGCGCGGATGTAGCCCTTCTCGAAATCGGTGTGGATCACGCCGGCGGCCTGCGGACCGGTGTCGCCCACGTGGATGGTCCAGGCGCGCACCTCTTTCACGCCGGCGGTGAAGTAGGTCTGCAGGCCCAGCAGCTGGTAGGCCGCACGGATCAGGCGGTTCAGACCGGGTTCGTCCTGGCCAAGTTCTTTCAGGAATTCGAGCCGGTCGGCGTCGTCCATCTCGGAGAGCTCGGCTTCGATCTTGGCGCAAATGGCGACCACTGGCGCGTTCTGCTTGGCGGCAAAGGCGCGCAGGCGGTCGAGGAACGGGTTGTTCTCGAAACCGTCCTCCGACACGTTGGCCACGAACATCGCGGGCTTGGCCGTGATCAGGAAGAACTGCTTGAGCTGCGCCTGTTCGTCCTTGCTGAAGTCGATGGTGCGCACCGGCTGGGTGTCGTTGAGCGCGGTCTGGCATTTCTCAAGAATGGCGAGCTGCTTGATGGATTCCTTGTCGCCCGAGCGCGCGGTCTTGCTCACGCGGTGAATGGCTTTTTCCACCGACGCCAGATCGGCCAGGCAGAGCTCGGTCTGGATGACCTCGATGTCGGCGATCGGGTCGACTTTGTTGGCCACGTGGATCACGTTGTCGTCTTCGAAGCAGCGCACCACGTTGACGATGGCGTCGGTCTCGCGGATGTGCGCCAGAAACTTGTTGCCCAGGCCTTCGCCGGTGCTGGCGCCGGCCACCAGGCCGGCAATGTCCACGAACTCCACGATGGCCGGCACCACTCGCTCCGGCTCGACGATCGCCGCCAACTTCGCCAGACGCGGGTCGGGCACTTCGACCACGCCAGTGTTGGGCTCGATGGTGCAGAAGGGGTAGTTTTCTGCCGCGATGCCGGCTTTGGTCAGCGCGTTGAAAAGGGTGGACTTGCCCACGTTGGGCAGGCCCACGATGCCGCATTGGAGGCTCATGGATGTTCCTTTGAATTCAACCCCCTCTGCACCATCGAGCCCGACACCGGCGTGGTGGAGGTGCCCGAGGCGCGGCCTCCGGAAAGGCGCTGCAACCACGGGGAGCCGCGCCGGGGTAGGTCGGTGTGCCGAGGACTTTGACCTCGTTTTGCCAGGGGGAAAGAGGTCACGATTGTACTGACCGGGGAATCCGGATGTGGCCGCTGATCTCGCAGGGCCGAGCGCACATCCTGCCCGCTTCGAGCAGGTCAACGCGGGCCTCAGAGAACGCCGTCGAAAAGCCACTCAACATTCAATACGCGAGGCTGCAGTGCTTGTCTGGCCAGCTCAGTGTGCGGCAGATGCTTTGCCGGTACCATCAAAACAACATTTACAGCGACTGCACTCCATGGACTTCCTTCCTCCAGCGCGACAAGCCGAGATCCGAGCCATTGCCGACAAACAGCAGAAAAATTTTCGGCAGATGCTCATTGCGAACAAGAACAAGACGTTTGCCATCCACGCCATTCGAACACTGCACACACAGATCGACGAACTGGTGGAAAAAGTGCAGAAAAGACCTGATGTGCACTTCGACTGCAAACCCGGGTGCACCTACTGCTGCCATTTCCGCATCGAGGCGCTTGCGCCGGAGATATTCATCATCGCCCGCCGGTTGAAAAAGCTTCCGAAGGAGCGTCTGGACATCCTGATCACCCGCTTGCGGGACCATGCTGCCCGGGCCGAGGGCGTGCGGATGGAGGACTTCCAGATGGTTTGTCCGATGCTGGAGGATGACCGCTGTTCGGTCTACGAAGACAGGCCTTCGATCTGCCGCAAGTACCTGTCGCTGGACGTCGAGGAATGCAAAAAATGGGGCGTGAGCGCCCCGGAAGATGGTGAACTGGTGCTCAAGTCAACGGCCATGGTCAGCGGAACGCAAGAGGGATACGCCAAGGCCAAACGGCCGCTGCAGATCCACGAGCTGGGTCAGTCCCTGTTGATTGCCCTGACCGATCCCTCCTGCGAGGACCGCTGGTATGCCGGCGAACCGGTGTTCCCGCTGATTCCAGAGACCCAAGGCACCTGAGCCTGCGTGCAAGGCCCACGGTTTGCCTGCGCTGGCCGCGCTGTTCCATGCCGGGTGGGAGCGACGTGCGGGGCCAGATTCAGTTGAACTTCCAGCTGGCGCTCAAGGGTTGTCCGACCCGCAACACCTGCCCATCGCCCTCGATCACGATGGCATTCATGCCGAAGGTGATCGCGCCGTCCACGCGGTGGTCCTGCCGGTAGGTCTGCAGCATGTCGCCCACCACCGGACTGGCGATGGCGCTGGTGGGGTCGATGTTGGGGATGGGGCATCGACCGCAGGGCTTGACCGGCTCAATCACGACAACACCGTCGCCTGTTTCGATGCGCATCGAGCCCACGCGGTCCTCGTCGTGGGATTCGACACCGCCCACAACGATGTTGGGCCGGAAGCGGCGCATGTCCACCGGCTCATGGCCGGCAGCCGTCAACCGCGCATTGAGATCGGCCAGCGAGGCATTGCTGGTCACCAGCAGACAAAAGCCGTCGGCGAACTGAGTCGTGGCCTCGCGTCCACCGGTCCAGGCGGGGTCGCAGGGGCGCTTCACCTCCGGGTCAAAACGCGCCAGCCGCAGGCGCTTCAAGTGCTCTGGTGCGTCCGGCCCCAGGAAATCGCTGAACCACTGCGCGGCCACGTCGCCCATGTCGTACGCGTCCACAGCGTCGTCCCACACGCGAACCTTGAGCGGCCCCTCGGCCACATCCAGTCCCAGGTGCAAGGACAGCATGCCGGGCGCACGCAGCATGAGCTGGCCCATCTTGAACGACGGCTGGATCAGCGCCATGCGCGGCAGTTCGCGCTGGCTGACGAATTCACCCTCGCTGTCCACCACCATCCAGGCACGGTCGTAGAGCAGCCCGGTGTCGGTCAATTCGGATTCGCGGAGCTGAATGCCGGCGCAGGACTTGACTGGGTAGACCCAGAGTTCTTCGATGGTGGCCTGCACGTCGGCGGCGGGTGTGTCGGCTGGGTTCATGTCGGGCGGATGCAGCGGTGTCGGAGGTGGAAAGCCGGGGCGATCCGCAGGGGGTTTGAACTGCGGAAGGCCCGGATTGTGCCCTGCTCCTAGAATCTCCACATGAATGCAACACCCCCGCGAACCGGTACCCCCCGGCGTTTTGACGTCGCCGTGCAGGGGGCGGGTGTGGTGGGCCAGACACTGGCCTTGCTGCTGGCCCGCGACCGCTTGCGCGTGGCGCTGGTCGGCACACCACGCGGCGCGGACGCTCCCGATGTGCGGGCCTATGCCCTCAACAGCGCCTCGCGCGAACTGCTGCGCTCGGTGCGCGCCTGGCCCGAGGCCGATGCCAGCGCCATCACGCCGGTGAGCGCCATGCAGGTTTGGGGTGATGACGGCGGTGCATTGACCTTTTCCGCCAGCGACCAGGGCAGTGACGCCCTCACCTGGATCGTGGACGTGCCCGTGCTGGAGCAACGGCTGAGCGATGCCGTGGGATTTCAAGGCGGTATTGAACGCCTGACGGAAACACCGGCTGCGGCGCTCACCGTGGTGTGTGAAGGCAAACGCAGCCAGACGCGAGAGCAGCTTGGGCTGGCGTTTGACGTGCGACCCTACGACCACCGGGCGGTGGCAGCCCGGCTGCGCTGCGAGTTGCCCCACGGCGGCGTGGCGCGTCAGTGGTTTGCCAACGGCGAAGTGATGGCACTGCTGCCGCTGGGCGGTCCACAGGGGAACTCGGTCGCGCTGGTGTGGTCTGTACTTGCAGAGCAAGCCGACACCTGGCTGCGATCCGACCCTTCCGTCCTGGCCCAGGCGGTGCAGGCGCGCAGCGCCAGCACCCTGGGCACCCTGCACATGGAAAGCTCTGCCCAAGCCTGGCCACTTGAACTCTCGCGCGCACAGCGCTGGATCGCCCGCACGCCTGCTGGTGGTGTGGCGTTGGCAGGCGACGCTGCGCATGCCATGCACCCGCTGGCGGGTCAGGGGCTGAACGTGGGTCTGGCCGATGTAGCCGAACTGGCCCGCGTGCTGCACGCGCGGGAGTATTGGCGCAACCTGGGTGATCTCAAGCTGCTGCGCCGATACGAACGGGCACGCGCTGCCGAGGTGGGCGCCATGGGTTGGGTCACGGACGGGTTGTTCGGCCTGTTTGCCCATGAAGACAGCCGCATACAGGCGCTGCGCAACTGGGGTTTGAACGGTTTCAACCGCAGCGGTCCGGTCAAACGCTGGCTGGCTCGGCAAGCCATGGGCCAGCCGGCCTGAACCCTCTTTTCTCCCAGATCGCTTCAGAGCGCACACACGATGAAACTGTTGAAAACCCTGTTGCTGCTGGCGCTCACCGCCCTGTCCCTGGGCGCGCTGGCGCAGGAAGCGACCATCCGCAAGAACCTCACCGAGCGGCTGCCCAACCTGCCGGCCATCGACGAGATCAGCAAGACTCCCATGCCGGGTGTCTTTGAAGTCCGCATCAACGGGAGCGATATTTTCTACACCGATGCAGAAGGCAACTACCTGATCCAGGGCGCATTGATCGACACACGCGCCCGCGTTAACCTGACCGAACAGCGGCTGGAGAAGCTCACCGCCATCGCCTTCAAGGACCTGCCGCTGAAAGACGCTTTCACGCTGGTGCGCGGCAACGGCAAACGCAAGATGGCGGTGTTTGAAGATCCCAACTGCGGCTATTGCAAGCGTCTGCACCAGGAGTTCGCCAAGCTCGACAACGTGACGGTCCACGTGTTCCTGATCCCGGTGCTCGGGCCGGACTCGGCTGAGAAGTCGCGCCGCATCTGGTGTGCCAAGGACAAGGCCAAGACCTACAGCGACTGGATGTTGAACGGACAGGCTCCCGCAGCGGCCACCTGCGACATTGCGGCCATCGAGCGCAACAGCCGTCTGGCCAGCAAGCACGGCATCAAGGGCACGCCCACCATGATCTTTGTCAACGACTCCCGGGTGCCGGGCTACATCACGGCAGACCGCATCGAGACGATGCTCGACTGATGCAGCTACCCATGCCTTTGGCCGACCGCGGCGGCGAACCCCACGAGCATTCCCTCATCCACAACCTGGGCTATGCCGGTCTGATCCCCCTGGTGGGTCTGGCCGTGCTGCTCTGGCTGGTCGCGCCGGACCTGCAGCCCTGGGTGGCGCTGGCGCTGGCGTCCTACGCCGCACTCATCACTTCGTTTCTCGGCGGCATTCACTGGGGCATCGGCTGGAGCCAGCTGGCCCGGTCTTCTGACATGAAGGTGCATTTCCTCTGGGGCGTCATGCCATCGCTGCTGGCCTGGCCTGGCCTGGTGATGCCGCCCTATGCCGGGTTGGCGTGGCTGGGCATGGTGTTGATCGCGTGCTACCTGGTCGACCGCAAACTTTACGCGCGCGCCGGGCTGGGTGCCTGGCTGAAGCTGCGTTTTCGCCTCTCTGCCGTTGCGGCGCTGAGTTGTTTCATCGGCGCAGGAGCCCTCTGATGCCCAAACGTCCAGCGGAGCCCACCGGCGTGCGCTTCACCGTTGCGGTTCTCAATGCCAACGCCCACCTGTTTGCCATCACCCTGCTGATCGAGCAGCCCGGGAAGAACCAGCGGTTGAGTCTGCCGGTGTGGATCCCGGGCAGCTATATGGTGCGTGAGTTTTCGCAGCACCTGCAAAACCTGCAGGCATGGCAGGACGGTCAACCCGTGGCGATCCAGCAGCTCGACAAGAACCACTGGCAGGCCGACTCGGCACCCGGGAAACCCCTGGAGCTGCAGTACGAGGTCTATGCGTTCGATGCCTCGGTGCGCACGGCCTTTCTGGACAGCACGCGCGGCTTCTTCAACGCCACCAGCCTGTGCTTGCGGGTGGCAGGTCAGGAAGATCTGCCGCATGCGCTGGAGATCAGCGCGGGTGACGGCACGGAGGGCTGGAATGTCGTCACCGGGCTGCCCGCCCGCAGCGTGGATGCGGCGGGTTTTGGTCACTATCGGGCTGCCGACTACGACGAACTGGCCGATTGCCCGGTGGAAATGGGTCGGTTCTGGAACGGGCACTTCACCGCCGGCGGCGTGGAGCACCGCTTCGTGATCAGCGGGGCCGGCGCCTGGCTCGATGGTGAACGACTGATCGAAGACACGCGCCGCATCTGCGAAGCGCAGATCGCGTTCTGGCATGGCGACGGCGCGCCCCCGTTTTCCAGTTACGTGTTCATGCTGCACGCCAGTGCCGACGGCTACGGCGGGCTGGAGCACCGCAACTCCACGGCGCTCATCTGCCAACGTGCCGACCTGCCGCGGCTGCGCCCGTCCACCAGCGACAAACCTGCCGCCCTCAAGGCCACCGACGGTTACACCACACTGCTCGGTCTCATCAGCCACGAGTACTTCCACACCTGGAACGTCAAACGCCTGCGCCCAGCCGAGTTCAAGCGCTACGACTACGCGGCCGAGAACTACACCGAGCTGCTCTGGTTCTTCGAAGGCTTCACCAGTTACTACGACGACCTGATGCTGCGCCGCGCCGGACTGATCGACGACGCGACCTATCTGCAGCTGGTGGCCAAGACCATCAACCAGGTGCAGCAGCGTGGCGCAGGCCAGTTTCGACGCGTGGGTGAAGTACTACCGCATGCACGAGAACACGCCGAACGCCACGGTGAGCTACTACACCAAGGGCTCGCTGGTGGCCCTGTGCCTGGACCTCACGCTGCGCAACGAGGGCCACACCACGCTGGACGCGGTGATGCGCGAGCTCTGGCTGCGCTGCAAGGGTGGACCCATGCGCGAAGCTGACCTGCTGCGTGCGCTCAAACGTCTGGGCAAGCGCAGTTTCGAAGGCGAGATCGCCGCCTGGGTGCACAGCACGGCCGACCTGCCCTTGATCGACCTGCTGCAAGGCCAGGGTGCCAAGCTCAGCCACGACAAGGCACCGCTGGCTCAGCAGCTCGGGCTTCGTGTGGCCGATTCGGGCGGCAGTGTGCAGATCAAAACCGTGCTGCGCAGCGGCGCGGCCGAGGCCGCCGGCATGGCCGCTGGCGACGAGTGGCTGGGTGTGGAACTGGCGGCGGTGCGCCGGGGTGGTGCCGCAGAGGCTTGGCGCATCCACAAGCTCGACGACGTGCAGATGCTGCGGGGCCAGCGCACGCGCCTGACCGCGCTGGTGTCTCGCGACAACCGACTGCTCAAATGCCCGCTGGACTGGCCGACCGAGAGCCAGGCCGTGAAACTGGGTGTTGCCGATGCCGCACGCCTGGGTGCCTGGCTGGCCGACTGAGCGCAGGCTGCGTCACACCTTGGGCAGGCGGTCGGCGATTTCCTCGTCAAACTGCTGCACCACCGCCGATCCTTTGAAGCTCTTGAGTCCTTCACGAATGCGGGGCAGAGCCGCCTGCAGATCAGTGGGTGTCTTGCAACTTTCAGCCCGAATGGCCAGCGTTTCGCCCATCGGGCCGAGCTGGTCATTGATGAAACGCACCACCAGTCGACGCGCTTCACTGAACGGCAACCGGACAAGCGACGCGGTCTCCTCCATCAATGGCGCGGGCCGCGACACCTTGGACTGGACATCAGCCACCTCGAGAACCGGTGCTGTGGCCCCTGCCGTAGCGGCAGCCTTCGGCAATCCATCGGCCCCGACGATCTCGACCCAGCCGCCAGACATCAACTCGTTGAGCGACTGGGTGGCCTGCTCCAGCGAACCCGTGAGTTTTTCGAACTCGGCCAGGTTGCGTTTGCCATCGACCATGATCAACAGCGAGCGCAGGCGCGGCACGAGCCCGGCCGGTCGGGAGGTGAGTGCTTCTCGCCCTGCAGCGGTCTTGCCAAACAATGTGTTTTTGTCCATGTCTTCCCCAACTGTGGGGGGTAATGTAGGACACCCGACCCCGACAAGGCTAGGGGTTTTCATCCGCAAGGATGCGAATTGCCACACCAGCGGGGCCCGTCGGTGGGCATTCGCAACGCTCAAGACAGGCGCTGACGCAGATCCACCACCCGTTTGGCCTTGCCCTGGCTGCGCTCCACGCCGCCTTCGGACTTGAGCTCCACTGCCACGCTGCTGCCCACGTAGACCTTGATCTCGTGCTGCAGTTGTTTGGCCGCAGCGCGCGCCTCGATGCTCTCGGGCGAGAGGCCCGAGCGTGTTTCGACGACCACACTCAGGTTGTCCATCGGACCTTCGCGCGTGAGCACGCACTGGTAGTGCGCGCTGAGCTCGGGCCGTTTGAGGATCAATTCTTCGATCTGCGTGGGGAACACGTTGACGCCGCGCACGATCATCATGTCGTCGCTGCGGCCGGTGATCTTTTCCATGCGGCGCATGGTGCGGGCGGTGCCGGGCAGCAGGCGCGTGAGGTCGCGTGTGCGGTAGCGGATGATGGGCAGCGCTTCTTTCGTGAGGCTGGTGAACACCAGTTCGCCCATCTCGCCATCGGCCACCGGCTCGCCGGTTTCGGGGTCGATGATCTCGGGAAAGAAGTGGTCTTCCCAGATGGTCGGGCCGTCCTTGGTTTCCACGCACTCGTTGGCCACGCCCGGGCCCATGACTTCCGACAGGCCGTAGATGTCGACCGCATCGATGTCCATTCGAGCCTCGATCGCCACGCGCATGTCGTTGGTCCACGGTTCAGCGCCGAAGATGCCGATGCGCATGCTGCTCTGGCGCGGGTCACTCGTCGGCAATCGCCAGCATGTAGCTGGGCGTGACCATGATGATGTCGGGCTTGAAGTCCTGGATCAGCTGCACCTGGCGCTCGGTCTGGCCACCGCCAAACGGCACCACCGTCAACCCCAGCTTTTCGGCGCCGTAGTGCGCGCCCAGGCCGCCGGTGAACAGGCCGTAGCCGTAACTCACGTGCACCAGATCGCCCGGGCGGGCGCCGCTGGCGCGGATGCTGCGTGCCACCACCGTGGCCCAGGTGTCGATGTCTTTGAGGGTGTATCCGACCACTGTGGGTTTGCCGGTGGTGCCGCTTGACGCATGGATGCGCGCGCACTGCTCGCGCGGCACGGCGAACATGCCGAACGGGTAGCTCTCGCGCAGATCCTTCTTGGTGGTGAAGGGAAACTTCGCCAGATCCGCGAGGCTGCGGCAGTCGTCGGGGTGCACGCCCGCCGCGTCGAACTTGGCGCGGTACACGGGCGAGTTGGCGTAGGCATGGCGCAGCGTGGCTTGCAGGCGCTTGAGCTGCAGGGCGCGCAACTCGTCGATGCTGGCTTTTTCAATCGGCTCAAGGGCAAAGGCTTTCATGCTGGTCCTTCTTCGGGAAACACGCTGCCGGGAATCTGCGCACTCTTGCCGCGGAACATCGCCACCACCTCACCACGCTGGTTGCTCACCCGCATGTCGTAAATGCCGTGGCGCCCGCTCAGGATTTGCTCCACGCCCTCGCAAGTGAGCACATCACCCGCGTGCGCGGGGCGCAGGAACTCGATGCTGCAGCCCGCGGCCACGGTGTTCTTGTTGTGGCTGTTGCAAGCAAACGCAAAGGTCGAGTCAGCCAGCGTGAAGATGAACCCGCCGTGGCAGATCTGGTGGCCGTTGAGGTGCAGCGGCTGCACCACCATCCGGATGCTGGCGCGGCCCGGCTCGCAGCTGAGCAACTCCATGCCCATGGTGTCCTTGCTCGCGGTGTCGACCGCGAACATCGTCTGGCCGACTCTGGCGGCGCGTTCGTGCGGCGACATCATTCCCCCTTGAACTGTGCCGGGCGCTTCTCGCGGAACGCCATCACGCCTTCGATGTAGTCGTGGGTTTTGCCCAGCGCCGACTGTGTGTCGCGCTCCACGTCGAGCTGCTGGCTCAGGGTGCGCGTGGCAGCGTCGCGCAACAGCGCACGCGTGGCCACCAAGGCGCGAGTGGGCATGGTGGCGAGTTTGGTCGCCATGGCCATTGCGGCCCCCACGCAGTCATCACTCACATCCCAGATCATTCCCCACTCCTTCGCTTGCGCGGCCGGCAGCTTGTCGCCGGTCATGGCCAGCGCCATCGCACGCGCCAGCCCTAGGCGCTCCACCAGCAGCCAGCTGCCACCGGCGTCGGGCACGAGACCGATCTTGCTGAAAGCCTGGATGAAGCTGGCACCGGTGGCCGCGATCGCGATGTCGCAACACATCGCCAGCGAAGCGCCCGCGCCCGCCGCCACGCCGTTGACCGCCGCAATGGTGGGCATGCGCAGGTCCTGCAGGCGCCGCGCCGTGGGGTTGAAGGCCTGCTCGATCACCGGGCCGGGGTCGGCGCGCTGCACCAGGTCGGAGCCGGGTTCGAAGTCGAACTCGGCCAGGTCGGCACCGGCACAGAAGCCGCGCCCCGCACCGGTGATCACCAGCGCACGCACAACCGGGTTGGCTTCGGCCCGGTCCAGCGCAGCCCACAGGTCGCGGTGCATCTGGCGCGTGAAGCTGTTGAGCGCATCGGGCCGGTTGAGCGTGACCAGGGCCACGGCCCCGCGCTCTTCATACAAGACGGTGGCTTCAGGCATACGATGGGTCTCCTCGGCGGGCGGCCAACCAATCGGTCGGTTAATGTTTTCCCTCGGTACCGGCCGCTATAGTGGACAGCTTTCCAGCCCCCAACGACACCCGAGGAGACCCCATGACCACCGCCACCGCGCCCGAATGCATCACCGTCCGCACCGAAGGCCGGGTCGGCATCATCACGCTCAACCGCCCCAAGCAGCTCAACGCGCTCAACGAGCAGTTGATGAATGAGCTCGGCGCCGCGCTCAAAGCCTTCGATGCAGATGAAGCCATCGGCTGCATGATCCTGACCGGCAGCGAGAAGGCGTTTGCCGCCGGTGCCGACATCGGCGCCATGGCGAGCTACACCTTCGCCGACGTCTATAAGGGCGACTACATCACCCGCAATTGGGAAACCATCCGCAGCGTGCGCAAGCCGGTGATCGCCGCCGTGAGCGGCTTCGCGCTGGGTGGTGGCTGTGAACTGGCCATGATGTGCGACTTCATCATCGCCGCCGACAACGCCAAGTTCGGTCAGCCCGAAATCAAGCTCGGTGTGATTCCCGGCGCCGGCGGAACGCAGCGCCTGCCGCGTGCGGTTGGCAAATCCAAGACCATGGACATGGTGCTCACCGCCCGCATGATGGACGCCACCGAGGCCGAACGCGCCGGCCTGGTGAGCCGCGTGGTTCCGCTGGAGAAGTTGATGGACGAAGCACTGGGCGCTGCGCTCATCATTTGCGGTTTCTCGCGGCCAAGGAGTCGGTCAACCGCGCGTTCGAGGGCTCGTTGTCCGATGGCGTGATGTTCGAGCGCCGCATCTTCCACGCGCTGTTCGCCACCGCCGACCAGAAGGAAGGCATGGACGCGTTCGTGAACAAGCGCAAGGCCGAGTTCAAGCACCTCTGAATGGCGCAGCGCTTGGATGGGGGATGCACAGGCTGTAACACGCCGTTGCCGCTTGCAGGCGTATAACTGGGCACACGCAGCAGTAGCCCGAAAGGCAACAATTCGGAGGTTGCGTGGGCAGGCGACCGCTCTGCTTCCCTTTCATAAATCAGGAGATCCCCATGACCACACGCCGACGCTTTTTGATGATGGTGCCCGTGAGCGGCGCCGTGCTTGCCGCAGCCTGCTCCAAGCAGGAAGAACCCGCTGCAGCAGCCCCAGCCCCCGCTCCCGCTCCCGCTCCCGCGCCGGCCGAACCACCCGCCGCCGCCGCACCGGCTCCGGCAGCTCCGCCTGCCGCCCCGGTGGCCGCTGGCCCCATGGTGGAAGCCACCGACCCCACCGCCGTGGCGCTGGGCTATGTGGCTGTTGCGGCCAACGCCGACAAGGCCAAGTACCCCAATTTTGTTGACGGCAGCAAGTGCGCCAATTGCGCGCTGTACCAAGGCACCGCAGGCTCTGAAGCAGGCCCGTGTCCGCTGTTCGCAGGCAAGCAGGTGGCAGCCGCCGGCTGGTGCTCGTCCTGGGTGAAAAAGACGACCTGAGCCACCGGGTTCGGGCCCCGCCGCGCCCGGGACACGCTTTGATTTGAGGCCTCGTTGGTGATATAGCTCAGTTGGTTAGAGCGCAGCATTCATAATGCTGATGTCGGTGGTTCAAGTCCACCTATCACCACCAACAATTCAAAAAGCGGGCTCTGGCAACAGGGCCCGCTTTTTTCATTCCAATTTTCCGCAACGCGAGCCCGAACCCACCAGAGACACCGAGGGTCCGGCTACGCCGGCCCAAGGTGTCGCCCCCCTTATGGGGGTGGCGCCGAAGGCGACGCGGGGGGAAATTCAAATATGGCCATCAAGTCCACCATCTTCAAGGCAAACCTGCAGATCGCCGACATCGATCACAGCTACTACGCCGACCACGCACTCACGCTGGCCCGCCACCCGAGCGAGACCGACGAACGCATGATGGTGCGCTTGGTGGCCCTGGCCATCCACGCTCACGAACTGCAGGACACCTGCCGCGGCGACGGCACGCTGGCTTTCGGTACCGGCCTGTCCGACCCGGACGACCCGGACGTGTCACTCACCGACTTCACCGGACGCAAGCGCCTCTGGATCGAAGTCGGCCAACCAGAAGACAAACCCCTGGCCAAAGCCTGCAGCAAGGCCGACGCGGTGGTGCTCTATGCGTTTGGCAGCGCAGCCGAAGTGTGGTGGCGCGGGATATCCACCAAACTCACGCGGCTGGACCGGCTGCAGGTCTGGCGCCTGCCGACCGAGGTGGCCCCTGCTCTGGCCCAGATGGCCGAGCGCAGCATGCAGCTGCAGGCCACGGTGCAGGAAGGTGTGCTCACTCTCTCCAGCGAGCGTGGCAGCGTGGCGGTGGAGCCGATCCGCTGGAAGTGAACCACGGAGCGCGAGGTGCGGGTCGATCAGCTGTCGCTGCGGCGGTGCTCGACCCAGATGAGTTCGTTCGTCTTCACACCCAGCCGCTTGGCCTGGGCCACGAGCTGTTCGCGCACACCAGCCGGGAGCTGTTTGTCGCGCGCCAGGATCCACAGATAGTCTGTGTTGGGACCGATCACCATGGCCCAACAGTAGCCCGGGTCGAGCGCGATCACGTGGTAGCCGCCATAGAACGGGCCGAAGAACGAGACTTTGAGCGAAGCGGTGTTGGTGTCGCCGGTGAACAGGGCTTTGCCCACGGCTTCTTTCCACTCACCTTTCGCGGTGTCAAAGCCACGGTTGATCACCGCCACGCTGCCGTCGGCCTCCAGCCGGTAGGTGGCACTCACGTCGCTCAGGCCGCGCTCGAAGCTGTGGTCGAGCCGGGCGATCTCGAACCACTGGCCGGCATAACGCTTCACATCGAAGGGACTCACCACGGTCACGCCGTCGGGCGGCGAGGTGCAGGCGTTGAGCAAGGGAAGGAAGACCAGGCACAAGACCATGGCGACGCGAGACCACCAGCGGTGCACGGGGAGGGAAGACGCAGGGCGCATGGAGGGCTTTCTCAGGTTCGTGGACAACTTTCATTGTGCGCCGTACATTGAGAAGGCCTTCGGTGCGGGGCCATGCCCCGCCGTCACCCCTGCGGGAATTCCCATGTCGATGTTCAACCAGCTCCCCGGTTTCGTGCGTACACCCGCCGGGCTGGAACTCGTGATCCTGCGCCGCATGCCCAAGGCCTTTCTGCTGAGCGCCCTGCTGCCAGCCCTGGCGGCGTTGTCGGCCCGCTGGTTCGACTGGAGCGGCAGCAATGCCGCAGTGGCCGCCAGCATCCAGATGGTCGACTTCGTGGCGATCGGCGTGGTTCTGTTGCTCTGGACCCTGCTGCTCACGCTGGCCATCGGGGCGTTCATCGTCATGGTGATGAAGGGCCCGGCCTATGTGGCCGATGGGTATCCGCTGGTGGAGTCGGACCAGCCGCTGGACGGCCAGCGCCGGCCTTGAAGGGCCTCCAGCGACAGGGGGCGTGAGACAATCACGGCCTTGCCCGCACCGGCCTTTCGCTCAGGCCAGCGACCCTTCCAACAGCCTCTGGACACACACCATGAACCGCTGCCCTTCTTCCATCAGCTCCGGCCTGCTCGCAGCGCTGATCGTCCTGCCCTTCTTTGCCCAGGCCCAGTCGGGCACCCGCGACTTCCCAGCCAAGGCCCTGCGCGGCACCCTGGTCGTCGTGCAGCCGCCGAACGTGACCATGGACGATCGCGCCACCCGATTGGCGCCGGGCGCGCGCATCTACAACACCAACAACTCGCTGGTGATGTCGACGTCGCTGCTGAACAAGGAGGTGGTGGTGAACTACACGGTGGACCTGCGCGACCAGATCCAGAACGTGTGGATCCTCACCGAGGCCGAGGCGAAGGAAAAGCGCGCCGGCTTCGGCGTGCAACGCAACTACGTGTTCGAGTCGCTGCAGACCCAGCCTGCCGCCAAATCCAACTGACGCTGCACCACCGCAGGCCGCACCGGCCCGCGGTTGAACCCCGACATCCCCCATTTGCGCCCAGCGCAGGCACCGGCTTTTTGACTGCGGTGCCACAGGAGCTTTCCATGAGCAAAAAAGTGTTTATCAAGACCTTCGGCTGCCAGATGAACGAGTACGACTCGGACAAGATGGCCGACGTGATGCAGGCCGCGCAGGGGTACGAGCCCACGCAGGACGTGGAAGAGGCCGACCTGATCCTGTTCAACACCTGCTCGGTGCGCGAGAAGGCGCAAGAGAAGGTCTTCAGCGACCTCGGGCGCGTGAAGCACCTGAAAGACAAGGGCGTGCTGATCGGCGTGGGCGGGTGCGTGGCCAGCCAGGAAGGTGCCGACATCATCAAGCGTGCGCCGTATGTGGACGTGGTGTTCGGCCCGCAAACGCTGCACCGCCTGCCCGAGCTGCTGAACCAGCGCGCGCGCCTGGCGGTGCCACAGGTCGACATCAGCTTTCCCGAGATCGAGAAGTTCGACCACCTGCCCCCGGCCAAGGTCGACGGTGGTGCGGCCTACGTGAGCATCATGGAAGGCTGCTCCAAGTATTGCAGCTACTGCGTGGTGCCGTACACGCGCGGCGAGGAGGTGAGCCGGCCGTTCGACGACGTGCTGGTGGAGGTGGCGGGCCTGGCCGACCAGGGCGTGAAAGAGGTGACGCTGCTGGGCCAGAACGTGAACGCCTACCGCG
>LNFM01017119.1_pt1 | contig 15967 bp, 14 predicted proteins | sample 596031 | NCBI WGS metagenome assembly LNFM01 (sample SAMN04254537, study PRJNA301005) | activated carbon metagenome | isolation source: dual media filters at the Ann Arbor, Michigan drinking water treatment plant | place: USA: Ann Arbor | reverse complement strand
AACAGAAGCTGCGGGTCTGGCCGCCGTCACCGAACACCGTGATCGGGGTGTCCTCCAGGGCCTGGCGCAGGAACGTCGGGATCGCCCGCCCGTCATGCGGCCGCATCCGGGGACCGTAGGTGTTGAAGATCCGCACGATGTGCGTGTCCACGCCCTGCTGGCGGTGATACGCCATCGTCAACGCTTCGGCGTACCGCTTGGCCTCGTCGTACACGCCGCGCGGCCCGATGGGGTTCACATGCCCCCAGTAGTCCTCGGTCTGCGGATGGACCTTCGGGTCCCCGTACACCTCACTGGTGGAGGCGAGCAGGAACCGGGCGCGGTGCTTTTTGGCCAGCCCCAACGCGTTGTGGGTGCCGTACGAGCCGACCTTCAGGGTCTGCAACGGCAGCCGCAGGTAGTCGATCGGCGACGCCGGCGAGGCCAGGTGGAACACGTAGTCCACCGGCCCGGAGATCTCCAGGTGCTCGATGATGTCGTGCTGGCAGAACTCGAACCGCGCATCCCGCAGATGCGCGATGTTCTGCAGGGTCCCGGTGGCCAGGTTGTCCACACACACCACCCGGTGGCCCTCGGCCAGCAACCGCTCGCACAGATGCGAGCCCAGGAAACCGGCACCGCCGGTGACGACGGATGTCGCCCTCCGAAGCCGTGCACCACCGACAGGGCTCGCGAAGTCCTCCGAGATGATCTCGGTCATGTGATGTGCTCTCCAGCGGTTGGCGTGTGAACTAGCGGGCGCCGTCTGCGGCGACCACGGTACGAATCGTGCGAAGGATGATGCGAAGGTCCTCAATGGGACCGGAGCGCTGCACGTACAGGCAGTCGAGGGCCATGCGCTCATCCCACGGGGTGTCGCTGCGGCCGAGCACCTGCCACAGGCCGGTGATGCCCGGGCGAACCGCGTGACGCTGGTGCTGCCAGCCATGCACGGCCGGCGCCTCGTACAGGGGCAGCGGGCGCGGGCCGACGATGCTCATGTCGCCCTTCAGCACGTTCAGCAGCTGGGGCAGCTCGTCGATGCTCGATCCCCGCAGGAACCGCCCGATGCCGGTGATCCGGGGGTCGTCGGCGTCCTTGAGCATGTCGATCGCATCGGCGCGCGAGTGGCCCTGCTCCTGCAGCTCCTGCAGACGGCGTTCCATCACCTGGTCGGCATTCACCACCATGGTGCGGAACTTGATCATCCCGAAGATCTCACCCCCGCGACCCACCCGCTGCTGGCGGTAGAACACGGGTCCCCGGTCGCTGAGCTTGATGAACGTGGCGACCACGATCATGGGCAGGGAGATCGCCGCCAGCCCCAGGGTCGCAAGCACGAGGTCGATCCCACGCTTCACGGCCGGGCCGGCGATGGACCCAGCATTGGAGGGCATGCTCATGAGCCCGATCGACCCAAGCGACCTGGCACGAACCGAGGGACCCACGAGCTCGAAGAACCTGGGAACCACGTCGATCTGCACGCGGCTATGGGCGAGGGGCCGAAGGTGATCAGCCAGGTCTCTGTCGCTGGTTGACGAGTAGGCGACCACGACACGGTCGATGCCCAGATGCCCGACGACGGCGGGGATGTCCTCAAGCGTGCCGAGCCACAGGGGCTCCTCGTCGTTGGAGGTCTCCGAGTTGTCGTCGAAACGCCCGACGATATGGACGTGGGCCTCGGGGTGCCGGCGGGCGAGGCGGGCGACCTGCGTCGCCACGACCCCCGAACCGATGACCGCGACGCGCTCACGCTCGAACCGCACGACCGACTCCAGCAGCCGTCGCGAGGCCACGAACACCGGTGCGGTGAGCAGCCACGTGAGGACCAGCGACCGCGGGAACGCCTGAACCCCGTGCGCCGACGCCACGGCCAGCGCCAGCCAGCACGCCAGGGCGTACGCGAGATAGACCCGCGCGATGCTGCCGAAGAACCCCGTGAACCGCCCGCGCGGGCTGGACCCCTCGTTGAGCAGCAGCACTGTGGCGGCGCCGGCCAGCCCGAGGGTGAGCCACGCCGCGCTGCCGATGCGGATGACCGCAGCCATGGCCGTGAACGCCGACACCGCTCCGCCAACCGCCAACGGCGCGAGGAAGGCCAGCAGCGCCGCCGAGAGAGCCCTGCTGATCTCGTTCCGGCGCTTCACCCTGGGGGTGGTCCCCTCCATGAGCCAGTTCGCGTCCAGGGTTGCCACCAACTCATCCGCCCCCCGCGTGAACTCGGCCACGCCACCCCGCTCGGTGTGGGGTCGGTGGGCGAAACGTGGAAGAAGGTTCATGCGGGCTCCTGGCACCTGGGCCGACCGTCGCGGTCAGTTACGACGACAGGGGAAACGCTAGGGCGGCCGGTCCGGATCGCCGCCGGTCGCCCGTATAAGCGCCGCCTAGCCGCGAGTCGAGTCCTGAAAGGTTCAGAAAGGTGAAACGGCTAGGAACCGCGCATCACATGCGGTTCCACGACCGAACCTACCGAAACCGCCGTGATGCGCCAAATCCCAGACGAAATGCTGGCCCCACGCACAAGCCGCCTGCCTGCCAGCTCGGCCGCGGCGGCAGGTGAGGAGCCCACGGGCGCCTCAGAGTGAGGTTCAGCGGGCCTTTGGGATGCGGGCCACGCGTGCCGCCGTCCACCGGGACGTACCGTCCGGTCGGAGCATGACCCGCACCCCCAGGTAGCCGCGGTCGACGACGCGAAGCGCGACGTTCGCGGTGCCCGGAAGACGCACCACCTTCACCAGGCGCCACCGCTTGCCGCGGTAGCCCTCGACACGCAGACGGCCCGAACCCCGCGAGAGCACCGCACGCACACGGATCGTGAGCCGGCCATCCCGGGCGACGACTCGGACCGGCGAGAGCTTGGCGCGGACGCCGTTGCGCGCAGTGCCCTGGGACGGCGCCGGCGCCGCAGCGGCTGGGGCGGGGAGCGACGGAGTCGGCGCGGGGGTGGCGCCCCCGCCCCCGGACCCGGAACCTCCCGAGGCGCCCACCACCCGCACCGCGTTCAACGCCGCGACTGCGGGCTTGGGCGACCAGTCGTTCCGGTAGATCCCGAGGTTGCGGAACCAGTCATTGAGGTTGGGGCTGTTGTCGCGGGTCTCGTACCAGAAGATCCGCTCCACGGCAGCGCCCAGGTAGCGACGCCGGTAGGTGAACATGCGCGTGATGTAGTCACCCTGCATGGCCTCGCTCACCTGGTTGGCCGCGCCGCTGCAGGGTGATTGGCAAGTCGCATAGCTGGTCTCGGTAATCCAGATGGGCTTGCCGGGGTCGTAGCGTTCCACCAGCTCGCGGGCGTACGTGCCCGAGCTGAGCGCCCAGGGTGCGGGTCGCCCGCGGTAGTCCTGGGCTGTGCCCTCGGGCGCGGTGCGCGGGTAGTAGTTCCACAGGTACAGGTCGGCGCTGCCCTTGATCCCGTTGGCGAACATCGCCTCCAGGTATTCCCAGGCATTGGTGCCGGAGCTCGTCGGAGTCCCCACCACCGCGGCTGCGCTCACCCGACTCATGGGGTCCAGCGGCTTGATCGCGGCATAGGCGGCCTTCTGAATCGCCACGTACCGAGCCGGGTCGCGCGGGCTCGCCCAGAACAGCTCGAAGCTCGGTTCGTTCCAGACGGTCCAGACGTCCACGACCGGAGCGAGCTTGCCCGCCAGGTTCGCCAGGAACGCTGCGTACGCCGGCACGTTGGCGGGCGCCGGGGGATCGTTGTTGGCGCGGGTCCGACCGCTCGCCCACGACGGTGCGTTTGTGACGATGAGCTGCGTCCCGAGGCCAGCGTCCTTTGCGCAGGTGAGCAGCTGGCGGGGGGTGGCCGGATCGCCGTACTGGCCCTGAACCGGTTCCAGCCCCTCCCAGCCGACGCCGACGCTCACCCAGGGGAACCCGGCCTGCTGCGCGAGCCGGACCTCCCGGCAGATGTCGCCCGATGGGCCGGGGTTCACCCGGATCCCGCCGTCAGGGATCACGCTCGTCTGCGCCGACGCCGGTGCGGCGACCAGCCCAGCGGCCAATGCGGTGAGCAGAACCCGGCGGATCATTCCGGGCACCTTAACCGGGCTCGACCTGCGAGCAAACCGCAGCTGTTGTGCCACTCGGGCGGCTGACGAACCCGCCAAGTGCCGACCCGCGCCGCATTCGCGAGACCAGATATCCGGGGCGCCCCTGCTGAACGGCCGGTCTGACTCGCACGTTCACCTCCACGAGCTTGGACCCTCAGGGGCCCGGCCGATGTGGCGCACCGCCGCGTGGAGGGTGACGGTCCTGTACCGCACGATGTCGGCCGGTTCATCGCGATTCTGGCCCTCGTCGCTGAGCGGGTTGGTTGCCTGGGCTCGAAAAGGCGTTGCCCAGCGCAAGGGTTGCGGTGATCACGGGCAGCCGCAACTGGACGGACGAATGGGACGCGACGCCGACACGGCCACCCAAATCGGTCGCCGGCGGCGTGCGACCCGTGGCGGGGCGTGACCCAGGGGGCTCCACCCTCCCGCCATGGGCGCACCGATCTGCAGCGCGTGCATTGGTCGTCCGGGGACGCATGCGAGACTGGCCGCGTGCTCAATCGACTCCGTGCCGCGTATGCGTCGGCCCTCACCCCAATCCGTACCCCGCCGGTCATCAACCCGCTGATGTACCAGGTGACCCGCGTCCTGGTGCTCCCGCTGGTCTACGGGCCGCTGCGCATGCGCCGCATCGGGCACCGCAACATCCCGCGCCGGGGCGCGGTGATCGTGGTGTGCAACCATGTGAGCTTCTTCGACCCGTTCATCGTCTGCGCCGCCATCAGGCCGCGCCGGGCGTACCTGATGGCCAAGTCGGAGTTGTTCCGCTCGACATTCATGTCGTGGTGGATGAGCCGCTCCGGTGGGTTCCCGGTGAACCGGGCCACCGCCGACCGCGAGTCCATCCGCACGTCCCATCAGATCCTCAAGGACGGGCACTGCCTCGTGCTGTTTCCCGAGGGCGGCGTGTCACGCAGCGGCGTGATGCGGCCTGGGTTCCCCGGATCGGGCGCGCTGGCGCTCCAGCCCGACGTGACCGTGATCCCATGCGTGGTGTGGAACACCCAGAAGCTGCGCGGCCCGGTGCGGGTGCGGTTCGGCGCCCCCATCCCCATGCAGGACCTGCGCGACGGCCCGAAGGCCGGCCGCAACCAGCGCGCCACGGAGCGCATCATGGAGAGCCTGGTCGCACTGCTGCCCATGGTGGGTGGGCCTGTTCAGGCGCCGCCCACAGGCGAACCGTGGGTGCCCGCGCCGCGCGCCGACGGCAAGGGCACAATCAGGAGTTGAGCGTAGCCGGGGCGTCGCTGCGCGAGCAGTCGTCTGTTCCAGATCCTCGTCAGAGCCGATCGTGGATTCCCCGCCCCATCGCCCGGGCACGGTGTCGTCCGGGGAATGCCTCGTCGACGACCGCCATCCGCCCGCTTCTGCGGGCACACGTCGACGGACAATCGCGCGCGCCCAGCCCGGTCCTCATCGGGGCAGGCGCCCTGCCTGCACCGCCCGCCACTCCATCGGGCGCGCCGCCGATGGCCATTACTCAGGCCGTAGGCGGCTCGCACGAACATCTGGCGAGGAGGCGATGCCGAGCGCCTCCTGGGCCGACGCCGAATGAGGTGCTCTTCGGGAGCCGACCGCCGACCCGCTGGAACGGCGCAGTGCCGACGATCGACCGAGCGCCCTACGGGCCGCTGTTGATCTCCCCTACCTGCCCACTGGTTCCGGCCGCACCGTGGGTGTCGCACCACCCGCGGCTGCCACGGGCGCCGCAGTGCCTGCAGCCGACTCCCGCCACAGCCGGGCCACCAGCGACCTGGCGTCGAGGTTGTACGGCAAGTCCCACCACATGTTCATCTCGACGACCTTCGGCCCATCCGGGGTGAGCCCGACATCGAAGCCCAGGGTGCGAAGCGGCAGGAATAGCGGTGCCGCCTCGAGAGCGGTCTGCACGGCCTCGTCCCACAGGGGCACCTTGAACCCCTGCAGGGGGATGCCGGCGGACGGGTGGATCTCGACGAGTTCCATGCCCGGCTCGGCACCGCGGCCGCGGCAGGCCTTGGCCACCGTGCCGGTCTGGAGGTCCATCTCACAGCTCAGATTGCCGAGCTTGCCGCCGCGGAAGTTGTCGATGATCGCCTTGCCAACGGCGATGCGAAAGCCCGACCACACAAGCTCCGGGGTGCCGTCGGCACGCATCACCACCACCAGGCGCAGAGTGTGGAGACCCTCACCGCCGAGGACGGCCAGGTCCGGGTGGTTGCGGAGGCGCTCCTGGGCGATCCAGTCCCCGAAGTCCGGGTGGCTACGCATCGTGCGCACCAGGTCCTCGGTGGTGAGGCGGCCCTCGCCCACCGACAGCCAACCCACCCCGTCGCGCTGCAGCAGGCGCACGCCCTCGCCGTAGTAGCCCTCGGCCGGCTTGAGGATGAACTCCCCGGGCAGGGCTTCCAGGGCCAGACCCCAGCAGTCGGGCGCGATCGGCGAACCGGTGTGCCAGCTCCACCCCGACGCGCCCCGCATAAACGTCGCGTGGGTGTGGGGCGTCGGGATCCCCGCTGCGGCGGTGAGCATCCGGAAGATCGTCTTGTGCTCCCCCACCGCCTCGATGCTCAGCGCGTTCAGCGCCTCCTGGGCCTCGCTGAGGCGCCGGGGTGCCACCAGCGCGTCGGGGTCCATCGTGCTGTGCGGGTCGAGCAGCCCGGCCGCCAGGCTCTCGGCGAGCGTCCAGCCGTGCTCGCGATGCAGCCGGCGCGCCTGCCGATGCAGGGGCAGCCACGGGGTGCCGTACACCCGCCGGGCAGTGTCGCGGATGTCGAGCGACCGTCCCACGAACCGGAGCGCCGGCGCCGGGATGACCCTGCGGGCAATGCCGACGATGCCAGACCTCTTCACGCGTGGTCCTCTTCCTGGAGCCGTGGGCACTGCTCGGGGATGGGGGGGTGGTCCCACAATGCCGCGTTCCGGGTGCGCAGCACACTGAACTCACGGAGGGTCTTCAACTGACGGATCGGCCAGGAAGTCGGCGCACACGCGTTCCTCTTCGGGGTGATTGCACGCGCCCCCGGGAGCCATCGCACTGCAAGCATGCCGAACGTGCTGATCAGGAATCTCCCACCCCACGCCCACGCCCGTCTGGTCGAGAAGGCCCGAGGCGCGGGTCAGTCGCTGCAGCAGTACCTGCTCGCCGAGCTCATCCGGCTGAGCGGCGAGCGCAGCATGGACGAGGTGCTGGCCGACATCGCGCGGCGCGAGGGCGGGCGCGTGGGCCTCGGAGCCGCCGTCGAAGCCCTGCATCGGGACCGGCCCCTCGGATGATCGTGGTGGACGCCTGCATCGTCGCGAACGCCGTCGCCGACGACGGCGCCGATGGCGACCGCTGCCGGGCCCTGCTCAGCGCCAGCGGGCGAGCCGCCGCCCCCGACATGCTGGACGTCGAGGTGCTGTCGGTGCTGCGTCGCATGTGGCTGGGTGGAAGCCTGGACGACGACCGCCTGACCGCGGCGCTGAATGACCTCGCCGAGCTGCCGCTCACCCGTTGGCCCACGCGCCACCTCACCGCTCGGGCCGCTGGGCACCGTGCGAACCTGCATGCGCACGACGCGGTCTACGTCGCGCTGGCGGAGGTGCTGGAGGCCGAGCTGGTCACGGCCGACCGGCGAGTCGCCAACGCCCCCGGGCTGGGGTGCGCGGTGCGCCTGCTGGACTGACGACCCGCGGGTCTTGGCCGGAGGTGACCGGGCCCCGCTCGGGGGCGGCCGGCGCCCGCGACAACCGCGCCGCCAAACGGGCCGCGCGCGCAGTGTGGCCGCCGCGGACGCGATCTCGCCGACCTTCAGAGGCGCGATGACCCGGGCGGGCGGTGTCGCGTGGGGCCGCCGGGGACGCCCCGCGGAACTGGACGGTCGGCCAGCCGCGACCGGGGACGATGGCGCGTTAGGTTCTCGCCACCGGGATATCAGCAGCCAGGAGTTGGGCATGAAGCACCGTCGACTGGTCGGCGCGATCTGCGCCGGATGTGTCGTGTTCGCCGCGCCCTCCGTGGCGAGCGCCGCCACGGTCACCGTTCAGGTGCCGCCCCCGGCCACGCCGGCCGCCCGGGCACTTCCACCGGCGGTCATCGCCTACCCGCTGTCCCCCGGGCGGGCGCTGGTCACCGCCGCGGCCCCCCGCGGCCGGGCGCGGATCACCCTCGCCCCGGGCGCCTGGATCATCGCCACCACCTACCTGCGCCGCAGCGGGCCGGTGCAGGTGCGGGCGCCGTGCCGCCCATCCGGGAACTGCAGGCCGGCGGTGAGGGCGGCGTGGCCATCGGCAGGATCACCAGCACCGGCTTCAACGACGGCGAACTGGCTCCCATCGGGAGCACCCTCGACGCCGCCCTCATCGGCGAGGCGGCGCGCCTGGCGGGCGAGTCACCGTGCAAGCCACCCATCGTGCCGCCCGCAAAGGGCGATGCGAGCCGCGTGTGGCAGGCCATCGAGCGGGCCGCCCGGCAGGCCGCCCGCAGCGGCCCACGCGCGGTGCGCGGCCAGGCCCGCGCCGCGGCGTCGCGCCTCTCCGGTGGAAAGCCGTCGGCGACCTTCGGCGGCAGCATCCAGGACATCGGCGGCGGGAAGTTCCGCGGCACGTTCCAGCTGAAGGACGACACCGGCCGCGTCATCTCGGAGCACACCGTCGAGGGCACCTCCGTGCGGGACGTCCTTCGGAAGGCGTTCGAACAGGCGCTGAAGTCCAAGTGCGCACCGTCGCGCATCCAGGTGGACGCACGGTTCAGCGTCGACGCGTCCAGCCGCGAGGCCAACGCGAAGACCACGATCACCCTGCGGGCCGTCGGACGGGAGCGCATCGGTTCCGACGGGCGTCCCGAGCGCGGCAACTTCGAGTACGAGAGCCCCGCCGCCTGGGTCCTGAGCGACAACTGGCAGACCACCAAACTGTCCACCTCGCTCCAGCCCGAATGCGCCCTCGTTCCCCTGCCACCCAATGGTTTCGACACGCCGGTGGGGCCGCCCACCGCCCTTGGGACGATGCGGCCACCGAGCACCGCGATCGAGCTGGTCTTCAGTCTCACGGTCACGAGCCCGTTCCTGCTGGGCTCGCCGTGCGGCGCAGACAGCCGCGACGGGGTGATCGCGGTCGCCAATGTGGAGTTGCTCGGAGCGGGGAGACCGTCGCCCTCGGGTCCCTGCGGGGCACCTGGACCGCCGAGGCCACCGTCACCGCCCTCGCACCCGCCGTGAGCGAGTGAGCCGTCGCGAATCCGGGGCCGGCAACGGTCCCGGAGCGGCAACCTAGGCCGGGGTCGCCAGGCCCCGGTCGGGGGCGGCCAGCGCCTGCGACACACGGGCCGCGATCGCATCGGGGCTCAGGCCAACCTCGCCCAGCAGCAGGTCGCGCTTGCCGTGGTCGATGAAGCGGTCCGGGAGGCCCAGCACCAGCACCCGTGCGCCGGTGCCCGCCAGGGCCTCCAGCACCGCGGAGCCGAAGCCGCCGGAGGCGGCATGGTCCTCGAGGGTCACGATGAGCTCGTGGCTCGCCGCCAGCTCCTTGAGCAGCCGCGTGTCCAGCGGCTTGCAGAAGCGGGCGTTCACCACCGTGGGGTCGGTGCCCGCGACGTGGGAGACCGCCTCGGCGGAGTCCGCGGCCAGCTGCGCCCCGTAGCCGTACCCCACCAGCGCCACCCGCTCGCCGGCGGCCAGCACCTGGGCGCGGCCCACCTCGAGCGGCTCCGGGTTGGCCGGCAGGTCCACGCCCACACCGGCACCGCGCGGGTACCGCAGCGCGACCGGCCCGTCGATGCGCAGGGCGGTGTGCAGCATGGTCACCAGCTCGCCCTCGTCCATGGGCGCCATGACCGTGAGGCCGGGGATGCTGCGCAGGTAGGCGATGTCGAACGCGCCGTGGTGGGTGGGGCCGTCGTCGCCCACCAGCCCGCCGCGGTCGATCGCGAAGACGATCGGCAGCTTCTGCAGTGTCGAACGCCCGCTGCAGGAACGTGGAGTAGATGGCGCACACCGGCCGGAAGCCGGCGATGGCCAGCCCGCAGGCGAACACCACCCCGTGCTGCTCGGCGATGCCCACGTCGAAGGTGCGCTCCGGGAACCGCGCCTGCATGTGCTGCAGCCCGGTGCCCTTCAGCATCGCGGCCGTGATCGCGATGACGCGCGGGTCGCGCTCGGCCTCGGTGACCAACGACCGGCCGAACACCTCGGTGTAGCTGGGCGGCGCCGGCTTGGGCGGCGCGGCCTTGCCGGAGCTGGGGTCGAAGGGCGTGGCGCCATGCATGGCCTCCACGTCCTCCTCCGCGGGCTCGTACCCCTTGCCCTTGGTGGTCTTCACGTGCACCAGCACCGGCCGGTTGCGGGCCACGGCGCTGCGGACCGCGTTGCGCATGGCCCCGATGTCGTGCCCGTCGAACGGCCCCAGGTAGGCGAAGCCGAGCGCCTCGAACAGGGCGCCGGTCTCGAACCACAGCGCCTTGGTGGCGTCGCGCAGGTGCGACCCCACGTACTCGCCGCCGGGAATCTTCACCACGGCGCGCTCGATCTCCTCGCGCACGCGGGTGAGCCGGGAGTCCACACGGGCACGCTGGAGCGCCCGGGACAGCGCCCCCACGTTTTGGCCGATGCTCATGCCGTTGTCGTTGAGGACCACCACCACCGGCGAGCCCAGCGCACCGGCCTGGTTGAGCCCCTCGTACGCCATGCCTCCGGTGAGCGCGCCGTCGCCGATGACGCACACCACGGCGCCGTCGGAGCCGCTGCGGCGGTTGGCCTCCGCCAGGCCCACGCCGTAGCTGATGGACGTGGAGGCGTGGCCCGCCCCCATCACGTCGTGCTCGGACTCCTCACGGCGCAGGAACCCGCTGATGCCGCCGTGCTGGCGCAGCGTCGGGAACTCGGCCAGGCGCCCGGTGAGCAGCTTCGACGTCCCAGATGATCTTGTCGGTGGGGCTCTGCAGCTCGCAGTGCAGGGCGATCGTGAGCTCGACCGTCCCGAGGCTGGGGCCCAGGTGGCCGCCGGTCTGGGAGACGGTGGCGATGATGGCCTCCCGCATCTCGCCGGCCAGCACCTGGAGTTCCTGCTCGGACATTCCGCGCAGGGCATCAGGGGTGCCACCGAGCGCGCACAGGGTCGGGAAGCGCTCCGTGAACTGATCACTCAAAGTGAATGGATCCTAGCCAACCCGGCCGGACTCCCTCAGGGGGATGGGCGTCACTCGGCGGCATGCAATCGAACTGTCCGACCGGCTAGTCATGAGTGGCGGTTTTCTCATCTAGCGTGCGTCCGGTCCATCCCCGACCGAGGACGCGTCTCCTTGAAATCCACAACTGCACTTCGGGCTGCACTGCTGTGCGTCGCCCTGATCGGCCTCAGCGCGCTCCCGGCCGGCGGTCAGCCCCCACCGCAGACGCCGATCCTGTTCGGCGTTGAGGGGGTGGACCCCGGCAATGGCGCACCGGTTTCCTTCTCAGCGGTCCGCCCCGACGGCAGCGGCCTGACGCAGCTGCCGTATCCCGAGGGCATCGGCCTGCGCGAACCGATCGTATCTCCCGACGGCACCCGCATCGCCGTCGTGAAGCCCGTCCCCGGGGTCAACGGCCGTTCCAGCCTGTGGGTGTCGGACCTCGACGGCTCGAACGCCGTACAGGTCGTCGAGGCGACGGCGAATCTCACGGTGCACGGAGCGCGGTGGTCACCCACGGGGGACCTGCTCGCCGTTCAGGCGTACGCCTCCCCCGGCCCGACCCCGGGAAGCGGCGGGGCCTACGCGGTCTTTGTCGTTCGGCCCGACGGAACCGGCCTGCGCCGCATCGACCGGTACGAGAGCGCGTCAGGCCACGCCTTCACCCCGGATGGCCAGTACCTGATCTACCGCGACCGACTCCAGTCGCAGGCGGATCTCCCCGTCGGATGCAGCCTCACGCCCCCCTTCACCGTCTTCTACAAAGAGAACTTGTCCACGGGCGACCGGGTCGCACTGGACCCCTGCAATCAATACCGGTGGTTCCTCGGTGGGGGCGGCTGGATCGACGTCGCGCCGGATGGCCGGATCTCGTACATGACCTTCATGCGGGTGTCCGGCGTCCAGTGGGGCTGGCTCTGGGTCGCGAACCCTGATCTCACCAACCCACGACTCGTCAACCTCACGCGGGAAGACGCCGGCTACTCGGTCTCGGCCGATGTTCCAAGCTGGTCATCCGACGGCAACTGGCTTCTTGTCACCCGGAACCCGCCGCCCACCTCCTCGAGCCGCGATCTGGCCCTGATCTCCGTCGACAACGGCCAGGTGGTCCCCGTTCCCAACACGCGGTCGTACACCACGATGCGCGGCGCCTGGGCGCCGAACGTGACGCTCACCGCCGTGCCGGCTCCGGCCGCGGATACGGATGGTGACGGCGTCCAGGACAGCGGCGACACCTGCCCCGAGGTAGCGGACCCCGCCCAGACGGACGCCGACTCCGATGGCCTGGGCGACGCCTGCGACGCGGAGCTGCAGACCGACGCCGACGGCGACAGCTGGCCCGATGTGTACGACAACTGCCCGCTCGACGCGAACATCGAGCAGGAAGACGGGGACCGCAACGGGTATCCGGACGCCTGTGAGCCGGCGCCGGCCGACGCCGACGGCGACGGCGTGGGGGATTCGGTGGACAACTGCGCCACCAGCGCCAACCCCGGTCAGGAGGACACGGATGCCGACGGCGCCGGGGACCTGTGCGACACCGACCTTGACGGCGACGGCATCCTGAACACCATCGACGTCGGACTGGATGCCTTCGCCGATGACAACGCGCCGGTCCAGACCACGGGGACCATCACGGCGCGGAACGGCCTGGACGTCACCGTCAGCGATGCGGCCGCACCGGACGGTGTGCGCATCGTCGCCGGACCGCCGAGTCGCGAAGCCGTCTTCTCCGTGTGCGGTGGCTTCACACTCACCGTCGCCGCAGAGTCGGAGGCGGTCCTGACCTGCGGCTCGGCCAAGGTCGCGGTGGTCGCCGGCTCGGCCAACTTGGCCGTCGACGGTCGCGCCGTCAGCGTCGCCATCCCCGCGGGCGGCGCGGCCAAGGTGGTCACCACGGGCGTCGACACCTACACCGTTGAGAACACCGGCTCGGTTCCGGTGGACGTGAACGTCGATGGCACCACCACCACCGTGCCCGCGGGCACGACCGCACCGGTGGCCACATGGGACTTCGTCGGGTTCAGCGGCCCCGTGTCGAACCCCCCAGTTCTCAACCGGGTGGAGGCCGGAGGCACGGTCCCGCTTCAGTGGCGGCTCGTCGGCTCCGACGGACGGCCCGTCACGAACCTGACCGGAGCGACCATCACGACCGTGCGGATCGCCTGCCCCAGCCGCCCACGCACACGCGAGGTCGAGGACGGCGCTCAGGGTCGCACGGGAAGCCTCATCAACCGGGGCAACGGCCGCTACCAGTTCAACTGGAGGTCCTCACGAAGCTTCGAGAGGACATGCCGCGAGCTGCGCCTGGACATCGGCGACGGTGTCCAGCACACGGCGCTCTTCCGCTTCAGCTGACCTGAGGACGCTCGGCGTGGGGCGGGTCGCTTCCGATCCGCCCCACGCCACTTCGCGGCGCCGACCCGGGGCCCCCGGCGGGCCGCCAGCCGGCACGAGCCAACCGGGAATCATGCTAAGTGACCGCCTGATTGGCGTGATTATCGAAAGCTGAGTGGGATCGAAGGACCGACCACTCCCCGCCCGGAGTCTCAGAACGGGTCCTTCACCGCCTGAGGCGCTGCGGACGGTCCTTGAGCCGGTGCTCGCCGTGCTCGTCCTCCGGGGTCATGACGCCGCCCTCGATGCCCTCCCAGGGGGCGCTGTCGTGCTCCACCAGCATGGTGAGCCGCATGCCCTCGTCCATGAGCGCGGTGACGATCTCCCCCAGCCCCCGGTTCCAGGTGTGGGTGACGCCCTCGGTGAACTCCTGGTCGGTGTCCACGTACGTGCCGGGCTCGTCGATGACGTCGGCCTCCTCCTGCTCGAAGTAGCTGAACCGCAGGCGGATCTCGCCCTCGTGTGAGCGGTAGTCCATCGCCCACAGCATGGGGTGGCCCTCGCGGATGAACAGCCGCCCGCCGGGACGCAGCAGGCCGGCCACCACCTTCGCCCAGCGCGTGATCGACGGCAGCCAGCACAGCGCGCCGACGCCGGTGTAGACCAGGTCGAACCGCTCCGCGCCGAGCCTCTCAACGGCGTCGTAGACGTCGGAGTGCACGAAGGTGACGTCCGCGCCGGCCGATGCGGCCAGGTCGCGGGCGACCGCGATGGCCGGTTCGGAGAAGTCCAGGCCCGTCATCCGCGCGCCCAGACGGGCCAATGACACGGTGTCGGTGCCGATGTGGCACTGCAGGTGCACGCCCTCCAGGCCGGAGATGTCACCCAGGCGAGGCAGGTCGAACCGCACCACCCGGCTCAGGAAGGCGGGGTCCTCCGCGAAGGCCGTGACGGCGTAGCTCTTGGACGCCGCGTGGGCCGGGACGCGCTCGTCCCAGTTGCGGCGGTTGACCTCGATGTACTCGTCGTCGGGGGCCATGGCGCGGGACGCTACCCGATCGGCCCCGCGCCATCCGGCGTCTCGCAGCGCTCCCATGCCGCCCCGCGCCCACGTCCCCGCGCGACGATCGCGCCCTGATCGCGCAGCGCCGCGAGCACCTTTGCGATGTGGCTGTCACTGGCGCCGCCCGCAACCCGCCGCACATCGGCGATGCGGAACACATGGCCGGCGGGGAGCGACGCGACGTAGTCATGGATGGCCTCGACCTTCGCCCCACGGGCGCCGAGCACACCGACCCGCTCCTCGAACGCCCCGTAGGCGGCCGTCACGGTTCCGAGGAAGTAGCTCAGCCACGGCCAGGGATCATGGGCCCCCTCGTGCCAGGCGTTCGACGACGCCCGAAGCGCCCCGTAGTACCCGTCCTTCGAGCCTTCGATGACCCGCTCCAGGCTGACGTAGCGACCCACGCCATAGCCGGCCCGGTAGAGCAGCATCGTGGTGAGCAGGCGCGACATGCGCCCGTTTCCATCGAGGAACGGGTGAATGCACAAGAAGTCGAGGACATACGCGCCGATCACCAGCAGACGATGGTGCCGCCCCTCAGCCAGTGCGGACCGCGTGAGCGCGTGGAGGTCGGCCATGGCGGCCGGGACCGTCGCGGCGGGCGCGGTGTTGAACACGACATGCCGCGAGCCGTCCGGGTCGACCTCCTCGATGTGGTTCTCCGTTCCCTTCCACCGTCCCCCCGGGAGGCCCGTGAACGCGGAGAGGTCGCGGTGCATCTGCAGCACGACCTCGGGCGTGAACGGCATGTCCATCGCGCTCCGGTGCACGAGGTCGAGCACCGAGCGGTACCCGGCGATCTCCGCCTCGGAGCGGTTCCGGGGCTCCGAGCGCTGATCCATGAGCGCACGAAGCCGGGCGGGAGACGCCACGATGCCCTCGATCGCGTTCGAGGACTCCGCGCTCTGGATCCTGGCGATCTGCGTGAGCCGGTCCAGTACCGCGGGACGCTGCTGCACGAAGAGATCCTCGCGCCCCTGAGCGGCATCGATCCTGCCCAGCTGCGTCACGACGGCGCCGGGTACCAGCGCGAACTTCTCGTCGAGTCGCCGAAGCGTCTGCACCTTCGCCCCCAATCCCCGATCGAGGCCGAAGAATGGCACACTAACGACCCTTAGTACGTGATTCCCGGAGAAGGTGGGGAATTCGGCGACGGCCCGGGGCCGGCGCCGCTACGGCGCGGCGTCCGGGTCCAGCGACTTGGGGAGCAGCTGGCTGATGCGGTCGGCGGTGGCCAGGGCCTGATCGGCCAGCTCGCGCAGGATCTCGGCGTTGTCGTCGGCCTCGCCCAGCTGCTGGGCGATCCGCTCCAACCGCTCCACCTCGGCCTGCAGCTCGGGGTCCTGCCCGGTCACCCCTCGCCCTCCTCATCGGGGCGCACCTCGCGGGCGATGCGGCCCAGGATGC
>LNFM01008144.1_pt1 | contig 15968 bp, 16 predicted proteins | sample 596031 | NCBI WGS metagenome assembly LNFM01 (sample SAMN04254537, study PRJNA301005) | activated carbon metagenome | isolation source: dual media filters at the Ann Arbor, Michigan drinking water treatment plant | place: USA: Ann Arbor | reverse complement strand
CCGCCGAGGCCGAATTCCTTCAGCGCCACGCGGCCTTCCATCTTGAGGCCGACGTCGATGATGGCGAGGTCCTTCTCGATGCCGACGACCTTGCCTTTGACGACCTGGCCTTCGAACACGTCGTCCTTGGCGAGGCTCTCGGCGAGGAGGGCTGCGAACTCATCACGCGTGGGGGAAAATTCTTTGGAAACTTCGGCTGACATTCAGGCTCCTGGTAACGGTCTTGGTTGCGGCTGACGGGGGCTGGTTGTGAGCCCACGGCGGCACGGGGTTGATGTTTGAAACCGGCACGGCCCGGAGCGCGCGGATGCGCGACCAGAGGCTTTGATGCCGGCGGATGTGATGCTGCTGGGTCGATGCCACCGTGATGGGCGTTTAGTTGCCCTGCCAACACGTTTGGAGCAGCCCGCGTTGGAGCCCCTCCGTTGACCCGGCCTTACCTCTCGGCCGATCCGACAGTGGCGTCAGATGCGCGGTGGATAGCGGAAATGCGGCTACGAGGCAAGGGGTGGGGTGGGGGTTCAAGGGGCTGTGCGGGTCACGACTTTGAGGGCGGCGGCGAACACGGCGTCGGCGTCCATCGTGGTTGTGTCGATGTGGATGGCGTCGGGAGCGGCCGCGAGGGGGGCGATGGCGCGGGAGCTGTCGCGGGCATCTCTGGAGCGGATGTCGGCCAGCAAGTCGTCGTAGGTGGCGGGTTCGCCGCGGGCCTGGTGTTCGAGGTGGCGGCGGCGGGCGCGCTCTTCAGGTGTGGCGGTGACGTAAATTTTGATATCGGCGTTGGGGCAGACCACGGTGCCGATGTCGCGGCCGTCGAGGACGGCGCCGGGGGATTGGCGGGCAAAGTCGCGCTGGTATTGCAGCAGGGCCGCGCGGACTTCCGGGATCTTGGCGATGACGGAGGCCTTGTCGCCGGAGGGGACGCCGCGGAGCGCGGGATCGTCGAGGGTGGCGGGGTTCAGGTTGCGGGCGGCGGCCAGCGCCGCCCAGCGGTCGTCGAGGCGGAAGTTGGCGCGTTCGATGTCGCGGGCGACCGCGCGGTACAGCAGGCCGGTATCGAGGACGTGGAAGCGCAAATGGGCGGCGAGGCGCTTGGCGAGCGTGCCTTTGCCGGAGGCGGCTGGTCCGTCGATGGCGATAATCATGCTTTTTTCCTTCGCCCACACTCGGCAAGCCGGTGTGGGGCGTAATCCTTCGCCCACACTCGGCAAGCCGGTGTGGGGTTGGGTTGCCCCAGGGCGCGGGGCCGGTCAAGGGACCGTTCGGCGCGGTGGGATGGGGCCGGCACGGACGCGGGCGACGATTTCCGTTGAAAAGGGTCTGCACGGTGGGGCCTGGGGGCGGGCCGTGGTTGCTCCGGGCGCGGGCATTTCGGACGGTTTTCGAGAGTGCTGTGATTCGGTTTGCGTTCTCCCGATAGTCCGCAAAGAGGCAACTCCGCATGCCCGTATTCCGAAAGATTTTCGTTGCACTTCTCGCCAGCGGTGCCCTTAGCGGCGCTTTGCCCGCTGCGGCGCAGTCGGTGCCGAAGCCCAAGGTGGCGGCACCGTCGCCGGAGGCGATTGAGGCCGAGGCGGCGAAGGCTTTCAAGAGCGGTGTGACGGCGTTCGAGGCGGGTAAGACGGGTGCGGCGGTGACGGCGTTTTCGAGCGCCATCGAAGCGGGTGGATTGAAGAGCCCCGAGTTGGCCAAGGCTCTGTTTTATCGCGGCGTCGCGCGGCGGGCACAGAAGAAGCCGGCAGCGGCGTTGTCGGATTTGAATGCGGCCGTGTGGCTGCGCGACGGCCTTTCGGCGACGGACAAGGCGGTGGCGGAGGATCACCGGCAGGCGCTGCTGCGCGAGGTGGCGGGGCCGGGCAGTGGGGCACCTGTTGCAAGCGTGGCACCGGCCGCAGCGGCGGAGGAGCTGCCGTGGGCTGTGGTGCAAACCGGTGAGGGCGAGAGCGCGACGGCACAGGCGGGACCTCAGGCCGTCACGACAGAGCCGGTGACGGCGCCAGCCGCGGCGCTCGCACCTGTCGTTGAGACGGGCTCGACAGCGAGCAATGCGGAACAACCGCCGGACCCGGTTCCCAGCATCGCGGCGCCGTCTTTGTTTGACCAGATGGGTTCGGCGGCCAACGCGCTCTTTGGCGGCGTGTTTTAAGCGGGCGCAGGGCTGACCAGGAACTTTACCGCGCGCTGACTGTTTCCTCTCCGTATCCTTTTCACGGGAGAGGTCAGTATGAAGCGTGTCATCATCTGCGAAGACGATCTTTTGCTGGCCATGGACCTCGCGCACGAGGTGCAAGAGGGCGGGTCGGAAGTCGTCGGCACGTTTTATTCCAGCTTTGATGCGTGGCGGGCGGCGGATCTTCTACGGCCCGATATTGCGATCATCGATCTCAATCTTGCGGACGGCGACAGCGGTTTGGCGCTGGCGACGCACCTCGTCGAGATTGGGTGCCGCGTTATCGTGGTGAGCGGTTCGACGCTGGTGCATCCGGAACTTGGCCGCATTCCGCATTCTTTTGTTTCAAAACCCGTTCCGGCGGGCATCATCGCGGAACTGACTGGCCCGGCGGCCGTTCATTTGACGACCCACTAGCCATTCGCGAGTTCCCCATGCTTATCCGTTACGGCTGCTCGTTTGAGCTCCAACTTCCCCAGGACACACCGACGGTGTGCTTGATCGATGTCCACACCAGTCACGCGCAGCACATTGTGCCGAATGCGTTGACGTTCGAGACCGTGCCGAAAGTCTCAACCGAGACGTTCGTCGACGATTTTGGCAACATCGCGCGCAGGTTCACGGCGCCGGTTGGTGTGATGCGGTTGTCGCTCGGCGGGTTGTGCCGGGCGGATGGAACGCTCGACCGGCGCGATCCCTCGGCGCGCGTGATGCCGGTTGACCGCCTGCCCGAGGAATGCTTGCCCTATCTCGCACCGAGCCGCTTTTGCGAAAGCGATCTCATGGGTCCGCTGGCGTGGCAGACGTTTGGACATCTACCGCGCGACACCAGCCTGATTGAAGCGATCTGCACGTATGCGCATCAGCGACTCCGGTTTGACTATGCACAGGCACGGGGGACGCGCACGGCTTCGGAAGCGCATGGCGAGCAGGTGGGCGTGTGCCGTGACTTCGCCCATTTGGGCGTGACGTTATGCCGGGCTCTGAATATCCCAGCGCGCTACGTCAACGGGTACATGGGGGACATCGGTGTTCCGGTCGATCCCAATCCTATGGATTTCAACGCTTGGTTCGACGTTTATCTCGAAGGCGGCTGGTACACGTTCGACCCGCGACACAACTGCCGCCGGATCGGCCGCATTCCGATCGCTCATGGACGTGATGCAGCAGATGTTCCGATGCTGCGCACGTTCGGTCCACACACGCTGAGCGCGTTCCACGTGACGACGGAATTGGCCGACGCGCAGCAGGTGGCGGCTTAATTCACCCGCGAACCGCGTCAAAGATTTTTTGGATATTTGCAGGGGCCTGACATGGCGACCGGACGACGCGGCGCATCCACGGCCGTGAAAGATTTGCATGATGGTCAGCCAGTTTGGTCGCAGTCCACCTACGGCACGATTACAGTCAGTGCATTGACCAAGGATGAGCGTTGCGATGTGCTGGTTGTCGGCGCCGGGATTACGGGTGCGCTCACAGCCTTGCATTTGGCGGAAGCGGGCTATGATGTGATCGTGGTGGACCGGCGCGTGCCGGGTACGGGATCGACGATCGCCAGCACGGCGATGATACAATTCGAAATCGACGAGCCACTCACGGAACTAGCCAAGACCCTCGGTCCGGCTAAGGCGGCGCGCGTGTACCGGCGATCCTTTCAGGCCGTGAAAGACCTCAAGACGCTCATCAAGAAACACGAACTGCGGGCGGACTGGGTGGACCGGGATGCGCTTTATCTGGCAGGTAACGTCATGGGACGCCGGGCGCTGGAAAAGGAAGCGCGGGCGCGTGAGAAGATCGGCCTGCCGAGTACCTATCTGGATGCAGAGACTTTAAAGGAAATGTATGGGTTTGACCGAACCGGCGCGATCATTTCGGCGGGCGCGGCTGAACTCGATCCGATGCGCACCTGTATTGCCTGCCTCAAGGCGGCGCGGGACATGGGCGCGAAGATTTATAGTCCCGTGTCGGTGACGGCATCGGAGCAAGATGGCGATGATATTCGCGTGGCAACTACGGACGGGCCGGATATCATTTGCCGGCACCTCGTGATGGCGACGGGATATGAGGTCAGCCCTGCCATTCCAAAGGGCTCTTTCGACATTGTGTCGTCGTGGGCGATCGCGACGCAGCCGATCAAGCCGCAGCGCTTCTGGCGGGACCGGTGTCTCGTCTGGGAGGCGTCCGATCCTTACCTCTATATGCGGGCAACGGCGGACAATCGCATCGTGATAGGCGGTGAGGATGCCGACGTTTCGGCTCCCAGCCGGCGGGCCGCCGCGATCCCTGCAAAGTCGAAAAAGCTTCTCGAAAAAGCCAAGGAGTTGACCGGGCTCGATGAGCTCGAGTGCGACTATTCCTGGGCGGGCGCATTTGCAGAGAATCCGAAGGGGCTGCCGGTCTTCAAGCGTCTCCACGATGTAAAGGGCGGCTATGCGATCTTAGGATGCGGTGGCAATGGAATTACGTTCAGCGTAATCGGCGCACAGATCATCCGCGATTGGATCGGTGGCACAAGCGATCCCGACGCATCGCTGTTTCGCGGTTGATCTGGAACGGCACCTCGGTGGCGGGGTTCTTCCGATATGCTTGGCATCGTGCCAGGCGGTATGTGGAAGGACACACCACCATGGATAACCCCGGCATTTACCTCGTCGCCTGGTTGCTGATCGCGCCCGTGATCGGCGCGCTGTTTCTCAGTGGACTGGGTTCGTCTCGCGCCTCGCCGCGGCATGACAATAGCCTTTAAGCATTAGCCGGCCGGTAGATTTGCCGGCCGGCATACCGGGCGCTATTGCTCCAAGATCATGTCGAAGCCGCCGTATATCAGGCGTTTGCCATCGAACGGCATCGGATTTTTATCCGGGGCAAAGCGCGGGTCGGACATGACTGCCTTCATGCCCTCGTTGCGGGCTGCGCGCGATGGCCACACGATCCAGGAGAACACGACGGTTTCGTCGTCCTTCTTTTGAACCGCCATGGGAAACGACGTGAGTTTTCCATCCGGGACGTCGTCGCCCCAGCATTCGACAACCGATAAGGCGCCGAGTTCCTTGAAGACACCGGCTGCCATTTTGGAATGGTCGAGATAGGCCTGCTTATTGGCCGTGGGGACTGCTGCAACAAAACCATCAACGTAAGACATAGCGGTACTCCTTTCGCTTCCGGTTACAGGGTGCGGGCGAGGTCTTCCAGCTGTTCGGCGCATTTCGACCAGCCTTCGTGGAAGCCCATTTGTTCGTGACGCTTCGTGGCGTCTTCAGTCCAATGGCGAACGCGGGCGGTGTAGAGCGTGGTGCCATCGCCGTTATCTTCGAACGTTACAATACCGACCATGAACGGCTCGCCAGCCGGCTCCCAGTCGCCGACGAAGGCATCGGTGAAGACGAGCTTCTTGCCAGGAACTGCTTCCAGATAAACGCCCGCGTTGGGGAATTCCTGGCCTTCCGGACTGCGCATCACAATCATGCTCCGGCCACCGGGGCGCGGGTCCACCTCGGCGTGCGATACGCCCCACGGCTTCGGGCAGAACCATTGCTTAATGAGGGCGGGTTCGGTCCAACAGCGGTAGAGATTTTCTGGAGACGCTTTCAGAGTTCGCGTGATGATAAGCTCGCGGTCTGCGGTGGGCTTGGTATCCATTTTGTCCTCCTTCAGCACCCTGGGCCGGTGCGCATCGCGGCTTCGGCGGCCTTCTGGATTTCTTGGGGCGATAGGGTTTTGACGGCGGTGGCGAGCGACCAGCGGTGGCCGAACGGATCTTCAATGACGCCATAGCGATCGCCCCAGAACATTTCAGCAGGCGGCATGAGCGGCTTGGCGCCCGCATCGACGGCACGCTTGAAGAGTGCATCAACGTCGGGGACTTGCAGGTGAATCGTGACGGGCGTGCCGCCCAGCGTGGAGGGCGCGGCATTGGCGTTGGGGCCGGCGTCGCGGAATTCATCGACCAGCATAATGACGTTGCCGCCGATCATGATGCCGGCATGCATGAGGCGGCCATCCGGCGTTGGCAAACGCATCATTTCCTCGGCGCCAAAAGCTGTCTTGTAGAATTCGATCGCGGCGGCGGCATCCTTGCAGACGAGATGGGGCATGAGCTTGGTGCTGCTCGCGGGGGCGGGAACGGCGTTTGCCTCGCTGTCGAGGTAGACGGCGGTGTTGGTCATCGGATCGAAGGGGATTGACACGTGTTCGTGGATGACGCGCCAGGCACCGGCGACGCGGCGGAAGACGACGGTGATGCGCATCCAGGTGCTGCCTGCGGGATGGTCTGCGGGTTCAGGCACGAAATGATGTAGGCCGTGAACGATGGCGAGATCGCCATCGACGTGGATGGTGAGATCCTTGTGCTCGGATCGGAATTTTTCCGGGAAGTAAGGCATGCATTCGGCCCAGATGCGGCCGATGTCGCGGGCGCCGACGGTGCGACCGGGGGGAATGGCATCGAAGAGGACGGTGTCGGGGCCGTAGTTGGCGACAATCCTTTCTGGGTCTTTGGCTTCGACGGCGCGGGACCATTCCGAGACGAGACGTTCGATCTCCTCGACGTCTTTGGCATTTCCTGTTGCGGCTTCCATGGCGAACTCCCTTACTTTTCGCTTTTGAACAGGGTCGTGATGTAGCGCTTCAGATGATCGACGCTTTCAGCGGCGATGGCGGGGCCACCTTCAGCTTTGGCGAGAATGAAGGCGCCTTGCAGAACGGCTTGCGTATGGAGCGCGAGACTCCTTGGCGTGAACGTTCCCTCGAGTCCGTGCTGGGCCATGGCAGCAGCAATGTCGGCCTCGAGTGTGGCGGCGTGACCGGTGATGGAGGCGGCGCAGGCTTTGCGGATGTTGTCATGGGTGGCGTGGACTTCCTGCAGCATGGTGCCGGCGAGGCAGGTGAACTCTGAGATCTCGCCGCGCAGCAACTCTTTGCGGAAATCGACGTAGGCGAGGATGCGTTCCACAGGATCAGCGGGCTGATGGTAGGGCGCTGAAGCGAAGAGCGCGCCCGTGACCTCGGACCAGTTTTTCGCGGCGGCGACGGCCAGGTCGTCTTTGGAGGAGAAATGGTGGAAGAAGGCGCCCTTTGTGACGCCGGCTGCGGCGCACAGGTCATCGACCGTGGTGGCGGCATAGCCTTTGGCGCGGATGAGCGCGACGGCGGCGTCGAGGAGTTTGATGCGGGCGGCAGGCGGGCGCGCCATGGCGGGGAATGGGTCCTTAAGTGGGGAGCAGCGGGGCTTGCGGCAGCTGAGCGGGGCCCAGCGCCGGGCTTGCCATCTGGTGAGGGCTTCTGCCCGCGTAGGGTTTTGCTGAGAACGCTGCACATGCCTCTACATACCAACTGGTTGGTATGTTTGCAACGGATAATGCGCGGCGAGGGCCGTTCGGTGGGGGCGGTGATATGGATCCGGTCCGGAGGACGGGATCCAATGACGGCACGGCAAACGCGCGGCGTGCGCGTGTAGGTGTGTAAAACGAGGAACGGCTTGCGCGTTTCGCGGCTCCGATGCTGTTTGTTTGCGCCAACGCGGGATGGATGTGCGTGAACTGAGGTCGCGTACACGTGCGAATTTTTGGGTGCGTAATCGTCTTCGAATGGCCCGCTCGCTGCCATAACGCGTGCACATTGTCGGCCACCTTGGGTGCACTCCAAAATTGGAAAGGCTTGCGGATGATGATGCGGTCTCGCGCGGCGCTTGGTCTGATGCTCACGGCGGCAATGGTCTGCCTTTCGATGCACGTGATTTCGCAGGCCACGGCCGACAGCATTCCAACCGATGGTTTGACAGTGACCATCGCCGGGCGCGCGATGCGATGCGGCGAGACACCCGTCTACATGGACAATGAGATGCCGACCGAAGGCATGTCGGTGCCGGGCGAGGGGCTTTACCTCAATCCATTTTTGTTGAACCGGCAGCCGGCGCCGGTGCGCATGTTCATTTTCAAGCACGAGTGCGCGCATGAGGTGACCGGGCCGGACGAATTCGGCGCGGATTGCATGGCGGCGCAATCGGGGGCGCGCGAGGGCTGGCTGAAGACGAGCGATATCGATGCGGTGTGCCAGTCTTTCGCAGGGCCGGCGTCGGAGACGCATCCGTCAGGCGAGGACCGGTGCGCTCATATCCGGCAGTGCTTCGCGGGATCGCAGGTCGCTGGGGCGGCGAGCCCAAGCGGGCAAAGCGCGCGAGCCTCATCGTGGTCGGCGGCGGAGAGCGCGGCGACGCGCGAACGAGACTTCGACGCAAACGATGCCTGGCCGGGCACCTCAAATGAGTTCGAGTAATCGCGCGGTGCGTCAGCTTTTGTAGCTGGCGCCAAGCTTTTCCATGAGGCCGCGGAATTCGGGGAAGCTCGTCGCGATCATGGCCGTGTCGTCGACTGTGACGGGGGTATCGCTGGCGAGCCCCATCGTCAGAAACGCCATCGCGATGCGGTGATCGAGGTGTGTGGCCACCGTGCCGCCGCCCGCGACTTTGCCGGTGCCGTGAACGATGAGTGCGTCGCCATCGACGGTGGCGCGGACGCCGTTTGCTGCGAGGCCGGCTGCGGTGGCTGCGAGGCGGTCGCTCTCTTTCACCTTCAGTTCGGCGAGGCCATCCATGCGGGTGTCGCCGTGCGCGAAGCCGGCGAGGGCTGCGAGGACCGGATATTCGTCGATCATGGAGGGCGCGCGCGCGGCGGGAACGTGGACGCCGGTCAGCTTGGAATGCCGGGCGCGGATGTCTGCAATGGGTTCGCCGCCCTCTTCGCGTTCATTGAGGAATACGATGTCGGCGCCCATCTCCTTCAGCGTCGTGTAGAGGCCGGTGCGGGTTTCGTTGACGAGGACGCCTTCGACGGTGACGTCGGACCCGGGCACGAGGAGGGCTGCGCAGATGAGGAAGGCGGCGGACGAGGGATCGCCCGGGACGACGACATCGCGGCCTTCAAGTTCGGCATCGCCATGGACGGTGATGCGCGTGAGGCCGTCGCGGATCTCGGTTTCAACATGGGCGCCGAAGTAGCGCAACATGCGTTCGGTGTGATCGCGGGTGGGTTCTTTTTCGATGACGGTGGTTTCGCCGGCGGCCATGAGACCCGCGATCAGAATGGCGCTCTTCACCTGCGCGGAGGGGACAGGCAAAACGTATTCGATGGGAACCAGATGCGACGAGCCCTCAACGGTGAGGGGAAGCGTATCGCGGTCTTCGCGCGTCAGCAGCCCCATCTGGCGGAGCGGCTTCAGCACGCGGCCCATGGGACGGCGGGACAAGGATGCATCGCCCGTCATGGTGACAGTGATGTCGTGGCCGGCGACGACGCCCATCATCAGGCGGGTGCCCGTTCCGGAGTTGCCGAAGTCAATCGGGGCATCCGGAGCTTTCAAGCCGCCGGTGCCGCGGCCGAGCACGGTCCAGGTGTCGCCGGACTTGGTGGCCGGGGCGCCGAGCGCGGTGACGGCTTTGGCCGTGTTCAGAACGTCTTCGGCTTCGAGCAGGCCTTTAATGGTGGTTTTGCCGGTGGCGAGGGCTCCGAACATGAGGGCGCGGTGGGAAATCGACTTGTCGCCGGGGACGCGCAGGGTGCCGGTGAGGGGCTTGGGGGCCTTCACTGCGGTCAGCGGGGCGGGATTTGCGCCATGTGCGCTGGATTTCGACACGTGCCGTTCCTTCGGTCGGTCCGGGCCCAGCCTGAATGGCGGATTCCCAGCAAAAGTGGTTTCCGGAGGCGGATAGAGCCCCTGGCGCGGGGGTTGTCAACGGTGGGGGGCGTGCCGTCCGGCCGGTCGTCTTGGTTGCTATCTGGGCGGGCCGGGCATGCGGCGGGGTTGCATGTAGTGGGAATTGCTTTTGACAGCCGCCGGTGGCTGTGGCATCCCCCCTTCCTTCCATTTCATTCCCGGGGTTGTCCATGTCGACAAAAGCTGCGCGCGGGACCAAGCGCACCTGCCAGAGCAACGAATGCGGCGCGCGCTACTACGATCTCAATCGCGATCCGATTTCCTGCCCGATCTGCGGCACGATCTACACAATTGCGCATTCGGCCGTGCCGATCACGGCGGCGATGATCGACGAGAAGCCGCGCAAGGCCAAGAAGGAGCTGGTTGCCGACAAGGAACTGGCGCCGGAAGCCGCGTCGGAGGTCGAGGGCGACGAAGCGCTGGTCGATATCGAGGAGGCGGAAGATATTCCGGCCGACGACGACGAGACCTTCCTGGAGCCGGAAGAGGAAGAGGGCGGCGACGTCTCGAACATCATCGGCGGGCCGGTCGCCGAGGGCGAAGAAGAAGTTTAACGAGGAGGGGCCGCGCGGTCTTGTTTTCCCCGCGCGGCGTCGACTTGGCACTTGCAGTTTGACGGGTTAGCGAATAGAGAGCGGGTCTCGCGACGGTCGCGGACCCTTCAAGGTCGCCGGCCTTCGTACCCAGGTCTTAAAAGACCCGAAATATCGGGGCCATAGCTCAGCTGGGAGAGCGCTTGCATGGCATGCAAGAGGTCAGCGGTTCGATCCCGCTTGGCTCCACCATTTTATCACTCACGCGCCTGATCGGCGCTCCGTGTGGGCGCCGCTTGCGGCGGGTCGCCTTGCTCCCCGGGCCTTTGGCCCGAAGTGGGTGGTATCCCAAGCTGCGAACTTGCAACGGGCCTTCGGCCCGAAACGCGCGCTCTGCACTAGCGACACCTGAGGCGAACGCCGAAGACGCTGCGGAGACTGAACTTCAAATTTTATATGTGAGGGTGCGATGCCGCTGTTGCGGGTGGATGTTTATGAGGGGCGGTCGGACGAGCAGCTGAAGGCTGTGCTCGATGCGCTGCACCGGGCGATGCTGGCGGCGTTCGGCGTGCCGGCGCGGGACCGTTATCAGATCGTGCATGAGCATTCGCCGTCGCGGATGATCATGGAGGATACAGGACTCGATATTCCGCGCACGGCGAGTTTCGTGTTCGTGCAGGTGACGACTCGGCCGCGCTCGCGCGAGATGAAAGAGACGTTTTACCGGCTCGCGGTTGAGGAACTGGAGAAATCCTGCGGTATCGCGCCGTCAGATGTGATGATCAACATGGTGACGTGCAGCGATGAGGATTGGTCGTTTGGACTGGGGCGGGCGCAGTTTTTGACGGGGGAGCTCTAAATGGCGGATCCGACTGTCCTGCCGGGGAGCGGGCCGGATGCGCTTTGACATAAGGAAGAAGGCCGGGCGATGCGCCCGGCCTTTTTCATTTGGTGGATGTTAGAAGTTGGCTTTGACCGTCACGTAGGCGGCGCGCGGAGAGCCGGGGCTGATGTTGTTATTGTTGTGCGCCGAGGGATAGTACTCTTCGTCGAAAATGTTCTCGACATTGACCTGGGCCTGCCAGTTCTCGTTGATGTCGAAGAAGAAGGCGGCATCGACGCGGGTGAAGGAGGGCAACTCGACGGTGTTGTTGAGGGCTGCAAAACTGGAGTCCTGATGGATGATGCCGAGCCCCGCGCCGAACCAGGGCAGGACCTGATAGCGGTTCCACAGTGAATAGATGTTGTTGGGCACGAAGGGAACTTCGTTGCCTGCGCTGTTACCATCCACCACGCGTGCAATCTGGTGACCCCAACTCGCGGAGATTTGCCACTGGTCGGTCACGTAACCCGTGAGAGAGAGCTCGCCGCCTTCCGTGCGCGTCAGGCCCACCTGCTGGCCAGTGTTTGGGCCGGCGACCGTCACAATTTGGTTTGAGCGGTCAAGCTTGAAAATGGCGCCATTGAAGAACAGCCGGGGTGCGACTTCCCATTTGAAGCCGATTTCGTCGTTCTGGAATTCTTCCGGTTCCAACGTGTTGCCATTTACGACCGTCAGGTTGCCGAACTGGTCGCCGGCGCCGGGCAGGAACGAGTTGGACGTAGCGATGTAGACCGAGGCGGCTTCGGTGGGCTTGAAGACGGCACCAACGCGATGTGACCAGACATCGTCAACGCGGCTGAGGCTTTGCGGAGCCCCAGCGTTGACATTGGACGTGCGGCCATCGAAGGCAACGTCGAAACGATCGAAGCGCAGGCCGCCAATCAACTCAAAGTATTTTGTGATTTCGAGCTGATCCTGGATGTAGACGCTCGATGTCTGGACTTCGGTGTGCCAGTCACGGGCGAAGCGGTCGAAGAACACCGGCGCAAAAGTCGTCGGGCTGTTGAAGGGAACCGAAATGGTAGTCGGCCCAAGGGGCGCATTGAAACTCGGATTGTTGCGGAAATTGTCGGTCTCTTGATACGAGAATTCGGTGCCGGCAAGGAGTGTGTGGCGAATGCCTTGCCCCATGTCCCAGCGGTAGGTGATGTCGGTCTGGTTGACGATGCTCTCGCGTTCAGTGCCATTGATGTAGCCGTCGAGTGCGACGTTGCCGCCGATCACGGGACCGTTGGCGAAGACGTTCGCGTAGACCTTGTCGTAGGTGGCGAGGAACGTGTGATTGCGGACATTGACGCCGTTGTCGAAGCGGTGTTCGAGGGTGGCGGTGGCCGAGTGCCCTTCGAAGCCGGCTTGGCTGGCGTCGGGGTTGCCGAAGAAGTCTTCGATGGGGCCGCGTGAGGGACCGCCCGGTGAGCCGGAGATCGAGGGGACGCCGCGATCCACGGTGCGCTCGTCCTTGTAGTACTCGTAGCTGAGAGAGACCTTCGTGTTGTCGGCGGGGCGGAAGGCTAGCGTCGGGTTGATGCCGTAGCGCTCGAGTTCGAAGAAGTCGCGGAAACCCTCCGAATTCTCGTACATGGCGTTCAAGCGAAAGGCGGCGTCTGGCGAGATCCTGTCGCCGACATCGATGGTGGTGCGGGCGCGCTCAAATGAGCCCGTCGACGCGGTGACTTCGCGCACGCGCTCGCCGTCGGCCTTCTTGGTCACGCGGTTGACCACACCGCCGCCACCGCCGCGGCCGAACGTCATGGCCGCCGGGCCCTTCAGCACTTCGATGGCTTCGACGTTATAGAGATCGCGGTAATATTCGATGTCGTCGCGGACGCCATCGACGAAAAAGTCAGCAGTGGTGTTCTGGCCGCGAATGGTGATCTGGTCGCGGTGACCTTCGCCTTGGGCGACAGCGACGCCGGGGACATAGCGCAGCGCTTCACCGACCGTAACGCTGCCGCGATCTTCGGCCTGCTCCTTCGTGATGACGGTGATGGCTTGCGGGATGTTCTTCAGCGGCGTGTTGGTCTTCGTCGCGGTCGACGTGCCGGTGGCAATGTAGCCGTCGATGCCCGTGGTGCCGGTGCCAGGCACGCCGGGCGCATCGGAGCCTGGGCCTGATGGTGCACCTTCGGCCGCGGCGACCGGGCCGGCCTCGTCGGGGGAGACGACATCGGGGACGGGGGCAGGCACCGGCTTTTTAGCGGCGGCTTTTGGTTTCGTCTTGGCTTGCGCCGTGGGCTTGGGTGCAGCCGGTTTGGGCGCGGCCTGCGCGGGTTCATCGGCCGGCGTGATGACCTCGACTTCGGGGAGTAGCGGCTCAGATCCCGGGGGAGGAGTTTGGCTCTCCTGCGCGAGTGCGCCAGCCGTGGTCAGGATGAGGGCGCAGACGGATGCGGATGTGATGAGGCGCGGACGAAATGCTGCGTGACAGATGGACCGACAATCAAGGCGAACGATGCGTGACATTGGATACCCCCAATGGTCGAGATTCAAGGTCTCGAGATCAGGCGTCCGGCTGGACCGGACGGTGCCGCGATGGCGGCGCGATCTTTTCAGCAAGGCCTCACGCGACTGTCAAAGCCGATGATTTACAACCATTACAAAGAGGACTGAGTCCGTCATCATTCTCCAGTCATTCGTGCATTTCACGAAAGTCGCGATCAACAATTGATTCGCACATGGAGCATTTCTGCAACGCCTTAGTCCGCGCTTCTTTAGAGTGATTTTACAAAGGCAAGCAGCGCGTCGCGTTCTTCACGGGATAAATCGGCATAGGCGTCGCGGGATTTTTGTGCTTCGCCGCCGTGCCAGAGAATGGCTTCCTCGATGGTGCGGGCGCGGCCGTCGTGGAGGAAGTTCGTGTTGCGGCTGACAGCTCCAGTGAGGCCGAGGCCCCACAACGGTGGCGTGCGCCATTCGCGTCCGCTGGCCTCGCCTTCGGGGCGGTTGTCGGCCAGGCCGTCACCCATGTCATGCAAGAGCAAGTCAGTATAGGGCCAGATCTTTTGATTTGAGAGATGGGGCTGGCCGGGCACGCTGCCGGTGGTGTGGGACGGCGTGTGGCAGGACGCGCAGCCGATGGAGTTGAAGAGCGTCTTGCCGGCGAGTGTCGGCGGATCGTCTGGGCGGCGGCGCGGGGGAACGGCGAGATTTTGCGAGTAGAAGACGACGAGATCGAAGAGTTCGCGTCCGATCTCGTGGCCGTCTTGGCGCGGGCTATCGCCGTGGGGGGCATCGACGCAGACTTTTTGTTCGGATGTGCATTCGCCGTGGCCTGCGGGGAAGAGCGGATTTGAAATGCCAATATCACCGGAGAAGGCTTCGGCGCTTTGCTGCGCGACTGTGGCGTTGCCCGACTTCCAACCGAAGCGGCCGAGCATGGGTTTGCCGTGCTCGTGCGACCAGACTTCATTGACGCGGCCGGAAATGCCGTCGCCGTTCTTGTCATCGGGATCGGCGGCGGCACGGATGGAGGACTCGGGGATGGCTTCGAGGAGGCCGAGGCCGATCATCTGCGGGGCGACGCGGGGCGAGAGCATCGTCTTGGGATGCAGCGGGCCGTAACCCAAATCGGTGACGGAATATTTGGGCTCGCGGAGCGTGACGGTGGTGCCATCAGCGAGTTGCACGGGTTTGTCCGTGTAGTCAATGCGCATGTGGCCTTCGATCGGCACGCCCTGCACTGAATGGTTTTGCAGCTGCGCGCCGTAGGTCGGCTCGGGGATCACGTTGATGCGGCGTTCGGCGAGAAGCCGCTTGTGCTCGTCCGTCTCGGGCGGGATCGAAAGGCGCAGAAACATTGAGACGGCGGTGTCGTCGGGGAAATTTGCAGTGGGCGGCGTTCCGCGGCCATCTTTTAAGTGGCAATTCTGGCAGCCGCGGGCGTTGTAGAGCGGGCCGAGGCCGTCGCTGGAGTCGGTTGATGCCGGCGGTGTCACCCAGAGCTTGCGAAAGATGGAGTTGCCGATGCGGAAGCGGCCTTCGTTTTCGAAGCTGATGCCCTGCGAGGGCTGCGAAAAGGCGTCGCGATTAACGCGGCTGCGGCGTGTGGTGGCACCGCCGCCTGGGCTTTCTTCGCCGGGCTCGAGCTTGGATTGGGCGGCGAGTTCGAGGATGCGGGCGCTTGGTGCTTCGATGATGAGCTGATCGGTGGGCGCGGTGGGTTCGGCCGCGATGCTGATAACCGCGCCGAGGGCGAGTGGAGCCAGCGCGGATACACCGATAGTGAGGGGGCGATTGCGCGGCATCGGCGATCTCAGCCTTTGTCTCCGCCGGTGACTTTTTCCGGCGCGTCGAGGCTGTCGGAACCCAGGATGGCGACGCCGTCGATGTTGAGGAGAGCAATGGCTTCTTCGAAGGTTTTGGCTTGGACGGCCAATGCATCGATGACGGACTGCACGACGGCGTTTCCTTCCGGATTGTCCTCGCCGATCATCTGATCGTAGGCTTCGATGGTCTTTGCGCGGTCGACCATGACCGTCATGCGCTTCATGGTTTCATCGATGGCGGCGCGGATCTTGGCGTCGAGGTCGGGCGATTTGGCGCGGACGAGATCGGAGACGCTGGCGCCTTGCACCTTGCTGCCGTCGAGGCGCATGTAGGTGCCTTCATAGATGTTGCGGATGCCGACAGCGTTGAAATAGTGGGAATTGTGGGTGTTGTCGGAAAAGCAGTC
>LNFM01021946.1_pt1 | contig 15969 bp, 14 predicted proteins | sample 596031 | NCBI WGS metagenome assembly LNFM01 (sample SAMN04254537, study PRJNA301005) | activated carbon metagenome | isolation source: dual media filters at the Ann Arbor, Michigan drinking water treatment plant | place: USA: Ann Arbor | reverse complement strand
GACACCTGGTTCAGCTCGGCCCTGTGGCCGTTCTCGACCATGGGCTGGCCGGAGAAGACGGAAGACCTCGAACGCTTCTATCCGACCAGCGATCTGGTGACGGCGGCCGACATCATCTTCTTCTGGGTCGCCCGGATGATGATGATGGGACTTCACTTCATGGATGAGGTTCCGTTCAGGCGGGTCATCATCAATGGCCTGGTCCGCGACGAGAAGGGCCAGAAGATGAGCAAGTCGAAGGGGAACGTCATCGACCCCCTCGGCATCATCGACGAGCTGGGTGCCGATCCGCTGCGCTTCACCATGGCCATTCTGTCCGGCACACGCGACATCAAGTTGTCGAAGCAACGTATTGAAGGCTATCGAAACTTCGGCACCAAGCTGTGGAACGCGGCGCGCTTCTCGCAGATGAATGAGGCCAGGCGGGTCGAGGGCTTTGATCCGGCCACCGTGGACCAGACCATCAACCGCTGGATCCGCGGCGAGCTGACCAAGGCCGAGCGTGGGGTCAGTGAGGCCATCGAGGGCGGCCGTTTCGACGACGCGGCCTCGGCCCTGTACCGCTTCGTCTGGAACGTCTTCTGCGACTGGTATCTGGAGCTGGCCAAGCCGGTGTTCATGGGTTCGGACGAGGCCGCCAAGGCCGAGACCCGGGCCATGACGGCATGGACGCTCGACCAGACCCTGAAGCTGATGCACCCGATCATGCCCTTCATCACCGAAGAGCTGTGGGACAAGCTGGCAGGCGAGGGCGCGGCGCGGGACGAGGCGACCCTGATCGGTTCGGCCTGGCCGGTGCTGCCGGATGCCTTCATTGATCCGGCGGCCGAGAGCGAGATTGGCTGGCTGGTCGATCTGGTCACCGAAATCCGCCAGCTGAAGGCCGAGATGAATGTGCCGCAGGGCGCCAAACCCGGTCTGTCCTTCATCGCGCCCGACGCGGTCACGGCCGGGCGGATTGCGCGGCATCGCGACCTGATCCTGACCCTGGGCCGTGTTTCGGACCTGTCGACCGTCGAGGCCGCCGCAGAGGGTGCGGTGACCTTCGTCTCCGGCGGCGCGACGGCGGCGCTGTCCCTGGCGGGGATCATCGATCTGACGGCCGAGCGTGCGCGCCTGACCAAGGAAATCGCCGCCTTCGACAGCGACATCGGTCACTTCAACAAGAAGCTGGGCAATCCGAACTTTGTGGATCGCGCGGCGCCGGAGGTGGTCGAGGAGCAGCGCCTGAAACTGGCCGAGGCCGAGGCCGGAAAGGCCAAGCTGCAGGCGGCGCTGGCGCGGCTGGACGCGGTGGGGTGAAGACCCGGCTCGACCAGCTGCTGGTCGTGCGCGGACTGGCCGAGAGCCGGGCGCGGGCGAAGGCGGCGATCGAGGCCGGGGGCGTGACCGTGAACGGGGCACCCGCGAAGGCGGCGTCCCAGACGGTGGCCGGGGATGCGGTCGTCGCCTATGCGGACGCCCATCGCTGGGTCGGACGCGGGGCGTTAAAGCTGGATCACGCCCTGACGCTATGGCCGGTGGCGGTTGAAGGCCGGACGGTACTGGATGTCGGTGCCTCCACCGGCGGGTTCACCGAGGTCTGTCTGTCTCGCGGCGCGGCGCGGGTGTTTGCCGTGGATGTCGGCTCGGGCCAGATGCATCCGCGCGTGGCGGCGAACCCGCGTGTGGTCAATCTGGAGCAGACCGACGCGCGCGACCTGACCCCGGCGCTGATCACAGAGACACCGCAGCTGATCGTTTGCGACGCCAGCTTCATCGGTCTGGCCAAGGTCTTGCCCGCAGCCCTGTCGCTGGCCGCGCCGGACGCGGACCTGGTCACCCTGGTCAAGCCGCAGTTCGAGGCGACGGGCCCTGGCGGGACAAAGAAGGGCGTGGTCAGGGATTCGTCGGCGCAACAGGCGGCGCTGAGTGCGGTGTCCGGGTGGCTTGAAGGGGAGGGGTGGTCCGTGCAGGCGACAACGGAGAGCCCGATCACCGGCGGGGACGGGAACGTGGAGTTTCTGCTGTGGGCGCGGAGAGTGGCTAGTGGCTAGTGGCTAGTGGCTGGCCGCCGCCTGAGCGCGAGCGCCGACCGCGCCGCCCTTCCGCCGCCAGCGAACCGGCAATCACTAGCCACTAGCCACTAGCCACTCCTCGGCGCTCAAGTAGCGAGCCGCCGCGCGGCGAGCGTTAGCGCCCACTCAACATGGAAAAACCCCCGGTGGATTGCTCCACCGGGGGTCTCCGTCACGCCGCCGATCGACAGGGGGGCTGAAAATTAATCGGCGGCGCAATCCTGTCAGCAGGTCTGCTGGTAGCGGGTGACCGTGCGGCCGTACTGGTCGCGGCTGTGAACGGCGACAGGGCGGCAGTCGGACTGGTAGCGGTCGTCGGACTGGTACGGCCCACGGTCGTCATAGCGGTCGTCGTAGCCGTAGCTGCCGTTACCCTGGCTGCTGTAGCCGCGGTCCTCGTAGCGATAGCGTCCGGAGTCCTGGTAACGGCTGTCGTAGCCACGGTCGTCGTACTGGACGTGGCCGCTGTTGCCGTCGCTACAGTTGCGGGCCGAGTCGTTGCCGACGGCCGCCCCGAGCGCGCCTCCGATCACGGCACCGAGCACGCTGCCCTCGGTGCGGCGGCCGCGGGCACCCAACTGGGAGCCAAGCACTGCGCCGAAGGTCGCGCCGACGGCGACACCGGCACCCGTACGGCCCCGGCGCTCGCTGCGGCAGTTATAGTTTGAGCGGTCGTATGACTGGCCATAGGCGCGGTCATCCCGATAGTCGGGCAGCTGGGTGTAGCCATAAGGCGACTGCTGGTCGTAGCCGTAGGGCTGGCTGCTGTAGCCGCCGTAGGCCTGGGGTGCGCCCTGGTAGCTGTAGACCTGTGCCGAGGCTGTGGCGGGGGTCAGCATCAGGCCGGCCGCGGCGAGGGCGGCGGCGCCGAAGGCGGTCTTGAGGGGCAGACGGGCGAACATCGGCATCATCCTAGCTGAAGGGCGGGCGCCGGAGTTCGACGCCTGGACTTGTGATGACGAGGAATAGGCCCCCGAAACTGAACGGCCTTTGATCGGACCGTTCATCTTCGTTCAGGTTTCGCGGACGCCCCGGACCCTCCGGAGGTGGCGCGAAATCTGAGCCCGGACGCAATCGCGTCCGAACCGATTTCGCTCTAGAAGCGGCCGATGACGGAAACGCTGACCATCAGCCGCGTGGGCGGGCAGGGCGACGGGATCGCCGAGACGGCGGCCGGTCCGGTGTTCGCTCCTCTGACTCTGCCCGGCGAGACCGTGCGGGGTGAGGTGCGCGACGGGCGGCTCGAGGGGGCGGAGATCCTGACCGCCAGTCCGGAACGGATCGCGCCGGTCTCGCCCCACTATGGGGACTGCGGCGGATGCTCGCTGCAGCACTGGGCGGCCGGGCCCTATCTCGACTGGAAGCGCGAGCAGGTGCGGCTGGCCCTCGCCCGTGAGCGGATCGAGACCGTGATCGAGGCGACGGTGGCGGTGCCGCCGGGCACGCGCCGGCGACTGGCCCTGCATGCGCGCCGAGGCGAGGACGGGCGGGTCCTGCTGGGATTCAAGGCGCGCAAGAGCTGGCGGCTGGTCGAGGTGACCGCCTGTCCGGTGGCCGATCCGCGGCTGGTCGCGGCGTTTCCGGCGCTGGCCCGGGTGGCGGAGGCCTTTCTGGAGCATCCCAAGTCGGCCCCGACCCTGCATGTGACGGCGACCCTGACCGGGCTCGATGTCGATGTGACGGGGGTTGAGCGGCGCACGGGCGGCCTGTCGGGCGACGCCCGGATGCGGGCGATCGCGGCGGCGGCGCAAGCTGGGCTCGCGCGGCTGAGCCTGGCGGGCGAAGTCCTGATGATGGAGCGGCAGCCGAAGGTGGCCTTCGGCCCGGCGACCGTGCCCCTGCCGCCCGGCGGCTTCCTGCAGGCCGTGCCGGAGGCCGAGGCCGCCATGGTGGCCCGCGCGGTGGAGGCGGTGCGGGGGGCGAAGAAGATCGCGGATCTGTTCTGCGGGGCGGGGACCTTCACCTTCCCGCTGGCGACCGTGGCTCCGGTGCTGGCGGCGGATGGATCGGCGGCGGGGATCGCGGCGCTGAAGGCGGGCATCGGTTCGGGGCCGGGGATGAAGGCGATCACGGCCGAGGCGCGCGACCTGTTCCGCCGGCCGCTGGCGCCTTACGACCTGCGCGGCTGCGACGCCGTGGTGCTGGACCCGCCGCGCGCGGGGGCTCTCGAGCAGACGCAGCAGCTGCCGGGGACGAAGGCGTCGGTCGTGGTCGGGGTGTCGTGCAATCCGGTGACCTTCGCCCGCGACGCCCGGGTCCTGATCGACGCCGGCTTCCGGCTGGAGCGGGTCACGCCGGTGGACCAGTTCCTGTGGTCAGCCCATGTGGAGCTGGTGGGAGTGTTCCGGCGATGACGATGAACGACAATCTGCCCGATGAGGATGGCGGCGGCTTCGACGCCGAGGACTGGACGCGGCTGACGCCGTTTGTGGGGGCGGTGGCGACTCTCGATGACGTACAGGCGCGCCGGGCGGTCTTTGCGCTGGGCGACACCGACGATCCGCGTCCGATCGCCATGGACCTGCCGCAGCCGGTGATCTGGTGGGACGAGGACGGCGAGCAGGCGGCGGTGGCGGTGCAGGCCGAGACCCATCTGGGACCGGACGGCGAGGAGATGGAGGTTCTGGGCCTGATCCTGCCGGACGGTGGCGGGGCGGTGGCTCTGATGGAGGATGTCGATCTGGTCGACGCCACCGACCCGGCCTGGCGGGAGCTGGTCACCAACGCCATCGATCCGTCGGCGGCTGAGGACTAGATTGGTCTCCCTTCCCCCATTTCGGAGGAAGGTGTCAGGCGAAGCCTGACGGATGGGGGCTTGCCAACGACTTCACGGATCTCTGCCAGCACGTGGTTCGGCCGGGAAAGGATATCAGTGTTGGAAAAGCGCAGAACCCGAAAGCCCTGCGAGGTCAGCCAGGCGTCACGTTTGGCGTCGTCGAACGTCCGCAGGGCAGGCACACCACCATCGGCTTCAATGATCAGACGGGCGGACAGGCAGGCGAAGTCGACGACATACTGCCCGATCGGAACCTGCCGTCGAAAGCGAAGGCCTTCGAGCGCCCTGTCTCGAACCAGCGTCCAGAAGAATTCCTCCGCCCGGGTTGGCGTCTTGCGCAGGCGGCGGGCGCGTCTGATCGTCCGTTCAGGCTGCATCCGGCAAGCCCCCATCCGGCTCGCTCCGCGAGCCACCTTCCCCCGAAATGGGGGAAGGGAGATCAAAAAGATCCCCCTGGACTTTGGAACTCGCCGGCACCCGGAACTGAGACTCGTCCAGCGGCACCCGGGGCGCATCGAGCCCGTAGCGTATGATGGCCGCCTTGAACCGGGTGGCGATCAACTCGGCGACCGGGCCGGTTCCCTTCATGCGCCGGGACCAGTCGGCGTCGTAGTCCTTGCCGCCGCGGGTCTGGCGGATCAGGGACATGACGCGGGCGGCGCGCTCGGGGCGGGCGGCGGCCAGCCATTCGCGGAACAGGTCCTTGATCTCGAGCGGCAGACGCAGGGTGACGTACATGGCCGAGGTCGCGCCCGCCTTTGACGCTGCCTCAAGGACGGATTCGAGCTCGTGATCATTGAGGCCGGGGATGACCGGGGCGAAGCCGACCATGACCGGGCAGCCGGCGTCGGCAAGCCGGGATATGGCTTCCAGCCGTTTCGCCGGGGTCGAGGCGCGCGGCTCCATGGCGCGGGCCAGACCGCGGTCGAGGGTGGTGATCGAGACACAGGCGGAGGCCAGGCCGGACTTGCCCATGGGACCCAGAATGTCGGCATCGCGGGCGATCAGCACCGATTTGGTGATGATGCTGAAGGGGTGTCTGAATCTCTGCAGGACCTCGAGGATCGAGCGGGTCGAGTTCAACTCGCGCTCGACCGGCTGATAGGGGTCGGTGTTGCCGCCTATGTGGATGCGTTTGCAGACGTAGCGGGGCCTTGCGAGTTCCTGCTCCAGCAGACGCGCGGCCTCGGGCTTGAAGAAGAGTCTGCTCTCGAAATCCAGGCCCGGGGATAGGCCCATGAAGGCATGGGACGGACGGGCGTAGCAGTAGATACAGCCATGTTCGCAGCCCTTGTAGGGGTTGATGGACCGGTCGAAACCGATGTCCGGACTGGTGTTCTTCGCGATGATGGTCCGGGCGTGTTCGGGCGTCAGGGTCGTGCGCAGGGGCGCGGCCTCGACATCGTCGCGGGTCCAGCCGTCATCGAAGGCTTCGACGGTTTCGGGTTCGAACCGCCCGCTCGCATTCGATCGCGCGCCCCGTCCTTTCGCCGCTTCAGCCATGGACAGACCCTAGCGCGAGAAGAGAACAAAGCAAGAACTTTGCATCGGCAGTCCGGAGCGCCGAGGTTCGACAGATATCCGGGGGCAGCCCGGCTTCGCCAAGGCTTCGCAGGTCATCCTGCGTCGCCGGGTGTCTGGAGAGGGACTTGATGGTGCGGATGAGAGGACTCGAACCTCCACGCCTCGCGGCGCCAGAACCTAAATCTGGTGCGTCTACCAGTTCCGCCACATCCGCCAGGTTCGCTGCAGGCTCTAGGCGAGGCCGGGCGAGGCGGCAACGAAAAAGGCCCGGGATTGCTCCCGGGCCTTCGTCTTGCAGGATCCGATCCGGAGATCAGTCCTTCTGGTTATCCACGCCGGTGCCCATGGCCTCGGCAGGGGACGACATCGTGGTCTCTTCGGTGATGTCGATGCCCTTGGCGAGCTTGGAGTGCCAGAAGCCGTAGATGATGTAGATCACAGCCCCGACCGCGGCATAGGCGGCCAGGATGGTCAGCGGCAGGGTATTGCCGTCCATGGCGTGCTGGATCATCGGCCAGAAGTTGAAGCCGGCCAGCGACAGACAGGCCACGATACCCGCACCGGCTGTCCAGACGCCGCCCGGGACCCTGAACGGACGCTCCATCTCCGGGTGCTTGATGCGCAGGAAGATCACGCTCAGGCACACGATGGAGAAGGCCACGGCCGTTCCCAGCGAAACGAGGTCGCCGAGGATCGAGATCGGCAGGAAGGACGCCGCGACGGCGATCAGGATACCCAGCAGGATGGTGCCGATCCAGGGGGTGCGGAACTTCGGATGGATGACGGCGAAGGCCTTGGGCAGAAGGCCGTCACGGGCCATCGTGTAGAAGATCCGGGTCTGGCCGTAACACAGCACCAGCATGACCGAGGACAGGCCGGTGATCGCGCCGATCTTGATCAGGAAGCTGATCAGATTGAGCTCACCGCCGGCGGCGGATGCCATCGGAATATTGGCCCATTCCAGACCCATGCGGTCGATGGCGACAGCCACCGGCGCCGGGCTGGCCAGCTCGAGGTAGGGGACGACGCCGGTCATGACGGCGGCGACGGCCATGTAGATCAGCGTGCAGACGATCAGCGCGCCGAGGATGCCGACCGGAACGTCCTTGGACGGGTTCTTGGCTTCGGCCGCCGCGGTGGAGACGGCCTCGAACCCGACATAGGCAAAGAAGATGATCGCCGCGCCGCGGAGGATGCCGCTGGTCCCGTATTCGCCGAACTTGTCGGTGGTGTTCTCGGGGATGAAGGGCACCCAGTTCTCGGGGTTGATGTACTGGACCCCGACCCCGATGAAGGTCAGCAGCACAACGATCTTGATGATCACGATGATGTTGTTGATCGACGCCGACTCGCTCACGCCGAGAACCAGCAGGCTGCAGACGGCGGCGATGCCGATGGCGGCGACGAGGTTCAGGGTCCCGGTCATCGGGAAGCTGCTGACGCCATCGGTCGTGACGGCCTGAATCAGCGGGGTCGCCCAGGCAGGACCTTCACCACCGGCGTACTGGATGGTCGGGAACAGACTGCCTGCGAGGCCGAAATCATTGAGGATGGAGACCACATAGCCGGACCAGCCGACCGCAACGGTCGAGGCAGCGACGCCGTATTCCAGCACCAGCAGCCAGCCCATGATCCAGGCGAAAACTTCGCCCAGGGTGCCGTAAGCGTAGGTGTAGGCTGAGCCGGACACCGGCATGGTCGAGGCCAGTTCGGCATAGCAGAGGCCGGCGAGACCGCAGGCGATGCCCGCGACCACGAACGACAGCATGATGGCCGGTCCGGTGTGGGCCGCTGCGACCTGGCCGGTGAGAACGAAGATACCGGCGCCGATGATGGCGCCGATGTCAGCTCGCTCTTGGCGGCTTCCTTCTGGATCTGGGCTACGGATTTCTTGAGGAACAGGCGGTTCCCCTTGGGCCTAAGGCCTTCTGCGGACATAGAGTCTCGCCCCCTGATACACGGCGAGTCCTCCCCGGACCGCCTTCAATGGCGCGGACGCTAGCGGCGCATGGGGCCGCTGGCAACGCGGTTTCCGAACGGTGAAGGCCTGACGACGCTTTCTTGAAGGGGCGTCCAGCGTCTAGAGCCTTGGCGATGCTGCCGATCCATGCCGTTCTTGAGCCGCTGAAGGCTGCCCTCGTGGCCGGAAACGTCGCCGTGCTGGCCGCGCCGCCGGGCGCGGGCAAGACGACGGTCGTGCCGCTGGCGCTGCTCGGCGAGGCATGGCTGGACGGCCGCAAGATCCTGGTTCTCGAGCCTCGCAGGCTGGCGGCGCGGGCCGCGGCGGAGCGGATGGCGGCCACGCTGGGCGAGGCGACGGGCGACACCGTTGGCTATCGCACGCGGCTGCAGAGCCGGATCGGTCCGAAGACCCGGATCGAGGTGATCACCGAGGGCGTGTTCACACGGATGATTCTCGACGACCCGGGGCTGGAAGGCGTCGGGGCGGTCCTGTTCGACGAATTCCATGAGCGGTCCCTGGACGCCGATCTGGGGCTGGCGCTGGCGCGGGAGACGCAGGGGCTGTTGCGGGAGGACCTGCGGCTGCTGGTGATGTCTGCGACGCTGGATATCGGCGGTGTGTCGCGCTTGCTCGACGAGGCAAAGGTCATCGAAGCTGAAGGGCGGATGTTTCCGGTCGAGACCCGCCATGTCGGGCGCAATCCGGTCGAGCGGATCGAGGATGCCGTGGCCCGGGCCGTAATGCAGGCGCTGGGCGAGGAGGCCGGGTCGGTGCTGGTCTTCCTGCCGGGGCAGGGGGAGATCCACCGCACGGCGCAGCGGCTGGCCGAACGGCTGCGCGATCCGGCGGTCGACGTGGTTCCACTCTACGGCGCGCTGGATCGGGAGACGCAGGACCGCGCCATCGAACCGGCGGCCGCCGGGCGTCGCAAGGTGGTGCTGGCGACCTCGGTGGCCGAGACCAGTCTGACCATTGAAGGGGTGCGCGTGGTCATCGACGGCGGCCTGTCGCGCGTGCCGCGGTTCGAGCCGTCCAGCGGCCTGACGCGGCTGGCGACGGTCAGGGTCAGCCGGTCCTCCGCGGAGCAGAGGCGCGGCCGGGCAGGGCGGACCGAGCCGGGCGTCTGCTACCGGCTGTGGGACGAGGCTGCGACGCGGGGACTGGTCCCCCACCAGCGCCCGGAGATTCTGGAGGCCGACCTGACGGGCTTTGCGCTCGACCTGGCGCGGTGGGGCGCAAGGTCGACGGAGGCCCTGGCCCTGCTGGATCAGCCGCCGGCGGGCGCTTTCGCCGAGGCGCGCAAGGTTCTGACCCGACTGAGGGCGCTGGATCAGGCGGGGGCGCTGACGGCGCATGGGCGGCGGATGACGCGGATCCCGCTGCCGCCGCGGCTGGCGCATATGGTCGCCGCAGCCAGTGACGCGGGTAATGCGGCGCTGGGCGCGCGGATCGCGGCGGTGCTGAGCGAGCCGGGACTGGGCGGCAATGACGTCGATCTGAGGGAGCGGCTGCGCGGACTGGAGCGCGACCGGTCGCCGAGGGGGCGGGACGCCCTCAAGCTGGCGGACCGCTGGGCGCGGGCGGCCGGCGGCGGGCAGGGCGGCGAGGCTGATGTGGGCGTGCTGCTGGCTGAAGCCTTCCCGGAACGGGTAGCCAAGGCGCGCGGCAAGGCGGGCGAGGTGCTGCTGGCTTCGGGGCGGGGGGCCTTCCTCGATCCGACGGATGCCCTTGCGCGCGAGCCCTGGCTGGCGGTGGCGGAACTGGGCGGCGGGGATGCGCGGGATCGCATCCGGCTGGCGGTTCCTGTCGATCCGGCGGCGCTGGAGACGCGGATCGAGATCGAGGACCGGCTGGCGCGCGAGCCTTCGGGGCGGATGACGCTGCGCCGCATCCGCCGGATCGGCGCGATCGTGGTGGATGAGAAGGTCGTCGGGACGCCGGACCGGGCGGCGATCACGGCCGCGCTGCGGGGCGAGGTCGAGCGGGACGGACTGGCGGGACTGCGGTGGGGCGAACGGGCTGAGGGGTTGCGGGCCCGGCTGGCCTTCGCGGCCAGGTTGGAGGACGGCTGGCCGGACGTGTCGGACGCGGGCCTGATGGCGGCGCGCGAGACCTGGCTCTGGCCGCTGCTTGAGGCGGTGCAGGCGTTGGAGAAGATCGACGACGGGGCGCTGGAAGCAGGCCTGCGGGCGCTGATCCCGTGGGACCGGCAGCGGGCGCTGGATGAACTCGCGCCGGCGCGGCTGGCGACGCCGCTGGGATCGGCGGCCATCGACTATGCGGCCGAGGGCGGACCGCGGGTGGATATCCGGGTGCAGGAGCTGTTCGGCACGACGCGTCATCCGACCGTGGGCGGCGGAAGGGTCCCGCTGACGCTGGCCCTGTTGTCTCCGGCGCGTCGACCGGTGCAGGTGACAAAGGATCTGCCCGGCTTCTGGACCGGAAGCTGGGCGGCAGTGCGCAGCGAGATGCGCGGCCGCTATCCGCGGCATCCCTGGCCGGAAGACCCGACCAAGGCCGAGGCGACCAGCCGGGCCAAGCCGCGCGGGACCTGAGCATGCCGACAGCGCTTGCCTTTTGCGCCCAACGCGCCTAGAAGCCCGCCCACTTCACACGCAGGCGTGGCGCTGACGGGGAGAAATCCCGTTTGCTCCGTTCCGAGGGCCAATCGGCCTTTACCCGTCTGCGGCGGATCAATCGGATAAAGGACTACACCATGGCTCTGCCAGAATTCTCCATGCGTTCGCTGCTCGAAGCCGGCGCCCACTTCGGCCACCAGACGCACCGGTGGAACCCGAAGATGGAGCGCTACATCTTCGGATCGCGCTCGAACATCCACATCATCGACCTGTCGCAGTCGATCCCGCTGCTGCACCAGGCGCTGGTCGCCGTGCGCGACGTCGCCGCCAAGGGCGGTCGCGTCCTGTTCGTCGGCACCAAGCGCCAGGCCGCTGATCCGGTCGACAACCGCTGGCTCGGCGGCACCCTGACCAACTGGCGCACCGTGTCGGGCTCGATCGCCCGCCTGCGCGAGCTGGAAGGCCTGCTGGAGTCGGGTGGCGACGGCCGCGTCAAGAAGGAGCTGCTGAACCTGCAGCGCGAGAAGGACAAGCTGGAGCTGTCGCTGGGCGGCATCAAGGACATGGGCTCCATTCCGGACATCATGTTCGTGATCGACACCAACAAGGAGGCCATCGCCATCCTTGAAGCCCGCAAGCTGAACATCCCGATCATCGCCATCCTCGACACCAACTCGGACCCGGACGGCATCACCTATCCGATCCCCGGCAACGATGACGCCGCCCGCGCCATCCAGACCTACTGCGACCTGATTGCCGACGCCGTCCTGGACGGTCTGGCTGCTGGTCAGGCTTCGGCCGGCGTCGACCTCGGCGCCGCGGTGAACCCGGACGAGCCGATGCTGCGCGAAGCCAAGGCTCCGAAGGCCGCCAAGGCCGTTGAAGCCGAAGTGGCGCCCGCCGAGGCTGAAGCCGTCGCCGAGGAAATGATCGCCGCCGCTGAACCGGCTGTCGCCGACGAAGCCGCCCAGGCCGCGACCTCGGAAGCCAACGACGCCGTCGAAACCGAGGAAGCCGCGGTCTAACCAGACCCGCTTCCCGACGGCGAAACCAACATGCGGCCGGGCCCCTGATCCCCATGGCCGAGATCACAGCCGCCCTCGTGATGGAACTGCGCGCCAAGTCCGGCGTCGGCATGATGGACTGCAAGAAGGCGCTCCAGGAAACCGACGGCGACATCAACGCCGCGATCGACTGGCTGCGCGCCAAGGGCCTGTCCAAGGCCGCCAAGAAGGCTGACCGCGTCGCCGCTGAAGGCCTGGTCGCCGTGGCCTCGAAGGAAGTCGGAGCCGGTGAAGTCGGCGCCGCCATCGAGTTCAACGCCGAGACCGACTTCGTCGCCCGCAACGACCTGTTCCAGAACGCCGCCAAGGCCTTCGCCCAGCTGGGTCTCGAGCACGCCACGCTCGAAGGCCTGCACGGCGCCGAGCTGGAAGCCGGCAAGACGGTCCAGGACGAAGTGACCCAGCTGATCGCCACCGTCGGCGAGAACATGCAGCTGCGCCGCGCCGCCCGTCTGTCGGTCGATGAAGGCGTCGTCGCCTCCTACGTCCACAACGCCGTCTCGCCGGGCCTCGGCCGTATCGGCGTGCTGGTCGCCCTGCACGGCGGCGGTGACAAGGCCGCCCTGCGCGAACTGGGCCGCAAGATCGCCATGCACGTGGCGGCCACGGCTCCGCTGTCGCTGAACACGGACGATCTGGACCCGGCCGCGATCGAGAAGGAACGTCAGGTCCTGACCGAGAAGGCCAAGGAAGAAGGCAAGCCGGAAGCCATGATCGCCAAGATCGTGGAAGGCCAGATCAACAAGTTCCAGAAGGACGTCGTGCTGATCAAACAGCCGTTCGTCATGAACCCCGACGTGACCATCGAACAGCTGGTCGCTGACGCGGGCAAGGAACTGGGCGCGCCCGGCCTGCACCTGGCCGGCTTCGTCCGTCTCGCCCTCGGCGAAGGCGTCGAGAAGGTCGAGGGCCCGGACTTCGCGACCGAAGTCGCCCAGATGTCGGGCGGCCAGTAAGGCCTGTTCGAACCACCACAGACGAAGGGGCCGGCGGGAAATCGCCGGCCCCTTTTTCGTTCGGGCGTTTGCGGATTGTGGCGGCTTGGGTCAAATGCGCTTCGATTGATTCAAGGGGTCTGTTCATGAAGCGTCTGCTCGTCGCCGTTTCCGCTCTCGCCATCCTCGCCTCCGTCCCGGCCGCCGCACAGGACGTGGATCGGGTCGCCATCAACGGCATCATCGATCAGGGGCTGAACCACAGCGAGGTCATGGCGACCGCCGCCTGGCTGACCGACCGGATCGGCGGGCGGATGACCAATTCGCCGCAGATGCGCCAGGCTGAACAATGGACCGCCCAGCAGTTCCGCGACTGGGGACTGTCCAACGTCCGGGCCGATCCCTTCGATTTCGGCCGCGGCTGGTCGATCGTCCGCTCCAGCGCCCGCATGACAGCCCCGCGTCCGCTGGATCTGCGCGCCATCCCGATCGCCTGGACGCCGGGCACCAACGGCGTGATCAGCGGCGAAGTCATCGTCGCCCCGATGGCGACCGCCGCCGATTTCGGCAAATGGCGGGGCAAGCTGGCGGGCAAGATCGTGCTGGTCTCGCGCCCGACCGCGGTCACCGACCCCACCCAGCCGGCGTTCCGCCGCCTGACGGACGAGGACCTGCGCAACGCCAATACCTACAACATGCCCAGCCACGGCGCGCCGTCTCCGGCCGGGCCGGTCACGCGCGACTTCGCGGGGCAACTGGACGCCTTCCTGCAGGAGGAGGGTGCCCTGGCCTGGGTCCGTATGTCCCAGCGGGACGGCGGCCTGCTGCACGGCACGGGCTCCGGCTACCGCATGGATGACCAGCGGCTCACGCCCGGCATGGAGCTGGCGGCCGAGGACTACCGCCGGCTGGCCCGACTGGCGCTGACCGAGGACGCCAGGCCGACGCTCGAACTGATGAGCGAGGTCCGTTTCCACGAGGAAGACACCAACGCCTACAACATCCTCGCCGACATTCCGGGCACAGACCGGTCCGGTGAATACGTCATGGCCGGCGCCCACCTGGACAGCTGGGTCGCCTCGGACGGCGCGGTGGACAACGCCGCCGGTACGGCCGTGGTCATGGAGGCCGCGCGCATCCTGAAGGCCCTGGGCGTCCGTCCCAAGCGGACGATCCGCTTCGCCCTCTGGAACGGGGAAGAGCAGGGGCTCTGGGGCTCGCTGGCCTATGTCGACCGCTATCTGGCGACCCGGGCCCCGACGGGCAACGCCGCACAGGACGCCCTGCCCAACAATCGCACCTGGCGGCAGCGCTGGCCGATCCAGCCGCGCGAGGGCCATGGCGATCTGGTCGCCTATTTCAATCTCGACAATGGTTCCGGCAAGATCCGGGGCATCAATGCCGAGGGCAATGTGGCCGCCGCCCCGATCTTCCAGGAGTGGCTGGCGCCCTTCAACGCCATGGGCGCGACGACGGTATCGATGCGGACCGCCGGCGGGACCGATCACGTCTATCTGCAGACCGTCGGCGTTCCCGGCTTCCAGTTCATCCAGGACCCGCTCGATTACAGCGCACGCCTGCACCACACCTCGATCGACAGCTACGACCACCTGCGGGCGGAGGACCTGCGTCAGGCCGCGGTGATCCTGGCCAGCTTCCTGCTGAACGCCGCCAACAGTGATGAGCCGCTGCCGCGGATGCCTGTGCCGACCCGGCCGACGCCGACGGATCCGTTCCCGTTGCAGCAGTAGGGTGAGGAAGGGCGTCGTGGCGCGACAATCACGACGCCTTCTCATGATCGGAAGACTGAACCACGTCGGCGTCGCCACGCCCTCGATCGAGGCCAGCGTCGCGATGTATCGCGACATGCTCGGCGCCACCAAGGCGCATGAACCGTTCGACCTGCCGGCGCAGGGGGTGCGGGTCTGTTTCGTCGACCTGCCCAATGCCCAGATCGAACTGATCGAACCGCTGGGCGACGACAGCCCGATCCACGGCTTCCTCGCAAAGAGCCCCAGGGGCGGCCAGCACCACGTCTGTTTCGAGGTCGAGGACATCCTCGCCGCGCGCGATGCCCTGAGGGCGAAGGGTGCGACGATCCTCGGCACGGGCGAGCCGCGCATCGGCGCGCACGGCACGCCGATCATCTTCGTCCATCCGAAGGATATGGGCGGGGTGCTGGTCGAACTGATGGAAACGCCGAAAGCCAGTCACGAGAGCGGAGCGCACTGATGCCGATCGGTATCGTCACCATGCTGGGCGTCTACATCATCTGCTGGTGGACGGTGCTGTTCGCCGTCCTGCCGCTGGGGACGTCGCAGGAGCGGCACGAGCCGCCGACCGACGGGGCGCAGTGGGGCGCGCCCGAGAAGCCGGACCTCAAACGCAAATTCATCACCACGACCTGGGTCTCGGCGGTGCTTTGGCTCTTTGTGATGGTGCTGGTCTACATCGGCTGGATGCCGTTGCCCGACCTCGCGCCGCCTGTTCCCTGAGGCGTTAATGACCGACCGGCTGTTTCTGCTCAATCCGGGCTGGACCGACGACCAGGGCGGGCCGTGGTATTGCCCGGCCGGTGCCGTCGTCGAGGGCGTGCTGGCGTTTCATCCCAATCTCCGCGACGTGCTCGAGATCGTCTATCTCGACCACCCCCGACCGCGGCCGCCGGTGATCGAACTGGTCGGTGAGGACCACCAGAGTTGCCCGATCCTGGTGCTGGACGGGGCGTTCGACTGGCCCGACGCGGCGACCTCGGCGGCGACCGGACGGCGCTTTCTGCAGGACGAGGCGATCATCCCCTATCTGGCCGCCCGCTACGGGATTGCGCGACCGCATCCGTAGGTAGGGATGAGGGATTAGGGATCAGGGATTAGTGGATCGCGCCCGGAACCAGCGTGTTGCGGTAGCCGCTTCCTTGTACGTAAGGCCCGCTGTTCCCCCATCCCTAATCCCTGATGCCTAATCCCTAATCCCTCGACCCGGCCTAGCTTTCGCCCCGGTCACCCGGCTAAAGCTTTGCTCCCGCTTTGCTTGCCGAGATTCTGCCCATGCGCCTGTCGCGCTATTTCCTG
>LNFM01000758.1_pt1 | contig 15969 bp, 20 predicted proteins | sample 596031 | NCBI WGS metagenome assembly LNFM01 (sample SAMN04254537, study PRJNA301005) | activated carbon metagenome | isolation source: dual media filters at the Ann Arbor, Michigan drinking water treatment plant | place: USA: Ann Arbor | reverse complement strand
TCTTTCAGGGCCGACCCTCGTATACTATCATGATCGCACTCGACGATACGCCGTCGGCGCTTCCGTCTTCCCATTGGCGAACAACGGCTCAAGATTTTCGCATAGCCCGCAACCGCCATCGCGGCACATGCGAATGTCCCGCGTTGAGCGCGACATCGTCGGGTCGTAATTGTTGCGGACGCATTCCGCCGCTGCCAGGATTTCCCCAATCAGGGACGACAGGGGACGATCTTGCTCCTGTGCCCAACGGCTCAACCGGGCGTACAGGTCGGGTTCGATGTTTATGGCGATTTCGGGCATGTCCGGCCTCCCTGGTGGCATCCTAACAAAATCACAACCTCCGATAAAATATCACTTGACTTCCTTCCCACTCTCCATAATCCTAGGACCGTTCCACCCAACGAGGGGCGCTGTCATGAGGCGTCATAACGGCGGGGTGGAATGCGGCGCCCGCGGGCGTGCTTCGCAGGCACGCGCTCGGGAGGCCCGGGGTAACCGTCCGGACCCACTACGGGGTTCTGCCTTCAATGGCTGGACGCGGTGCGGATGAAGGCTGGCGAAAGCCGGCCGGATAGGGGGCCCAGGAGGGCCTCGTTCGCACCCGGAAGCACGGTCCCCGGGACAGAAAAGCCGCACTGGCGCGCCGAGAGGCGCCCGCGCGTCGCCAATGACGTGCGGTACTGGCTGAGAAAGCCGCGCCTCACGGCGCGCCATTCCCTCATCTTTGAGGGACCAGGAAAAAGACAGGCGCACCCGGCGCCTCACAAACAACACGGGCGGCGGAGCGTTGGCTAATGCGTTCGTCATTCCGGGGCGCGAACGAAGTGAGCGAACCCGGAATGACGAGAATGGGCTGTCTGAAAATCTCATCGCCGCGTCAGCGCGTCACAACACGGCCGCGCGATTTTTGCTAATGTAGCCGCACGGGAAACCACCAAGGGGACCTGACAATGGCAAAAATCGAGAATACATCGCGCAAGCTCGTGCTCACCGAAGGCGCGACGACGTTGACGCTCGACAAGGATTCCGGCACCGCGGCGTTGCAACGCAAGGTGCTGCTGTGGAGCAAGAAGCCGGTCGAATTCCCGCTCGCCGACATCGACGACATCGCGGTCAAGTTCGACAAGGACGGCATGTCCGGCGCGCTGATCTATCACAGCGTACTGCACCGCCGTTCCGGCGAGACTTTGGTGCTCACCACTGGCGAAGCCAAGGACACTGAGGCGACGGTAAAAGAGTTGCGCGGGTTCGTCGGGCTTTAGCACTGGCGCGGACGGGGGTTGTGCGGTTGCACGGCGGCGCGCGCGTATGCGCGAAACGGCGGTCAAGGCGCGGCCTCGCTCTTGTGCGGCAGTTTAGTTCCTGCTTCGATACACGCAAAGCGGGTGGGGGGGGGGCTTCGGATGGCGGCTTTATCGTTGCCGTGGCGCTGCGCGGGTGCCGTGCTCGGCATCGCGCTTGGCGTTTCGCTCGGCGGCTGCGCCACGCAAGCGCCAACCGATGTTCGTGTCAGCATCGGCGCCGACCTACCGTCGGATTTCAAGGCGGTGGATTACGCCGCGCTCTATGCGCCTTACGCCATGATGGCGACCGCGGCCTACACCGAGCCAGCCGATTTTAACCGCTCGCGTTGCCCCGATCGGGGGCGGCTGGCGCGGCCTTCGTCCGACGGCGATGCCGACTTCCGCGCCAACGTGCGCGGCTGGATCGCGCAGTTGAACGGCCGCGGCTGGCAGTGCGATTTCGGCATCTCAGGCAGCCTGCCGTGTCCGCCGCGCGCCGGCGGCAGCGTCGAATGCACGCCGGTCGGCGGGCTGCAGTTTCACGTCTGGCGGCGCATGCAGAACGGCGTTTGCCGCGAGGCGGTGATCGCGTTTCGCGGCACCGACAAGAACGATCGTGGCGACTGGACGTCGAATTTCCGCTTTCTGTACCGGATGATGCCGAAGTTCGATCAGTATGCGCAGGTGCAGGTGCACATCAAGCAGATAGTCGCGCGCATTAAGAAGAACGGCTGCAACGGCAGCGGCATTCAGTTCGCCACGGCGGGGCACTCGCTCGGCGGCGGGCTGGCGCAGCAGGCGGCTTACGCCGACGACACGCAATCGATCCGTTACGTCTATGCGTTCGATCCCTCGCCAGTCACCGGCTTTTTCGACATCAGCGCCATGCTGCGCGACAAATCGACCGCCGGCCTCGGTGTCGATCGCGCTTACGAGGCTGGCGAAATCCTGTCGCTGCCGCGGCATATTTTCGAGAACATCTATCCGCCGGCGCCGTGCAACCCGCGCATTCGCACCGTGCGATTCAATCTTTTGTCGGGATTGGGCATCGCGCAACACAGCATCGCCGGCCTGACCCGCGAATTGAACACGGTGGCGCGGGCGCGCAATGCCAATCCGCGCCGCGTCAATGACATGCTGCGCGCGCGGGGCTGCAAGGGCTCCCCGATGCTGCTGGCCGCGCCGCCGGCGTGACGCGCACTTCGTAATCACTTGCTGTCGCCCGCAATGTCATCATAATCGGCGTCACTCCATTGCCAGCCGGGGACGTTTGCCATGCCTGCGCCGATCGAATATGCCGATGCCTCCGCCGCCGTGCGCGCCGTCTATGACGACATCAAGTCGTCGCGCAATGTGCCGGACGTCAACAATTTCTGGAAATATCTGGCGCACGATCCGGCGACGCTCAAGCGCACCTGGGAGAGCATCAAGGAGATCATGGCGCCGGGCGCGCTCGATCCCTTGACCAAGGAGATGGTCTATCTCGCGGTGTCGGTGACGAATGGCTGCGCCTATTGCATCGCCAGCCACTCTGCGGCGGCGCGCAAGGCCGGCATGACCGAGGCGATGTTCGGCGAGTTGATGGCCGTCACCGGCATGGCCAACGAGACCAACCGGCTCGCCAACGGCTACCGCGTGCCGGTTGATCCGGCGTTTAACACCTAGCGGCTGGTGGCGGCCGGGTTGTTCGGCGCCATCATCGGCGACGCGCTGCCGGTGGTCGTGCGTTCAGCCGGCGCGGATCCGCTTGGCAACGTCGAAGCGCCTTCGACCGCCGTCGGCGTGTCGGACGCCATCGTCTCCGGCGCACCCTGGTGGCTGTTGATCGCGAGCGCGGTCAGCACGACGACGACCGCCAGAAATCCGGCGATCTTGATCGGCATGTTGGCTTCGCGCGGCGGCGGCGGCATGGCGGGCTCGACACGCTTCTCGCGCTCCGGCAGTTCGTTGATGTTGAGATCCATAACGTTCTCCTGGCGAAAACGGATCCGGCGCCAATGCGGCGCCGGAATTTTGGTGAGATCGAGTTTGCCGCTTACTGCTGCGGCGAGGGGCTTGCTGGCGGAGCCGACGGCGGGCTTGCTGGCGGAGCCGACGGCGTCGCCGGATTCGTCAGCGGCGACGTCGTGCCGGAGCCGGTGGTCGCCGGTGGCGTCACGTTGCGAACCGGAGCGTTGTTCCCGGTGGTGATCGGCGGGGTATTGCTGTTCGCCGCCGTATTTTCCGTCGTGCTGTTATTCCAGCCGGCGAGAACGACGAAGGCAATCAGAGCGACTACCGCGAAACCGGCGATCCACCCCCAAACACCGCCGCTTTGGTCGCGCACCGGCGCAGGCTGGATGTAGTTCGGATCGGTGTTACGCGGTTCGCTGAACTGCTTATCGGTATAGCGCGGATCTGACATGGCCATTCCTCCTGGGTGTTCGGACATTTTACGTCTCGAACGGAGGAAACCCCTCAAGGCCGCTCCAGGTTCCTGCAAAAGAACAGGGCAGCTATACGGGTCACGCCGCCTTGGTTACGCCACTTTGGGTCTCGTCACTCGCATTGCAAGCAGCCAGGCTAGCCAGAACACAAGGAAAAAACAGGCCAAAAACACCGGCAGACTCGCCGCCGGCGACCATTGTTCCACAGTGCGGCCGATGGCATAGGAACCCACGTCGCCGAGCAGAACGAAAACGATATAAAAGGACAGGATCTGCATCGGTGGCCTCCCTCGGCTCGCGCCATCCCGCAGTGCATGCGGGCAGGGGGCGACATCACCAAATACAAGGTGACCACGTTTGTGCCGGAAATGCTATAGCGCTTGCCACGATTTACGTCTGCCACCTCGCTTCTTATGAGACACTTTTATGCCCTTGAGCCGTTTGGCGATCGCCGCAGCGCCGGTTATTTTCGTGGTGTTGTGGAGCACGGGTTTTATCGGCGCACGTTTCGGTCTGCCCTATATCGAGCCGATGACCTTTCTCGGCCTACGGATGGTCTCGGTCGTTGTCATTCTTGGCGCTATTGCCGTCATCGGCGGCGCACACATGCTGAGCAGAGCGGAGATCGGGCACAGCCTGCTCGCCGGCTTGATGGTGCACGGACTTTATCTCGGCGGCGTCTTCCTGGCGATGAGCGAGGGCGTGCCGGCCGGCGTCTCGGCGCTCATTCCGGGCTTGCAGCCGATCCTGACGTCAACCATCGCCAATCGCTTCATGGGCGAGAAAGTCGCGCCGCTGCAATGGTTCGGTCTCGCGCTCGGGCTCGTCGGCGTGGTCATGGTGCTGCATGACCGCTCGCTGGTGATGTCGGGCTCGCTGTTCGGCTGGATCGCCAGCGTCGTGTCGCTGTTCGGCATTACGCTCGGCGCGCTGTACCAAAAGCGCTATTGCGGCCGGATCGACTGGCGCGCCGGCAATCTGGTGCAATATGCCGGCGCCGCCGTCCTGTTCGGCTGCGCCGCCTTCGCCTTCGAAACGCGCGTCATTCACTGGAGCGGCGAACTGATATTCGCGCTGGCGTGGCTGGTGCTGGTGCTGTCGATCGCTGCCGTCGGCCTGATGTACTGGCTGATCCGCCGTTCGGCGGCGACCGGATACTCCAGCCTGTTTTATCTGGTGCCGGCGGTGACCGCGTTGATGGCTTACCTGCTGTTCGATGAAAAGCTCGACGCTCTGTCGATTGCCGGCATGGTGGTCTGCGCCGCCGGCGTCGTGCTGGTCAATCGTGGCGCGCGCGTCACGCCCGCGGCGGGAAATGCCGCGGCGTCGGTGACGACAGACAAGTGACTACTTCTTCTTCTCCAGCACCATTTGCGTCTGCGTCACCAACGCACACAGCCGGCCGTCATTGCGGGTGATGCGGGTCTGCCAGACCATCGTGGTGCGGCCGCGATGCAGCGCGATGCATTCGGCTTTCGCGGTGTCGCCGATCGGAATGGCGGCGAAGAAATTCGTCTTGCTCTCGATCGTCGTCGTGGTCTGACCTTCCTTCAGATTGGCGGTGGTGGCGGTGCCGCCGACATTGTCGGCCAGCGCCATGATGGCGCCGCCATGCATGATCCCGAAGCGGTTGTTCAGCTCGTCCTTGACGTAGAGTTCGGCGGTAACGCGCTCGGCCGAGATATGCGTCATCTTGATGCCGAGGAATTGCGCGAAGGCCGGCTGGGTGAAAGCGGATTCGTTGATCGTCGTGTCGCTCATTGCTATGGGCCGTGTGGTGAGGATTGCGGGAAGTGGCGGCGCGGTGCCGCTACCAGTCTAGATCGGGAGCAAACCGTTCGATGATGCGCGCCCCGGTGCCGGCATTGATCAGCGCCGCCACCTTGGCGTAGTTCTTGTTGCGGCCATGAATGATCCTGGCCTTGCCGACCAGCCGCCCCGGAAAGGCGCTGCGATAGTTGAATTCAGGGCCGAGCACATAAATCGACAGCGCGCTCTGCCAAACAACGCGGCGGAACGCGGCCTGATCGAAACTGGGCATATGGAATTCGGGCGGCGCGCGCAACCATTCCTCGCTGAGCCGGTACCATTCGTCCAGAAGCGCCTTGACGCCCGGCGTGCTGCGATAGGCGATCACGCCGGTGTTGAAATCGTAAAACGCCTGCGACTGGCCGCGGTCGCCGCATTTCGCGTAGCCGGCGGTGTGCGCCGCGGCCAGGTCGAAGCGCGCCAGCAGATCGAAAAGCTCTCCGATATCGGCCAGGACATGCGTGTCGGTATCGAGAAATACGGTCTGGTCGAAGGGCGTTTGCGCCATGCTGCGGATCTTGTCGAGGAAACCGTTGCCGCTGGACCCGAGTGGCATGAACCGGAGTCCATCGAGTGCTTCAAGCGGCGCGACGTCGCAGAAAATGCAATGCGGAATTTTATTGAAACGGAGTGACGACTTGGCCGAGGCCATGGCCTCTGATATGTATTTTTCGCCGGTCGCCGAATATAGAATGCCGCGTGTCGCCATCGTGCCCCCGGTCCCAGGACATGTATAGCAGACGGTCGCGGATTGAGAAGGATGCGCTGATGCGGTTGCCAAGCGCTGTCGTTCCGCTGTTCGACTACCCGGTCGAGGATATTCTTGCCGCGCTGCCGGGGGCTGCCGACCCGCTGTGGGACGCCGCGCAATTCCGCCAGCATATTTTCAAGCCGCACAGCCTGACGCGCTCCATTGTCTTCAACTGGCTCGACAATGCGTGGCAGCCCGGAAAGCCATTCATCGTGTTGCGCGCCGACCGTCCCCCGCGCGAACTGACCGCGGCCGTCGCTTCCTGCGCCGACGCGCTGGAAAAGCGGCTGGGCGGCAAGGTCGCCAAGCTGATGCTCGCCGAACTGGCGCCGGGTGGCGTTGTCGCCGAGCATGTCGATGCCGGCGCGGCCTTGACCAGCGTGCATCGTTGTCATGTCCCTGTCGTCAGCAACAGAGATGTCGATTTCATTGTCGACGGCGAGCGGTTTTATCTGGAGCCGGGCATCGCCTATGAATTCGACAACACCCGCAAGCATGGCGTTCACAACCGCAGCGAGACGCCGCGCGTCCATTTGATATGCGACATCATGCCGAATGAACTTGTCGGCTGAAATGTGAAAAAGGCGCCGGTTGTCCGGCGCCTTTTCATCATGACTCAAAACCCGGATTACGCCTTGGGCTGCGGTACCGTGCGCAGATAGGGCTTCACGGTCTTGTAGCCTTCCGGATAAAGCGTCTTTGCTTCGTCATTGCTGATTGCGCTGGTGAGGATGACGTCCTCGCCTTGCTTCCAGTCAGCCGGAGTCGCCACGCGGTGCTTGGCGTTGAGCTGCAGCGAGTCGATGACGCGCAGGATTTCCTGAAAGTTGCGGCCGACCGCCATCGGATAGACCAGGATCAGCTTGATCTTTTTGTCCGGGCCGATGATGAAGACGTTGCGCACGGTCTGGTTATCGGCCGGCGTGCGTCCTTCCGAGGTGCCGGCGGTCGAGGCAGGCAGCATGCCGTAAGCCTTCGAGACCTTCAGCTCGGTATCGCCGATCATCGGATAGTTCGGCGCGAAGCCGACCACATCCTTGATGTCGACCGCCCACTTGGCGTGGTTGTCGACGGGGTCGACCGACAGGCCGATGACCTTGGCGTTGCGCTTGTCGAATTCCGGTTTCAGGCGGGCCACGGTGCCCAGCTCAGTGGTGCAGACCGGCGTGAAGTCCTTGGGGTGCGAGAACAGCACGCCCCAGGATGAGCCGAGCCATTCGTGAAAGCGGATCTTGCCTTCGGTGGTTTCCGCCTCGAAGTCGGGCGCGGTATCGCCAATTGCCAACGTCATGTGAAATCTCCAAATCGCTGTGCGGTGAAATGTAGACGCTTAATATAGGTGCCGTCCGGCAGGCGGAATAGGCCGCGCTATAAAGAGGAAAATCGCAGCGCCGCCGGCGTGAAACGGAGACCAAAGCTTGCGCCCTAGGCAGGCGCGACAAAAGGATTTTCCGCCGCTATTCACCCGGCGCATTGACATTTCGCTGCAGTGCCGCAAAGTTCAAAAAACGGGCGGGCTAAGGATTTCAGCAGCATGTTCAAGCGCATCTTGATTGCCAATCGCGGCGAAATCGCCTGCCGGATCATCAAGACCGCGCGCAAAATGGGCATCGAGACGGTCGCGGTCTATTCCGAGGCCGACAAGGACGCGCTGCATGTCGAGATGGCCGACACTGCCATCCTGATCGGCCCGCCGCCCGCCGCGCAAAGCTATCTGATCATCGAGAAAATCGTCGCCGCCTGCAAGGAGAGCGGGGCGGAGGCGGTCCACCCCGGCTATGGCTTCCTGTCCGAGCGCGAGGCTTTCCCGAAGGCGCTGGAAGCCGCCGGCCTCGTTTTCATCGGGCCGAACCCGAAGGCCATCGCGGCCATGGGCGACAAGATCGAATCCAAGAAGGCGGCGGCCGCCGCCAAGGTCTCGACTGTGCCCGGCCATCTCGGCGTCATCGCCGACGACAAGGAGGCGGTGAAGATCGCCAACGAGATCGGCTACCCGGTGATGATCAAAGCCTCTGCCGGCGGCGGCGGCAAGGGCATGCGCATCGCCTGGTCGGAATCCGAAGTGGCCGAGGGCTTTGCCCGCTCCAAGTCGGAAGCCAAGTCGTCGTTCGGCGACGACCGCATGTTCATTGAGAAATTCATCGTCGATCCGCGCCACATCGAAATCCAGTTGCTCGGCGACAAGCATGGCAATGTCATCTACCTGCACGAGCGTGAATGCTCGATCCAGCGCCGCAACCAGAAGGTCATCGAGGAAGCGCCAAGCCCGTTGCTCGACGAAGCGACGCGCAAGAAGATGGGCGAGCAGGCCGTCGCGCTGGCGCAGGCGGTTGGTTACGATAGCGCCGGCACGGTTGAATTCGTCGCAGGGCAGGACAAGAGCTTCTTCTTTCTCGAGATGAACACGCGGCTTCAGGTCGAGCATCCGGTGACCGAACTGATCACCGGGATCGATCTGGTCGAGCAGATGATCCGTGTCGCCGCCGGCGAGAAACTCTCGATCAAGCAGAGCGACGTCAAGCTCAACGGCTGGGCGGTCGAGAGCCGCGTCTATGCCGAAGACCCGTACCGCAATTTCCTGCCCTCGACCGGACGCTTGACGCGCTATCGTCCGCCGGCCGAGCGCACCGCCGGCAACATCACCGTGCGCAACGACACCGGCGTCTATGAAGGCGGCGAGATTTCGCTGTTCTACGATCCGATGATCGCCAAGCTGGTCACGCATGCGCCGACCCGGCTTGAAGCCATCGAAGCGCAGGGCGACGCGCTTGATGCTTTCGTCATCGACGGAATCCGCCACAATATTCCGTTTCTGTCGGCCCTGATGGCGCATCCGCGCTGGAAGTCCGGCAAATTGTCGACCGGTTTCATTGCCGAGGAATTCCCGGAAGGCTTCCACCCGATCGCGCCGGATGGCGAGCGCGCGCAAGTGCTGGCCTCGGTCGCGGCGTCGATCGATCATGTGCTCGGCGAGCGCAAGCGCAACATCTCCGGCCAGCTCAATGGCCGCAGCGTGACGCGCGAGAGCCAACGCGCGGTGTGGCTCGGCGATAAGGAGTACAGGCTCGAGGTCAAGCGCGAGAACGGCACCATCGCCGTGCGTTTTGCCGATGAGTCCAAGCCGCGCCATCTGGCTTCGAACTGGGCGCCGGGCAATCCGTTGTGGAGCGGCACCATCGACAGCAAGCCGGTGGCGGTGCAGGTGCGCAACCTGCCCAACGGCTTTGCGCTGGCCTATCAGGGCGTCGAGACCAAAGCCTATGTCTATACAGAGCGCGAGGCATCTTACGCGCGGCTGATGCCGGTCAAGGTGAAGGCCGACACCGGCAAGCTGGTGCTGTGTCCGATGCCGGGGCTGGTCATGTCGGTCGCGGTGGCGGAAGGCCAGGAGGTCAAGGCCGGCGAAGTGGTGGCGGTGGTCGAAGCCATGAAAATGGAAAACGTGCTGCGCGCCGAAGTCGACGGCACGGTCAAGAAGGTCAATGCCAAGCCCGGCGACAGCCTGGCGGTCGATGCGGTGATATTGGAATTTGCGTAAGGCGTGCGCGCTAACAGCAAATGACTCTCTACTTCGCCTATGGCTCGAACATGCATCGCGCCGCCATGCTGGCGCGTTGTCCGAGCGCGCGGGCACTCGGCGCGGCGCAGCTCGACGGCCATAAATTCTTCATCGGCATTGACGGTTGGGGCTCGGTCAAGCCGTCGCCGGGCGAGCGCGTCCATGGCGTGCTGTGGCGGCTGACGCCACGCGATCTCGCCGCGCTGCATTCTTACGAATTGCTGCACAAGGGCCTGTACGACGTGCGCTATCTGCCGGTGCGGATCGGCGCGCGCCGTGCGCTCGCCATGCTCTATGTCCTGCGTCGCCGTGGCGCCGGCCGGCCAAAACCGGGTTACGCCGAAATGTGCGCCGCCGCGGCGCGCAGCTGGCAACTGCCGGAGCGGTACGTGCGCTCTGTGGCGCGCTGGTCGCGGTCGCGCTGGACCGGCAGCCGCGTCATTGGCTGCGGAGACATTCCATGAGCGAGACGCCGCACGTTGTCGTCCACATTGTTGTGCACGGCCGGGTGCAGGGCGTCGGCTACCGCGCCTTCGTGCAGCGTGAAGCTGAACGGCTTTGCCTTGAAGGCTGGGTGCGCAATTGCCGCGACGGCACCGTCGAGGTTTTGTTCAAAGGCGAGGCCGATGTGATCGAGGACATGATTGCGGCTTGTAGACGCGGCCCGTTCGGCGCGCGCGTTGACGCCATCGATCAGCGCGCTGGCTCCGACGCCGATTTAAGAGCCCGCGTGCCGGGCGAGGAATTCTCCGTGCTGCCGACGTTCTGACCGGCTGTCGCCCCAAACAATTCTTCAAAGCTCGCGCGCAGCGCCACATCGACATCCGTCATGGCCGCCGGAATGCCGAGATCGACCAGGCTGGTGACGCCGTAGCGCTGCGTGCTGACGCCGCACGGCACGATGCCGGAAAAATGCGACAGGTCGGGCTCCACATTGATGGCGATGCCATGCAGCGTCACCCAGCGTTTCACCCGAATGCCGAGCGCGGCGATCTTGTCCTCGAAGCCGTCTCCCTTGTCGGGCCGCTTGACCCAGACACCGATGCGGTCCTCGCGCCGCTCGCCGCGCACGTTGAAGGCGGCGAGCGTGCGGATGATCCATTCTTCCAATGTCGCCACGAAGCGGCGCAGGTCTGGTCCGCGCCGGCGCAAATCGATCATCACATAGCCGACGCGCTGGCCGGGGCCGTGATAGGTCATCTGGCCGCCGCGCCCGCTTTCGTACACGGGAAAGCGCGCGTCCAGCACATCGGCCGGATTGGCGCTGGTGCCGGCGGTATAAAGCGGCGGATGCTCGACTAGCCAGACCAGTTCCGGCGCCTCGCCATTGGCGATCGCTTCCGCGCGCACGTCCATGAACGCGACGGCGTCCTCATAGGCCACCGGCACATCGCTGACGCGCCATTCGACCGCCGGCATTCCGGCCGGCGCAGGCATGCCGAGGTTCAATTCGTCGCGCATATTAATCACTCATTAACCATAGCATGATGACCATGGCGGGGCCCAAAGGACTCAAATGACAGGTCGATTTGGGGCAGACCACTACATGACAGGAAGTTGTGAACTTGGGCACATTTGACAAGGTTTCCGTCGACATCACCGTGGTGCTCGGCACCACCACCATGCCGATCCATCAGGTGCTGCGGCTTGGCCGCGGCGCCATCATCGAGCTGGACGCAGGCGAGGACGACGCCGTCAACATCCTGGCCAACAACCTGCCGGTGGCCAAGGGCACGGTCGTCGTCAACGGCAACCGCATCGCGGTGGAGGTCGGCGAACTGCTGCCGCGCCCGCTGGACATGCGTTAAAAAGCGTTTTCAAGCGAAGTGGGAACCGGTTCGCGTCAAGAAAACGCGTCGAACAAAAAGCGGCTTTTCCGGTCCCCATACCGCTTTATTTCGAGCAGGGCCGGGTCCGGATCGGCCCCGTCGCGTAACGGCTTGAACTGCCTGCAAAAATCCCGGCGGCGGGCGTGGGAAGAATGCGCTTCGGCCCTTGTCCCTGATAACCCTATTTGTTACACGATCCGCCGTTACAGGGGCGCGACTACCGACGCGCACCTTCCTCGTACTGTGCGGCCGTGGCGGAATTGGTAGACGCACTGCCTTGAGGTGGCAGCGGAGCAATCCGTGGAAGTTCGAGTCTTCTCGGCCGCACCAGTACGATTTTTCTGAAAAATCCGACGGTTTTATCGCGCGCGCCCTGAAGCGCCTCTCTCACACCGCCTCGATCCGGATCGGCTTGGCGCCTTCGTACAGCACCGCGCGGCCGAATTCGTACAAGCGGTCCAGCCCCGACGTCAGCGAGATGAAGTGGTTGCCGGCGAGCTGCCCGAGCTTGCTCGAAAAATGCACCGCGCCATAGGCGAGCAGAATCTCGGTTTCGCTGATGCCGCCCGGATAGACGATCATCTGCCCCGGATGCGGATAGCTGGTGTGGTTCTCATAAGTCAGGCCGAGGTCGAGTTCGCCAAGCGGCACCCAGACGCCTTCGCCGCTCCAGCGCACATGAATGACCTTCTGCTCGTAGGGCAGGAGCTTCTTGAAAATCGCCACGGTCTTGGGCGCCAGTTCGGTCTCGAACTTGGCGCCGAACACGAACGACCCGGCGGTAATGCGCAACTTGTCCATCTTGGCTCCTGGCCCTGCTTCGGGCGTTTGAAAATAAAGTCGTCCGGCGCGCGGCCGATGCTGCACCGGGACGGCCTTCGTGACAATCGCAGCGAACGGCTAGCGCGCCGAAAACAGCCCGCCGGTTTTGAACGCCGAAGCCGACTGCACCTTGCTCTTTTTCTTGTCGAGCGCGGCGGCCAGCCTGACGTCGCGGGCACGGCTATCGCTGCGCGTCGCCACGCGGATGGGCCGCGGCATCCGCGTCAACGATCCCGTCGTCTCCGCTTTTTGCGCCACAACGCGCGGCCAGCCTTGTTTCGCCGCGACCATGGTCGGCGGCAAGTCGGGCAGGGATTCCGGGCGCGGGCCCGGCGGCACCGCGTGCACGACCTTGTAGCCCCTGGCCTTCAACTCCTTGAGCAGCAGCGGCACCGCCATGGCGGTGGCCGCCTTGATGTCGTGCAGCAGCAGCACGCCGCGACGGTTCTTGGACTCCAGCCGGCTCATGATCTTGCGCACGATCTGCGTTGGCGTAATGCCATAATGCCAGTCGTCGGCCACCTCATCGGCGCTCCACACCGAAAGTTTCTGCGACGCCAGATAGCTCTCCGCCTGGTTCGACCGGGCCAGCCCCGGAATGCGGAAAAACGGCGCCACCGCGCGCGGATCGCCGGCCGCTTTCCGCACCACGGCGATGCCGCCATCGACCTCGTTGGCAATCCGGGCGAGGCCGAGATCGCCGAGGCTGAACGGGTGGCGCAGGCTGTGCGTGCCGATGGTGTGCCCGGCATTGTAGATCCGCCGCACCGCGTCGGGATTGGCGCGCGCCATGGTGCCGACCAGGAAGTAGGTCGCCTTGACGCATTCTTTGGCCAGCGCGTCGAGCACGCGGTCGGTGTAGGGCGGCAGCGGGCCGTCGTCGAAGGTGATGACCACTTCGTGGTCGTTAAGCGGCAAGGTGTTGCGGTACTGCATCGTGCCGATGCGCGGGAATGATTTGGTATCGACGGTGAGCGTCCGGCTGGTGCCGAGCGCATTCGGATTGCCGGGGCAGGGCGCGGCCAGCGCCGGCAGCGCGCCGCCGACAAGGCAGCACGCAACGAACCAAACTCTACGCATGACCCCGAGCCCCTCAGCAACGTCCCGATGCCGGGGCCTAGGATGTCGGAACGTGGGGAAACTTGGTATGGCGCCGTTAACCAAATATCCGCTATGGTTAACGATCTAAGTTATTGTTTTTGTTGGTTTTTAAAAATTCGTGTTAACCATGTTTCGAGGATGGTTAACTTTTTAGGGCGTTTTGGAGCGATGTGGGTACCGAAACCGCGTCAAAACAAAAATCAAAGCCGTAATGACTCTAGTGCGAAACCGGGCCGATGTCCGGGACAACATGGACGATCCGGAAGCCGCGCTTTTTCAATTCCCGCAACAGGCCGGGCAGCATCGCCGCGGTCTGCGCCTTGGTGTCGTGCATCAGTACGATGCCGCGCCCGGCCTGGACGATCCGGGTCATTAAGAGCTGAAGCTCGGCCTCCGGCGTCATCGGCAGCCAATCGCTGGCCCAGACATCGGCGCCGAACACGACGATGCCGCGCTGAGTGAGACGGTCGAGCAGCGGCTGGCTTGAGGCAAAGCCGGGAAAACGGAAGAACGGCGTGCTCGGCGTGGTGCGAAACTGGCCGTAGGCGGCCAGTTCGTCGCGGCCGATGCCGCGGTCGATTTCGGCTTCGGCTCTGTCCGGCGTCATCTGGTTCAAAAGCGGATGCGAATAGGTGTGGTGGCCGATCGTGTGGCCCTCGGCCAAAGCGCGCCGAACAAGTTGCGGATGGGCGTCGGCGTTGCGGCCGAGCAGAAAGAACGTGGCGCGGACGCATTCGGCTTTCAGTGTGGCGAGCACGCGCGGCGTCGTCGTCGGCCACGGCCCGTCGTCGAAGGTCAGCACCAGTTCCTTGTCATTGAGCGGCAAAGTGTCGGGGAAGTGCTTGCGGCCGACCCTTGGCGTGGTTTTGGCATCGACCGTCAGCACCCGTTCGGTGCCGAGCGCGTCGGCATTGCCGGGGCACGGCTCCGCCGTTGCGGCCGAATGAGCAAGGACCGCGATCGCCACGATGGCCAATAGTCTTGTCATGAAAGGCGCCCCGCCGCGACTTTTGACCGCGCCTGCGATTGTCCGCAAGGCCGCGTTATAAACGCGGTTAAGCGCCGGGATTATAGCGATTTATGTTTGCCTCGGCGCAAGCGGCAAGCGTACAAGCCCTCTTAAGTTGCAACGGATTTGCCAAGGCTCGGCATGACTTCGCAGGTAATCGAAAAGCCGCCGCTGCGCGACGAAGATGGCGCCATCCGCGCCGATTTCGTCGCCGAGGCCGCGCGCGCCATCGAGGCCGTCGACGTGCCGGCGCTGCGCGTCCTGGTCGGTGACCTGCACGAATCCGATCTCGGCGCGCTGCTTGAGGCGCTGGAGCCGGACCAGCGCCCGCGCCTTGTCGAGCTTCTCGGCATCGACTTCGATTTTACCGCACTGACCGAAGTCGATGACACGGTGCGCGAGGAAATCCTCGACGAACTGGAGCCGCAGACCGTCGCCGAGGGCGTGCGCGACATCGAGACCGACGATGCGGTTTCCATTCTCGAGGACATGCCGCGCGCCGAGCAGACCGAAATTCTCGGCCATCTCCCGGCCGCCGAGCGTCTGGCGCTGAGCCGCGGCCTCGACTACCCGGAAGACTCCGCCGGCCGGCGCATGCAGACCGAGTTCATCGCGGTCGCGCCGGACTGGAATGTCGGCCAGGTCATCGACTACATGCGCGAGACCGCCGAACTGCCCGAACAGTTTTACGAACTCTATGTGGTCGATGCTGACGGCCGATTCCTCGGCGCCGTGCCACTCGACCGCCTGCTGCGCAGCAAGCGGCCGGTGCCGATCAAGGATCTGATGGACGAAGAGCGCCGCCGCGTGCGCGCCGACGAGGACCAGGAAAGCGTGGCGCGGCTGTTCCAGCGCTACGATCTTGTCGCCGCGCCCGTGGTCGATGCCAACGAGCGGCTGGTCGGCGTCATCACCCATGACGATATCGCCGACGTCATCGTCGAGGAGGCCGAAGAGGACATCAAGGCGCTCGGCGGCGTCAAAGCCGACGAAGAACTGTCCGACACGGTGTGGACCATTGCCCGCGGCCGCTTCAACTGGCTCTTGGTCAATCTCGGCACCGCCTTTCTGGCTTCGTCGGTGCTCGGCGCCTTCGAGGGCGAATTGCAGAAAATGGTGGCTTTGGCGGTGCTGGCGCCGATCGTCGCCAGCCAGGGCGGCAATGCCACGACGCAAACCATGACCATCGCGGTGCGCGCTTTGGCGACGCAGGAATTGAGCGACGCCAATGCCCGCCGTGTCATTGTCCGCGAACTCTTGGTCGGCCTCCTGAACGGCATTGCGTTTGCCGTCATTACGGGCGTCGCCGCCTATGCCTGGTTTAAGGTGCCGGGGCTGGGCATCGTCATCGGCCTGGCCATGATCGTCAATTTGATCGCG
>LNFM01008142.1_pt1 | contig 15970 bp, 14 predicted proteins | sample 596031 | NCBI WGS metagenome assembly LNFM01 (sample SAMN04254537, study PRJNA301005) | activated carbon metagenome | isolation source: dual media filters at the Ann Arbor, Michigan drinking water treatment plant | place: USA: Ann Arbor | reverse complement strand
ATCAAATGGGATACTACTCGCGCTACAGAAGTAACATTGAAAGACAATCACGGTAAGACATTGGTAGACACTGACGATAAGAGTAGTTCTGAAAAGAAAGAACTCTACGATGGTGAAATTACCCTCCGACCTGAAAAGGACACTACCTACACATTGGTAGCCGAGAAGGGAAGTCGAGACAAGACTTGTAAAGTAAGTGTGGATGTTGAAGACACAGTTGTGGTAACACAAATCCGTGATCAGCAACCACTTGTTACTGGTATTGCACTCACTAACGTTCCATACACTGGATTCGAAGCTGGATCATTCATGACGAGTGTATTCTATACACTACTCGCTGCTTGGGCTCTCTACATGGCATACGTACTTGTAGGACGTCGAAACGGTATGAATGCTTCTGCCTTCACTCCAGCTATGGTAACTGCTGACATTGTGCCAGAAACAACAATGTTCCCAGAAAAAGTAACAACTGCTCCGGTATTTTACCAAGCACCAGTAGCGACTCCTGTTGCTAACACAACAGTTGGTTACGAAGCACACACTGATCTCACTACATCACTCGAAGCACAAGCTCACGCTGCACATGTACTCGTGTCTGCTGATGCTCTTGCCTACTTCATTGCTGCAACAGCAGGTGAAGACCGAGCTGAAATCATGAGTGGAGTATTGGCAACTGCCAAGGCTTCATACCCAAGTGAGGGAGGATGGGTTACTCTAACAGCTGACCGAATGGTGGAGCTTGCTGCCAAGAATTAAAGATAGCTTAATACAAAAAACCTCGCGATTCATCGCGAGGTTTTTTGTTTATCTAATATAGTGGTTAACCGCTATGTTAGAACTAGTTGGCTTTTGTGTCGACTTCAGTTTTTAGTTTGATGGACACTTCAGACAATGGGAGTACTTCTTTGGTACCGTCTCGTTTTTCAAGAGTAACTGTTTGGTCCGCTACCTCTTGGTCACCGACCACGATAAAGTAGGGGAGTCGGTCTGTTTTGGCTGCCCGAATTTTCTTACCCATTGATTCGTTATCGCTATCAAGCGTAACGCGCAACCCAGCAGATTTTAGCTCAGAGTATACGCGCTGCGCGTAGTCATTGTGCGCATCATTTACTGGGATAATCTTTACTTGTTCCGGTGCGAGCCAGAGAGGGAAGTTCCCGCCGAAGTGTTCAATAAGAATACCTAGGAAACGATCTGGAGAACCAATAAGAGCACGGTGAATCATTACTACTCGTTCCTTTTCACCTTTCTCATTTGTGCACGTTAAGTCAAAACGCTCTGGCTGAACACGGTCTACTTGAATTGTAGAGATTTGCCATTGTCTGCCTAATGCATCAACTGCCATAATGTCGAGTTTCGGTCCGTAAAAAGCAGCTTCGCCTTCAACCGGTTTGAATTCAACGCCAGCTTTTTCAACGATTGAGCGCAATTCATTTTCTGAACGTTCCCAACTAGCGTCATCACCGAGATATTTCTCTTTATTTTTTGGATCACGCAATGAAAGTCGAATCCAGTATCCAACGTTATAAGTAGATAGTGCTTCTTTAATTACTTCGAGCACCTTTACAATTTCGTCTTGTACCTGAGACTCGCGACAGAAAATATGCCCGTCGTCTTGAGCAAAGGCTCGTAAACGAGTAAGTCCAGAAAGTTCACCGGGACGTTCGTCACGGTAGAGGTTGGCAAAGTCGGCATACCGTATTGGCAAGTCACGATAACTACGTGGTCGTGAATCAAAGATTTGAGTATGTTGTGGGCAGTTCATTGGTTTGAGAAACATCTCATCCTCAACGTATTGTGACCGTACAGATAACATGTCATCTTTGTACAAATCGTAGTGGCCTGAACATTTAAATAGCTCAGCCTTGTTGATGTTTGGTGTATGTACTTCTCCAAAACCTAACTTTGCATTTAATTCACGTGAGTAATTTATGATTCCATTACGTACCAGGTTCCCGCGAGGTGTAAACATCGGCATGCCACTCCCGACCATATCTGAGAACGTAAACAAATCCATCTCTTTACCAAGCTTGCGGTGGTCGCGTTTTTTGGCTTCTTCAATCATAGTGAGGTAGGCATCAAGCTCAGCAGCTGTATCAAACGCTAGACCGTATACACGGGTGAGCATTGGGTTTTTCTCGTCGCCACGCCAGTAGGCGCCAGCTACTTTGTCGAGTTTAAAAGCATCAGTATCGAGCTCTTTATTTGGATGTTCACAGTGACCACCACGACAGAGGTCGGTAAAATCGCCACACGTATAGAGAGTGATTTTTTCACCACGTTCCGCAATTTCATTCACCAGTTCAAGTTTGTATTGATTATCGGCGTAAATAGTTCGCGCTTCATCGGCACTCACTTCACGATGTGAAAACTCATTCCAACCGTTGAGGATTTTTTTCATCGACTTCTGTACGTCTTTGAGGCCATCATCTCCTAGTGCCGGTCCGCCAGAAAAATCAAAGTCATAGTAAAACCCATTATCAATCGCCGGCCCAAGGGTCAGTTTAGCGTGTGGGTAATTGTGTAAAACAGCCGCGCCAAGCAGGTGAGCGAGAGTGTGTCGTTTGTGTTCGATAGATGTTGACATAAATAGAGGAACGTCCACAATCAACGCATTACTTTGTTATAGAGCTCTAAGATTTGTTCACCGTATAGCATACGGCTCACAAATCTTCTTCTCCATGCCTCGTACTGCATTTGATTCTGAACGTTGAATTGAGCATTAAGGTTGGTAATAAAAGGAACGAAAAAACGTCCGAGCAAAAGCATAACTGAGTTAAACTTTTGCTCGGACGATCTTTGTAAATCGCGGTTCCACCGGGCTTCCCGGCCCTGTGTAGGGTCGGACACTTTGCAATTCAGATTAGGCCGTACGGCACCATTACTGGTTGATGGTTGGTAGCCACCACAATCTCTGAGGTGTTTGTATGGTAGCGTTTATGTAAGGATTGGTCAACTAAAAAGTTAAACCCCACGCCAGGTATGTTAGGCGTGGGGTGAAAGTCTAAGGTGCAAAACCTGGGTTGCCGAGGGGGAAGGCCGTGGCGATAAGCCCCACATGAGCTTCCTCGTGTTCGAGTCCAAATAGTTCAATCCATCCGACCAGGGAACGGACCTCGTCGGTAATGACGGTGCCTTCTGTACGAAGCATAACGTGCCACTGTCCGTTGAACTCTGATGCGTGTATCACGCCCTTGTCCGGGCCGAGGGTACGATCTGTCATCAGTTGCATACGCTTGATGCGCTGACAAATCCAGTCGAATTCATCTTCAGTAAATGCTCGCTTTCCAGCGAATGATTGGACATCAAAATGAATGAAAGTCATGCCTTCAGAGTAGGTTGCTGAGCCTCTTTGTACCAGTCGCATGTTCGTCCTCCATTGGGGTTGTCGACTTGTTAGGAAAGATACATTTATTTAAGAGTATGTGCAACTACCCGGCATCCTGCGTTTGCATAAGTGCTTTTACACGTTCTATTGCAATACTGGGTTCGTCGTTGCGAATGGTTAGTTTGCCTTTGACGGCGATACAATTACCGACAACGTAGTGTTCACGCTGCTCGGCATAATTTTCGGGGAAGGCGACCATTTCAATTTGATCCTTGAGGTCACCGAGCGTCACAAAAGCCATCTTGTCGCCTTTTTTGGTTATGAGTTCACGCATCGCGGTAATGATACCTGCAGTCGCTAATGAACCCTTCATTTGCAGTACCGGAATTTCTTGTTTCTCGTACACGGCTTTTTTGATAGCTTCTACTGACACGCGTTTGGCAAGTTCCTCTTTAAATTGATTAAGGGGGTGACCGGACACATAGACACCAAGTAATTCTTTTTCCCACAACAATTTGGTAGCAAGTGGAGCCTCGGGCGCGGGCGAGAGGGTGAGGTCGCCGATAGTACTACCAGAACCACCGAATAATGAATCTTGGGCTGATTCCCGAGCAGCTACTTTTTCACGGTTGAATTCAAGCATGTGTTCGATGTTGGCGTGAAGGAAGCCCCGTTCACCAAAACTATCAAACGCGCCGACCATTACCAAGGCTTCGAGAGATTTTTTGTTTAGGTTACGGTGGGTGAGTCGTGACAAGAAGTCTTGCATCGAGGTAAATGGTCCGTTAGCTTTGCGGTCGTCAATAATCGCTTCGGCAATAGCTTCGCCAAAGTTTTTGATGGTCGTGAGACCAAATCTAATAGTCTGGGTTCCAGGCACTACCGAGAAGTCCGCAAACGATTCGTTAATATCTGGTGGTAACACCTCGATACCCATGCGTTCACACTCGTGAATAATTTCAGAAATTTTCTCAACGTCACCTGAGTCTGCGGTCAAAACGGCTGACATGTATTCAACCGGGTAGTTGGCCTTCATATAGGCGGTTTGGTATGCGACACGACCATACGACGCCGCGTGGGCTTTGTTGAATCCGTAGGCGGCAAATGGTTCAATTAATTTCCAGAGCTTGTCTCCTAAGGAAGGGTGCAATTTCCCAAAATTGGCAAACCCGGTTAAGAGTTTATCTTTTTCGGCCTCCATCACCTCAGGAATTTTCTTACCCATCGCTTTACGCAACATGTCGGCTTCAAGCCAGCTGTACCCGGCGAGCTCACGCGCAATGGTCATAACGTCATCCTGGTAGGTAATAACTCCGTACGAACGATCTAGAATTGAGGCCATGCGTGGGTCGAGATACGTTACGAGTTGTGGGTTGTGTTTACGCTCAATGTACTGCGGAATAGATTCCATTGGTCCCGGACGATAGAGGGCCACCATCGCGTTGATGTCGTGGATACTACTGGGTTTGAGCTGTTTGAGGAAACTGGTCATCCCAGAACCGTTTAACTGGAAGAGTCCCATTGTTTGACCAGCAGCCAAAATGGCAAATGTTTTTTTATCGTCGAGCGGAATGTTTTCAATATCAACAACTTCATTGCGAATTTTTTTCACCCGCTTTACTGCGTCTGCCAAAATTGCCAGGTTCTTGATTCCCAAGAAGTCGAACTTAAGAAGTCCCACTCCGTCTTCACCAACGGATTTCATTTCATACTGCGTCACTAATTTACCCGTTTTAGGATCGGGTTGTACCGGTACAAATTGTGACAGGGGAGCGGGTGCGATAACTACACCGGCTGCGTGTACACCGAGGTGTCGTACACGGCCTTCAATTTGCATCGCGAGATCCAGCACTTCACGACTTTCACCGTCGTTCTTGTATAGTTTTGCCAATTCTGGTTCGATGTCCATCGCTCGTTTAATCGTCATGGCAAATCCCTGACTACCCATTGGAATCATTTTTGCCAGTCGGTCTCCAACGGTGTACGGGTGTCCAAGCGCCCGAGCTACATCACGCACGGCGGCGCGCGCCATCATCGTTCCAAAGGTTCCAATCTGGGCTACTTTATCCGCACCATATTTTGTTTTAGCGTATTCAATAATTTCATCACGCCGATTATCAGCGTAGTCCATGTCGATATCAGGTGCTGACGGTCGTTCCGGGTTAAGGAATCGTTCAAACGGCAGTTTGTATTCCAGTGGGTCTACGTTGGTAATACCAAGCACGTACGTGGTGAGTGACCCCGCCACCGACCCTCGAATGGTAGTCAAAATTCCGCGTTCACGTGATTCACGTAATAAGTCTCCTACTACGAGGAAGTATTTGGCGTAGCCTTTGTTTTTAATTACCTCAAGCTCGTAATCAATGCGGGTTTTGACCTCGGGCGTATCAAGTGATAATCCGCGCCAAGCGACCCCTTCGTAGGCGGTGACTTGCAGTTCCTCGTCAGGAGTTCGTCCGGAGTCAATTTTGTAATCAGGGAAGTACCAGTGCGTTCCGATCTCGATTTCCACATTACATTGCTCCGCAATTTTGATAGTGTTCGCGAGTGCGTCAGGCGTGTCTTTAAATTTCTCGGCTGCCATCGCTTGGGTGATGAAGCTGAAGTCTTCGCTATCTTCATCAACGCTACTGGTATCGACAACACCACCATTTTGAATCTTCATCATCGTGGCTCGAGCTAAACGGTCAGATGGTTTGAGATAATACACGTCGTGTGCTGCCACGAGCGGGGTGTTGGTTTCTCGAGCGAGTGTAACAATCCGCTTTTGGTTTTCCGCATGCTCGTACATTGCTGGGTGGTGGGTGAGTTCCAAATAACAATCTTCACCAAACACACCTTTGTACCAATCTAGACGTTGCGCTGCACGCTCGGTATCGTTGTCTTTTAATGCATGAGCAACTTCACCCGCAAACGATGGGATGATACAAATTAAATCCTTGGCGTATTCTTTTATAAGTTCTTCATCGAGGCGTGGTTTGTAGTAGAACCCTTCAAAGTTTGAGCGAGACACTAACTGAATCAGATTTTGGTAGCCAGCGAATGTTTTCGCGAGTAACACCACCCGCGCTCGCGGTTTATCGATGTTGGCTTCTTTATCGTGGCGTGTGCGAGGTGCGAGGTAGGCATCGAGGCCAATAATTGGTTTAATACCTTCTTTAGTACACGCTTTATAAAAATCAATAATGCCGTAGAGAGCACCAGCGTCGGTGAGTGCGAGCGCCTCCTGACCATCTTCTTTAGCTGCTTTGGCTAGTTCTTTAGGTGTAGGTACCGCACCAAGGAGGGTATAGTGCGAGTGGGTATGGAGGTGAACGAAGGTGGATTTGATCGGAGCGTTTTCAGACATGGAAACAGTATAACAAAAATTTCAGAACGAGTTATCTACATAGAAAAACCCCCGCAAATGGCGAGGGCTTTTAGATCAGAGTGTCATCAATTTAATGCCTGCAATCACGCAAGAGACTGAGCTGATGATTGGTCCAAGCTGTTGCAGAAAGCGGTATTTGATATACCTTTGAATGTCCTCACCGACCAGCTCCTTCGTGACAACTTTAGACATAAGCTCGTCAGCTTTCCACTTGTACCTGAAAGCCAAGACAAGCCCGGTTATTCCAAGCACTGTGACCAGAATTCCAGCATAAAACATTAGATATCCTTTCTGGTTTTGTTGATGTGCAGTTCGAAGTTATACTAACTGTTACATGTTTGGTTGTAAATGGCTCATAGGTATAGACGAAGCCGGCAGGGGTCCCCTGGCCGGGCCGGTTTCGGTCGGACTGGTACTTGTTCCGGCTAATTTTGATTGGAAACTAATTCCGGGAGTGGGGGATAGTAAGCAGTTGTCTGAAAAGAAACGTGAGGAGATTTTCAAACGGGCACAAGTGCTGCAGAGAGAAGGGAAGTTACAATGTGTAGTCGAGATGGTCGCTGCCGATAAAATAGACAGTAACGGTATTTCCGTCTGTATAAAAAAATCGATAGCCAAAGGGCTAAAGAAACTCGTTAGTACGAGGTCCTGCCTCCTACTTAAAAATTCTAAGAATCAATATTACAACACACATTTTGGAAGTACGAGGCAGGACCTCCTACTTGAGCCAGGTGAGGTGATGGTGAAATTGGATGGGTCGCTTAAGGCTCCGGCTGAGTATGTGTATCAGGAGACGATTATTAAGGGGGATAGTAAGGAGAAGGTGATAGGGCTGGCTTCGATAATGGCTAAGGTGACGCGGGATAGGTACATGGTTAAGGTGGCGCAAGTGCCTGAGTTTAAAGTGTACGATTTTGCTCGACATAAAGGGTATGGGACCAAGGCGCATCGGGTCGCTATTGCGCAAAATGGGTTATCCACCCTCCATCGTGTCTCCTATTGTGGGAATATCAGTATCGTTGTATAATGCCAAATAGCGTCGAGGGGACGTAGCCGCGTCGAAATAAATGCGGTTTTGTACAACAACAGCGAGGGGACTACTAAATGTCTAAAGGATGCGTGTGCGGGGTCTGTGAATTTGGACCAGATGCCTCAGAGGTTCCCAAAAAACCTTCATGGGAAACTGATGTTTTCTGCACTGTCGGAAGTCAGGAAATTGGTTCGGACGGTATAGTCCGTTCAATTCCTGATTATGTTAGGCCATTCTTTTCGAATGATTCTGCACCGTCGGCTTGCCCGAAAATGCAGGCCCATGTTGAGCTGATGGCTTCACGATTGAAGCTCCAGCAAGCAGCCTGATTGCGTCGGTCTCTGCAAGACTAAGCATGACAAGGGCGGGACACTTGTGCCCGCCTTTTCACTTGCCTGGGCTAAACGTCCTCATTTAATGTAAATTATCAAATAAAGCTTTAATCTAGGCCCAGCTATTGCTTTTTTTAGCCTATCTGCTATTATTGCCCCACTATGGTAATCCGAATGCGACATACGCGGTCACACACCGCTAATCGACGCTCACATCACGCTCTTAAGAGTCCTGAGTTAGCTGTCTGCAAAAACTGTGGCGGAAATCACCGCCCACACCACATGTGTCTTGATTGTGGTTTTTACAATGGCAAAATGGTCCTTGACCTCGCTGCCAAGAAGTCAGAACGTGAAGCTCGAATGCAAGCAAAACGTGACGCTATCCGCGCTCAAGCAGGCGATACAACACCGGCTCCAGTAGAAGCAAAATAATACCGACAAAATCCCGCATTCTGTGCGGGATTTGTGGATTATGGAGAGTGGTTGCCTCAAAATCGTGTATACTCAGTCTCAGTAATAGTTAGTTCATTTTTTATGGCAAATAGGCACCTTTCACGCAGTATCGTTTTACAATCACTCTTTGAGTGGGATTTAAATGCAATAGATCGCAAAGCAGTTATCGAAGTTTTAGATAGAAATATTGAAGAGTTCGCACCGAATAAAACTGACCGACCATTTATGGAGAAACTCCTTGATGGTATTTTAGGCAAGCAACCAGAACTTGATTTAGTAATTGAAAAAGCAGCTCCTGAGTGGCCGATTGATCGTATCTCGCCAGTTGATCGTAATATCCTTCGTTTGGGTTTGTTTGAACTGTTGTTTGCTGACCGCAAAGAAGTTCCGGCCAAGGTGGCAATCAATGAAGCGATTGAGCTCGCCAAACAATTTGGTGGTGACAATAGTAGTCGGTTCGTTAACGGTGTATTGGGTGCGGTATACAAAGAGATTGGTGAACCCGGAAAAGAAGAAGTCGGTAAAAAGAAAAAAGAAGTTCCTTTCCACGAAATGCCGATTGAACGTCTGGCTGGGGCAGTTGTGTATGCCGAAGATAACGGTTCAATGTACCTAGCGTTAGTGCATGATATTTTTGGCCACTGGACGCTCTCAAAGGGAAAAATTGAAGAGGGTGAAGATGTACAAGCGGGAGCAGTGCGTGAACTTAAAGAAGAAATGGGACTTGATATTACCATTGAAGCTGAATTGGGGAATAACGAGTATGTAGCGACTCATCCAGAAAAAGGTAAAGTGCGCAAGCAAGTACACTATTTCCTTGCGTCATCCCCGTATACCGCAATCCAAATGGAGCAAAAAGGCGGTCTCGACGACGGACAGTGGTTTAAGGTAGCCGACATTCTTGACCTTAATTTCTATGAAGATATTCTTCCTATCGTCACTAAGGCTATAACGATGCTAGTAGGCAAGCGCAGTAAATAATGCTAAAATCCTTGCAAACGACGGACTTCTTTGTTGTCCGGCGGTAAAATACTCCTCACCGTACTAATGTACGGCTCGTCGTATTTTCCTTGGACGCCTCGAATTCCATTCGTTTCCAAGAATTTTAAATTCACCAATTCCAATTAACTTACTCCTTAATATTTTATGGACGCACGAAACATTGATGACGATTTAGCCAGCTTAGAAGAAATACTCGGAGTAGTTTTTACCGATAAAGAACTATTACTCTCAGCGATTACTCATCGTTCGTATTTAAATGAGCACCGAAATGCTACCCAAGACCACAACGAACGCCTCGAGTTCTTGGGGGATGCGGTATTAGAGCTTGTGGTAACGGATTATCTATTTAAGACCTATGCCGATAAACCAGAAGGGGAGTTAACCGCCATTCGTGCAGCACTGGTTAATACCGTGTCACTATCAGCCACTTCAGAAGCTCTTGGGGTAAATCAGTATCTTTTGATGAGTAAGGGTGAAGCGAAAGACGAAGGGCGCGCTCGACAATATATTTTAGCTAACGTCTTTGAGGCGTTTATTGGAGCCATTTACTTGGATCAAGGTTTTGAAACAGCTCGCACGTTTATCGCCCGTGAACTATTTGGTAAAACTGATGAGATTGTCAAAAAGAAACTGTGGCAAGATGCCAAGAGTCGTTTCCAAGAACTAGGACAAGAACATGCTTCAGTAACACCGACCTATCAGTTAATGAGTCAGGCTGGACCCGATCACGATCGAGTCTTCACCGTTGGGGTATTTCTTCGTAATGAAAAAATTGCTGAAGGCCAAGGTCGCTCAAAACAAGAAGCCGAGCAAGCAGCTGCTGAAAAGGCCTTGATAGCCAAAGGATGGGAGTCCCAATAAGCACTAGCTGCAATGCACAGTAACGGCCCGGGCTTAGCCCGGGCCGTTTTGTGTCATGGTACACTACTACTAATGAGACTTATTGCTCGCGGTTTTACGTTAGTTGAATTGATGGTGACTGTGTCTATCATCGGTATTTTGGCAGCAATAGTATATGCGAACGTTGGTGCTGCTAGTCCGAAAGCGCGCGATGCTGAACGACAGGCAGATATTCGTAATATTCAAACGGCAGTAGAGCAATACAAACAAAAAAATGGTCGTTATCCAGCAATGGGCTGTACCCCCGGTAGTGACCAGATTTCGAGTGAGAGTGATTGTGCAACGTATGTTGCAGGCTTGGCCCCCGAGTTTATTACGGTACTTCCCAAAGACACGAGACGGAATACCAATCCAGGATATTCTTATGTTACCAACGCAGACGGTACGAGTTATAAAGTAATGGCGCTTCGTACTGTTGAATCAGAAACAGTAACAACAAGTCATGCATTTAAACGATGTGAAAATAGCGGCGTTGGTATCTGTAGCAGTAGTGGTGTGTGCTCTCCTTCAAATTCTGAGTATCAAACAACCTATGCTGTCTGGGGTGGGTTTGCTGATGGTGATGACGATACTGAAGTAAAAAATAATACCGCTGAGGTAATTTGTAAATAACTATGAAAAATAATCTACACGCAACAAGTAAAGGATTCACGCTCGTGGAATTAATGGTAGCAATTTCAATTATCGGTATTTTGTCATCAATTGTCTACGCTAACTTTGGCGAAGCCCGGAAAGCATCGCGTGATGATGTGCGCAAGACTAGTCTCAAAGAAATGCAACTCGCTATTGAATTTTACAAAGCGCAAAATGACCAATACCCAGCAGCTGGGTGCGGTGCCGGTACCGGAAATTTTGCCGAAGCTGACGATACATGTACCGAGTACGTTACAGGATTGATTCCCGATTTTATTCCAGCCTTACCAATGGATCCTAATCGTGAAAACGAGCCCGGGGTAGGATTTATGTATCGCAGTGATGGTCAAAACTATAAATTGATGATTAAAGATGCAGCTGAAGTTAAAACAGTAGTGGCTGGGGATGAATTTGCAAATGATGATGGAGATCCTGATACCTACGCAGTCTATTCTGCAGGAGCGATTAATTGGTAAACGAGAGAGGAATATTCGCTCATGTATCTTCAAGAACTTACGATTAACGGGTTTAAATCCTTCGCTAAAAAAAGCGAGTTGGAATTTTCTGCACCCATTACCTCAATCGTGGGTCCCAATGGTTCAGGAAAAAGTAATGTCGCTGAAGCATTCCGGTTTGTGCTCGGGGAACAATCAGTTAAATCCCTGCGTGGTAAACGCGGTGAAGATTTAATCTGGGGTGGTTCGGAATCAGTCTCACGGGGGAATCGCGCATCGGTTTCGGTTTTGCTTGATAATACCAAGCGTGTGTTCTCAGTTGATTTTGACGTGATTAAAATTGAACGCGTGGTGCACCGCGATGGTCAAAATGAATATTTTATTAATGATTCGCAGGTGCGACTAAAAGATGTGCAGGAGCTGCTGGCAGCAGCCAACATCGGTTCAACCGGACATCATATTATTTCTCAGGGTGAAGCGGACCGTATCTTATCAGCGTCCGGTCGCGAGCGACGTGAAATGATTGAGGATGCACTTGGTCTTAAGGTCTATCAATACAAAAAGAACGAAGCCGAAAAGAAACTCGAGAAAACTAAAAGTAACATTGAGCAGGTACAGTCACTGCGGCGTGAACACGCTCCTCATTTAGCATATTTAAAAAAACAGGTAGCTCGGGTTGAGAAGTCACTCCAGTTACAAACAGAACTTAAATCAGTATATGCTGAGTACTTAAAACGTGAAGACACGTACATTGCGTTTCATGTCGATAGACTCACTGAAAGCAGACGAGCGCCGGCTGCCTTGCGTGAAGACTTGGCTACCAAATTAGCCGAAGCTAAAAATATACTACGCCAAGCGGAAAATAAATCAGGTAATTCTGCGGTGAGTGAGGCAGAAGAAGCTCTCTCTAAAGCTCGTAATGAACGCCAGGCTGCTTTTCGGACACTGAATCAGCTCGAAGGCCAAATCGCGTATTTAGCGAAACGCATTGAAACCAAACAGCAGCAAAAACCAACTACCCAAACTCAGTTTTTGAGTGTCGCGTCATACGAAGAACTTATTACGACCATCGAGGGTGAGGTTGAAAAAGCACTCAAACGTGACGACGTTGCCATGCTCAAACGGGCACTATCTGACATCGTGCATACACTGAAAGTTTTTATCACCCGTAACGAACCAACGGCACTTTTAGATACCAAAGCCGAAGAAGCAGAGTTAAAAGACTTAACCAGCCAAAGCAAGGAACTTGAGTCAACCCACGAAGTAAAGAAGTCATCTGAACAAAAAGCCCAGGCTGCTTATGATGCAGTCAAAGCATCCATTGAAGCCGAGGCTTTGAGTAACCGCGACGCTGAACGGGCAGTGTTTACACTCGTGTCCGAACAACGATTAGTTGAAATTGAACTGGAAAAAATTGATCGTGAACTGTCGGTTCTCGAGCGTGACCGGGCAGAATTTAAACGAGAACTCCAAGAAGCCGTCACGTTAATTAAAAGTGCTGCGTCGCAATATTTCTCGTTTGAGATTGTCGATAATGGGGTGCCAGTAACTGCGGAGCAAATCGTCAATGAAGATCGTAGTGTCCAACACGACCGACGTCGCGATCTTGAAAAACTAAAAATTAGATTAGAGGAGCTTGGTATTGGTGCTACCGATGATGTCCTTAAGGAATATAAAGACGCTCAAGAACGAGATGAATTTTTGGCCCGGGAAATTACCGATCTTGAGGATTCGGTAGCAAAATTGGAATCACTGATAGCGGAATTAAATGAGCAACTTAACGAACGGTTTGTAGCCGGGATTGAAAAAATTGGGGCTGAGTTCAATCGCTTTTTTGTGCTGATGTTTGGCGGCGGCAAGGCAGAGCTTAAGCGCGTAAAACCAAAAGTAAAAGTAGTCGACGAAGATAGTGGCGATATCAATACCGAGGATGAAGAGGGCAGTCAGGAGGGGGTCGAGCTTGATATCGCGCTTCCTAATAAACGAGTAAAGGGTCTGGAGATGTTGTCTGGTGGAGAGCGAGCCCTCACGTCAATTGCACTTATTTTTGCAATGAGTCAGGTTAATCCACCACTATTTATTATTCTTGATGAAACTGATGCGGCACTTGATGAAGCTAACAGTCGTCGCTATGGCGACATGATTAATGCCTTGTCCGAGAAATCGCAGTTGATTTTAATTACCCACAATCGTGAGACGATGAGTCGCGCAGGAATATTGTACGGCGTAACAATGGGCAGTGATGGGGTATCTAAATTGTTGTCAGTGAAATTTGAGGAAGCCCTTGCTTCTGCCAAATAATTAAAAAAGCTTGTGTAACGATGGATGAAATCCATGGTCGACACAAGCTTTTCTTCCTTCAGGTTCTGATTCTGTCCCCATGTTCGTCTACTCCTCCGTTATAAGTTATTTTTACTTCGTCATGGTCCGTTTGAATAATGTCACGAACCATTTGAAGCATTCCATGATCAAGCCATTTAAGCGTGATGGTGACAATTGCTTCGTCATCATCACCACCTTGTACAAAGCCAATCCAGGAATCTTCAAGATTTTCCTGAAGCGCTTCAACAGCCAGCTCCACGTCATCAATATGGCCAATCAGTATGACTCGCCAACGGTGGGGAATTTTGGGGGGTTGTTCAAGAACTGGGTTCATCACGGCCTCCTTTCTGCGTTGATGACTCCTCCATATTCATCATGGCATATCTAGAAATATTGTACAGAGTTTACAAATTATCGATTTGGCAGTGATATACTTTCCTTATGGAAAAACCGCAGAATCAAATCTCAAATGTGCGTATGACACGACGTGGGTTTGGGTTGGGCGCTTCTGCTGCCACCTTGGGGTATATGGTTCATTCACGATCACGGTATCATCAAGAAGAACCTGGTATAGCAGAATCAGATGATGAAGAATTGGTCAGCAGTGAAGAAGATTTTGAAGCGTATAATGAATTATCTGACTCTGGTTATTTTAGAGAGGATGTCAGACGATTTGCCGAGCAATTTTCACTTGAAGTGGATGAAGTGCTAGAAAATCTTGATGTCTATAGTGCTATTCAAGATAATTTTGCGCTACCAAATATTAAACATGTATTACTGCGGCAAAATCTTGAAGCCCTTGCTCCGGCAATTGGGTTTGCAGAATCTCGGTACAAGGATGCTCTAAGTGAAGTAGGTGCTTTTGGGCCTATGCAGTTGATGCCGGGAACTTGGGAGGAATTGAGCAAAGAGGGTGAAGACATACATGATGTTGTGGTTCAGGTGCAGGTGGCAGCACGATTAATGGAGCAGTCGTATCGGCATGTGATGAGTAGTTGCGAACAGGAACTCGCACTTATTGAAGAAGAGTTTTTTGCTGGAGATACCGAAGCGTTTGAAACAGAGTTTTTAACACCGCTATTTATCAATTCGTATAATGCAGGGATGGGTTCAATGGTGCTGCTGGTGCAAGAGTTTGTAAAGCTCTGTCCGAAAGCTTCTGATACCGTAATGCTGTTTGAGCAGTCAGAAACGCTCACTGGTTACGATGTATTTATTGGTATGACGCATACCGGTAATTTACGCGGCTGGGCTGATTGGTATAAAGATGTGGCCGCTAACTATACCTGTAAGGTCTATGGTGCCCATAAAGCCGTAGCGGAATATTTTGCCCAGCAAAAAAATGGAAATGCTTAATTTTGTAATATAAAAAACACCCGGCTCCTGCCGGGTGTTTTTTATCGGATGTTAAACCACTAACTCAAAATCTAATTGTCGTTCATCGGCATCGGCTTTGACGAGCTTCACGCGTACAGTGTCACCGAGGCGGTAGATTTTGCCGGTCTTTTGACCACGGATACAGTATTTACTCGCGACGTGTTCGAAGTAGTCAGTGCGGATTGAGGCGAGTCGCACCATTCCTTCACACAAGGCTTCTTGTTCTTGGACATAAATACCCCAGTCGGTCACACCGGTAATAATTGCTTCGAACTCAACACCCACCTTACCTTGCATAAACTCAACTTGTTTGAATTTGATAGAATCTCGTTCCGCTTTTACCGCTTCCATTTCACGAGCTGATGATTGTACGGCCATCGCTTCGTATTTCCCAAAATCACCCGGGCGAATTTGTACGTTATCAAGGTGGGCGCGAAGCAATCGGTGCGCGAGTAAGTCAGGGTAGCGACGAATAGGGGAAGTGAAGTGACTATAGAATTTAAATGCCAGACCAAAGTGTCCGATGTTTTTAGTTGAATAGACAGCTTTAGCCATTGAGCGGATAGCCGCCGTTTTAATCAAGTTTTCTTCTGGTGAACCGACAATTTCCTTGAGGAGTTTATTGATGTCAGTGGCTTTTACGGTGCCTTTATTCGTTTCAAACTCGTACCCTAATGCGTGGAGGAAAATAGCGAGTTCTTCGATTTTCTCTGGATTAGGGACATCGTGGATACGGTAGACGTATACCAAATCACGTTTGTATTTTTT
>LNFM01008140.1_pt1 | contig 15970 bp, 12 predicted proteins | sample 596031 | NCBI WGS metagenome assembly LNFM01 (sample SAMN04254537, study PRJNA301005) | activated carbon metagenome | isolation source: dual media filters at the Ann Arbor, Michigan drinking water treatment plant | place: USA: Ann Arbor | reverse complement strand
TAATCAAAATTTCGGCTAGATTTGCATAGAGGTAGATGATGGAAAAGATTAAAGATGCGCTTGCAAAAGCAAAAATAGAAAACACTGAATCAAAATCTCAATTCAAGGCGGAAACCAGAGCAAGGTCGACCTTGTCGTCATCAGGTGTGGTCAGTCAAAAAGAGATTAAAGGCTTTCCCAATACTGAAAATGAACTGGGGATGATTAATTATTTAAATACACCTGTTATTAAGTTAGATAGTGCACATCTAGAGAAAAATAGAATCGTAGCGCAATCTAAAAGTGATGTGAATAGCTATAGTTTTGATTCATTACGCACTCAGATTCTTCAAAAAATGGAAGAGAATAATTGGCGCACCATTGCAGTGGTGTCGCCGACACCCCAATCTGGTAAGACACTAGTATCCATTAACCTTGCTATTAGCATTGCACAACAACCACAAAAAACGGCAATTTTGGTCGATTTTGATTTGCGTAGGCCCAAAGTAGCAGCTTATTTGGGCATCCACACAGAAAAATCGATGAATGATTATCTGCAAGATAAAGCACAATTAAAAGACGTGATGATTAATCCTGGTATTGACAGATTGGTGATTGTGCCAACAATGAAGCCAGTTTCAAAATCTGCTGAGACGCTCTCATCAAAAAAAGTCACTAGTCTTATTACTGACTTAAGAGAAAGATACAATTCGAGAATTGTGATTTTTGACTGCCCGCCTGTGCTTAATTCTGATGATGCTATGGTGTTGCTACCGCAGGTAGACTGCATTTTATTAGTGATTGCCAATGGTATGTCTACTCAATCTGAAATTGAAGAGACATTACATCATTTGCCTAAAGATAATTTATTAGGCATCGTATTAAACAAAGCTGAGATTGAATCAAAAGCCTACTACTATTAAATTGGCGAAAAGATAAAAAGCTATCTTCTGCATGAACAGCCAACTTGCATATTTAAGTCATGTTAAATGTTGTTGTACCACTAAGCGTTAATTTGAGGAATACTTAAGAATGTTTCAACAAGCAACATTGCCAATAGAAATAAGTGATGGCTTATACTTAAACGTAAAAGATGCTGAAAAATATGGCCAAGATTTGAGTGCTGACTACTGTTTTGCAGAACCTTTTCCGCACATCGTCATTGATAATTTCTTACCAGATGCCTTGATTAATCAAATTCTAGAAAACTTTCCTACAGAAAAATTAAAAAATGATGTTGTCTTTGAAATGGGCTATGCTGGTTTACATAAAAGACAAGTAGACCCCGCCGATTGCAACGGATTCTCACGGCAAGTGTTTGCATTATTTAATTCTAAAGCCATTATTCAGTTTTTAGAGTCATTAACGACAATTCCATCTTTAATTCCAGACCCTCATTATGTTGGCGGTGGTTTTCATGAAACTACAACGGGTGGTAAGTTGGGTATTCATGCAGATTTTAGAATTAACGAACAGCTGCATTTAAATAGGCGTTTGAATATGATTATCTATTTAAATAAAGATTGGAAAGATGAGTACGGTGGCAATTTGGAGTTATGGGATAGGTCGATGCAAAATAAAGTACATAGCATTGCACCTATTTATAATCGCTGTGTTATTTTTAATACAGACGCAGATAGTTTTCATGGGCATCCAGATCCATTAACCACACCTGAGCATGTAAAAAGAAGATCATTAGCGCTCTATTATTACACAGCCTCTAAGCGTATATATGACGACTCTGTAGCACACTCTACTATGTACAAAGCAAGAGTGAATGAAGATGCAGGCACTAGAAAAGAGATTCGCCGTTTGGTGTTTGATAACTATTTAAAAGATTTAACGCCACCAGTATTTTTTAGAATATTTACCAGAGTGAGAGATAAACTTAAGTTATAACTAGCCTGAGTATATTAATCAAGCATTCGAATACGCATTTAATTAAAATAGCCAGCTTCTATTTAATTAATATTACCCAGTATTAGTTCAAATCAAAATATGCATATTCCTCCCGCCACAATAGGTGCTGTCATCATAGGCCGTAATGAGGGAAATCGACTAGTTGCTTGTTTAGACTCGTTGGTTAGCCTTGTTCCGCAAGTAGTTTACGTAGATTCCGGATCAACAGATAATTCATTAATTGAAGCCATTAATCGCGGTGCGCACATTGTTTCATTAGATATGACGCAGCCTTTTACTGCGGCAAGGGCTAGGAATGCAGGCTTTGATGAGTTAATTAAACGCTATCCATCTATCGAGTTTGTACAGTTTGTTGATGGAGATTGCGTTGTAAATCCGAAATGGATATCTACTGCTGATGATTTTTTGATAAGCAATGCTAAAGTGGCAGTGGTATGTGGCAGAAGACGCGAGCTTCATCCCCAAAAATCTATATACAACAATCTTTGTGACCATGAGTGGAACACGCCAATAGGCAAAGCCAAAGCATGTGGCGGTGATGCCATGATGCGTGTAAATGTATTTAAACTCGTGGGCGGCTATAGAGCTAGTTTGATAGCGGGCGAAGAGCCAGAGCTTTGTATAAGAATCAGGCAGGCTGGATATACAGTTTGGCGTATTGATGCAGAAATGACTTCACACGATGCAGGCATGACAAAGTTTATTCAGTGGTGGAAGCGCGCAGTTCGCGCAGGGTATGCATTTGCAGAGGGGGCATATTTGCATGGCTCTGCGCCAGAATATCACTGGATTGCAGAATCTAAACGCGCTTGGGTTTGGGGATTCGTTATACCATTTATAATCCTATTTATGCTCATCACTTATCCATTAGCTGGATGCATTTTGTTATTGATTTACCCTTTACAAATACTACGATTAATACTTAAAAGTAAACAAGAAATTAAAGATGCTTTTCTACAATCAATTTTTATGACAATCGGAAAATTTGCGGAAGCAACAGGACAGATTAAATTTTGGTTTAATCTTTATTTTAAGCAGAAGTCTGAAATAATTGAATATAAGTAATCAATCATGCATTTTTTTAATACGGTTTAAGCTTTAAGGCTAAACTTGGAGCACACTTTGGCATCACGTTCTACCGAACATTCAGCAATTGCTGACACACTCAAAAAGAATCGGCATCAAATTGCTGAAATATTCGCAAATGCGCTAAGTCATTCCGCACGTTGGCAACCAGTACTAGATAAAGCACAAGATAACTGGAGTGCTTTTTTAGAAGAAGAGTTCTATGCTTACGTAGATTATTTAGCCCAATATTACGCCACTGGCGATAGTACATTTAAGCACCTTTACTTAGGTGAAAAATTAAAATCTTCCTATGATGTTTCGCTGATTCAAGCTGATAGAAAACAAATTGCTAATTGTATTCACGAGGCTGAAAAAATAGCTTTAGAGCAACTACTCAAGCCGAAGTTAGGTGAGCACTTAACCATATTAATTGATGAGTTATCAGCCTTACATACATTATTGATAACTGAATCAACCCATAAAAAACATATTGTATTTGTGGGTGATTGCTTGTTTTTAGATATCGTTCCTTTTGTAATCGGCCCATTGATTGACGATGATATATCCATACAAGTGGAATACATCACCTCTAAAAACCCACTACAAGTCAGAGATGAGCTTAAAAACTTGACAGGGCAAAAAATCGATTTAATATTTTTTAGCCCATTCACCTACGAATTTTGTACGCATTTAATGAGTATTTTAGACTGGCGACGATTCTTTGATAGCCAGCAAAAAATCACAGCAGATTTAGAGCCAGCGTGGCTTGAAACCCAAAACACAATTCAAATTATTGCAGATTTATTCGATTGCCCAATACATGTTCACAACGCTTCGTTTATTTTGCGCGAAGAAAACGTCTGGAAGCGTTTTTTAAAATGTCATTTGACAGCACGTGTCCGTCATTTTGCGCAAGGCTGGCTTAACACTGCAATAACTGAATATATCACGCATATTAATCAGCAATCATTCGAACATGTTTTTATGTTTGATGAGTTACATTTTGTGCGCGAGATTGGTGATTTTGCTGCAGGGGAGTTGCTATACAACAGCAAGCTACAGCATCCATCTGTTATCGGTATGCTATTTGCAGGCAAATATGTGGATATTATTTATGCGCATGTGATAATGGCTAAAAAGAAATTAGTCGTTTGTGATTTGGATAATACCTTGTGGGATGGCGTAATAGGCGAAGGTGATGTTGTTCATTATCATGCGCGCCAACAGTTATTAAAATCGTTAAAAGCAAAAGGTATTGTACTGGCGATTAACTCAAAAAATGACCCTAAAAATGTACATTGGAAAAATGCCACATTAAATGAAGAGGATTTTGTTGCATCTGCGATTAGCTGGATGCCAAAAGTACAGGGTATGTCAGCGATTCAAGCTGAATTAAACTTGAAAATGAACAGCTTTGTTTTTATTGACGATCGTAGTGACGAACTGGAGTTAATGCGGGCAACTTACCCTGAAATTTTATGTTTAAATGCCAACGAACCTAAAACTTGGGCACGATTTAGTTGCTGGCTAGCCGCACTGGCAGATGATTTGGAAATGGATAGAACGCTGATGTACAAGCAGCGTGAACAACGTAAAGCCTTGGTAAAAGAAGATGTTACATCTGAAGAAGATAAACTAAAGCTATTCGCTGCTCTTGATCTTAAACTAGATATTAAACGGCCAGAGACGGTTGATTTAAAGCGAGTTGCTGAGCTAATCAACAGAACTAATCAATTTAATTTAGCGGGTATTCGTGTGAGCTTAAAAGAGATTAATGATTGGTATGCAAATGATGAGTACTTGATGTTAACAGGCAGAACATCTGATCGCTTTGGTGATATGGGTGTGACTTGTGTTGCTATTGGCAAATTGGTCAATCAGCAGTTTGAGTTAATGGTCTTCGTACTTAGTTGCAGGGTGTTTGGCTATGAGTTTGAGCATGCCGTAATGAATTTTATTAAGCGGCAAGCCACCAAAATGGGCGCTCAAGAAATTAAGGCGCAGTATATAGCGACTGCACAAAATTCACCATGCAAAAGCTTTTTGGCGGAGTGTGGCTTTTCAAAAACAGATGAATTCTACTATTACGATTTAAGTAAAATTGCTGATTCAGATGCTTCTTGGCTAACTGTGATTTCATGAATTACGATTGGTGACTGTGATTAATATTAAGGTTATATCTTAGCAATGAAAATAAGTGCTTACTACCCCAATCATTTTTATGATTCAGGTATTGCTGGTGCGGCTTACCATATCTTGAAAGGTATGCAGTCACCAAGTCACCAGATTCAATTAATGGGTCTTGCATCTATCCCTGCATTCAATGAAGCCTTCTACAAAAATGCAATTCCACGTTGGGCTGAACCAATAGTCTATAAAATACTGCCATATAAGAATATATTAACGATTGCTGAAGCCGTTTACTCTAAAACCTTAAATCAAAATGATATCGCGTATTTATGGCCAGGTGTGTCGCTTGCGACTTATCAACGATTAAAAGAGCGTGGCTGTCCCATTATTTATGAGGGTGTTAATACGCATGAAGCTTATAGCAAGCCGATTTTAGATAAAGCGTATACTCAGCTTAATCTGCCATTTACGCATAATGTTACGGTTGAAAAAGTGATTTTAGAATGTGCTAAATTAGAGCTTGCTGACTTTATATATAGTTGTAGCCCTATTATGACTGAGTCAATGCTTAATAATGGAGTGCCTCAACATAAAATATTACAGACATCTTATGGCTTAAGTGAGCAGTCTATAATTGATGGTGTTTACACTAAAGAGCCAGTACAAGAAAAACAGCTTACGTTTATTTTCGTAGGTAGTATTAGTGTACGCAAAGGCATACATTTATTATTAGATTATTGGGCCAAAGCTAAACTTAACGCTAGGTTGCAATTGGTTGGTCAGATAGAGGATGCAATTAAACCATTAGTTGAGCAGTATTTAGGTCGATTCAATATTGAACATATACCTTACACCAATGATTTAGCTAGTGTTTATAAAAATGCAGATGTATTTGTTTTGCCTAGTTTAGAAGAAGGTAGTCCTTTAGTGACTTACATGGCGCTTGGTGCAGGATTGCCATTATTGGTGAGTCCAATGGCTGGTGGTGGAGTAGTCACACATGGTAAAGATAGTATCATAATTGATCCATATGACTCTGAAGCTTGGATTGCACAATTAAAAAATTTATCAGCTGATCCTGAACTGCGGGCAAGATTAGCGCATCACTCCAAGCTAAAAGCGCCGCATTATCTGTGGGACGCAGTTGCAAAAAGACGGCTGGATTCACTTACTAAGGCGATGAATCAAAGATGAGAATATTAGTATTAGGTGGTAATGGTTTTCTTGGCTCACACATTGTTGAAGCATTGCTAAGAAATGGGCATGAAATCAGTATTTTTGATCGCATAGCCAGTAAAAATATATTATCAAACAGTAGCATTCAATATTACTTAGGCGATTTTTCAGACTCAGTTTTGATTGCAGAGGCGCTAGAACACGCCGATTGCGTGATTCATTGTATTAGCACTACGGTACCTAGCACCTCCAATCGTAACCCCACGCTAGATATTGAGCAAAATTTAATTACTACAGTTAATCTGCTCGAATCAATGACTAGAGCTAAGGTGCGGAAATTAATTTACTTATCTTCTGGCGGAACAGTCTACGGCATTCCCAACCAATTGCCAGTAAGCGAAGTGCACCCGCTTAACCCGATTTGTTCTTATGGGGTTGTTAAAGTGGCGATTGAAAATTATATTGGTATGTTTAAAGAGCTATATGGCCTCAAGCCAATTATACTAAGGCCGTCAAATCCATACGGTGTCCGTCAAGGCCATTCGGGTGTACAAGGTGCATTAAGTACATTTTTATTTAATACGCTTTCTAACAAACCCATCACCGTTTGGGGTGATGGAGAAATACAGCGTGGATATATTTATGCTAAAGACATGGCCGATCTGTGTGTGTTAGCTGCAGAATCTGAGGCTGAGGGCACTTATAATGTGTGTAGCGGTACTGGTCATTCACTGAATCAGCTTATCACTTTTATTCAATCTGTAACGGAGATTACCCCTAAAGTTAACTACCATCCTGCAAGAGCGTTTGATGTAAAAAAAATTGTACTAGATATTACCAAAGCAAAAAATACGTTTGGCTGGACACCGCAATATTCAATTGAGCAAGGTATTGCTGAGTTTTATAAAAGCTTAGTCTAAACAGTAAAATGATGCGCGTTACTTATGTTATAAATCAGTATCCAAAAGTCAGCCATACTTTTATCCGCCGTGAAATTCTTGCACTAGAACGTTTAGGCTTTAACGTACAGCGTATTGCCTTGCGTGGTTGGGATGAAAAGCCAATTGATGTGGATGACATCAGCGAGCAAGCAAAAACGCAATATGTATTAAAAAACGGGGTATTTCGTCTACTATTTTCTGCCCTGAAAATAGTGTTAAGTAAGCCATTCGCTTTTATTTCTGCGCTGAAACTAGCCATTAAAATGGGCATAAAAGCAGATAGGCCATTCATTTATCATCTGATTTATTTGGCAGAAGCCTGTCAGGCTTTTATTTGGGCAAATGAATTTAAAGCAACGCATATTCATGCACACTTTGGCACCAATCCTAGTGAAGTTGCTATGCTAATGGGTGTGCTTGGTCATATTCCATACAGTTTTACAGTACATGGCCCAGAAGAGTTCGATCGACCGCAATTTTTAAAGATCGCTGAAAAAATCAATCGGTCCAAATTTGTCGTGGCTATTTCTTCATTTGGCAAAAGTCAATTACAGCGTTGGGTTGCTTTTTCGCAATGGAATAAAATTAAAATTGTACATTGCGGTTTAGAGCCCAGTTTTTACATGATAGATTCAGTTGAATTTCCAGCTAAACCAAAATTAGTTTGCGTAGGACGTTTGTGTGAGCAAAAAGGCCAACTTTTATTAATAGAAGCGGCTCAAAAATTGGTTGCTGCTAATGTGGATTTTGAACTGATACTGGCTGGCGACGGTGAAATGCGTCAAGAAATTGAAGCATTAATTACGCAATATGCACTACAAAATCGCGTGACCATTACTGGCTGGATTAGCAGTGAAGCGGTTAGACAACATATATTAGATGCACAATTACTGGTATTACCCAGTTTTGCTGAAGGCTTACCGGTAGTCATTATGGAAGCGATGGCACTTAAACGACCTGTTATTTCAACCTATATTGCAGGTATACCCGAATTGGTTAAACATGGTGAAAACGGCTGGCTGTGCGTAGCAGCTGACGTTGAAAACCTATCTGTTACCATTCAACTGGCATTATCCACGCCACTTAATCAGTTGCAAAAAATGGGCGAAATTGCCCACGAGCATGCTGTTGCTAGGCATCACATTGATACTGAAGCTGCTAAACTCGCTCGGTTAATGCAAAGCTAAAATTCGATGGCATTGCAGATTTTATTTTTTATGATTATCACAATAGTCGCCATTCCTGTGGCTGTGTTGTTTGTGCAGGTATTCGCGGCTCTCATTTATGTAAAAAAACCGCTTTACACGCAGATTAATAAAAGCCAAGATTTAACGATATTAATGCCCGCTCATAATGAGGCTTTAATTATTGCTAAAACAATCAATGCTTTAGTTGCAACAGTTGATTCGGCTCAACAAATATTGGTTGTTGCTGATAATTGCACTGATGAAACGGCAGATATTGCAAGAAGCTTGGGTGCTACCGTGATTGAGCGACAGCACTCAACGCTACGTGGTAAAGGTTATGCGCTAGATTATGGATTGCAACATTTAAAAGCAAGTCCGCCTGAGGTAGTGATTATTATCGACGCAGACTGTGTAGCAGATGCAGAAGCTATTTCAACGCTAGCCCATGCCTGCGTATCACACCAGCGTCCGATTCAGGCTTTGTATTTAATGCAGATGCAAACCAATCCAAGCTTAAAGCAACGCATTGCAGCATTTGCTTGGGTAGTCAAAAATCACGTGCGGCCTTTGGGTTTTAAAGTGCTGGGTCTGCCCTGTCAGTTAATGGGCACGGGAATGGCATTTTTATGGAAAGATATAGCTGCCGTAAACTTGGCCAGCGGACACATCGCTGAAGACATGAAGCTAGGCGTTGATTTAGCAAGACTCAATAAAGCTCCAATTTTTATGCCAGAAGCGTTAGTTACCAGTGTGTTTCCAAGTGATAAAAATGCGACCAAAACCCAACGCGCACGCTGGGAACATGGACATTTAAGCATTATTGTAAGCGACGCACCAAGTTTGTTCGCAGAGGCAATTAAAACTAAAAATGTGCAAATGTTAGGCCTAGCTTTTGATTTGATTGTGCCGCCCCTAGCAGTGCTTGCTATTGTTTTGGTTTGTCTATGGGTATTGAGTATGATTGTGTACGTGTTTACGAGTAATCTTATGCAGTTTACTTATGTTAGCTTAGTTTTTATGGTCTTGTTTGCGACTATTTTGGTTGCATGGACTTTTTTTGGAAGACATATTATTAGTTTAAAACAATTGAGTTACGCGCCCATCTATGCATTAGCTAAAATACCACTCTATATTAAATTTTTTGTGAACCGCCAAGTAGAGTGGGTGCGTTCTAAGCGTGATTGACTTGCAACTAATAGATGTTCTAATAAAGACATAATTTGAAATGGAATCAAATGAGTGAAAAGGTAACTCAAGATAATTTAAAAAAAGAGCCTGTAGATGAAAAGCTAAAAATAGTAGTCAGTGCTACTTTTACAATAGATTACTTATTACCCAGCTTAAATTACCTACTTGATTTTACTAGAGTATCTGCTGATGTTGAGTTTGCGCCTTATCATCAAGTTTTCCAGCAATTGCTAGATCCTTTCAGCGCTATTGGGAAGAACAATACAGGTGTCAATATTTGTATTGTTAGGATAGAAGATTTTTTTAGAGACCAGCCCCAATCTTCTATTACGCAAGAGCATATTGAAAAAGTAGCCTTAGAATTAATTGATGCGGTAAGGCAATTTAATCTCAGGATTAAAAGCTCACTATTGTTTGCAGTATTGCCTTGTTCCCCCAGAGTAGCAGCTCATTTAAAGCCTATCATCAACAATGTAACGAGCTCTCTAAGAGACAATTTACTAAAACTGAATGGGTTAGTGGATATCTCAGATCAAGATTTATCCAGCGTTTCGTTTGATATTGATAATGGCTATGACGCTGTTAGCGATGAGCTGGCACATGTGCCGTTTAGTGAAAATGCATATGCTGCATTGGCTTTAGCAATTGCTCGTAAAGTACATTTATTAAAAGCACCAGCACGAAAAGTATTGGTTTTAGATTGCGATAATACTATTTGGCAAGGTGTAGTTGGCGAAGAAGGGGTTGATGGAATCGTACTCTCAGATGCTTTTCTGGCTATTCAACAGTTTGCAATAACCGCTCAATCTAGAGGAGTACTTGTCTGTTTGGCAAGTAAAAATGCAGAAAAAGATGTAATGGAAGTATTTGAAAAACGTGATGATATGTTGCTTAAAATGCAGCATATCGTTGCGCATCGTATTAACTGGGAGCCTAAGTATGCAAATTTACAATCTCTTGCTAGTGAGCTGAACTTAGGCTTGGATTCATTTGTTTTTTTAGATGATAACCCAGTTGAGTGCGGCCAGATGCGCCAAGCTTTGCCAAGTGTTGTTACACTGCATGTACCTAAAGATGAGTTAGTTAATGCATTTTTACAGCATATTTGGTTATTTGATAAACTGGCCATCACCGAGGAAGACACTAAGCGCACTCAAATGTACCGTGAGAATTCTGCGCGGCAAGAATTAGAAAATAATGTAACGGATATTCATGAATTTCTAGCATCGCTGGATTTGTTAATCGATATAAAAGTACCTGATGAAAACGATTTTTCTCGGGTTTCTCAGTTAACACAAAGAACCAATCAATTTAACTTTACAACTATTAGGCGCAGTGAGTCAGATATTCGCGCACTTGCTGAGGCTGGTAACACCATTTTAAGGCGAGTTAAGGTTTCTGATCGTTTTGGCGATTACGGACTAGTGGGATTTTGTATCGCAAAAATAATTGATCGAGTAATGGTAGTTGATACATTGTTATTGAGCTGTCGTGTGCTGGGCCGAGGGGTGGAGCATGCAATACTGCGAAGCCTAGCTGAAATTGCTAAAGAAGCAAATTGCACGCGATTAGATGTAGAGTACAAGCAGACTCCTAAGAATGAGCCTGCGCGTGCATTTGCTGATAGCGTGGCAGATAAGTTTATCGAAACGATTACAAATGTGCATTTCATATACCGTATACCGATATCGCATGCTTGTGCAATCAAACATATTCCAGGAAAAGATCCTGAGGCCGTTATCAATGCCAGAACCTCAGAAACGAAGAAAGCTGGCAAGCCGCTCACCAATGAGGCAACAAAAGTAACACATGCAGATTATTATGAGGAACTAGCGACCAATCTAATTGACGGGCGAGCAGTGCTTAATGCGCTTCAATCAACAATGATTCGACAGCGTGATCTGAGCACTCCTTACATTGCACCTCAAAATAGCATTGAGAGCGATTTGCAGGTGCTTTGGCAGAATTTGTTGGGAATTGAAAGTGTTGGAGTAGAAGATGATTATTTTGCTATTGGCGGAACATCATTGCTCGCTGCACGATTATTTACAGAAATCGCGCATCTTTACAACGTGCGTTTAAAACTCACAACAATTTTAGACGCACCTACTATCAGAAGCTTGTCTGGCTATATTTCTCCAAAAAAATCAAGCACTTCGAATATTATTGTTACGTTAAAACAAGGTGGAGCCAAGAAATTATTTTTGGTACACGATGGTGATGGGGAAATATTACTATATCGTAATCTTGCGCTATGCATGGCAAATGATATAGAGGTATTTGGTATCAAGCCTTATTCGGCTCCAAATATACCAACAATACACAACAGCATTGAAAGCATGTCAGCTTACTATGTGAGTGCTCTGAGATCAAAGCAACCAAATGGACCTTATTATTTAGGTGGCATGTGCGCAGGTGGATTGATTGCTTATGCTATGGCGACACATTTAGAGCAATTAGGTGAGAAAGTGAATTTGGTTGCAATTTTGGATGCTGCTGCGCCTCATGCAACAAAAAAACCTAATTTAGCCACTAAAGCACGAAATCAGCGTTTGTTAGCCATGCTGCAAGAGTCAAAAAAATTAAATTTAATGCACAAGGTAATTTACTTAGCAAAACACATGATTAAAAAAATTGTAAATACACTTGCTTGGGAGTTTAACTCACGGCTTAGATGTGTTCTGGTAAAGCTGCGTTTTAAAGTGCTTAATTATGTGCTTAAACACAATAAAAGTTGGCCAACTTTTTTACCTGCGTTAACTTTTAGAGAAATTTATAATTCTGCTGAGAATCAATGCCAGCTTAAAAGCTCTACAAGTGAAAAAGTACTACTCATTCGTGCTAAGGATGGAGAAGGTGACGATGTGGCGTACCAAAAAATATATGCTGATGAAACTTTTGGCTGGCGTAAGCTTGTGCCAAAAATTATTCTGGTCGATGTATTGGGTGGTCATGCTAGCATGTTGCAGGAGCCCAATGCTGAAGGACTGGCTCACTCAATAGAACAACGCATGTAAGCAGATTTAATTAAGGTAAATTTGATGCAACTAACAAATATAACCGTGGTGATTGTTACTTACAAAACTGCCCAGTTGACAATTGATGGATTATATTCAATTTTTGCAGAGCGTAAGCTCGGAGGATTAAAAATCCAAGCAGTTGTGGTTGATAATGCTTCTGGAGATAGTCCAGAAATTCAAGCTTTGGTAGAGAAAAACAATTGGCAAGATTGGGTGTTTGTGCTCACTACTCCAAAAAATGGCGGTTTTGCTTATGGCAATAATTTCGCATTTAAATATGCGTTAGAAAAAGGGCCTGTTGATTATTTTCATTTACTTAACCCTGATGCTCAATTACATCAAGGTGCTTTATCTGCGCTCGTTAACTTTTTAAAGCTAAATCCTCAAGTAGGTATCGCGGGTAGTAGCTTTACAAACCAAGATGGAAGCCTATGGCCAATTGCCTTTCGATTCCCAACAATGTTAAGTGAGCTAGAGTCAAGTATTCAGTTTGGTTTAGTGACAAAGCTTCTAAAAAAATGGGTGGTGCCAGTTACCATGAATCAACACAAACCAAGCCCTGTGGACTGGATAGCTGGTGCTTCAATGATGTTAAGTAGAAATTTGGTTGAAAAAATACGTGGTTTTAATGAGTATTACTTTCTTTATTATGAGGAAACTGACTTGTGTTTGCGTGCAAAAAATGCAGGCTATGAAACTTGGTATGTACCAAGTAGCCACGTGATGCATATTGCAGGGCAAAGCACTAAAGTAACGGAAAGAAATGCAAAACCTAAAAGATTGCCAACTTATCTATATGAATCTAGAAGGCATTACTTTATTAATAATCATGGTATTTTTTACACGTTTTTAACAGATTTAGCTGTTATTTTTGCAAGTACTTTAGGCGAATTAAAAAGGTTTTTAACTAACAAGCAACATCTAAGTACGCCATTTTCTTTAGTAGATACTGTTCGGCATAGTGCATTATTGCCACGTAATTGGGATTCACCATACTTTTCTAGCCAACTACCCGAATCCGATGCATTTTAAGAGATAAATTAAATAATGCAAATTCAGCACCTTTGGCAACAAATCTTACCAGCTAATGTATGTTTTAGCGTGGGTAGTTTAAATGACCATTCATTGCCGCTTACCTGTGCAGAGTTAGAGAGTATCGGACTGGTGGGCACTAGACGTTTAGCAGAAATTGCGTCAGGAAGAACGGTGGCTAAAACTGCATTAGCATCAATGCATATAGATGATATTGACATCGTTAAAGATAAATTAACGGGTGCGCCAGTATGGCCAAAAGACATAGTTGGAAGTATTACCCATAGCAGTGATTTAAGTAATAGCCACGTTGCTGCAGTTGTGGCAAAAAAAATAGAAATATCTTCGTTAGGCATCGATGCAGAGCTCGGTGGTGATATTCACCATAGCTTATGGGAAATGTTTCTTTCTCAAAATGAGCTCGGTTGGGTAAATTCTAAATCTAACCTAGAGAAATCTTTGCTCGTACGTAAAATATGGGGATTAAAAGAGTCAGCTATCAAAGCTTCTGGGCAATTAGATATGCTTTGCTGGCGTGTTAACTCAACAATATCCGACTCAGATAGCTTTGAATTGATTTTTAATGGGGCAGAAAGAGCTGACTTTTTTGTTGGTAAAGCAATTTGCCACAATAATATAACACTTGCAGCTGTCTATTCTGAATATAATTCAGGCAATCAACTAAACGCTTAGATACCAATTAACGACCTAAACATGCAAATAAATAAAAAAAGAGTTCGATTGTTTGGTGCGGAAATCGATTTACTTTCAATGTCAGATGCCGTTACATTGATTGATGCTTGGCTTACACAGGCTGTAAAAACCTGCCGCTTTGTGGTCACGCCTAATGTGGATCATATCGTTAAGTTTCAAACGGATATGGGTCTTCAGGCTGCTTACCAACAGGCATCATTGATTGTCACTGATGGCAAACCAGTGGTTTGGGCTGCTCATTTATTGGGTGTGGATATTCCTGGAACCGTACCTGGTAGTGATTTAGTGCCTGCTATTTTTGAGCATGCGCAAAATAATAACAAGCAATTGACGGTATTTTTATTGGGGGCAATGCCCGGTGTAGCAGAGCGTGCAAAAGAGGTGATTCACGCTACTTGGCCAATGGTTAAGGTGGTTGGCACCTTGAGCCCAGATGTTGGGTTTGATAAAAACCCAATAGATTCTAAAGCTATTTGTGACACAATTAACGCAAGTGGCGCAGATTTGCTGGTATTGGGTTTAGGTGCACCGAAACAGGAATTATGGATTAGCCAATATGCAAATGAAATTTCGGTAAAAGTCGCATTGTGCGTGGGGGCAACCATCGATTTTATTGCAGGTGAAAAGTCGCGTGCACCAATCTGGATGCAAAAAATTGGCCTAGAGTGGTTGCATCGCATGTTGTCGGAGCCTAGACGTCTAGCAAAACGATATGCAATTGATGCGATTGTTTTCCCTAAATTGATATGGAATGAATGGCAATTGCGCAGGCAACTATCTGCAGAAAGTAAAATATCTTTGGATTAGCAAAGTGGCCAGTAATTGGATTACATGCTCAATCAAACTTAACCAATAAAATATGCCTAAAAACACATGCTTAAGTTAATTAGTTTTTTATCCTTATTTTATTGCGTCAATACTTTTGCTGAAGCGGCACCAACCAACTCTGCAAACAGCATCAAGCCTGAGCAAGTTGTGGTCGTCGTAAATAAGCAAGATCCCAATAGCCTTCTTGTTGGCGATTATTATTTAAGTGCGCGAAATATACCCAAACAGAACTTAATTGTTGTTGATATATCACCAGACAACTCTAAAATTTCTGAGGAACAATTTAAAGTTTTACGCGAACAAATATATGCCAATATGGCAGACGAAATTCAAGTGATTGTATTAGCGTGGTCTAAACCTTATGCGGTGAATTGCAACTCAATTACTTCAGCTGTCACTTTGGGATATGAAGCAAAACAATGTGAAAATGGCTGCGCTGCAGGGGTTAATAACCCTTATTTCAACAGCTCTTCTCGCAATCCACAAAAAGATTTCAACATGCGATTATCAATATTATTACCGACGTACTCTGTCGATGTAGCCAAAACAGTGATTGATAAAGGTGTGTTGAGCGCATTTAAATTAAATCAAGCCACTGCCTATTTTTTAAAGACAAATGATGAATTAAGAAGCAAGCCAAGAGAGGCATTTTTCCCAAAAGATTTAACAAGACTCGAGAGTAAACAACTTTACATACGCACAATAAAAGCAGATAGCATTAGGGACAAAAAAGACATTATGTTCTATTTTACAGGCGCCGCTTCGGTGCCACATTTAGAAACGCTCA
>LNFM01011331.1_pt1 | contig 15972 bp, 13 predicted proteins | sample 596031 | NCBI WGS metagenome assembly LNFM01 (sample SAMN04254537, study PRJNA301005) | activated carbon metagenome | isolation source: dual media filters at the Ann Arbor, Michigan drinking water treatment plant | place: USA: Ann Arbor | reverse complement strand
AGCTCGCGCCCGATGCCATCCTGCTGCCGGCGGATTTCGACGCCTATCGCAAATATTCGGGGTTGTTCAAGGCGGCGGTGCGCGAGATTGCGCCACAGGTCGAGGATCGCGGCATTGACGAAATCTACATCGACCTCAGCGAGGGGGTTGCCGCCAGCGCCGCGGAAGGCGCGCCCGATCCCTGGGCGCGCGCACGTGCGCTGGCGCTCGACATCCAGCGCGCGGTGCGCGAGGCCACCGGCCTGTCCTGTTCCATCGGCATCACGCCCAGCAAGCTGCTGTCGAAAATCGCCTCCGAGCTCAACAAGCCGGGCGGCATCAGCGTGATCCGCCCCGACGATGTGCGCAGCGTGATCTGGCCGCTGGCGGTGCGCAAGATCAACGGCATCGGTCCCAAGGCCAACGCAAAACTCGAACGGCTGGGCGTCACCACCATCGGCGAACTGGCACGCCAGGACGAGGCCTGGCTGGTGGAGCAGTTCGGCCGAAGTTATGGCGCGTGGATGCATCGCGTGGCACGCGGCGAGGACGATCGGCCGGTGGTGACCTGGAGCGAGCCGAAGTCGATCAGCCGCGAAACCACCTTCGAGGACGACCTGCATCCGGTGCGCGACCGGCCGCGGCTGTCAAAGATCTTCACCGACCTCTGCCTGCGCGTCGCCGGCGATCTCGAGCGCAAGGGTTATGCCGGGAAAACCATCGGCATCAAGATCCGCTACGACAATTTTCACACCGTCACCCGCGACCTGACGATCGACCGGCCGACGCAGGATGCGAAGACCATTCGTCGCGCCGCAGGCGAATGCCTGAAGCGCGTGCCGCTCGACCGGCGGATCCGGCTGCTGGGGGTGCGGGTGGGAACGCTGTCGCGGCCGGGAGTGACCCAGGAGGTCAATGACAGGTCGCTGTTTGACTGACCAAGGCCGGCGCGCACAATTGTCGCGCTTGGTTGCCAGCAGCAAGGTAAACGCGACCTAGAGTCTCCCGCGCGGCATGCCCGGGCGTTTTCCCGTCGCCACCGCCGGTTTCGATTCGCCGGTGCCTATCGTGTGGATCAGTTTTTCCAGGTCATTGCGCAGGTCGGCCGGCAGTGCCAGCCGGGAGAGACGTTGCAGGCGCGCATTGCGGTCCGGCAGATCGAGCATGCCGGTCAGGTAGAGCAGTAGGTCATCGGGGGTGTAGCGGTTTCCGGCACTGGTGCGCCAGAAATCGCGCGGCATGTCCGGGTACCCGCGGCTGCCCGGGAACAGTGCGCGCAGGACCAGGCCGATGCAACTCATGCACTTGCCCTGCGGGCTGTCATCGAGGCAGTAGGGAATGCCGGCCCTCGTCCATGCATTGACCCGGGCCGGCAGTGTCTTGCGCAGCCGTGCCATCGCGGCGTTGTCCGGGAAGGGGCGCAGGCCGTAGAGATGCCAGACGTCGTAGCTGTTGTTACCGACCTCGAGGGTCTCGCCGCTGATGAACGGCGAGACGACGACGCCAAGCTCGGGAAAGGACCAGGCGATGCGCTGGTCTTCAAGTTCGATGCCGACCTGCACTTCGACGCTGTCATCCGGCATGCGCAGCAGGAAATAGTGCACATAGCCTGCCTGCCCCGGTGCGACACCGGCAACACTGTGCAGCGGCGCAGTACCACGACTTGCCGGCACCACAGTCTTGTTCACCGGAACTGCCGAGCGCAGCAGTACCTCCGCGGGTGGAGGCACCCGGGCTGCCGCGTGGCCGGAGAGCAGCAGCGCGACGGCAGTACCCAGCAGGTGGAGGATCAGTGGACTGTGCATGGTGATGGGCATTATTCCCGGGTTCAGCCGCCCGTTGCGGATGTCAATTAGATGGACGGTCTCCATGCCTGCCGGTGACCTGTCCTTTAGAATGTCCGGACCAAGGAGGGTTCCATCGATGGTCAAAATAGAATTCCACGACCCGTCGGGCACGCTGGAGGTCACCCAGCCATTCGCGCCGCGTGTCGATACCCTGGCGGGCAAACGCATCGGCTTCGTCAGCAACGAGCAGTGGCAGGCTTTCCGCACGCTGCCGCTGCTGCGCGACCTGCTGAAGGCGGATTTTCCGACGGCGGAACTGCTGCCGATCGACGCCTACCCGCAGGGCAATGTGCTGATTCCGACCGAGGAAACCGCTGCGCTGGTGAAAAAAAGCGGTGTCGACGCGGTCATCGTCGGCAACGCGGCCTGAGGCTCCTGCGCCACCGCTTGCGGCCGTGCTGCCGCGAGGATCGAAACACTGGGCATTCCCACCGTCACGCTGACACGGACGGATTTTGTCGGGGTCATGAAAAACGCCGTCTCCGGGCTGGGTCTCGCGCCCGATGCGGCAATGGTGACTTTCCCGATCGACATGTTTCTGCCGGGCAGCGACCTGTCCGCCATCACCGCGCGCAAGAAGGAGTTCTACAACGGGCTGACCAGATGGCAGTCCGATTTCAAGCAGGGAGCCGGCGCTTCGAAGATGCTGACAGTCGAGGGCGAGACCTATGAAGACGCGCTGCAGAAAGCCAACAACCTGCTGCTGACCAATCTCTGGGGTGACGGCCTGCCGGTGTGGCCGGCGACGCAGGAGCGCGTCGACTGGATGCTGCGCGGCTCGGCGCTGCCGCGCGACCAGGTGCTGGGCAAGTTTCCGCCGCGCGGCGGCGTGACCACGGTCGAGACCTGCGCCATTGCGCTGGCGATGGCCGGCGGCCGGCCCGAGTATCTGCCGGTGCTGATTGCCGCGGTCGAGGCCTGCCTCGATTCCGAAGCGCTGTTTGACCAGCTGCAGGCGACTTCCGGCGGGCCGTTTCCGGTGGTCATCGTCAACGGCCCGATTGCGAAGGACATCCGCCTCAATTCCGGTTTCGGCTGCCTCGGCCCCGATCCGCAGCGGCCTGCCGGCGGCAGCATCGGCCGCGCGTTGCGCCTGCTGCAGCAGAACGTCGGCGGCGCACTGCCCGGCATCGGCACGATGGCGATCTACGGTGCGATGCGCTACACCAATGCCGTGTTCGCCGAGGACGAGGCGAGTCTGCCCGAGGGCTGGCAGCCGCACGGCACGCGGCGCCACGGTTTTGCGCCGGGCACGAACTCGGTGTCGGTGTTCTTTGCCAGCGGCGTCACCAACATCCGCCGCCGCGGCGCGAAAAAGGAAACACCGGAAGAGGATGTGACCCAGGGCCTGCATCGCATGGCGGACTTCATGCGCACGCCGAACTTTGCCGCGCTGGCCGGCTGGGAGAAGGGCACGCCCGGCGCGATGCTGATCTCGCCGGTGGTTGCCGGCATGATGGCGAAACTCGGCTGGACGCCGGCGAAGCTGCAGGACTTCCTGTGGGAGCATTCGAAGATCCCGATGGAGACGATCAAGCGTGCCGGCGGCCGCGCCTGGATCGAAATCGATCCGAACCCGAAGGCGCGGGCAAGCATTGATCTCGATCCGTGGCCGATCGCGATGAAGCCGGAGAACCTGGTATTCCTGGTGGCCGGCGGTGACCATCCGACGCACAGCCAGTGGCTGCAGGCGCATTCGCCGGCGGTGACCGGCAGGCTGATACACGCGCCGGAGTCCTTCGACCGGCTGCTGGCCGAGTCGGACCGCGACCTGGGTTGCGGATCCGAGGAGTGCCGGATCTGAGCAGGGGACGGGAGCGGTTGTATTGCGGATCCGTGGTCTGGATGTGGCTGCTGACCGGGCTGTTTTTTCTGCGTGTCGCGGGACAGGCCGTTCAGCGCGTGCTGGACCTGCCCTGGCTGCCCCGCTTTGAGCAATTCCAGGGCAGCAATCTGTCGTATGGCGTACTGCTGGCGTCGCAGCTGCTGCTCCTGCTGCTGATGGCGTGGATGTCGTTGCAGGCTGCTCCGGGGCGGCTGCGACGACGGCCGAGTCTCGGCGCGGCCCTCCGGATCGGGGGATGGGTCTATTTTGCGGGATCCCTGCTGCGCCTTGCCGTCGGCATCTCCTGGCCGGAAGCGCATCCCTGGTTCCGCGCCTGGATTCCCGGATTTTTCCATCTGGTGCTCGCGGCCTTCATGCTGCAGGTGGCCTGTTATCATCTGCGCCCGGCGACTGACTTTCCCACCAGCCCAGCATCGACGTGACCCGGGTCCTGCCCTATCTCTGGTATCCCCTCTTCTTTGCGGCCGCGGCAGTCGCATACGGGCTGCTGCTGTCGCATGGAGTCGCGCCTGTGGCCGCGGTGTATCCCCCCATTGTTTTTGCAGGTATCGCGATCCTGCTGCTCGAATGGAAGTTTCCCGAGCGGCTGGACTGGCGGCCACGCTGGGCTGACGTCCGCGCGGACGCAGCGTTCATGGCGGTGGTGCAGGTTCTGCTGCCGCGTGCGCTTGCCGCGCTTGCGCTGATCCTGGTCGCGGATTCGTGGCACGACCCGTCGTCCAGTCCCTGGCCACACCATTGGCCGCTGGCCGCACAGATTCTGGCAATGGTGCTGGCGGTGGATTTTCTGCGTTACTGGCTGCACCGTGCCTGTCACAGCGTGACTCCGCTGTGGAAGCTGCACGAAGTCCACCATTCCCCGGACATCCTCTACCTGCTCAACGTCGGCCGTTTCCATCCGCTGGAGAAGCTGCTGCACTTCGGTCTCGATACCGTGCCATTCCTGATGCTGGGTGTGGCGCCGGAAGTGATCGCCGGATACTTCCTTGCGTATTCGGTCAACGGCTTTTTCCAGCACAGCAACGTGCGCTTGCGTTACGGGGTGCTCAACTACATTGTCGGCAGCGCGGAGACGCACCGCTGGCACCATGCACGCGACCCGAAGATCGCGCAGTGCAATTTCGGCAACACCACGCTGCTGTGGGACCTGCTGTTCGGCACCTGGTTTCTGCCGCGCGACGGGCGCACGCTCGACATCGGCATAACCGACCGTGACTATCCCCGCGGCTTCGTTGCGCAGATGTTCACACCCTTTGGCAGGCCGCGGCAGGACCCGCGACGGCGGCTGGCGAATTTTGCGGTCTCGGCCAGCCTGCGGCTGGCCCGCGCCGTGGAAATGCTGCGCCTCGCGGCGGCTTTGCGTGATCCGATGCGCGAGCAGCGGCGCGTGCTGGCGAGACTGCTGCGCGACAACCGGGATACCACCTTTGGCCGACGCCACGGTTTTTCCGGAATCACATCGGCGGAGCAATATGCGGCGTGCGTGCCGGTTTCGGATTTCGAAGCCCTGCGCCCGTACATCGATGCGGAAATCGGGCGGGGAGAGGCGGCCCTGACGCGGGAGGCGCCACTGCGTTACCTGCGAACCAGCGGAAGCACCGGACAGCCCAAGGATGTGCCGCTGATCCTGACACACCTGCGGTTTCTGCGGCGGATCCACCGGCTGGCCGTGGCTTCGCAGCACCGGATATGCCCCGAGGCCTTCGCCGGCAGCATACTGGCGATCGTCAGCCCGCGCGAAGAGGGACGGTTGGCGAACGGCAAACCCTATGGTTCGGCGTCCGGCATTGTGTCCGGCAACACGCCCGGAATCGTCCGCGACAAGTTCGTATTGCCGCAGGAAGTGCTGACGATTGCCGACAGCCGTCTCAAGTACCTGACCATCCTGCGGCTCGCGCTGCCCCGGCGTGATCTGACCTATATCGGCTCCGCGAACCCGACCACACTGCTCGTGCTGGTCCGTCTGTATGCCGAGCACCAGCACCAGTTGGTTGCCGACCTGCAGTCGGGCGGATTTTTCCGCGCGGGCGATTTGCCGGACGATGTGTTCAAGGCCCTTCAAGGCCGACTCGGAGCCGTGCCGCAACGCGCCGCTGAACTCCTGCGGTTGCAGGCGGCAGGACGGGCGCCGCGCCTGCATGAACTGTGGCCGGAGTTGCGCGGAGTGATGATGTGGACCTGCGGCAGCGCCGGCGTGGCGGCCGCCGCTGTGCGGCAGGAGCTGGATGCACGGACCCGTGTCTTCGAACTGGGTTATGTTGCCAGCGAGTTCAGGGGGACGGTGACCCTCGGCCGCCGTCCGGGCAGCGGGCTGCCGACACTGTTTGCGCATTTTTTCGAGTTCGTCGAGCGTGAGCGCTGGGACCGCGGTGAGCCCGAATTCCTGACGCTGGACCGGTTGCGCAAGGGGCGGGACTATTATTTGATCGTGTCGACGCCCTCAGGCCTCTACCGCTACTTCATCAACGACATCGTCCGCGTCACCGGCCACCTGCACCGCACTCCGCTGCTGAAGTTCGTGCAGAAGGGCAGGGGCGTGACCAGCATCACCGGGGAAAAACTCTACGAGGGCCAGGTGCTGGCCGCCGTCCAGGGCGCCGCTGCGGATGCCGGACTCGCGCTGCGTTTCGTGAAAATGCTGGCGGACGAACAGGCGCAAACCTACCGGCTTTATGCCGAAACGGATGCCGCTGCCGCGATCACGGCAGCCGAATTCGCGCTCGCCGTCGATACGCGGTTGCAGGCGATCAACATCGAATACGCTGCCAAGCGCGAGAGCGGTCGGCTGGCTACGTTATCGGCTGCATGGCTGCAGCCGGAGACCGGCGAGGCTTACAAGCAGTTCTGCGTCGGGCTCGGTCAGCGGGAAGGACAGTTCAAGCCGGCCGTGCTGGCCTACCTGCGGGAAACCGGTTTCGATTTCGAGGCGAAGGTCCGTCGCTGACATGGTGATCGACCGTCTTGCAGTCTCTGCATTGCGCATCCCTTTCCGGATGACTTTCCGGCATGCGTCGGCGGCGCGCGATACGACCCAGACCATCTGGGTGCAGGCCTGTTCCGATGACGGGACATCCGGCCATGGCGAAGGTTGTCCCCGCGAGTACGTCACCGGTGAAGACCTTGCCGGAGCGCAGCGCTTCCTGGAAAGCTGCGCCGGAGATCTGCGGCGATCGGTGTCCGATGTGCAAACGCTGCGGGCCTGGGTCGCGGCGCATGCCGCGGAGATCGACCGCAATCCTGCGGCCTGGACTGCCGCCGAGTCGGCGGTCCTTGACCTGCTCGGACGGCGTGCCGGATGCAGTGTCGAAGCCCTGCTCGGACTGCCGGAGTTGCAGGGCGAGTTTCGTTACACAGCGGTCATCGGGGATTCCGGCCGGGAAGCTTTTGCCGCACAGCTCAAGCAGTACCTGAAGGCCGGGTTCGGCAGCTTCAAGATCAAGCTTTCCGGCGATGCGGATCGTGACCGCGAAAAAATCACCGCACTCGCCGCGGCCGGTGTTGCGGCCTCGAACGTGCGTGCCGATGCCAACAACCTGTGGCCGGACGCGGATTCCGCGGCGGCGGCGCTTGAGTCGCTGGACTTTCCTTTCGCCGCGCTCGAGGAGCCCCTGCCTGCGGGGGATTACCTTGGCCTGCTGCAGCTTTGCCGGCGGTTGCGGACACGCGTCATCCTCGACGAGAGCCTGCTGCGTGCGGCCCAGCTTGACGAACTCGGTGCCCTCGGCGCGACGTGCATTGTCAACCTCAGGCTGTCGAAAATGGGCGGGCTTCTGCGCTCACTTGAACTGCTGGCTGCGTTGCGTGACCGCGGCATTCCCGTCATCATCGGTGCCCACGTCGGAGAAAGCAGCGTGCTGACGCGCGCCGCGCTCACGGTGGCCTCGGCAGCGGGTGATCTGCTGCTTGCGCAGGAAGGTGCGTTCGGTACCCATCTGCTGCAGCATGATGTGGCCGATCCGCCATTGATGTTTGGTCCGGGAGGTGTTGTTTCCATCCGCTCTGCCGGCCTTTCCCGGGCGGGTTGGGGGCTTCATATCGTTCATGGGACCCAATCCTGACATGGCAAAAAGAATCACACCGGTTCAGCTGAGGCAGTGGTACGACGACGGCGGCGAACTCGCCGTGCTCGATGTACGCGAGGAGGGCGTTTATTCATACACCGGCCATCTGCTGCGCGTATCCAATGTGCCGCTGAGCGTGCTTGAGCTGCGTGTGCCGGCGCTGCTGCCGCGCAGGGATGTTCGCATCGTTGTCTGTGACGGCGGCGAGGGGTTGGCGGAACGTGCAGCCGGGAAACTTGCTGCCGGCGGTTACCGTGATGTCGGCGTACTTGATGGCGGCACGCCGGCTTGGAAGGCCGCGGGCGGGCGGCTGTACACCGGCGTCTACGTGCCGAGCAAGGCCTTCGGTGAATACATCCAGCACGAGGATGCGCCGCCGGAAGTGACGGCCACCGAGCTTGATGCCTGGATGAAATCGGGCAGGGATATGGTCGTCGTCGACAGCCGGCCGCTGAACGAATTCAAACGCAACAGCATTCCCGGCGCATACGACTGCCCGAGCGCCGAGCTGCCGTACCGGATGCCGGCCTTCGTGAAATCTCCGCAGACCGCGGTGGTGGTCAACTGCGGCGGCCGCACGCGAAGCATCATCGGCGCGCAGGTGCTGATCAACGCCGGTTTTCCCAATCCGGTCTATGCGCTGCGCGACGGCACCCAGGGCTGGAAACTCGCCGGCCTGCAGCTCAATCACGGACGCACGGAGGCCGTGCCGCCACCGGCCGACGGCGGCAGGGGCTGGCCGCAGCAGGCGGCGGAGCGGGTGGCGCGACGTTTCGGCGTGCGCCGCATCGATCCCGCGCGGCTGCGCGAACTGCAGGCAGACCCCTCGCGCACGACTTATCTGTTCGATGTGCGCAACCCCGAGGAATACGAGGCCGGCCATTTGCCGGGCGCGATCCATGCGCCGGGCGGGCAGCTGGTGCAGGCCACCGACACCTTCATCGCGGTGCGGCCGTCGGTGGTGGTGCTTGTCGATACCGACGGCGTGCGCGCGACGATGACTGCGGCCTGGCTGGCGCAGATGGGGCACGAGGAGGTGTATGTGTTGGCCGCGTCTGCCGCGGACTGCAGCGAGCGCGGCACGCCAGTGCCGGCGATCCTGAATGGCGCCGTGCTGCATGACGCATCGATTGCTGCGGCGGAACTGAAACGGCTGCTTGATGCCGGGCAGGCGCAGGTCGCCAATCTCGATTCCAGCCTGCAACATCGCGAAGGCCACATCCCCGGCGCCTGGCATGTGGTGCGTTCGCGGCTGAAGGATCAACTGCCGAAAATCCCGGCGACACCGCTGCTGGTGTTCAGTGCCGCCGAGGAACCCCTGGCGCGGCTGGCGGCAGCCGACGCGGCGCGGCTGACTCCGGCGAAGTTGCAGGTGCTGACCGGCGGTACACCGGCCTGGACGACTGCGGGCTATGCGCTGGAAACCGGCGACACGCGCATGACCGGCGAAGCCGATGACCTCAGCTACCGCGCACTCGACCGCAAGGACAAGGTCGAGGAGGCGATGCGCGAATACCTGAAATGGGAGGTGGAACTGCTGGATGCGGTGGCCAGCGATCCCGATTTCGGTTTTAAGCGGTTTCCGAGAGAATCGTAAAAATATCAATAAAAACAGATACTTATGTAATATCCTGAGAGCGGTGGCCATGCCCGTTCGCACCCCGGCGGCCGCCATGTCAGTATCGGCACTGCTTCTCCAATCATCCTGAACACCCTCATGAACAAAGACATCGACATCCTGATCAGCGAAGTGGGGCCGCGCGACGGCCTGCAGAACACCAAGGCTTTCATGCCGACGGAGTACAAAAAACGCTGGATCAGCGAAGCCGCCGCCGCAGGCATCCGCGAAATCGAGGTCTGCTCCTTCGTGCCGCCGAAACTGATTCCGCAGATGGCCGATGCGGCGGAAGTTGTTGCGCACAGCCTGACCATTCCCGGTCTGCATGTCGCCGCGCTGGCGCCGAACTTCAAGGGCGCGCAGCGCGCAATGGAAGCCGGTGTGCACAAGCTGACGCTGACGATCTCGGTGTCGCGCGAACACAGCCTCGCCAATGTGCGGATGACGCCGGACGAGGCGATTGCCAGCGCGAAAAAAATCTGCGCATTCCGCGACAGCCTGCCCAAGGACAAACGCCCGGTGATCGAATCCGGCCTGTCGACGGTGTTCGGCTGCACGCTGGAGGGCGCGGTCAGCGAGGACGAGGTCGTGCGCATGGCGGTGGTTTCGGTCGAGGCCGGCTGCGACGAAGTCGGCCTTGCGGACACCACGGGTTACGCCAACCCGGAGCAGATCCGTCGCGTCTTCAAAAAGGTCCGCGCCGCGATCGGCGACAAGCTGTCGGGCGCACACCTGCACAACACCCGCGGGCTGGGCCTCGCCAACGTGGTCGCCGCGCTGGAGGTGGGCGTCACCACCTTCGACAGTTCGCTGGGCGGGCTCGGCGGCTGCCCTTTCGCACCCGGGGCCTCCGGCAACATCGTCACCGAGGACCTGGTGTTCATGCTCGAGTCCATGGGCCTGCGCACTGGCATTGACCTCGAGCGTTTGCTGGTGCTGCGCGGCCTCCTCGAGGAAGGCATTCCCGGCGAGCCGCTGTACGGTTATGTGCCGCTGGCGGGTGTGACCAAGGGCTTTGTGCCGGCGACACGGTTGAACTGAAAAAGCAATTAACAGGATGGACAGGATGAACAGGATTAAAACCTGTAAGTGTCCCGGGTTTTATCTTGTCTATCCTGTCCATCCTGTAAATCAAGTTTTTATCTACGTCACGAAGTAACGGAATCCATCATGGCCAAAAAACTCCCCCTCGAAAACATCCGCGTCATCGAGTTCTGCCACGTGGTCATGGGCCCGACCTGCGGCCTGGTGCTGGCCGACCTCGGCGCCGAGGTGATCAAGGTCGAACCGCTGGACGGCGACCACACGCGCAAACTGACGGCCTCCGGCGCCGGCTTTTTTCCGACCTACAACCGCAACAAAAAAAGCATCGCCGTCGACCTGAAATCCGCTGAAGGCCGCGAACTGGTGCTGAAGCTGATCGCCAGCGCCGACGTGGTCACCGAAAACTTCCGCCCCGGCGCGATGGACAAGCTCGGCTTCGGTTACGAGGCGCTGAAAAAACTCAACCCGCGGCTGATCTACTGCTCGATGAAGGGTTTCCTGCCCGGTCCCTATGAACATCGCACCGGGCTCGACGAGGTCGTGCAGATGATGGGCGGCCTCGCCTACATGACCGGCGGCCGTCACGGACCGCTGCGCGCCGGCGCCTCGGTCAACGACGTGATGGGCGGCATGTTCGGCGCCATCGGCATCCTCGCCGCGATCAACCAGCGCACTATCACCGGCGAAGGCCAGTACCTGCAGAGCGCACTGTTCGAGAACGTTGCTTTCCTGATGGCTCAGCACATGCTCGAAGGTTATGCCACCGGCCAGCCGGTGAAACCGATGCCCGACCGTATCCGTGCCTGGGCGCTGTACGACAATTTCAAGACGAAGGACGGCGAGCTGGTCTTCGTCGGGGTGGTCACCGACACCCAGTGGAAGGTGTTCTGTGAATCCTTCGGTTTGACGGAGCTGTTCAACGATCCGTCACTGAAAACCAATCCGCAGCGTGTCGAGGCAAGACCGCGCATCCTGCCCATCGTCAGCGAAATCTTTTCAAAAATGGGCAAACAGGAACTGATGGACCGCTGCGAGAAACTCGGCCTGCCTTTCGCGCCGATCGCCAAGCCGGAAGACCTGTTCGAGGACAAACACCTCAACGCCTCCGGTGGCCTGGCGCCGGTGCGTCTCAACAACGGCGTCAAAACCAAGGTGCCGGTGCTGCCACTGGAAATGGACGGCCAGCGCTTCGGCACCCGGCTCGACATTCCGCATGTGGGGGAGCACACGCGGGAGGTGTTGAAGTCGGTGGGTTACGGGGATGCGGAGGTGGAGAAGCTGGTGAGCGGCAAGGTGGTTGCGGCGAGCGCGAGGTAATTTGAAATTCCCATACGCGCCCTCTCGACCACCCAGGGGAGGCGTATTAGACTTGATCGCACGCAATTCGGCCCCTCCGACAGCAAAGCGAGCCCTGGACCATGCAGCATAAGACCAGCCCTCTGAACGGCGATTTCGGTGTGATGATTGAAGGCGTCAGCCGCCGCGACCTGAAAGACGCAAGCTTCCAGCGCGAAGCCTATGACCTGTGGACCCGCCAGGGCGGCCTGTTGGCTGTCCGCGGCAAGGATCTGGCCGCCATCCCGCCGGAAGAACTGGTCGCCTGGTCCGAGGTTTTTGGCGCGGTGGAATACGAGGGCATGACCTGCGCATCGGCAACATCCGTGACGAGGCGGGCAATCTGAAGGCCTCCCTGTCGCGGGTGCCGCAGCTGCGCACCGATGACGACATCCGCTATAACCCGGAAACCCGCCGCCCGGTCTGGCACACGGACTCCACATTCCGCAAGCATCCGCCCATCGGCTCGGTCTTTCATTGCAGGATTGCGCCCGACGAAGGCGGCGAGACGCTGTTCGCCGACATGCGCGCGGCCTACCAGCGGCTGGACGGCGCGACCAGGGCGAAGCTGGACGGGCTGGAAGCAGTGTGCTCGCTGGCCCATCACGACAAGAAGATCAACACCTACTCGCCGGACTATCCGATCCTGACGCCGGCGCAGCGGGCAGCCAATCCGCCGAACCGGGTGCCCATCGTCCTGAAACATCCGGTCAGCGGCGAGCCGGCGCTTTATGGCCTGAATTCCTCCACCTGCGCCATCCTGCCAAAAGGCCAGGACATCGCGCAGGACGTGCTGGACGTTTGTGATCTGGAAGGCACCGAGCACGAAAGCGTTCAGATACTCCGCAGTCTGCTGCCCGCGATCACCGGGCCGGAATACACGGTGAAATGGTGCTGGCAGCCCGGCGATATCGTGGCCTGGGACAATCGCTGCACGATCCATTCCGCCACCGGTTACGACTATGAGCGTTATAGCCGCGAGATGTGGCGCCTGACCCTGCTCGACCGCGCGCAGGCCTAGCCAAGATTACCGGAGTCGAATTTTTCCGGAGAAACCCGCAGTAACGCGACCGGCGGTGCCGCTCAACACCCCGCCATCACCTTTCCCCACTTCGCATCCGGCCTGATTTTCAGCGGCTGTGGCGCGGCAGCCAGCGCCGTGCGTGTGGTCGAGGTGATGTTGAGCAACACCGGTTTGCCGAACTCGGCTTCGAGAATCGGCACTGCGTGGATCGCGAACCACAGGCCGCCGGGCAGCAGCAGGGCCTGGGCTTCGGGGGCGGCGGCAAGTGCGGCGCGGCCCAGTTCCAGCGCCAGTTCATGGTCGGCGAGCGGGCTGGAAATCTTGTTCTGGTCGAGGTTGCGGCCCTGGGCACGCAGTGACACGACCTCGATGCCGGCTTCCTTCAGGTAGTTCGACAACGCGTTGTTGACGTGTTCGGGCCAGCGGGTGGCCAGCGCGAGCTTGGTGACGCCGAAGTGCTGCAGTGTGGCGATATGCGCTTCGAGATCGGTGTCGCATGGGATGCCGGTACGTTGCGACCCTTCATCGAGGATTTCGCGCATTTTTTTGCGGCCCAGAACGGAAGCGACCGGCACGCCGCTCAGCGATATGCGGTCGACGTTTTTCTTTTTCAGCATGTCGAAGGCACGCCATAAAGCGGGCAGTTCGGTTTCGACGGCGGCGAGACTGTATTCCTTGAGGTTCAGGCCCGTGGTCACCAGCATCATGCCGTCCGGCGCGACGCGGTAGAACTGGTAGGCGTCCATGTCGGTGTAGAGGTGGGGGATGACGTAACCGAGGGTGAGCCAGGGGCTGACGATGGACATGCGGCGATCCGTGTAAGTTGAAGGAAAAGGCCTGCGGAAAGCCCGCATTATCCATGACTTGCGCGCGCATGCCCGGTGCGCCTCCGTTTTCGGCTATCCTCGCGGTTTTTCGCAAACCTTTTTCCGGAATTCCGCCACATGGCCCAGTACGTATTCACGATGAACCGGGTGAGCAAGGTCGTGCCGCCCAAACGCGTCATCCTCAAGGACATTTCGCTGTCGTTTTTCCCCGGCGCCAAGATCGGCGTGCTCGGCCTCAACGGCTCGGGCAAGTCAAGCCTGCTGAAGATCATGGCCGGTGTCGACAAGGAGTTCGACGGCGAAGCAACGCCGATGCCGAACCTCAACATCGGTTTCCTGCCGCAGGAACCGCAGTTGAATGCGGAGCAGACTGTGCGCGAGGCGGTGGAGGAGGGTCTGGGCGAGGTGTTCAACGCGCAGAAAAAACTCGACGAGATCTACGCCGCCTATGCCGAACCCGATGCCGACTTCGACAAGCTCGCGGCCGAGCAGGCGAAATACGAGGCGCTGCTCGCGAACGCCGGCTCCGATACCGGGCACCAGCTGGAGATCGCCGCCGACGCGCTGCGCCTGCCGCCCTGGGACGCGAAAATCGCCAATCTCTCCGGCGGCGAGAAACGCCGCGTGGCCCTGTGCCGGCTGCTGCTGTCGAAACCCGACATGCTGCTGCTCGACGAGCCGACCAACCACCTCGATGCCGAAAGCGTGGACTGGCTGGAACAGTTCCTGCACCGTTTCCCCGGCACCGTGGTTGCGGTGACCCATGACCGCTATTTCCTTGACAACGCCGCCGAGTGGATTCTCGAACTCGACCGTGGCCACGAGGAAGAACGGCTGAAGCAGGAAGAAGCGACCGAGTCGGCGCGGCAGAAGGCGCTGAAAAAGGAGCTCGACTGGGTGCGCCAGAATCCCAAGGGTCGCCAGGCGAAATCGAAGGCGCGGATTGCACGCTTTGAGGAACTGTCCTCCTTCGATTACCAGAAGCGTGCCGAAACGCAGGAGATTTTCATCCCGGTCGCTGACCGCCTCGGTGACAGCGTGATCGAGTTCAAGGATGTGTCCAAGGGTTACGGCGACCGCCTGCTGATCGACAAACTGTCCTTCGCGGTGCCGCCGGGCGCCATTGTCGGCATCATCGGCCCCAACGGCGCCGGCAAGTCGACCGTGTTCCGGATGATTGCCGGCAAGGAAAAACCGGATGCCGGCGAGATCGTGATCGGTTCCACGGTGAAGCTGGCGATGGTCGACCAGTCGCGGGAGTCACTGCCCGATGACAAGACGGCCTGGGAGGCGATTTCCGGCGGGCTCGACATCATCAATGTCGGCAAATTCGAAATGCCCTCGCGCGCCTATCTCGGCCGTTTCAACTTCAAGGGCCAGGACCAGCAGAAAAAAGTCGGCACCCTGTCCGGCGGTGAACGTGGCCGGCTGCACCTGGCGCACACGCTGCTGACGGGTGCCAACGTGCTGCTGCTCGACGAACCGTCGAATGACATCGACGTCGAGACCCTGCGCGCGCTGGAGGATGCACTGCTTGAATTCGCGGGCTGCGTGCTGGTGATCTCGCATGACCGCTGGTTCCTCGACCGCATCGCCACGCACATCCTCGCCTTCGAAGGTGAATCGCAGGTGGTGTTCTTCAGCGGCAACTACCAGGAATACGAGGCGGACAAGCGCAAGCGGCTGGGTGAGGAGGGCGCGAAGCCCAAGCGGCTCCGCTTCAAGCCCTTGAAAAGCTGATTCACCTCAAGAACACTGCCATATTGCCGTAAACCCGGTGACGACAACCGGGAGCCGCGCGCCAGATCGCGTGCGGACGCGTATTGGACAGACCAAACCACCTGCTGGCCGGACTGGGCGAACTGCAGCTTGACGAGGCGCTGCGGCTGCTGCGCCATGCCGGGCGCGGCGGCTGCCCGCCGCAGGTCACGGACATTCCCGGCCTGCAGGCCGTGATCGACGGCCTTTGCGAACTGTCCTCACGCGACGGCCTGACCGGCATTGCCAACCAGCGTCATTTCCGCATGGTGCTGCAACGCGAACTTGACCGCGTGGTGCGCATCGGCGAGCCGCTGGCGCTGCTGCTGTTCGACATCGACCATTTCAAGCAGGTGAACGATAGTTACGGCCATCCCGCCGGCGACACCGTGCTGAAGGCCGTGGCCTGGCTGCTGGAGGCAGGCGTGCGTCCGATGGACACCGTCGCGCGCCATGGCGGAGAGGAATGGGCGGTGGTGCTGCCGAGCAGCCTGGCGGCGCATGCCGAAGGGACGGCGGAACGCCTGCGCCGCGAGATAGAGAACATGCCGGTGTTTCTGGAAGACGGCACCCAGCTCGGGATTACCGTCAGCTGCGGCGGTGCCGCCATCGCGCCATGGACCGGCCTGTCAC
>LNFM01008139.1_pt1 | contig 15975 bp, 17 predicted proteins | sample 596031 | NCBI WGS metagenome assembly LNFM01 (sample SAMN04254537, study PRJNA301005) | activated carbon metagenome | isolation source: dual media filters at the Ann Arbor, Michigan drinking water treatment plant | place: USA: Ann Arbor | reverse complement strand
AGTGGTAAAAACCATTTCTCCATAAAGCTATTCACCAATACTTCGGTAGGATTTTCATTGTCTACTAGGATGTCTACCGGCTCACCCACCTCATACTCTTTTACATTAGAACTGGAGGTACTTACATAGGTGTATTTTTTTCCTTTGAACTCATATTCAAACACGGGTGTGTACATGGTAGTAGAACTACTGTTTTTATTTCTGCTTTCATAACTCTGAAACTCCACAACAGTTCCTTTTACGGTGACCGCGGTTTTTTCAAATTGCTGATGGGAGTAGAGGAGATAAAAAACAACGGCCAGCATCACGATACCGATGCTCATGAAGATCAATCCTACCATGCGCCCTACGTTTGCACCCGAACGCTTTATTTCTTCGTGCTGCTGATGGAACTCCGGGATTGCGGATTCTGCTTCTATCTCTTGTTCCAGTTTTTCAGCTAGCAACAAGGCTTGCTCCGCATCAACATGAAGAACCTCCTGGAAGTACCGGACGGCCTCTAGCTTTTCACCCATCTCAATCAGGTCGATGGCGTGTTCTTTTTGTTCAGGGGTGAGTGTCATGAGTGAAAGTTAAAGGGGTGAAGTCTTATTTCTGATATTCAATTTTGGTGATGCGCCAAACAAACTGCCGCGCAGGAGTTTTAACAACAACTTCATCGCCCACTTCTTTTTTCAGAAGGGCTTGTGCCATGGGCGAGTCCATCGAGATGTAGTCTTTTGCGCCAATAAGTTCTTCACCACCCACTATACGTAAGCGGTTCTTTAAGCCCTTATCATTCTCAATTGTCACCCACGCCCCAAACATCACCTTGCCTTCCTGGTAGGGGTTATAGTTTATCACCTTCAAGTCATCGATGCATTTGCGTAAATAAAGAATGCGCTTGTCAATTTCGCGCAGGCGTTTTTTATTGTAATGATAATCTGCGTTTTCAGAACGATCGCCAAGGCTTGCTGCCCAGGTAACTTTTTGTGTGGTGTCAGGCCGCTCAATCCGCCACAAGTGATCCAGTTCAGCTTTTAACTTCTCTAACCCCTCGGGGGTTATCATCATTGTTTTCATGGAGTAATAATAACTATAATTCCAGAAGGTTACGTTGCCTGCGGTCAGTGTTGTCATGGCACTGTATGTAGTTGTTAGCGCTTTGAATGGTTGTTAGCTTAGTGTTACCCTATTTAGATCGGCCTTCACATTAACATGAACAATAAGTTCGCTTAGTTCCTTCTATATGGTTGGTACACCGCAATATGAAACCTGAAGAGCGGTGGCCCGGCCGAAAAGCGGGGTGGCGATGTTGGCATGTGGGTGGAAGCATTTTTCGGCCTTGACTTTTTTGGTTCTTTTTGCGTCTAAGGCAAAAAGAACAAAGAGCACTTTACTAACTCCTGGTCACTTGTTATCTTGTTGAAAAACCTACCTATATGAACCGCGATCAACAATTGGCTTTTTGTAAAGTATGTAACAACAAAAGCTTTGATGCCCAACAAGGAATCATCTGTAAACTCACGAGCCGCCAGGCTGATTTTACCAGCAGTTGCCCAAACTTTTCGATGGAGGCCGCAGCGCGTGCAACTGGCTACGATCCCGAAGCCAAACCTTCTTTTGTTGCAGAGTTGGCGCTCGCTTCAACCAAGCAGCGCTTCTTAAACTATTTTATTGATATGATCATTGTTTATTTACTTGTATTTGTATTAGCCTTTGTATTCAGCATTGCTACGGCTCTGTTAGCTCCGGATGAGTTTGAACGAATCAATGCCAGTGAAAATGAAGTTACCTTATTCGGCTACGCACTTGCAATCCTGATTGTGGTTTGTTATTACACCTTTATGGAATCGGTGTTTGGTTTTACGGTTGGTAAATTAATTACAGGTACAAGGGTGGTAGACAAGCATGGCAAGGTGCCAGCCACACGCACAATTGCTTTGCGCAGTGTGTCACGGCTCGTTCCTTTTGAAGCCTTTTCATTTTTGGGTTCAGAACCCCGCGGCTGGCATGACACCTGGACTGATACATGGGTAGTAAGGAAGGGAGACCTGTAGAGCGGACACTTGGTGAGCATTGTCTGGCTTATGTAGTTTGCAGAATGAATAATACCTAAAACCTTATTCGCTCTGGATTGCGTTAAGCGTTGTTTGGCTTCAACAAAACCATCACACTTTCATCCACACGTTTAGGCTTCATCGTTTCTGCGTCAAGCAAGCACCATACTGTTTTGGCTTTTGCCAGCAACTTACCAGCCTGATTGGTTATATAAACAAACCGCTCAGAACGCGGTCCCTTCGATTCACCTACCCACGTGGTGGCAACGATGGTGTCGCCCCGCAGGGCCGGGCTCAGATAATCAATTTCATGCCGCACCACAACCCATAAATACTTTTGCCTTGCTGCCGCAGATGCCAGGGTGGTCCAATGCGCAGCAGCTACCTCTTGAACCCAGCGCACATACACCACATTGTTAACATGACTCATTTCGTCAATGTCACTTTCCAAAACCGGCAGGGTTATACTAAAATCGTTTTCGTTAGGGTGGGCTACCATCATCAAAATAAGTATCAAGGTATAGGTTTTACAGCTTAAGGCCATAGCGATGGATGCCGAAACAAGATTGACGAACTTATTGTACCTTGCACCATCAACGGCCTAACGCCCTTTTTTTAACTAATAACAACACTTACATTTTGACCTTTCACGATTTTACCTTCAATCCTCGCTTACTGGATGGATTGGACGCCATGGGATTTTCGAAGCCCACCCCCATACAAGAACAAGCCATCCCTGTTATTCTAGCAAAGCGGGATTTAATTGCCTGCGCACAAACCGGCACTGGCAAAACAGCTGCCTATGTATTGCCAATCTTAAACAACATTGTTGCGTCTGAGAAAAGACATTTGAACACGGTTATCATTGCACCTACACGTGAGCTGGCACAACAAATTGACCAGCAGATTGAGGGCTTTTCCTACTTTCTTGGAGTGAGCTCTATCCCAATTTATGGTGGTGGCGATGGGGCCACATGGGATCAGCAAAAGCGGGCCATGGAAGGTGGTGTAGATATCATCATTGCAACCCCGGGCCGGTTAATTGCCCAGATTGCCATGGGCACGATTAAGTTCGATCACCTCGAACACCTGGTATTAGATGAAGCCGACCGCATGCTCGACATGGGTTTTTATGAAGACATCTTGCGCATCATTAAAGAACTGCCGGCCAAGCGCCAGACTCTTTTCTTCTCGGCTACCATGCCGCCTAAAATCAGGGCCTTGGCTAACAAGATTTTGCAAAACCCTGTGGAGATTAACATTGCCATCTCCAAACCAGCAGAAGGTATTTTGCAACAAGCCTATGTGGTGCATAATGAACAAAAGGAAAAACTTATCGATACGTTGTTGAAAGAAAAGCAATTCAACAGTGTGTTGATTTTTGCATCTACGAAAGAGAACGTAAAAAAACTCGATCGCAACCTGCAGCGGTTAGGACTCAACGCAAAAGCAATTCATTCGGACCTGGAGCAGAACGAACGTGAACATGTATTGCGTGAATTCAAGAACAAACAACTTACTATTCTTATCGGAACCGATGTGCTTTCGCGTGGCATCGATGTAGAGGGTATTGATCTCGTGATCAACTTTGATGTGCCCCCCGATCCGGAAGATTACATTCACCGTATCGGTCGTACCGCACGGGCCGCTACCACGGGTACAGCCATTACGTTTATCAATGAAATGGATCAACGCAAGTTCTTCCGCATTGAAAGTTTAATTGGTAAGGAAGTTCCTAAGCTTGCCTTGCCCGCTGAGTTAGGGAATGGACCGGTTTATAATCCGGAAGCGAGAAGCCATAGCCACGGTGCAAACGGTAAGGGAAAAAATTCGGGGAACAAAAAACCATTCCGCGGCAAGAGACGCCCGGACCAACGCCCGAGGTCGTAATCTTCTTTAGGATTTATTTTTTTACCAGTACTGAAATCATTTCAGTAAAGTAGCTGCCATAATGAGGCCCCACCCAATTCATGGTCATTACTTCTTCGCGTTTCACTTGTTGGTAGTGAGTATCTTCGGTAATATATCCGGCATAGTCGCCATTGAAGCTGGTGATAATTAATTGTTTGTTATGGGCAGCTGCCAGCTCAGCAAGTTTCTGGGTTACAAATATCTCTCCCGAAAAATCGCACGGTGTACCAATTAAAATAATGTTTCCCAGTTCTACGTAAGTGAGTTCACCCTGCAGGGGATCAAGCATCGAGGAAAAAATCCAGTTGCGTAGTTTAAGATCTTTGGTGAGCCGTAGTTGAGCAGGCCCGAAAATAATTGGCACATGTGCGGTTTGAATTTCCACGGGATCAATTTGCATGCTTGTGGTAGCGACTGAAATCTTATCGGCCAGCACCTCACCGGCCTGAGCCACCAAATCAAATTCTGTTTCATTAAATCCGGCTAACCGGTGGCTGCCTACCATACCGGCCATGAACATAGCAAAAGAATTTTTTTTCTTTTCCAACTCAACAACCAATGCGGAGGGATAATCGCCAGAAAGGCTTTTACTTTTTTTGCTGATGCTGGTTGCATGAGCGCTGAAAGTGATCAGGCGGGCCTCACTGCTATCGGCTCGTACCAACTTCAAACCCCTCAACCATCCATCATGCGGAGCGCCTGCGAGCAATCGGTTCTCAGCATACTCGTGCGCATCGGCTTGCCAGTAGGAGAGTTGTGCAGGTTGCATAGTTTGCTCAATCGATTTTAGTTGAGTCACTAGTTTTTCAGTCGTATCCAGCACCCAACTTTCATCATACTCGCCCAATATAAATTTACCCGCTACGCTATTATTCCAACCACCAATACCATTGTGTGTGTGGGTAGCACTGTAATACAAAAAGGGTTTTGGTGAGAACTCTTCCGCTACACGTTGATTTAGTTTTTCTTTTAATGCTGGTGGAAAAAGTAAGAGATCAACACTTATAAAATATATAGGAGCGGAACCGTTGTTGATGCCAATCACCCGTGCATACAACGAATCATGTACAGTATCAAAACCAGGTCGAATGCGATACCCTGCCATGGGCATGGAATGATTGGGAGTTATGTTAACTTTTCCCCAACCAGCTTTTGGTTTTTGAGAAGGCGAATACTGTTTGGGCTGCAGCGAATCCAGCCTGCTCATCATGGCTTGATAATATTCCTGTTCGGCCAAAGGTGTATGATCGATAGAGCCGATTAACAACAGCAAGATTGCAGCACTCGCTGCCAGAAAGATCAGGAACCCTTTCAGCCAACGTCTCACACGCGGTCAGTTCTTGCGGCCATTATTTTTCGATGATGGTAAACTCTGTTCTGCGATTCAACTGCCTGCCGGCCCTCGTCTTGTTATCCGAAATGGGTTTATCAGGACCGTACCCGGCAACGGTAATACGGGTTTCATCTATACCAGATCGAACCAAATGTTTTTTCACCGCTTCGGCTCTTCTACGGCTCAGGCCCACGTTGTAGGGATATGAACCAATAGTATCCGTATGACCGCTGATTTCTACTTTTACAGTAGATGAAGTTTTCATGATCTGCTCCAGATAAAGAATGTCTTCAAATGATTTAGGTACATCACTGTCGTGGGGAAAATATACATTCAAGGTACGTCTGTAGTTGACCGCAATTTTATCCAGGTAAATAGTATCATTTAGCACCGGAGTTTGCAGTGGTGATCCGAAATAATACGATGAAGAGTAGGGGATATAATCATTGCTTGATACCAATAGCTTGTACCGGATTGATTGCCCGGAGTTTTTAATTTCAGTTTGATAGGTGCCAGGCGACAACTCGTTGAATTGTACTTCACCAGTCTTTGAAGAAGTAATCTTTACCAAAGCCGAAATAGGTTTACGCGAATCGCCCTCTGCCACATAAACATTAAACTTCACAGATACCGGTCCCTCCAAAATCGGAGTAGCAGGAGTTATGGGTGTTTTGGGTCTCGCGATGGCAGGCGATTCATCTTCCAGTGCCCAAACCGCATCTGCAAAATCAGGCTGAGTGTAGGCAGGTTCCTTCCAATTCGTGATATCAACTTTATAGATGTCTTGTTCTCCTATTCCCTGCTGACGAACGGAAGAGATATAGGCAAAATCTTCATTGCGCGTTAACACAATGTAAATGTCATTCTCAACCGAGTTAAGTGGATACCCCATGTTGATCGGTTTTTCCCACATTTCTTTTTCTGCATTGTAGGTACTTCTATAAATATCCAGATCGCCCATACCCGCATGGCCGTTAGAACTGAAGTAAAGATGTTTACCACTGGCCGAAATGAAAACCCCATCTTCATCCATATCGGTATTTACCAGCTTGCCCAGATTGACCGGGTTAGTCCATTTGCCTTTCGAATCTTTCGTACACATATAAATATCGGTGCCACCATAACCTCCGGGGCGGTTGCTTGAGAAGAATAACTTTTGTGCATCGGCTGTGATAGAAGCCGAGTTTTCTATGTATTCAGAATTGATTTCGAGTTCTTCCGGATCAGTCCAGGTGCCATCGGGTTTTAAGAATGTGGCAAGAATATCGCCACCATTGGAGTCATGATATAAGAGCATCTCACTGCCATCGGGCGAAAGGTTTACGCTGGCATTGTGATAGTTATTGTTCAGAGGCCCGGAAAGATTTCGCGCGGGTGTCCATTCGCCATCTACCTTGCGGGAATAGAAAATCTCTTCGTAAAATTCATTATCCGCTGCCAACCGGTTGTTCAGGTTTTCTTCGGGCCTGCGGGTAGTGAATACCATAAACGTTTCATCCGCATTGATGGTAGGCGCATAGTCGGGCCATTCGGAATTAACCCTATCATCGAGATGAACAATTTTTACATCCACAGGTTGGGCAATCATCACCTTGGCATTGTTGCATTCAAAGATTTTACGATTTACCTCCGTAATTCTTTTTGATTTTTCATAATCCAAAGACCGGGCAAGCAATCGGCTATAACGGGTATATAACAAAATGGCGCTATCAAACTTTTCGGAATAATGATAGGCCTGACCCAAATAGTAAAGTATATCGGCATCTACTTTCGGATCCAGTAAATAAGCTTTCTTAAAATAGTCCAGAGATTGTTCCTTGCGAATGGTGAGCATAATAGAGCGGCCCGTCATGAATTGTGCTTTGGCACTTTTGGGATTTGCCTTGGTGGCCAACATAAACATTTCTGTTGCCTGCTTACGATGCGAATAATCGAATACTTCCATACCCTGCCGATAGTATTCTTCGGAAAGAGCCACAGAATCTTGCTGCGCAAAGGCGGGGGAGGTCAACAGAATAATGAAACAGAATAAGAAGGAGCGGGGGTACAATAAAGCCATAGGTTCAATTTCTTAACCAAAAATAAAGGATTTCAAGATGCTATACGAATCTTAAATTTATTGCTTTTTATTGATTCTTAAGCTGCCTTATTTTCAGAAAGTCATTTATTGTGCCGGACTCGAAGTTAGTAGCATCAACACCAACATCCGACCGAAAAGAATTCAGGTTACTTCGTAAACGATCGTCAGGCGCTATGCCGGTAGTTTTTTGTTTCCCAATCTGCCATCTCACGAATCATCGCCTGCTCACGGGGTGTAAGCGGTTCCTTTTTTTCCTGTGCCTGCCGTTGGGTTAGGGAAGTAAAGAATTGCAACCGATACTTAAATACAGTTTTGCTTCCAATAGCTTTTTTCAGATCCCGCAACGGAAGACTTTCATCTACCCAAAGCAAGACCAGATCATTTTCCCCATCCGTACTTCCTGGTAAAAAAGAAATCTTAGATTTTTCCAGATTCTGGAGAATTTCTTCTTTAAAGTCCGGTTTTCCAGTGATATATAATGTTGTCCACGACATAATTTTTCTGTTGGTCCGCAGATAGAACCGTACGTAATTCTGTCAGGTTAAAGATTATCAGAACAAAACGTGGGATCGCCTAAGTTTAAAAAATTTTTCTTCTTTAGCTGCGATCAACCTATTTCTGCGAACTGCAAAGATAACGGAAACACACCACATTAGGTTACGTGAATTTAAAAGTGAGGGTGTTAGTGTATTTGTAAACTCAACGATTACTCATTCGAGTTCGATTGAGATTTTGATGGGACAAGAGAACTATATTGATGCGGTTATAGGTTAGTAAAAATGTTTAGAGTTGATTAGGATTGCATAGTGTCCTTGGGCCTTTGCGGTAAAGCAAAAGCTACCTAATCATTCACCCAAACCAGAAATGAAACGATCATCAGTTGATCGCTGAGGTATTGAATGATGGGCTCTTCCGGATCGAATTGATTGCCATATTTTTTTCGGATGGCTTTTAGCTCTTCTTCCGTTACCCATTCAGTAGCGATTAGTTTATGAGTCGGATCGACTTTCTTTTTGATAGAAACCAAAATTCGTTTCATGCGGGTAGTTGTTGGTTAACCAAGACTACCATATAAAACAGGACTACCAAATGACTTTTATCATGTTTTCAACCGGAGAATCGTGGATTGACCAAATTTCTTTGCATTACCATTTGACCAGTGCCCCGGGAAGTCGTATAATGACTGAATGAATCGAGTGCCATCCACAACCCCCGAAGTAATCCGAGAGGCAATGTCCGGCAATTCGAAGGCATTTCAAATGCTGGTGGAAGCGCATCAGGCATTTGCTTATAGGGTGGCTTATCGGTTTGTCGGGGATGCCCATGAAGCCGAGGATATAGTGCAGGAAGTTTTTGTAAAGCTGTGGCAGCACCTAAATAAATATAACCAAGAGGTGAAACTTACAACCTGGCTCTATCGCATGCTTGCCAACCGTTGTCTGGATTTTTTAAAATCAGCCCGTGCCAGGCAACTTAAGAACCAGGTAGATATTCAAGATAGTTATGCGGTGTCCGCGTCAATAACAGCAGATGAAACTCTCCATAACCAGGAATTGATGAAAGCTATTCAGGAAGCCGCAGCATCGCTTACTCTCAAACAACGGACTGTTTTTATATTACGCGATCTCGAAAATTTGCCAGTTGATGAAGTGTGCGAAATTCTTTCCATGACAGCGGGTAATGTGAAGAGTAATTTGTACTACGCCCGAAAAGAGATGAGTGAAAAACTAAAAGTGTATTATCAAACGAACAACCCTATTAGTTTATGACGTGTAGCAAAATTGAAGTGCTGATCTATCAGTATACGGAACTGAACACCTCTGAAACGAGCATGGTAAAAGAACATATCCAAACCTGTTTGTCTTGCAAAAATTTGTTGGAGCAAGTCAACCAGCAACAGATGCTGATCAGGCAGGCGGCCACATTTCCAATAGAAGTAACGAATGCCTCCCGACTCACCCATAAAATCATGTCTGCTATTCAACCAAAGCCTAAAGCATCATGGTGGAGTTTGTTTGTTAATGGTGATGTATGGGTGCCCCGGCTAGCGATGAGTGTAGCCGCATCCTTGCTGGTTGTTTTCTTTGCGGTTGAGTTTTTTAAGGATAACGTTCCGTCTACACATTATTCCAAAATCAATAAAGGGACGAGTACACTAAACACAAGTCGGTTTTTAAGCACGCAGTGGAAAAGAAAGGAAACCATGTCAGCATCTTTTTCTTTCTACAATTGTATAAAACGAGATGATTGTGCATTCAAAAAGATTTAAACAAATCAACTACATGAAAATAGCTAAAACATTTTTATTGGGGAGTGTCGCGCTCTTTGCTTTCGCCTCGTGCGATCGTGATGTAGCCATGGAAACCACTGTTCGTGACGATGGATCACTAGACAAAACAATTACACTCGAAGGAGACTCCTCGTATATCACCAACAACTACCTGGGTGTTAGTGAAGCTGCAGGATGGAAGTTGGTGGTAACCAAAAAGGACTCGGTTGAAAAAAAGGATGACAAGAAGTTTATTTTGACTTTTTCCAAACACTTCCAATCCTCTGCGGAAGCCAATCAGGAATTGGCATTACCTAACGATACCTTGTTTCGGGTTACAAGTACGTTTGAGAAAAAGTTTCGCTGGTTTTATACCTACCTGTATTATTCTGATACTTATCACGCTATTAATCGGCTTAGTTTGGCTACTGAAGATTATTTTACAGAAGAAGATTATGCCTTCATTGATCGTCTTCCGGCAGAGGGCAGGTCAATTTCTAAAGCCGACAGCTTATACCTGGACAGGCTCAATCAAAAGATTTTTGATTTCTATGGCTCACGTGCATTATTCGAAATGTATTATTCAAAGTTGGAGTTATTGTTAAAACAAGAAAACAAAACACCCTGGCTCGACACTCTTAAGAATCATAAAGAAAAGATGTACACGGTGCTCATGGAAAATGATGGCGCAATGAATCTTCTTGAAATCGAGGGTATGTCCGAATTGCCACTTACAGCCAATCAACTCAGTCAGTTGGAAGCAGAAATCGAAACTCGCGTTGATTTCTTTTCTTTTGCAACCAATGGCAAATATCAACACACCATTCATCTGCCCGGTAACATTGTGAATACAAATGCTGACTCCGTTGCGGGTAACTCGTTGTATTGGCGGCCTTCTACAACGAAGTTTTTATTGAAAGACTTCACCCTCTATGGCGAAAGCAGAAGGCTTAATCTGTGGACGGTGTTGGTATCGATCGGTGTAATAGGCGCAGCATTTATATTAATCTTCTATCGTGGACGCAAATAGGAGAAGTAATCCCAATTACCATAGTTGTTCCCATTTTAGGAATTATTAAAATAAAAACATCTGGTTTCATCAAAATTTGAAGGTTTTTTCTTCCGGCATGATTATCCCTTTACCAGGGTATCATGGAGACGAAAATTGTGATTGCTGTATTCGAGAACGATTCTCTCAACCGTTTTATCTACCAGCGGATGCTGGACTTGCAAAAGGAGAAAGTAACAGCTTACATTTTTAACACAATTGAAGAGGGGTTGGAGATGGCCAAAAAAGTATCCTTTGATGTAGTGTTTATGGATCTGCACCTTCGTGGAGAACAGTACAGCGGCATTGAGTTAGCGAAAACTCTAAAAGCTATTTCAGACAATACCGTTATGGTGGGCATGACTACGCTGATTCAAAGAGGTGATGTAGAAAGAACCACCCAAGTTGGATTTGCGGCCTGTCACGAAAAGCCATTGCCGTTTTTTGATCTCGATAAACTATTAGCAGGAATACGCTGATGGTATTCATGCCCTCAAGAATCCTGAGAAAAATCATATTTATAGTATGGTTAAAAAATTTAGATTTGGCACTTACATAATATGAAGTGTCATGACTAAACTCAATGCCTGGATTACGGAACATGCAATAGATTTACTTCGCATCAGTATCGGCATTATCTACATTTGGTTTGGGGCGCTCAAATTTTTCCCCCAACTCAGTCCGGCCGATCAATTGGCCAAAGACACTATTTATCTTATCACCTTCGGACTTATTCCCAATGAAATCTCCATCATTCTGCTGGCCATCTGGGAGACAGTATTGGGTGTGTTGCTTTTACTTGGAATCTGGAAACGACCTGTATTTTATATTTTGATTCTTCATATGATTTGTACGTTCGTACCGCTATTTTTCTTTGCAGACATTTCCTTCACTAACTCACCGTATGCATTTACCTTGGTAGGTCAATACATAATGAAAAATCTGATTATCATTTGTGCCGCATTGGTTATCCATGCCAATGATCGGGGGTTGATTACCATCAAGACTATAAGTTGATCTTATCAAACAAGAAATTCCTACTGGAGGTAAAGATTGATTTCAATACCTATTGAAGTTTAATCAATTTTTTCTATTTTAGTTTGCCTAAAACCTAAACCCTCTATGAAAATCATCAAGTATGCAGGATACCTGCTGGCTACTATTTTGTTAGTAGTTGCAGGTTTGTTAACCTATGCAACCGTAGCATTGCCCGATGTTGGGGAGGCCGAAGATCTTAAAATTGATTACACAGAAGCACGTATCGAGCGAGGCCGTTATCTGGCCAACTCGGTTTCAGTGTGTATGGATTGTCACTCGAAGCGCGACTGGTCAAGATTTGCAGGCCCACCGATTGAAGGAACACTGGGCATGGGTGGCGACATCTTTGATCAAAGTGTGGGTATGCCCGGTGTATTTTACGCTAAGAACATAACGCCTGCTGGAATTTCCCGATATACTGATGGGGAATTGTTTCGACTCATTACATCCGGAGTAACCAAAGAAGGCCGAGCTATGTTTCCACTCATGCCTTATCTTTATTATGGCCGCATGGATAAGGAAGATATTTACAACATCATCGCCTATGTGCGCACGTTACCAGCCATCGAAAATAATGTTCCGGAATCGCAGCCTGATTTTCCGATGAACTTTATTATTAATACGATTCCACAAAAACCAACACACCAAACAAAACCTGAGAAATCTGATTTGCTCGCTTATGGTGCCTATATGACGAATGCTTCGGGTTGTGTGGAGTGTCATACCCCGGTAGACAAAGGACAGATCATTCCAGAACAGATGTTTGGAGGTGGTCGCGACTTTAAATTTCCTGATGGCTCAACAGTCTTTTCGTCTAATATCACACCCGATAAAGATACCGGCATTGGATCCTGGACCGAGGAAATATTTATTGCACGGTTTAAGTCTTACGTTGATTCGACCTATACCAATCCATCAGTCGCTATTGGCGAGTTTAATAGTGTAATGCCCTGGACTATGTATGGTCAGATGGAGAAAGAAGATCTCGCTGCTATTTTCACTTATCTGAAAACAGTGAAACCAATTTCAAACAAAGTAGTGAAATTTACGGCTGCAGCTAAATAAGTGAGCTATCGTCTGATCTTGTACTCAAGGGCAAAGGATATTTGATTTTGTTTAGTTTCCTGTCCGTTGTACGAATTTCCAAAGTGATAATAACTTTCGAATCCCCATTTCTTGCCAACAGGAAAACGGAGTGCGAGCAACATTCCCTCAATACCTGTCATGGTTCCAAATTTTAGTTCCGTGTCCTTGAGTCCAAAACCGGTTCCAACCATTAAGGTAGAATAAAAACCTGGTGACATGGAGGGAACGAACTGTGCATAAGAATACTCGGCAAACAAAATTGGTCTTGGACCAATGCGTAAATAACCGGAGGGGAGGACAGGAGTATTCCAATATCCTTTTTCAGGAAGCAACGCGGTGTTTCCAGGTTTCACTTTATTCTGATATGCCATTCGCAGATTTCCTACATTTAAACCAACTCCAATACCTACCCAATTATTTTGTTGGCGCAACTGAGCGCCACCGCCAGCGACAAAAAAATCTGTTTTTTTTGTTAAGTCATCGGCCCAAGTTTCCGACTGACTTCCAAAAAAAGTATAGTAGAATGTTTCATTTGTACTGAGGTAGAGCCTTCCCTTTGGGGTAGTTCTTTGAAATGTCTTAGTAGATCCATAACCTGCACCTACCATCGTTTGCGTTTGATTGAAATAGCGGGTTGTGGAACCACACCCATCGCCATCTTCGAAAGACATAGAGTTTACAAATTTACCCGTGCTAAATCCAACCCGCACATTATTATACTTATCAACCAGCGAATCCTTTTTTACAGGTGTTGTTTGCGCCATCAACACAATCATTGGAATAAGAAGGAGTGTTGACCGTATTCGTACAAGTACGGGTATAGCTTGCCAATGATAATTCAGGGAGATGATAAAGGCAATCAAAAGAAAAAGTAGTTCGTAGGCGTTATACCAGTGCAACGTAACTAGTATAATCAGGCCGGCACTTAACAACAAAGGCCAGGATGCCCGCGGTGGTGAATCCTGCTTAGGCGCATGCGAGTTGCTTATACCGCGTTCATAAAAATACAGGAGTGCTAAGGATAAAATCAGAATAATCAAGAGTGTAACCTGCATCCGAACTAGACTTTCAGTGGACTTACCAAATAGAGTATACGAACTCGGGTCTCTGAAAAAATTAGTGACCAGGCGGGTTGTTAAGATGAAAGCCGAAGACAACAGGAATAGGCTGCCGGGCTTTTTAAATTGTGCACGACTGCGGTAAACAAAATATGCACATAGCGCATATCCTAAGGCTTCATATAATTGTACAGGATGCAGTGACAAGGCATGTTCAGCAGCTGGATCAATAAGATGATGTGAGCGATGCGAAAGAAATGCTAATGATTCACTTTGATAAGTAACTGACCACGGACCGTTAAAGGGCATGCCATAACAACACCCCGCTATAAAACAACCGATCTTTTGAATGGCTAAACCAGTCAAAACCGGCACCAATGCATAATCAAAAACCTTAACGGGAAATCGAAAATAAAAGAACAGAATGCTAAAGATGGAGAGGCCCAGAAAAACCCCTCCGGCAAGAGTACGTTGCGAGAGTAAGGATTCAGTGGCATAGGTTTGCAAGAAAAATTCTTCGATTGAAATTGTGAAAAGTTTGCAGCCAATAATTAAAAAAAGGAAGCGCATCAATATTGTAACAGACCACGCTCTTTTATCCAAACCGTCAGCAATACCTCGTTTATAGAATGCCAAGTAGATAAACGCAATGGCACCAATATTTAATATTGCATAGAGGTAACCATGCATCCAAGGTGGGGCTATATTCATAGCAAAAGGATTAGGTACTGATTCAAGATAATATTTTTTGTGAAATTTTCCAATAACGGAATATGCGTAGTGTCAGATATGGCTGCTCTTACGCGTAGTCTTTCTTCCGGTCTCCAAAACGCGCATGGTTTCGCGCACCGCAATGGCTGGTAAACCGGTTTCTTGCTTCATGAACTTAACAACCTCATCCCGGTGATGTTTAACCATGCTCCGTAGCACCCACGATATGGCTTTTGTAATCAGAATTTCCTTTTCGTTTTTAAGACGTTCAACATTTTGTAAGGCCATGGATGACAAACGTGCATCGTTTGATTTACGGAGCGGGGAGCATAACAACACCAGTGAAGCCCTGCGCTTTTGTATGTTACTGCTCTTCGAAAACTGAAGCAACAATGGCTTCCATGTTTTCCATTGCGAAATAATTTCAGAATCGGAATAGCGTCCCGTACATAATGAATCTACTTCAGCCCAACCTTGCAGGTAGTTGAGCCACGTGTTAAATAGTTTCGGATCAAACTTCCGTTGATTGAGAGTGGAATTATCAAGCAGAATGCCCACCATGGTTTTTTCGGTGGAAGATTTCCCTTTGATAAGGCTGGTAAGTGCAGGTGAAAATTTTGAAACCTGTAAATCTTGATGCGCTTTCATCCATTCCTTTGCGATTTTTCGAAGCAGGGGGATGGCAATGGGATAACGCGGATGACTATTGCCCAGGTACGAATTAAGAAAAGTATGCTGGGTTGGCTTGCCAGCATGATGCTGAATTTGCTCCAGAATTTCTTTGTGAAGCGGGTTCATGGTTTAGCGATTTGAATTAAGTAATATTACTAAACATTTTAAGCTATTGATCATACGAAATGAAAAAGTGTGCTACGGGTAAACGGGTATATCATAGCGAACAATTGGCAGCAGATGCATTGATTGAAGCCCACATTCATTTTCAATTTGCTGGAAGTGCCGGACCCGTGGCTGTTTACCAATGTGATGATTGCGGCCAGTATCATCTGACTTCCCGTGGCCCTATGAATGCTCAATTGGCAAAGCAACTCGCGGATGGCACGATTAGCAAGCAAAAGGAAGCGAATCGTTGGCAGGATAAATTTAAGGGTCGATAGTGGATTCTATGATTCTGATTTTCATTAATCTGCGCGTTGTTACTAAACTTATTATATTCTTTTCTAATTTTATCAACCTATGAAGCATCTTGCATGGCTACTTTTTATGTTGTTTCTCGTGTCATGTTCACATGAGGAGAGAAAGGAATCTGCATTTACGGTAGGCGCTGCCACAGCACCGATCAATCCACCCATCGGAGCTTATATCGCAGGTGACAAACAAAACCGCACCTTCACGGCCGTGCATGACAGTTTATATGTGAAAGCTGTCGTTATCAACGATGGAA
>LNFM01008138.1_pt1 | contig 15979 bp, 15 predicted proteins | sample 596031 | NCBI WGS metagenome assembly LNFM01 (sample SAMN04254537, study PRJNA301005) | activated carbon metagenome | isolation source: dual media filters at the Ann Arbor, Michigan drinking water treatment plant | place: USA: Ann Arbor | reverse complement strand
GTGGCCGCTCCGACGAGACGCGCTCCTGGTCGTCGATGAGGAAGTTCGAATGGACCTCGACGCATCGGCCAAATGGCCGCTCCGAGGAGACGTGCTCCCGGTCGTCGATGCGGGGGTTCGAATGGACCTCGACGACGTGTCCGGGTGGCCGCTCCGACGAGACGTGCTCCCGGTCGTCGCTGCGAGGGTTCGAATGGACCTCGGCGCGTCGGCCAAGTGGCCGGCGACCAGGCGCAGGGGGCGTCCGGGACCACGCACCCCGCCCCGGCGGCGGTGACGCCGACGGGGCGGTGGGTCAGTCGGTCAGAACTCGTCCTCGGGGTTCCGCTCGAGGAGCTCGATGCGGTAGCCGTCGGGGTCGCGGAGGAAGCAGATCCGTGGGCCGCCGGGGTAGGCCGCGTACGGCTCCTTCTCCGGCGTGATCCCGCCCTCCGCGAAGCGGGCGAGTTCGGCGTCCATGTCGCCGCTCACCGTCAGCGCGACATGGCCGTACCCCTCCCCCAGCTCGTACGGCTCCGTGCGGCCGTCGTTGAGGGTCAACTCGAGCCGGGCGCCGTCGCCGGGGAGGGCGAGGAAGATCACCGTCGCCGTGTCACCGCCGACCCGGCGCCTCCCCCGCTCCTCGAACCCGACCGCCCCGTAGAACGCGAGTGAGCGCTCCTCGTCGAGCACGCGGATCATCGTGTGGATCAGTTCGACGGGCATCGGTGCCTCCGACTCCGGGGACGGTTCCCCGGCGATCGTACCCACCGCCCCCGGGACCCGACCCCCCCTACGCGGCGATCCCCAGCTCCATCTGCGCGGCGCCCGTCGTCGCCCGGTACGCGTGGGCGGTGTTGCCCCACCCCCTCAGGCCCCAGACGTCCACCCGCTCCGCCCGCCCCTCGTCGCCGAGGAGCCGCAGCGCCTCGCGCACCGACGACAACGCCGGGCCCCCCGCCGGCCGCCCGAACGCCAGCCGGTCCCGCACGTCCTCCGCGCTCCACACCCGGTCGTCACGCGACCGCAGCACCGCCTCCACCACATCCGCCATGTCCGCCGCCGTCCAGCGCCCGTGCGCCCGTCCCCGCCGCAGCCTCTCACCCATCCCGATCACGTCCGCCTCCTCGCTCCACGCCGTCCCACATTGTAGCGCGATCATCGAACGTGTGTTCGATCGAGGGAGTCACGGTCGGTCGGGAGGGTCCACACCGGCCGGGATCGGGAAGACTGTCCCGACGCCCCGACCGGAGGTCCCCCGGATGCCCGCCCCCGCACTGACCAGCCGCGCCGTCCGCTTCGAGGAGCACGGGGAGCCCGCCGACGTCCTCACCGTCTCCCGCATCCCCATGCCGGCGCCCGGCCCCGGCGAGGTGACGATCCGCCTGACGGCGCGCCCCATCAACCCGTCCGACCTCTCCGTCGTCCGCGGCCGGTACGGCGACCTCCCCCCGCTGCCCGCCACCCCCGGCCTCGAGGGCGTCGGCGAGGTCGAGGCCCTCGGCGAGGGTGTCGCGAACGTGACCATCGGCGACCGCGTCGTCCCCCTCGGGATCACCCCCGGGACGTGGGCCGAGCGGATGACCGCCCCCGCGGCGACGCTCGTCCCCGTCCCCGACGGCGTCTCCGACGACGCCGCCGCCCAGCTCGTCGTCAACCCCCTCACCGCGTGGGTGCTCGTCGTCGAGGAGCTCGACCTGCAGCCCGGTGACTGGCTGCTGCAGAGCGCCGCCGGATCGACCCTCGGTCGCGTCGTGCTGCAGCTCGCGAAGGCCCGCGGGTTCCGCACCATCAACATCGTCCGCCGCCCCGAGGCCGCGCGGGAGCTGCTCGACCTCGGCGCCGACGAGGTGATCGTCGACGGCGACGACCTCCCCGCCCGCGTCGGGGAGATCACGGGCGGGGTGGGCGTGGCGAACGCGATCGACGCCGTCGGCGGCCCCCTCGCCGCCGCGATGGCGGCGTCGCTCGCGGTGCGGGGGACGCTCGTGACCTACGGACGCCTCTCCCAGGAGCCCGCCCCGTTCGACACCGGCCAGCAGATCTTCCGGGGGTCCACGATCCGGGGGTTCTGGCTCGCGCACTGGTTCCGCGAGTCCCCGCCCGCGCACGTCCAGGAGACGATCGCGACGATGCTCCGGCTGATGGCCGAGGGTGTCGTCGATCCCCCCGTCGAGGCGCGTTACGACCTCGCCGACGTCCGTGCCGCCGTCGCCCACGCCGAACGTCCCGGCCGGGCCGGGAAGGTGCTGCTCGTCGGCTGAGGGGATCCCGGGGGAGGGACCCGCCCGGCCGCTCAGGCGGCGGCGAGCTCCGGGCTGAGCTTGCGGACGGCGTCGCGGATCAGCTCGCCCGTCGGGCCGATCGCGGCGACCGACATCGCCTCGGGGGCCCAGTGCTCCTGCGCCAGCGCCTGGACGTCGTCGACCGTGACGGCCTCGACGCGCTCCACGATCTCATCGACGGTGAGCATCTCGGTGCCGGTCATGACGGACCGGCCGATGCGGTTCATGCGGGTGCCGGAGCTCTCCATGCCGAGCACCAGGCGACCCTTCAGGTGGTCCTTCGCCCGGCGGAGCTCCTCCGCGGGGAGCGGCTCCGCGCCGATGCGCCGCAGCTCCGTCGCGATGATGTCGCAGCAGACGCCGAGGTTGTCCTCGCGCGTGCCGAGGTACACACCGACCTGGCCGGCGTCGGCGTAGCCGACGACGTAGGAGCCGACCGAGTACGCCAGGCCGCGCTTCTCACGCACCTCCTGGAACAGGCGGCTGCTCATCGACCCCCCGAGCACCGTGTCCAGCACCGACTGGGCGTGACGCCGCGGGTCGTTGCGCGACAGGCCGGGGCCGCCGAGGCAGAGGTGGTACTGCTCGGTCGCCTTCTCCTTGATCACGAGCGCCGGGGCGCCGGCGCTGGCGGGCTCGAAGACACCCTCCGACGCGGCCCTCGGCAGGTCGCCGAGGAGGCGCTCGGAGAGCTCCATCACCCGCTCGTGGGTGATGTTGCCCGCGGCCGCGACGACCATGTTCGGCGCCGTGTAGTGACCGGCGTGGTAGGCGCGCACCCCCGACTCGGGGACGCTGCCGATGACCTCGCGGGTGCCGATCACGGGACGGCCGAGGGCCTGGTCCGGGAAGACCGCGCGGCTCGCGAGGTCGTGGATCTGGTCCTGGGGGTCGTCCTCGTACATGGCGATCTCCTCGAGGACGACCTCGCGCTCCTGGTCGAGGTCGAGGAACGAGGGCCGCTGCGCCATGTCGGTCAGCAGCGGCATCGCCTGGTCGAGCAGCTCGTCGAGGACACGGCAGTAGAGGACGGTGTAGTCCTTGCCGGTCGCCGCGTTCACCTCGCCACCGAGGCCGTCGAAGGCCTGGGCGATCTCCTCCGGCGAGTGGGTCGGCGTGCCCTTGAACAGCATGTGCTCGAGGAAGTGGGAGATCCCCGCCTCCTCGTCCCGCTCGAACCGCGAGCCGACCCCGATCCAGATCCCCAGGGCGACCGAGCGCACCCCCGGGATGGCCTCCGTGACGACACGGAGACCTCCCGGGGTGACGCCGATCACCGGCGGGGGCGTGACCGAGGCCGGCGCGCTCATCCGACTACTCCGCGGCGGTCAGTCGCCGGCGGCGGCGGCGCGGACGCTCACCGTCGTCGTCGCCCGACTCCTCGCCGGAGGGCCCGTCGCCCCCGCCGCCGTCGACGTCCTCCATGCCGACGATGCGCAGGCCGATGCGGCCACGTGCCTTGTCCACCTCGACGACGGTCACGTCGACCACGTCGCCGCGGTTGACGACGTCCTCGACCTTGTCGACCCGGCCGCGGCCGAGGTTCGAGATGTGCAGCAGGCCGTCGACGCCCTTCGTCAGCTCGACGAACGCGCCGAACGTCGTCGTCTTGACGACCTTCGCCCCGTGGTAGGTGTCGCCGATCTCGACGTCCTTCGTCATCGCGCGGATCGCCTCGACCGCGGCGTCGGCCTTCTCGCCGTTGACGCCGTACACCTTCACGGTGCCGTCGTCCTCGATCGAGATCTCGACCTCGTAGTCGGCCTCAAGGCCGCGGATCGTCTCGCCGCCCTTGCCGATGACGGTGCCGATGCGCTCCGGGTCGATCTTGATCGCCGTGATCCGCGGGGCCCACGCCGACAGCTCCGTGCGGGGCTCCGGGAGGGTCTCGGCCATGATCCCGAGGATGTGCTCGCGGCCGGCCTTCGCCTGCGCGAGGGCCTCCCGGAGGATCTCGAAGGTCACGCCGGTGATCTTGATGTCCATCTGCAGGGCGTTGATGCCCTCGGACGTGCCGGCGACCTTGAAGTCCATGTCGCCGAGGTGGTCCTCGTCGCCCTGGATGTCGCTGAGGATGATGTGGTCGTCACCCTCCTTGATCAGGCCCATCGCGATGCCGGCGACGGGGCGCGTGATCGCGACGCCCGCGTCGAGCAGGGCGAGGGTCGAGCCGCAGACCGACGCCATCGACGACGAGCCGTTGCTCTCCAGCGTCTCGGAGACGAGCCGCAGCGTGTACGGGAACTCGACGTCGTCCGGGATCATCGGCAGGAGGGCCCGCTCGGCGAGCGCGCCGTGGCCGATGTCGCGGCGCTTCGGGCCGCGCATGAAGCCGGTCTCGCCCACCGAGAACGGCGGGAAGTTGTAGTGGTGGATGTAGCGCTTCGTGGTCTCGATGCCGAGGCCGTCGATGCGCTGCGCCTCCTTGGTGGTGCCGAGCGCGAGGCTCGTCAGCACCTGGGTCTCACCACGGGTGAACAGGCCGGAGCCGTGGACGCGCGGCAGGATGCCGGCCTCGCACGTGATCGGCCGGATCTCGTCGGCCTTGCGGCCGTCGGGGCGGTGCTTGTCGACCGCGATCCGCTTGCGGATGAGGCTCTTCTGCAGCGCGTCGAACGCGCGACCGAAGGCGGCCTTCTCCTCGGGGTCGGGCTCGGCGCCGACGACGGCCTCCTGCGCGGCCTCGCGGACGGCGGCGACCTTGTCGCGGCGCAGCAGCTTCGCCTGCTCGGAGGTGGCCTCGGCGAGGTCCTTGCCGGCGGCCTTCTCGATGGCGGCGGAGACCTTCTCGTCGACCGAGATCGGCGCGATGTCCCACTTCGGCTTGCCGGCCTTCTCGACCAGCTCGAGCTGGACGGCGCAGAGGTTCCGGATCTCCTCGTGGGCGATCTGGAGGGCCTCGAGCATCGTCTCCTCGTCGACCTCACGGGCACCGGCCTCGACCATCGAGATGGCCTCGGCGGTGCCGGCGACGACGAGGTCGAGCTCCGACTCCTCGGTCTCCTGCAGCGTCGGGTTGATGATGAACTCGTCGCCGATCAGGCCGATGCGGACGGCGCCCACGGGGCCCTGGAACGGCAGCTCGGAGATCATCAGCGCGGCGGACGCGCCGTTCAGCGCCAGGATGTCGAACGCGTTGACCTGGTCGACGGAGAGCACCGTCGCGACGACCTGCGTCTCGTTGCGGTAGCCCTTCGGCCACAACGGACGGATCGGCCGGTCGGTCATGCGCGCCGTGAGGGTGGCGCGGTCGCTCGGCCGCGACTCACGCTTGATGAAGCCGCCGGGGATCTTGCCCGCGGCGTACATCCGCTCCTCGATGTCCACGGTCAGGGGGAAGAAGTCCGCCCCCGGGCGGGGCGTCTGAGCGCCCACCGCCGTGACCAGCACCACCGTGTCCCCCGAGCGGACCAGAACCGCCCCGTTGGCCTGCTTGGCCAGCTTCCCCGTCTCGAACGAGATCGGAGCATCACCGATCTTCGCGGTAACGACCTCTACACCCATGTCACATCCCTTGTCTGCCCCGCCGACCTGTTCGGCCGGGGCGCCTCAGCCCGGCGCCCTGTGCGCCGGTCCGTCCGTTCGCCCGGCTGCGCTACCTGCGCAGTCCGAGCTTCTTCGTCAGCTCTCGGTAGCCGTCCAGATCGGTCTTCTGAAGGTAGTTCAGGAGGCGCCGGCGGCGCCCGACCATCTGCAGCAGGCCACGTCGCGAGTGGTGGTCCTTCTTGTGCATCTTGAGGTGCTCGGTGAGGCCGTTGATCCTCTCGGTGAGGATGGCCACCTGCACCTGCGGCGAGCCGGTGTCGGTCTCGTGGCGGCGGTGCCCACCGATGACCTCGGCCTTCGCGTCCTTGTCGAGCATGTACGTCTCCTGTCTCAGCCGCGGCGCAGCCTGAGCCACCCCGGGTCGTCTCGTGATGCGCGGAAGGGGGGTCGCGTGGTCCGCGACGCGCACCCCGGCGCGTGGCGAGGGTATCAGAGACCCCCTCCGCCGCCCCGTTCCCGACCTTCCCGCACCGGTCAGATAAGCGTGGGCCCCCGGATCTTGGCCGCCGGGACAATGGTCGGGCCCCGTCCGGGCGAGGGAGAGTCGGGATGCTTCCCCCCTACAAGGGAAGCGGTGGCGCCGCCGGCGTCCGGAGAGACCGCACCCACACGGAGGCAACTGACGTGCCCTACACGCCCGAACAGGCGGCAGCCCTCGCCGCCCAGCTCGGCCCGTTGTACGGATTGCGCCCGGACCAGCTCCCCACGAGCGTGTTCGACAGCGTCCTGAACGGCCTCGAGGAGTGCCAGGCCATCCTCGACGCGATCCCCCAGCAGGAGACCCCCTCCCCGCTGACCGAGTACCAGGCGACCGTCGTCGTCGAGCCGACCGCGAAGGGATGGACGCCGTGACGACCACCGCCCCTCCCTCCACCCCCTCGGTCAGCCGACGGGACTTCGTGAAGACCGCCGCCGCGGGCGTCGCCGCGGCATCCGTGCTCGCCTCCCCCATGTCCGCCCTCGGCACGTCGAAGAAGCCGGCGCCCGGCAAGGGCTCCGGCGTCCCCGACGTGCCCCTCTACGACCTGGAGCTGTCGGAGGCGGGCCGCCTCATCCGCGCCGGCAAGCTGTCCCCCGTCGACCTGGCGCTCGCCACCCTCGAGCGCATCGAGGCCGTCGAGCCGCGGGTGCTGGCGTTCGTCAACAAGTACCCCGACTCCGAGATCCTCGCCCAGGCCCGTAAGGCGGAGAAGCTCGCCCGGCGCGGCACGTACCTCGGGCCGCTCCACGGCATCACCGTCGGCCTGAAGGACATCTACCTCACCGAGGGCAAGGTCACCGAGGGCAACTCGAAGCTCTACACCGGCTTCGTGCCCGGGTTCGACGCCGAATCCGTCGCCCGCCTGAAGGCCGGCGGGGCGGTCGTGATGGGCAAGGCCGGCACGAGCGAGCTCGCGACGGCGACCGCGTCGCCGGCGAACAACCCGTGGGACCTGCTGCGCACGCCGGGCGGCTCGAGCTCCGGTTCGGCGGCGGGTGTCGGCGCCTCGGAGTTCATGGTCGGCATGGGCACCTGCACCGGTGGCTCCATCCGCGGCCCGGCCGCGAACGTCGGCATCAGCGGCTTCAAGCCGACCTACGGCACCGTCAGCCTGCACGGCATCTTCCCGTTGGCGTGGACGATGGACCACCCCGGTCCGCTCGCCCACTCGGCCCTCGACTGCGCCCTGATCACGGACGTCATCGGCGGCCAGGACGCGAAGGACCCGTTCACCCGGCCGGTGAAGCGCTACCGGCTGGCGAAGCGGCTGATGGAGGCCCCGTCCCGCAAGCCTCTGCGCGGCGTCGTCGTCGGCGTCCCCGCCGCGGGCGACTACTTCCTCGGGGTTCCGAACGACGAGCAGCTCGCGGCGTTCGACGCGGCCGTGGACGTGGTCAAGCGCCAGGGGGCGACGATCCGCGAGGTGACGACCCAGGCCCTGATCCCCGGCCTGAGCAGCACCGCGTCGTTCTACGACATCATCCGCAGCCACGAGGTCGCGGCGTACCAGTACGTCAACCTGATCTCGCAGCCGCAGAACATGTCGCCCGCGTACCTCAGCCGCGTCTCGGTCGGCGTGCTGATGCCGGGCCACGCCTACGCCCAGGCGCAGCGCGTGCGCCGCCTCTGGTGCGAGGCGATCCTGACGGTCTTCGACGAGGTCGACGTCCTGATCCACCCCGCCGACAACATCGCCGGGCTGAAGACCGGTGGCGGCACGCCGTCGTCGCGGCCCTCGTCGGGCAGCAAGACGAACCCGTGGAACCTCACGGGCGCCCCGGCGATCGCGATCCCCACGGGGATCGGGAGCGAGGGGATGCCGCTCTCCATGCAGTCCGTCGCGGCCCCCGGCAACGACGCGGAGGCGCTCCTGGTGGCCCACGGCTTCCAGCTCGCCACCGACTTCCACAAGCTCCGCCCCGCGCTCTAGGGGGAGCACCGAGCACCCGCGTGACACGGCCGCACCGCGTGGGCCGTGGACGTGGCGCCGTCGCCGCACCGCACCCGGCAGGGACGCCGGGTGCGGAGGGGCGGCCCGCCCGTCGCCGCCGCACCCGCACCACCCCACCCGGGGGTCCCGCAGCCGGTCGCGCCCCGCGCGCCGGAGACCCGACCCATGGAGGGAACCCGATGCCACTCACACCCGAACAGGCGTTGGAGCGCGCCCGCGCACTCGCCCCCAGCTACGGCCTGGGCGAGGTCCAACTGCCGTCCGGCGCCATCTACGCCTCGATCCTGAACGGGGTCGAGGTGTGCCAGGCGTTCATCGAGACGTACCCGGAGCTCGACGCCCCGAGCCCCTGGGTCCGCCTCGTCACGACACCGGTGGTGGAGCCGTGACGCCCGCGGAGACGATCAGCCGACGTGACTTCGTGCGGGGCGCGGCGACCGCGGCGGCCGCCGCCGGCGTGCTGGCGACGCCGATGCGCGCGGCGGCCGCGAAGAAGCCGGCCGGCACGTCGAAACTCCCCGACGGACCCCTCTACGAGCTCTCGCTCGCCGAGGCGGCCGACCTCATCAGGTCCCGACGGCTGTCACCCGTCGACCTCGCGGTGGCGACCCTCGACCGGATCGCGGAGGTGGAGGCGCGGGTCATCGCCTTCGTCTTCCCGTACTCGGAGGCGGAGGTGCTGACACAGGCCCGCGCCGCCGAACGGCTCATCCGCCAGGGGCGCTACCTCGGGCCGCTTCACGGCATCACCGTGGGCGTCAAGGACATCTACGCGACGAAGGGCAAGCCGACGGAGGCCAACTCGGCGCTGTACGCCGGGTACGTGCCGGACTTCGACGCCGAGTCCGTCGCCCGCCTGAAGGCCGGCGGCTCCGTGATCCTCGGCAAGACCTGGACGAACGAGACCGCGAACGGCACCCCCGACCGGGTCCCGCCGAGCACGAACCCGTGGGACCCCGCCCGGACCGCCGGCGGGTCGAGCACCGGCTCCGCCGCCGGACAGGCCGCCGGCGAGTTCATCATCGGCATGGGCAGCTGCACCGGCGGCTCCATCCGCGGGCCCGCCGCCAACTGCGGGATCACGGGGTTCAAGCCGACCTACGGGACCATCAGCGCCCACGGCGTGTTCTCCCTCAGCTACACGCTCGACCACATCGGGCCGCTGCTCCCCACCGCCCTCGACGCCGCGTTGTTCACGGACGCGCTCGGCGGACAGGACCGAAAGGACCCGACCACCCGGCCGGTGAAGCGCTACCGGCTCGCGAAGCGCCTGCTCGAGGCGCCGTCGCGCAGGCCCCTGCGCGGGGTGGTCGTGGGCATCCCCTCCCAGGGGGACTACTTCCGGGGGGTGCCGAACGACGAGCAGCTCGCGGCGTTCGACGCGGCCGTCGCGGTCATCAAGGGCCAGGGCGCGACGATCCGGGAGGTGACCGCCGACGTCCTGCCGCCGCCGCTCACGCGGACCACCGACATGTGGGATCCCATCTGTTACTCGGAGGTGGCCGCGGTCCGCGCCCAGTACCTGAGGGACCGCCCCCTCGACATCGGCATCTCCAACCGGCAGCGCATCGCCGCGGGCCTCCTGATGCCCGGCAACGGCTACGTCCAGGCGCAGAGGGTTCGCCGCGCGTGGGTCGAGAACCTCCTGACCCTCTGGGACGAGATCGACGTCCTCATCCACCCCGCCGACAACATCGCGGCGCTGCGGGAGGGGGGCGGCGTGCCGTCCGCCCGCCCGTCGAGCGGCAGCAAGTCGAACGTGTGGAACCTGACGGGGTCACCCGCCGTCGCGATCCCGACCGGCCTCTCCGCGGTCGAGCGGATGCCGCTCTCGATGCAGTGCGTCGCGTTGCCCGGCAACGACGAGGAGGCGCTCCTCGTCGCCCACGCCTTCCAGCTCGCGACCGACTTCCACAAGGCCGTGCCCCCGCTCTGACCGATTCCCCCCGACGGTCGCGCGCCCCACGGAGGGGGCGGGCGGTCGTCGGGCGGGGCCCCCCGGGTCCCGAAGGCCGAATGGACCCCGCGGCGAGGTCCAAGTGGCCGTTTCCGAGGCGCCGGAGCGAGGGGCTCCGGACGCCCGAATGGACCCGCGACGGGGTCCAAGTGGCCGTTTTCCGAGGCGCCGAGGTGATGGGCGAGACGGCCGAATGGACCCCGCGGCGAGGTCCAAGTGGCCGTTTCCGGAGCGCCGAGGTGACGGGTGGGACGCCCGAATGGACCCCGCGGCGAGGTCCAAGTGGCCGTTCCCGAGGCGCCGGGGGGACGCCGTCGAGCAGACCCCTTCGAACGTCTCGGACACCCCGCCGAGGGGTGCCCGGCCGGCAGGGCGTCAGGCGGGGGGGTCCCCAGGAGGCCGGGCGGCGAGGTCGCGGGTGCGGTCGATGTCCTGCCGGACCTGCGCCATCAGGTCCTCGGCGGACGCGAAGCGCTTCTCGTCGCGGAGGCGCTCGATGAAGTCGATCCGCATCGTCTGGCCGTAGATGTCGCTGCCGTCGTGGTCGAGGAGGAATGCCTCCAGCCTCAGCGTCGACCGGACGTCACTCGACGTGAACGTCGGGGCGACCCCGATGTTCACCGCCGCCGCGCTCCGCCCGCCGGCGAGCACCGCCCTCCCCGCGTAGACGCCGCGGCTCGGCAACGCCGAATCCGCGGGGATCTCGAGGTTCGCCGTCGGGAGGCCGATCGTGCGGCCCCGCCCGTCACCGGCCACGACGACGCCCTCCACCGAGTGCATCCGTCCCAGCAGCGGGATCACCGCCGCCACCTGGCCCGTCGCGACGAGCCGCCGGATCCGCGTCGACGACACCGGCTTGTCATCGGGGCTCGTCACCATCCGCGGCGACTCGACGACGAGGGCCCGGGAACGGCCGAACTGGGCGAGCATCTCCACCGTCCCGCTCCCCTGGTGGCCGAACCGGAAGTTCTCCCCCACCACCACCGCATCCGCCCCCACCGGCGGCGCGACCAGCATCTCCGCGAAACGCTCCGCACGGATCCGCGAGAACGCCCGGGTGAACGGCACGACCAGCAACTCGTCCACCCCGAGGCGCTCGATCAACTGGGTCTTGAACCCGATGTGCGTCAGCACCGCCGGCCGCAGCTCCGGCCGCAGCACCGCGATCGGCTGCGGCTCGAACGTCAACGCCATCGACCCGAGGCCACGCTCCTCCGCCAACTCGATCGCCCGGCCGATCACCGCCTGGTGCCCGATATGGACCCCGTCGAACGTCCCGATCGCGACCACCCGCCGGGGACCGCCGAGGGGCAGGTCGCCGAGCGAGTTGTACCGCCTCACCGGTGGCTCCCGATCACGACCGACGGGCGCAGCGCCCCGCCGTCGGCGGCCCCGACCGCGACGAGCCGGCCGTCCGCCACCATCGCCACCGGCCCCGCGACACCCTCCAGGTCCCCGGCGGCGACGGCACGGCCGTGCAGGACGTCGGCGGCCTCCCCCGGCTCCAGGTCGCGGCGGGCCATGTGCCCGAGGGCGCGCAGCGGGTCGACCGCCGCGTCGAGGGACACCTCGTCCGGCGCGATCGCGTCGTCCACCGACAACACCCCCACCGCCGTGCGCCGCAACGCCGTGCAGTACGCGCCCGTGCCGAGGCTCTCCCCGATGTCCGACGCCAGGCGCCGCACATAGGTGCCCGAGCCGCAGTGGACCTCGAGGCGGAACTCCCCGTCACCGAGGTCATCGACGAGGCGCAACGCGTGGATCGCGACGTCGCGCTCCGGCAGGTCCGTGACGTCCTCGCCCCGGCGCACCTTCGCGTAGAGGCGCTCCCCCTCCACCTTCACCGCCGACAGGGCCGGAACCCGCTGGCGCACGCGGCCGACGAACCCCGGCAGCACCGCCACCACGTCCTCCGCCGACGCCGGCGGACCGGTGGGCTCGATCGGCCCCTCCGTGTCGCCGCTCCGCGACGTGAACCCCGTCCGGACCGTCGCCAGGTACGTCTTGTCGAGGCCCGTCAGGAACGGCGCGAGACGCGTCGCCCGGCCCGCCATCAGCACCAGCAGGCCCGTCGCGAAGGGATCGAGGGTGCCGCTGTGCCCCACCTTGATCCCGCGGGGCAGGCGACGCCGGGCCGCCGCGACGATGTCGTGCGACGTCGGCCCGGCCGGTTTGTCGACCAGCAGCAGGGCGGGCGCCGGCGGGGCGGCGGCCTCAGCCACCGGCCCCGTTCGCGTCGAGACGCTCCCGCATGCGGTCCTCGAGCCACGGCAGCAGGTCCTCCGGCGGGCGACCGGTGCTGAACCCCGCCGCCGCCTTGTGCCCGCCGCCGCCCTCCTCCCGGGCGATGGCCGCGACGTCGACGCGGGGGTCGACCGACCGCAGCGACACCCGGTACAGCCCCGGGGGACCCGACTCGCGCACCAGGGCGGCCGCGCTGACGCCCCGCACCCCGCGCATCACCTCGACGATGCCCTCGCAGTCGTCGCCGCCCGCCCGGGTGAAGTCGTCCTCCGTCAGCACCGCGGCGAGCATCCGCCCGTCCGCCAGCGCCCGCGCGCCCTCCAGCGCCCGGCCCATCAGCAGCAGGCGGTCGAGCGGCTGCTCCTCGAACAGGCGCCGCGACATCGCCGCCGGGTCGACACCCGCCGCGATCATCCGCGCCGCGATCTCGTGCGCCCGGGGACGGGTGTTCGTGTACCCGAACCGGCCGGTGTCCGTGACGAGGCCCACGTACAGGGCCTCCGCGACCTCGCGGGTCAGCGGCCAGCCCGCCGCGTCGAGGACCCCGACCAGCACCTCCGCCGTGGAGGAGGCGTCCGGCTCGATCAGGTTCAGGTCGCCGAAGCGGGTGTTGTCCTGGTGGTGATCGATGTCGATGATCAACCGCGCGGCCTCGTGGACCGGCTCCGGCCACATCCGGCGCTCCGTCGCGCAGTCGACGGTGACGAGGACGCGGTCGGCGATGTCATCCGGCAACCGCGGCAGGAACGTCTCGCCGTCGGCCGGCAGGAACAGCAGGTCGCTCGGGACGGCGGGGACGTCGGCGTGGGCGAGCACCACGTCCTGGCCGGCGGCGCGCATCGCGCGGGCGAGGCCCAGGATCGAGCCGATCGCGTCGCCGTCGGGGTTGTGGTGCGCCGTCACGACGAACCTCTCGCCGGGACGGGCCAGCACCTCGGCGACCTCCGCGGGGGTCGCGTCCCGGCCGTTCCGCTCGCTCATCCGTCCTCCGGTCCGATGCCGCCCGTGACCTCGTCGATGAAGCGGGTCAGCTCGACGGCGTCCTGCTGGGTCTGGTCGTAGTGGAACGTCAGCTGGGGCGTGTGGCGTGCCCGCAGCTCGGCGGCGAGGCGGGACTGCAGCAGGCCGCGGGCCGAGTCGAGGGCCTCCTGGCTGCCGCGGCGCTCCCGGGTGCGCAGCGTCGTGAAGAACACCTTCGCCTCGCGGACGTCCTGCGTCGCCTCGACATGGGTGATCGTCACGAAACCGAGGCGGGGGTCGGACAGCTCACGGGCGATCACCTCCGCCAGCACCTGGCGCAGCGCGGTGTCGACCCGGCGCATCCGCGTCGTGCGGGCGCGTTTCGCCATCAGGAGCCCCAGGCCGCGTCGCGGTCGGACCCGACCGCCACGAGCTCACGCGCCGACCCGACCACCTGGAACGCCTCGTCGCCGTCGAGCCAGCGGGCGGCGTCGGAGATGCGCTCGTCGGTCTCGGATGCCGACCGGCCGACCACCGCGAGCGTCAACCCGGCCCGCTGCCACAGGTCGTGGTGGTCGACCTCGGAGACAGCGCACGAGAACCTGCGGGTGAGACCGGCCTTCACCCGCAGGAGCTCCCTGCGCTTGGTCTTGAGGGAGGCGCCCTCCGGCAGATGGAGGTCGACGCTCAGGATGCCCACGAAGCCGCGCTCCATCTCGAGGAGGACCTACCCCTCGTCGGCGTCGTCCGGCTCGGCCGGCGGCGCCACGACCTTCGGGGCCGGCGGCGGGGCCGCGGCCTGCGCCGTCCGGGCGACCTCGCGGAGCTCGAACGCCTCGATGGTGTCGCCCTCCTTGACGTCGTTGTAGTCCTCGATCAGCACACCGCACTCGAAGCCCTGGGCCACCTCGCGGGTGTCCTCGTTGAAGCGCTTGAGCGAGGCGATCTTGCCCTCGTGGACCACGACGCCGTCACGGAGCAGCCGCACGTTCGCGTTGCGGCGGACGATGCCGTCGGTGACGTAGCAACCCGCGATGGTGCCGATGCGGCTCGCCTTGAACGTCGCCCGCACCTCGAGCTGGCCGATGACGTCCTCCACGATGTCCGGCTCCAGCAGGCCGACGAGGGCGTCACGGACGTCCTCGATGGCGCGGTAGATGACCCGGTACGTGCGGATGTCGACGCCCTCGCGCTCGGCGAGCACGCTCGCCTCGGGGCGGGGACGGACGTTGAAGCCGATGATGACGGCCTCCGACGCGGACGCCAGGGAGACGTCCGACTCGGTGATCGCGCCGACGCCGGTGAGGATGACCCGGAGGCGCACCTCGGTCTGCTCGATCTTGTTGAGGGCGTCCTCGAGGGCGCCGACGGAGCCCTGCACGTCGCCCTTGATGATGATGTTGAGCTCCTTGAGCCCACCCTCCTTGATGCGCGCGAAGAGGTCGTCGAGCGACACGGGCCGCTTGTTGGCGAGCTCCTCGGCGCGGAGGCGCTGGCTGCGCTCCGACGCGCGCTGACGTGCGGCGCGCTCGTTCTCGACCACCCGGAACCGCTCGCCGGCGTCCACGACGCCGCCGAGGCCGAGGATCTCGACCGGGACCGACGGGCCCGCCGTCTCCAGCGCGGCGCCCTTGTAGTCGGCCATCGCGCGGACGCGCCCGTAGACGTCGCCCGCCACGATCACGTCACCCACCTTCAGGGTGCCGCGCTGCACGAGCAGCGACGCGACGGGGCCGCGGCCCGGGTCGAGGCGCGACTCGATGACGGTGCCGGAGGCCTCCGGCTTCGGGTTCGCCTTCGGCTCGGCGTCGGCGTCCACCACCAGGAGGATCGTCTCGAGCAGCGTCTCGATGCCGGTCCGCTCCGTCGCGGAGACGGGCACGAACTCGTGCGTGCCGCCCCAGTCGGAGGGGATGACCTCGCGCTGGCTGAGCTCCTGCTTCACGCGGTCGGGGTTGGCCCCGACCTTGTCGATCTTGTTGACGGCGACCATGAACGGCACCTCGGCGGCGCGCGCGTGGTCGATCGCCTCGACGGTCTGCGGCATGACGCCGTCGTCGGCGGCCACGACGATGACCGCGACGTCCGTGATCTTCGCGCCGCGGGCACGCATGGCCGTGAAGGCCTCGTGGCCCGGCGTGTCGAGGAACGTGATCTCGCGGCCGTCGTGGTGTACCTGGTAGGCGCCGATGTGCTGGGTGATGCCGCCGGCCTCGCCGGCCGCCACCTCGGTCGAGCGGATCGCGTCGAGCAGCGACGTCTTGCCGTGGTCGACGTGGCCCATGACGGTCACGACCGGCGCACGCGTCACGAGGTCGGCCTCGTCGTCGTCGAACTCCTCGGCCCGCTCGGCCTCCTCCTCGGCGTGCACGACGGTGACCTTGCGCTCCATCTCGCCGGCGATCAGCTCGATCGCGTCGTCGGAGAGGGACTGCGTGATCGTCGCGAGCTCACCGAGCCCCATCAGGAGCTTGATGATCTGCGACGTCGGGACGTCGAGGATCTCGGCGAAGTCCTTGACCGTGGAGCCCGAGGGCACCTCGACCATCGGCATGTCCGCGGGCGCGATGACGACC
>LNFM01023523.1_pt1 | contig 15988 bp, 17 predicted proteins | sample 596031 | NCBI WGS metagenome assembly LNFM01 (sample SAMN04254537, study PRJNA301005) | activated carbon metagenome | isolation source: dual media filters at the Ann Arbor, Michigan drinking water treatment plant | place: USA: Ann Arbor | reverse complement strand
GGCCGCGACCTATGGCGGCGTCGATATCGTCGTCTCCAACGCCGGCGCCGCCTGGCAGGGCCGGATCGGCGACGTCGACGAGGCCGTGCTGCGCAAGAGCTTCGAACTCAATTTCTGGGCGCATCAGAGCGTGGCGCAGAACGCCGTCCGCATCATGCGCACCCAGGGACTGGGCGGTTGCCTTTTGTTCAACACCTCCAAGCAGGCGGTGAATCCGGGACCCGACTTCGGCCCCTATGGGCTGCCCAAGGCGGCGACGCTGTTCCTGATGCGCCAGTATGCGCTCGACCATGGCGGCGACGGCATCCGCGCCAACGCCGTGAACGCCGATCGCATCCGCACGGGTCTCCTGACGGACGAAATGATCGCACAGCGATCCAGGGCGCGCGGCCTCAGCGAGGCCGACTACATGGGCGGCAACCTGCTCGGCCTCGAAGTGACGGCCGACGACGTGGCGCAGGCCTTCGTTTCGCTGGCCAAGGCGTCGAAGACGACGGGCGCTGTCACGACCGTGGACGGTGGTAATATCGCGGCCGCCCTGCGCTAGGGTTCCTCACCAAAGGGAGGTCCTGTTGTCGATCGAGACGCGTTCCCTCCAGCCGCTCCAACTGTCGTTCGCCGGCGAGATGACCGGCATCGACGCGACGCGCCCGCTGACGCCCGCCGATGTCGCCGCCGTCGAGGCCGGCATGGACAAGTATGCCGTGCTGGTGCTGCCCGGCCAGAACATGACCGACGAGCAGCAGCTCGCCTTCACGCGCAACTTCGGGCCCTTGCAGGAGGGTGCCAACACGACGCTGACAGCAACCACAATGCGCCTCGGCGGGGCCTTCGCCGACGTCTCCAACCTCGACAAGGACAACAAGCGCCTCGAACGCAACGACCGTCGCCGCATGGCCGCGCTGGGCAACCGGCTGTGGCATTCCGATGCCACGTTCCGCATCGTGCCGGCGCGCTATTCCCTGCTGAGCGGCCGCATCGTGACGCGCGACGGCGGCAACACCGAGTTCGCCGACATGCGCGCCGCCTACGACGCGCTCGATGACGCGACCAAGGCCGAGATCGAGGACCTGGTCTGCGAGCATTCGCTGATCTATTCGCGCGGCCAGCTCGGCTTCACCGACTTCACCGACGACGAACGCCATCGCATGCGTCCGGTGCTGCACAGGCTCGTGCGCAAGCATCCGGTCACGGGCGCCAAGTCGCTGCTGCTCTCGGCGCATATCGGCGCCATCGTCGGCTGGCCGCGCCCCGAAGCCATGGCCTTCATCCGCGACCTGATGGAACACGCGACCCAGCCTGAATTCGTCTACGTCCATCGCTGGACGAAGAACGACTTCGTGATCTGGGACAACCGCACGACGATGCACCGCGTCCGCCGCTTCGACGACCTCAACATCGTCCGCGACATGCGCCGCACCACGACGATGAGCGAAGGTCCTACGGTCGAGGGACAGCAGGCGGCTTAACGCCCGTCGAACTCCGCATCCTTCTTCGGGATCAGGTCGTAGGGCAGCGCGAAGCCCGGCATTGCCTTGATCCTGTCGCGCCACGCCGCGAGGTTGGGACGCGAGTCGATCGACAGGCCGCCTTCATGGGCGAAGACCATGCGGCCCCAGCAGCCGATGTCGGCGATCGAGCAGGCATCGCCCACCAGCCATTCGCGCCCCGCCAGCGCCTTGTCGGCGAAGTCGAGCGCGGCTTCGGCGCCGGGCCGGAAGAAGTTCACAATGTCCTGCGGCACGTCGGGCCGGAAGCGCGCGAAGTGGCGGACGCGCGCCACGTTGGTGATGGCGTCGTTCTCCCACGACAGCCACTCGCGTGCCTGCCAGCGATGCTGCTCCGTCTTCGGCTCGAAGCAGCCGGTGGTGCGCGCGAGATAGTCGAGAATCACGTTCGACATCACCAGCGTGAGCCCGCGATGACGAAGCACCGGCACCTGTCCGTAGCGATTGATCGCGAGATGCTCGGCTTCCTTCTGCACGCCGTTCTTGAGGTTGACCGTGCGGAACGAGAACGGCAGGCCCGAGAGCGCCAGGAAGAGCATCGGCTTGTAGCTCGAACTCGACGTGAAACTGCCGTGCAGAACGAGGCGCTCGTCGCTCATGGTCTCTCCTGTGGCGTTGGCCCGAGGCAATTCGTACTCTCCCCCGTCTCCGGAGGAAACGAACATGACAGCGCTCAAGCGCCGGCAGGTCGGAAAAACGAAACTCGAAGTCACCGAGATCGGTCTCGGAGGTGCGCCGATGGGCGGGTTCCGCGCCACCATCTCCGATGCGGAAGCGGTGCAGCTCACCAACGACGGATACGATTCCGGCATCCGCTACTTCGATACCTCGCCGTTCTATGGCTATGGCCGCAGCGAGTTGCGCATGGGTGCGGCGTTGCGCGAGAAGCCGCGCGACAGCTACGTCCTGTCGACCAAAGTCGGCCGCATCCTGCATGTGCGGAAGCCGGGCGAAGTGCTGCCCAGGGATTTCCGCGAGAACGGCCTGCCGGGTTTCGTGCCCCAGTTCGACTACACCTACGATGGCGTGATGCGCTCGCTGGAGCACTCGCACTTCCGGCTGGGCCTCGACAGGATCGACATCGCACTGGTCCACGACGTCGATTTCTGGACGATCAAGGACCGCGCCCTCCTCGACGAACGCTTCAAGACGGTGATGGATTCGGGCTTCCGCGCACTCGACGAGCTGCGCAAGGCAGGCGTCATTTCCGCGATCGGCGTCGGCATCAACGAGAGCGACACCAGCACGCGCTTCATCAAAGCGGGCGACTTCGACTGCATGCTGCTGGCCGGGCGCTACACCCTGCTCGAACAGGGCGCGCTGGAGGAGTTCCTGCCGGAGTGCACCAGGCGCGGCGTCTCGGTGATCCTGGGCGGGCCATACAATTCGGGCATCCTCACCGGCAACGTGAAGACGGGTGCGACGCATGACTACGTGGCCGCGCCGCAGCACCTCGTCGACAAGGCACAGAAGATCGAGGCGGTGTGCCAACGGCACGGCGTGCCGCTCGGCGCGGCGGCGATGCAGTTCCCGCTGTTCCACCCTGCCTTCTGCGCGGTCATCCCCGGCGCGCTCAGCGTCGCGGAGGTAAAGCAGAACATCGCCCATATGAGCGTGAAGATTCCGGTCGAGCTGTGGAGCGAGCTGAAGCGCGAGAAGCTGCTCGATGCCGCGGCCCCTACACCCAACTGAGGTTACCTGAATGAAAATCGTAGACGCGCAGATTCATATCTGGTCGCAGACCGTGACACCGCCCTCGGGCCTGCATCGCAAGGTCGAGAGTTTCACGGCCGAACAGGCATTGAAGGAGATGGATGAGGCCGGCGTCTCCGCCGCGCTGATCCATCCGCCCTATAGCTGGGACCCGACCTCCAACCAGCTCGCCCTCGATGCCGCCAAGAAGTATCCTGATCGCTTCGCCGTGATGGGCCAGTTCCCGCTGACCGATCCCGACAGCCCCAACCGCATCAAGGGCTGGCGCAACCAGCCCGGCATGATGGGCCTGCGCTGGGCGTTGCTGCAGCCTTCCGAGCAGAAGTGGCTGAACGACGGGCTGCTCGACTGGGTGTGGCCGGCCGCCGAGAAGGAAGGCATCCCGGTCGCCACGATGGGCGGCATCTTCCCCGACAAGTTCCGCGAGATCGCCGAGGCACATCCCAACCTCAAGATGATCGTCGACCATTGCGGCCTCAACCGCCACGGGCAGGACGAGGAGGCCTTCATCCATCTCGACAAGCTGGTCGCGCTCGCCAAACTCCCCAACGTCGCGGTCAAGGCGACCGGCGCGCCGCATTATTCGACCAAGGGCTATCCGTTCAGGAACATCCACCTTCGGTCCCAAGCGCTTCTTCTGGGGCACCGACATCACCCGCATGCAGTGCACCTACCGCCAGTGCGTGACCTTCTTCACCGAGGAGCTGCCGTGGCTTAAGGGACAGGACCTCGAAGACGTGATGGGCCGCGGCCTGTGCGAGTGGATCGACTGGAAGCTGAAGTTCGACTGACCTGATATCCATCTTGATGCATCATGAGGCATCAAGATGGAGTGGATGGGCCGGAACGATTCGTTCCGGCACGTCAGGCCATGTAGCCGCCATCGATGATCAGCGGACTGCCGATCATATAGGACGCGCCGTCCGAGCAGAGCCAGAGCACGCTCGCCGCGATCTCATCGGCGGAGGCGATCTTTCCACGCGGTGTCTGGCGCAGGATCTCGGCCTTCAGCTTCGGATCCTTCAGGTATCGGGCGATCGCGGGCGTGTCGACCCAGCCCGGACAGATTGCGCCGATGCGCAAGCCCGCCTTGGCATTCTCCAGCGCGGCACTCCGCGTCAGACCGATCACGCCATGCTTGGCGGCAGAATACGCCGCGCCGCCGGGAAACGGATAGCCGCGCAGCCCGTCGACCGAGGCGTTATTGACGATCACGCCATGGCCCTGCTCCAGCATCAGCGGAATCTGGTAACGCAGGCAGAGAAAGGCCGAGGTGAGGTAGCCGTCCATCGTCTTGCGCCAGCCGGTCTCGTCGCCGGTTGCCACCGGGCCGACATAGCCGCCGCTGCCGCCATTGTTGAACGCATAGTCGAGGCGGCCATGCTTCTTCGCGATCGCGGCGCAGAGCTTTGCGACGTCTTTGCCTTTCGAGACGTCGCAGGCGATCCACGACACGTTCTCCCGCTCGGCGCCTTTGATGGTCTTGAGCGCGGTCTTTGCCCGGCTCTCGCTGCGGCTGGCCAGGATCACGGTGGCGCCCTCGCGCGCGAAGGCGGCGACGGTCGCCAGGCCGATGCCGCTGCTACCACCGGTGACGAGCGCCACCTTCCCCTCCATTTCCGGGTAGGGCATCAGCGCTTCACGATCTGACCGCGAATTTCGCCGTCGGGATATTTCTCGGTCAGCACGTTGACGTACCAAAGGCCGGCCAGCACTTCCCGGGCCTGTTGCTCGGTGAGAGTCACGCCGTCGTTGACGGTCGAACGGTCGGCGTAGAACGGCACGTCGATCGGGACGACCTGCACGGCATTCTGGTCAGATGACGCCGGACCGTACAGACCGGCCTGCCGCACCGGACCGCTCAGCCGCACCAGGTTGAGCTTGTATTCCAGCACCCGGGTCGACGGCCGGTAGGTGGCGGCGAAATAGCCCTCGCCCTTGCTATCGGTGGCCGGCACCTCGCGCGCCTCGGTCTTCGGCAGGTTGGGCTCGCCCATGTTGAACGAGCAGGCCGAGGCCGCGAGCAGCGGCCCGAGGGACAGGATGAGGCGACGGGACGGGAGGCTCATGCTTCTAGTCTACGTCGCCAATCGCGCCGGCGTCCCCGCGCGACATCAAGCTTTGTGATGCACCGGCGCCCGGCCATAGACCGGCGTCGGCAGGCCCTCCTGGCGCGCCTTGAGCTGCAGCGACAGGAAGATCGAGTAGAGCCTGGACTGCATCAGGTTGCCGCCATGGAACCAGAGGTTCTCCTGCGCCGTCGGCTTCCACATGTTGCGCAGCTCGCCCTCCCAGGGGCCGGGGTCCTTGGCGGTGCCGGAGCCCAGGCCCCAGCACTTGCCCACCTTGTCGGCGACTTCGGGCGAGATCAGCTCCGCGGCCCACTGGTTCATCGAGCCGTAGCCGGTGGCATAGACGACGAGGTCGGCCTTCAGTTCGGTGCCGTCGTTCAGGACCACCGAGTCCTCGGTCAGGCGCTCGACCTCGACGCCCGACTTGAGCTTGATGCGGCCGTCGGCGATCAGCTCCGACGCGCCGACCTCGATATAGTAGCCCGAGCCGCGACGCAGATACATCGGGCCGATGCCGGTGCCGTCCTCGCCGAAGGTCAGCTTGAACCCGGCCTTCTCGAGCCGCTCATAGAAATCCGCATCGTCGCGCCGGATCTGGTCGACCACCGGCTTCATCACCTGGGGCAGCGCGCCATAGGGCATCGAGGCAGTGGTGAGGTCGGCAATCTCGGTGGTGATGCCCGACGCCACCGCCTCTTCCGAGTAGAGCGGCCGGTTGCGCGCCAGCGTCTCGGCGCGCACCACCAGCGTGGGCGAGCGCTGCAGCAGGGTCACGTCGGCACCATGCTCCCAGAGGTCGGCAGCGATGTCGTGCGCGGAATTGTTGGAGCCCACGACGACGCAGCTCTTGCCAGCCCAGCCCTCGCCGCCGGGATGGGCGCTGGAATGATGCTGCTTGCCCTTGAAGTGCTCGGCACCCGGGAACGCCGGAATCTCCGGGAAGCCCGACATGCCCGTCGCGATCACGAGCTGCTTCGGCTTGAGCGTGACCTTCTTGCCGTCACGCTCGACGACGACGGTCCACTCGCCCTTCTTCCCATCCCACGACGAACTCTTGCAGGTGGTCGAGGACCAGTAATCGAGCTCCATGATCTTCGTATAGGACTCGAGCCAGTCGCCCATCTTGTCCTTGGGCGTGTAGATCGGCCAGTGATCGGGGAACGGCAGGTACGGCAGGTGGTCGTACCAGACCGGATCATGCAGGCAGAGCGACTTGTAGCGATTGCGCCAGGCATCGCCGGGGCGCGGATTGGCGTCGACGATCAGGGTCGGGATACCGAGCCTCTTGAGACGCGCGCCGAGGCCGATGCCGCCCTGTCCGCCACCGATCACCAGCACGTAGGGCTGACGATCGTAGCCCAGCTCCTTCGCGTCGGCACGACGGCGGTCGGTCCACGTCACGCGATCCTTGAAGGCGCCATGCTGCGTGCCGTGCTCGCGCGACGGACCCTTCTTCTCTTCGAAGCCCTTCAATTCCATCAGCGCGGTGAAGAAGGTCCAGGCCTTGCCGTCCTTCAGGCGGACGTGGCCCTTGCCTCGCCCCTGCGCCGTCTCGAACGTGAACCAGCCGGGCCGCCCTGCGAATTCGAAGGAGCCAGGTTTTACATCGCTGAGGCGCGCCTGGAGCATGTCAGAAATCGCAGAGCGGCTCTCGAGCGTCACGATGTTCCACGTGAAGGCCACGAGATCCCGCCAATAACACTCATCGGCGAACATCGCCGCTGCAGCATCGGTGTCGGCGCGCTTCAGCGCGGACGCAAACTCGGCAAGCCACTCGGTCTCGTTCATCGTCATCCCATTGCGACAGGCAGGCAGGCGGAGCACTCTAGAAGATGGACGACTCCAGAGGAATGGGGCGCCCAGGAGGAAACGAGCGATGAAGTACGATGTGATTTCCGCGGATGGGCATGTCGACCTGATCTGGTTGCCGCCGGATCTCTTCACCAGCAACGCGCCGGCTTCGCTGAAGGACCGGATGCCCCATGTCATCGACGGACCCAAGGGACCGGAATGGGTCAGCATCAAGGGCGCGAAGTTCGGTCTCGTGAACGGCATGGGCTCGGCGGGACGCGAATACGTCCCGGGCATCATCCATCGTTCCGACCGCATGGCCTCGACCGGACTCTATGAAGACGGCAAGAAGGGCATCCGCCGTCTCACCGAAGTCGATCACCGGCTGAAGGACCAGGACCGCGACGGCGTGCAGGCCGAGGTGCTGTACGGCGTGCTGGGATCGAGCGGCCGCCTGAACGATCCGGAAGCCGCCATTGTGATGCTGCGCATCTACAACGACTGGCTCCACGATTTCTGCAAGGCCGCGCCCGACCGTCTGGTCGGTCTCGCCAACATCCCGAACTACGACATGGAGGAGTCGGTCGCCGAGGCGATGCGCTGCGCCAAGCGCGGCGTGAAAGGCCTCGACATCGCCAATCGTCCCGACATGACGCCGCTCTGGGACCCGTTCTGGGAGCCGCTGTGGAAGTTCGGCCACGAGACCGGCATTCCGCTGCACTTCCACACGATCGGCGGCCGCTCGCCCGACGTCACGAAGTACACGCCCGAAGTGCAGCGTCGCATCTTCGCCACGCACATCACCGGCTTCCAGATGCACATGAGCACCATGCTGATGGGCCTGATCTACTCCGGCGCGCCGGCACGCTACTCCAACCTCAAGATCGTCATCGGCGAAGCCGGTCTCGGCTGGATCCCGTACGTGCTGCAGCACATGGACCTCGAATGGGAAGACCAGTTCAAGGACCTCGACCTCAAGATGAAGCCCTCGGAATACTGGCATCGCCAGTTCTACGCGACCTACCAGACCGACCCGGTCGGCATCGAGCTGCTGCGCCATCTCGGCGAGGACAATGTCATGTGGGGTTCGGACTACCCGCATCCCGACGGCATCTGGCCGGACAGCCAGGAGTTCCTGAGCAAGGAGCTGACCCAGGTCTCCGCCGAGACCAAGCGCAAGATCACGCGCGACAACGCGATGAAGCTGTACCAGCTGGCAAGCTGAGTGACGCCCGCGACGGGAGCGGCCCGCACGGCCCTCCTCACGACCTTCGCGATGCTGGCCTTCGCCAGCAACTCGCTGCTGTGCAGGATCGCGCTGCGCGACACGTCGATCGATGCGGCAAGCTTCACCTCCATCCGCCTGGCCTCGGGCGCGCTCGTCCTCTGGATCCTGCTGCGCTCGCGCGGGAGGCAGCCGCTGGCCGCGGGCAGCTGGCCGATGGCGGCGATGCTGTTCGCCTACGCGGTCTGCTTCTCCTTCGCCTATCGCGACCTCACCGCGGCGACAGGTGCGCTGCTGCTGTTCGGCGCGGTGCAACTCACCATGACCGCGTACGGCCTGTTCTCCGGCGAGCGCCTCGGAGGCCTGCGGCTCGTCGGCGTGCTGGTCGCGATCGCGGGCCTCCTCTGGCTGCTGCTGCCCGGCCTCTCGGCACCCCCGGCTCTTGCGGCGGGCCTCATGCTGGCGTCCGGAATCGCGTGGGGCATCTACTCCCTGCTCGGCCGTGGCGCCGGCGATCCCACGGCCGCTACCGGCGGCAACTTCATCCGCGCCGTGCCCTTCGCCGCCATCCTCAGCCTGGCCGCGGCGACGCAGGCCCAGCCCGACCAAACGGGCCTGATCTACGCCGTGGCCTCGGGCGCCGTGACCTCGGGCCTGGGTTATGTCCTGTGGTACGCCGCGCTGCCTGCGCTTTCCGCCACGTCGGCCGCCACAATACAGCTTTGCGTACCGGCCATTGCCGCGCTGGGGGGCGTGGTGCTACTCGCCGAGCCGATCACCGCGCGGCTGCTGTTCGCGTCGGCGGCCATCCTGGGCGGTATCGCCCTCACCATACGCAAGTAACGCAGGCAATTGCCCGAGGAAGCCATGTTCGAAGTTGCCGATCGTCTGAAGAACGTGAAGGTGTCGGCCTCGGCCGCGATGACCCGCAAGGTGCGCGAGCTGCGCGCGCAGGGCGTGAAGATCGTGGGCCTCTCCTCGGGCGAGCCTGACTTCCCCACCCCGGCACACGCCATCGAGGCGGCGCATCAGGCGGCGCTGGCCGGCGACACCAAGTATCCGCCGCAGGACGGCGTGAAGTCGCTCAAGGAAGCGATCCAGCGCAAATTCAAGCGCGACAACAATCTCGACTATGCGCTGGACGAGATCATGGTCTCCAACGGCAGCAAGCAGATCATGTACGACGTGCTGATGGCCAGCGTGAACCCGGGCGACGAGGTCGTCATCCCCGCGCCGGGCTGGATCTCCTACGCCGACCAGGCCGTGATCGCTGGCGCGAAGCCGGTGTCCGTGTCGTGCCCGGAGAACAACCAGTTCAAGCTGCGCGCCTCCGATCTCGAAGAGGTCATTACCGCCAAGACCAAGTGGGTGGTGCTGAACTTCCCCAACAATCCGACGGGCGCGGTCTGCTCGCCGGCCGAGATGCGGCAGATCTGCGACGTGCTGCTGAAGCATAAGCACGTCATGGTGATGGCCGACGACGTCTACGAGCACCTGATCTATGGGTCGAGCCGGCGCTGAAGGACCGCACGCTCACGGTCAACGGCGCGTCGAAGGCTTACGCAATGACCGGCTGGCGCGTCGGCTTCGCCGGTGGCCCGCGCGCGATGATCGCGGCGATGACCAACATGCAGGGCCAGATCGGCTCGGGCATTTCGACGATCGGCCAGGCCGCCGCCACCGCGGCGCTGAACGGTCCGCAGGAGCTGTTGAAGGAGCGCGCCGCCGACTACCAGAAGCGCCGCGACGAGGTCGTGGCCATGCTGCGCGCCTCCAAGGGCGTCACCTGCCACATGCCCGAAGGCGCGTTCTACGTGTTCCCCAACATCGCGGGCTGCATCGGCAAGACGACCAGGGGCGGGCGCAAAATCACCAACGACACCGACTTCGTCACGGCGCTGCTGGAAGAGAAGCACGTCGCCACGGTCCAGGGCGCGGCCTATGGCATGAGCCCCTACTTCCGCATCTCCTACGCCACCGACATGGCAAGCCTGCGCGACGGCTGCACCCGCATCCAGGAGTTCTGCGCGGAGCTGCGCTAGCAGCTCGCGTCTGGAGAGAGCGGAAGATCCCGCGCTAGGCCCGGGACGACACAACCTTCTTCATCGGCGCGCCTGCGCCCGTGCCAAGATTGGTGTCATCCCGAACGAAGTGAGGGACCCTTGCCTTGCAGGCGATAGCCTCCCGGAGAGGCTGGATCATTCAGCCTTGATGCCGGCGAACTTGATCACCTTCGCCCATTTCTCGGTGGCCTCCGAGAGGATCTTCGCGAATTCGGCGGGCGTGCCGCCGAGCGGCGTGCCGCCCAGCTCGACGATCCGGTTCCTGATCTTCGGATCGGCAAGGCCGGCATTCAGCTGCTTGTTCAGCAGCTCGATGATACCTGCCGGGGTGCCCTTCGGCGCGCCGATGCCGGCGAAGCCACTGGCCTCGTAGCCCGGCACGAAGTCCGCGATCGGTGGCACGTCGGGCAGCACGTCCAGACGCGCCGCCGTCGTCACCGCGAGCGCACGCAGCTTGCCGGCCTTGATCTGCTGGACCGCCTCCGAAAGGGGCGCGAAGACCACCTGCACGTGACCGGCGATCAGGTCGGCGACGGCCGGCGCGCCGCCCTTGTAGGGCACGTGGACGAGGTTCAGCCCGGTCATCATCTTGAAGAGTTCGCAGGTGATGTTCTGCGGCGTGCCCTGCCCCGCCGAGCCGTAGTTGATCTTGCCCGGGTTGGCCTTGGCATAGGCGATGAACTCCGGCAGCGTCGCGGCCGGCACAGACGGATTCACCACGACGACATAGGCGAGCCGCGCGGCGCAGATGACCGGTGCGATGTCGCGCATGAAGTCGAAGCCAAGGTTGGAATAGAGCGCGGCATTGATCGCATGCGGCGTCACGACCTGCAGCAGCGTGTAGCCGTCGGGTGCGGCCTTTGCGACCGTCTCGGTCGCGATGTTGCCGCTGGCGCCGGGCTTGTTCTCGACGATGAATTGCTGCCCGAGGCGCTCGGTCAGCCATTCGGCCGCCAGGCGTGCCTGGATGTCGGTCGCCCCACCGGCCGGAAAGCCGACGAGGATGCGGGCGGGCTTCGAGGGATAGGCTTGGGCAAGCGCTACGCTTGAGGCCGCGGGCAATGCAGCAGAGCCCACAGCCAGATGCACGAACGTGCGGCGGCGAATCTTCATGATGTTTCCTCCGCAGACTGCGCCATCTCGTGGATTTCAATCCATCCGGGCCAGCTGCGGGATCAGGCTACACCCGGCCTGTCGGCGGGAGGAAGGGGCGAATTCTTTTCGCCCGGCCCTACAGGGCGTTGATTTCCTTGACCTTGGCGGTGAGGCCCAGCTTGCGGTTGCAGAGGGGCCAGTGCCAGGTCTCGCCCTGCTCGAACATCACCCATTCGGTGAGTGACGCGGCCTTCTCGTAATCCTGCGCCGCCTCGATGGCTTCCTGGGTCGTCAGCACGGTACCGTCGCGCCTCTGCTGCATGGTGATGTAGGTGCGGGGCGTGTACTGGAAACGACCGTGATAGGTGCCGCGTCCGCCGGTGATGCGGTTCGAATGCGGGCCCCAGCTTCCGCTCTCGCAAACGGCGAGCGACTGCAAGACCTCGTTCTTGCGCGCCCTCACGAACGCCTCGTGCTCCGTCGGCCCCTGCGGGACGACGGCCGTCTCGACGGGCTTCTGGGCGCATCCCGAACCGACGCAGAGCGCGGCAAGCATGAGCGGGAGCGTGGCGGTTCGATGAATGTTCACGACCCGCCATTGTTCACATGATTTTATCCCCAGGGTAAACCCTGGGCTCGGCCAGCCCCTAAGAAGGAATTTGCGATGCCGCAGACACGAACGGGGCATGAGCCGACCCTCGCTAATTGCCGCCTACGCTGACTTAAACGCTTGCTTGCCTCCAAGAACGCCGGACGCGCTCACCTTTGCGCGGCGGCATCGCCGCCGACGCATTCGTGTACCATTTGTAACGGTGCAGGCAGCTTTCAGGCTGCACCGGCCGGATGTGTCTCGATCCAGTGCCGCGCGATCTCCTCGCGCGTCGCCACCCAGACCCTGGGCTTCGACGCCACGTAGTCGAGGAAGCGTGCCAGGGTCGCGGCGCGGCTCGGCCGGCCGGCGAGCCGGCAATGCAGGCCGATCGACATCATCTTGGGCGACCGCGCGCCCTCGGCATAGAGGACGTCGAAACTGTCTTTCATTGCCTGCAGCCAGCCGTCGCCCGCGGAGTAGCCGGGCGCGACACTGAACTTCATGTCGTTCACTTCCAGCGTGTAGGGAATGATCAGGTGCGGCTCTCCCGACACCTTCACCCAGTAGGGAAGATCGTCGCTGTAGGAATCGCTCGAATAGAGGAAGCCGCCATGCTTCACGACGGCTTCGAGCGTGTGCATGCCGAAGCGGCCGGTGTACCAGCCGACCGGCGCGCGGCCGGCGGCCTGCCTGATCGCCTTCACCGCCTTCTTCATGTGGTCGAGCTCCTGCTCGAGCGTGAAGTCCTTGTAGTTGATCCAGCGCCAGCCATGGCTCGCCACCTCGTGGCCGGCGTCGGCCATCGCCTTGCCGGCGGCGGGATTGAGTTCCAGCGCACGGCCCACCGCCCAAGAGGTGAAGCGCATGTTGCGCTCCTGGAAAAGCCGCAGGATGCGCCAGAAGCCGGCGCGGCTGCCGTATTCGTACATCGACTCGGTGGACAGATCGCGGGCTCCCACGAGCGGCGCGCCGCCCGGCGTCTCGGTCAGGAAGACCTCGGACGCCGCATCGCCGTTCAGGACCGTATTCTCCCCGCCCTCCTCGTAGTTCAGCACGAAGCTCACTGCGATGCGGGCATCGCCCGGCCACTGCGCGTCCGGCGGATTGGCGCCATAGCCGATCAGGTTGCGGTCGAGATGGTCGTGCATGAGGCCCCCGGAGACGCGCCGCCCGAGTGCGGGCGATTGAAGCCCGACTATGGCGCGGCTATAGCTCGCGCGACAAGCTTGTGGAGGCGAGATGGGCGCGGCCGAAGCGATCAGGGAAGAGCGGCTGTGGCGGCGGCACGCCGACATGGCGAAGCTGGGCGGCACGCCGAAGGGCGGCGTGAACCGGCAGGCGCTCTCGGCGGAGGACGCGGCGGCCCGCAACCTGCTCGGTTCTTGGGCAAAAGCGCGCGGCTTCTCGATCTCGACCGATGCCATCGGCAACCTCTTCGTGCGCCGCGAAGGCTCCGATCCCAACGCGCTGCCGGTGATGAGCGGCTCGCACATGGACAGCCAGCCGACCGGCGGCCGCTTCGACGGCATGTACGGCGTGCTCGCCGCCTTCGAGGCGCTGGAAGCCCTGGAGGATGCCGGCGTGAAGACGAAGCGTCCCGTCGTGGCCGTCGCCTGGACCAACGAGGAAGGCTCGCGCTTCCAGCCCGGCGCCATGGGCTCGGCGGTGTTCGCCGGCCACAACGATCTCGACCAGATGTTGCAGGTGACGGACTGGAAGGGTGTCGTGCTGAAGGACGCGCTCGCGGAGACGCTGAAGGCCGCACCCGCGCCAATGCGCGAGGGCAAGCCCGGCTTCCCGGTCGACGGCTATGTCGAGGCCCATATCGAGCAGGGCCCGCGGCTGGAGAACGCGGCGACGACGATCGGCGTCGTCACCGCCATCCAGGGCAGCCGCCGCTACATCGTCACGACCGAGGGCGAAGAGGCGCATGCCGGCACGACGCCGCGCGCGGCCCGCAAGGATGCATTTGCCGCCGCCCTTCGCATCGCGCAGGCGATGTACGAGGCGACGACCGACAAGGACGACATGCTGCGCTTCACCATCGGCCGCGTCGATGTCGGCCCGGGTTCGCCCAACACGGTGCCGGGCCGCACGACCTTCACCATCGACATGCGGCATCCCGACGACGCCGTGCTGGAAGCGCATGAGAAGAAGCTGAAGGAGATCGTGGCGATGAAGGCCGCCCCCTGCACCGCCGGCATCGAGCGCGTGACGGCCGTGCCGCCGACCAACTTCGATCCGATGGTGATCGACATGGTGCGCGCCAAGACCAATGCGCTCAGGCTCACCAACATGGACATGCCCTCGGGCGCCGGCCACGACGCCATGCACATCGCCCATCTCTGTCCCACCGGCATGATCTTCGTGCCCTGCGAGCGCGGCATCAGCCACAACGAGATCGAGAACGCCACGCCCCAGGACCTCGCCGCCGGCGCCCGCGTGCTGGTCGAGGTACTGACCGAGCTCGCAAACCGCTAACCCTTCGTCACCCTGGGCGGAGCGCCCTTGGGGCGCGTAGTCGAAGGGCCTCTCTTCGCGAAAAGAGGTCCTTCGACTACGCTACGCTCCGCTCAGGACGACGGATAACCTTTCAGAAAGTAATCGTGCCATGTCCAAGAAGATGCAGTCCGAACTCGTTGCGATCCTGTCCGACCTGATCGCCCTGCCGAGCCCCTACCCGCCCGGCACCTCGGTCGAGATCTGCGCCTATACGGCGAAGCGCCTGAAAAAGGCGGGCTACAAGGTCGAGATCGCGACGCACAAGAAGGGCGTCGACAATGTCGTGGCGCGGATGAAGGGCAAGGCGAAAGGCCCTATCATCGCCTTCAATGCCCATGTCGACACGGTGGGCGTCGGCGAGCGCTCGAACTGGAAAAGCGATCCCTACAAGGCGCTGGTGAAGAACGGGCTGGTCCACGGCCTCGGCGCCGGCAACTGCAAGGGCAGCATGGCGGTGCAGATCTGGATCGCCGAGGAGATCGCGCGCCGCGGTGGTCCGGCCTCGGGCGAGCTGATCTTCACCTTCGTGGCCGACGAGGAGAATCTCGGACCCGAGGGCATGGAGTTCCTGCGCAAGAGCGGCAAGGTGCGGCCGGATGCTCTCATCCTGGGCGCGCAGACCGAGAACAACCTGATCGTCGCCGAGCGCGGCGTCATGTGGGCCCGCCTGACCACCAAGGGTCGCGCCGCCCATGCCGGCAACCCGGCGGCCGGCGATAACGCCATCCTGCGCATGATGCGCCTCGTGGGCGCGCTGAGCTCCTACTACGACAAGGCGCTGGCGACGCGTGTCTCCGGCGCGATGAAGTCGACGGTGAACATCGGCATGTTCCACGGTGGCCACAACACCAACGTCGTGCCCTCGGCCTGCACCGTCGAGATCGACCGCCGCCTGCTGCCCAACGAGAAGGTCAAGGATGCGTTCAAGGAACTGAAGAAAGTGGTCGACGGCGTCGGCGAGCCGAAGGCGATGTACGGCGTCGAGTTCCTGACCGGCACCAACGGCTTCTTCGCGCCCGAGAACGGCGCGGCGGTCGGCGCGTTCGAAGCGGCGGTGAAGACCCACAGCCGCCGCAAGGTGAAGTTCCTCAACGCCACCGGCGTGAGCGACGGCCGCTACTATGCCGACGACGGCATCGAGATCATCAACTTCGGTCCGGGCTCCGGCGCGCAGGGCCATGCCGCCAATGAGAGCGTGCCGATCGCCGAGATGGTCGACGCCGCCCACATCCAGCTCGACGTGGTGAAGCGCCTGCTGGGCTGATCGCGCCCGCTTTGCACCCTGCCCCGGCGCGTGGCACGCTCCGGGCAGGGAGAAAACACCATGCCGTTGTACGAAAAAGGCGACGTCCGCATTCACTACGAAGAGATGGGCTCGGGTCTGCCGCTGCTGATCATTCCCGGCGGCGGGCTGAACTCGACCATCG
>LNFM01008137.1_pt1 | contig 15988 bp, 18 predicted proteins | sample 596031 | NCBI WGS metagenome assembly LNFM01 (sample SAMN04254537, study PRJNA301005) | activated carbon metagenome | isolation source: dual media filters at the Ann Arbor, Michigan drinking water treatment plant | place: USA: Ann Arbor | reverse complement strand
GCTTCCCGGGTTGCAGAATTTGCCGTTTGACGGCGAATCGGAACGCGGAACGTTTGTGTTATCGACTCTGCGTTGCGTGACCACTTTCAAAGCACGTTTTTTTTCGATTGTGAGATTTGAATGAATATTTATGTTGGCAATCTGGCCTATAGCGTCACCGACGCAGACCTTCGTACGGCGTTCTCGGCCTCTGGTGAAGTCACCAGCGCGTCCGTGATCATGGACAAGTTTTCCGGCCAGTCGAAGGGTTTCGGCTTCGTCGAAATGCCGAATAACAGCCAGGCGCTCGCCGCGATCAAAGCGCTGAACGAGAGCCCGATGCAGGGCCGCAACATGCGCGTCAACGAAGCGAAGCCGCGCGAAGCGCGTCCCTCGCGCCGCGACTCGTACTAAGCGTTTACGCCCGCAAGGGCGTCGGCCGGGTCATCCCCGTGGTGACCCGGTCTGTCTAGTTCCCCTCTTCCCTATGGCTGCGGCCCCCACGGCGCACCCAGCAGCAACTTCACTTCCTGCGACGCGATCAGCGCCCGAATCTTCGGCGCGAAGTCCTCGATGAATGCCTTGTTCGCATACAGCGCCGCCCAGTGCGCGCGCCGGTCCGCATCGTCGTCGAAGCGCCAAAGGTGTACGAGCTGGTTGATGGCCCCCGTGTCGGCCTGGAAATAACCGACGAGCTTGCTCGCCGCGCCGGACTGCTCCAGCACCGGGTAGCCGATTTCGCGATAGAGCTTCACCGCCTCCGCCATCTTGCCGACGTGCAGGCTGTAGGTGCGCAGTTCATAGACTTTCATGCATGACTCCTGTGGTCCGCGGTGCGGGCGGCAGCTTGCTGCGCCGCGGTTCAATTTCTGCCGATTTCTTCCGTCCGGACGGGCGCCCTGGCCCCCGCCCCTGCGGTATATTGCCGGGGGGTTGGAGCGCTGTCGCGCCCGGCCCGGCCGAGTGGCCGTCTGAACCGCCACCCTCCACGTCATCAAACGAGGATGCCCGATGAATCAGCCCCAGATCCTGCGTGCCGACCTCCCGGACGGTTTCGATCTCGACAAGGTCGAATGGCGCCACTTCGCCGGCGACGACGCGTTCGACTATCCGATCGACTACGCCCTCGGCGTCGTCAGCGCGGATCCGGCCGCCGGCCGCATCGACTTCCTGGCGCGCTGGGCCCCGAATGCCTACTGTCACTACCATCGCCACCTGGGCCACACCGAGACCCTGCTCGTCGCCGGCGAGCAGCACCTGGTCGAGCAGCACGCGCATGAATCGGTCCACAAGATTCGCAAGGCCGGTTTCAGGGGCATCACCCCGGATGGCGAAACGCACATGGAATTCGCGGGCCCGAACGGCCTGACCATTCTGTTCAGCGTGTATGCCGAAGACGGCCGTCTGTTCGAACTGCTCGACCGGCACGACCAGGTGATCGCCATCGCGACGATCGACGACCTCGTACAGAAACGCCTCGGCACGGCCGCCTGAGCGGCCCCGCGACTGCACCCGCAAGCTCAAGCACAAGGAGACCTCCATGTCCGATTCCCAACCCCTGCGCGCCGAACTGCCGCCGAACTTCGACCTCGACAGCGTGGAGTGGGTGAACCTCACCGGCAGCCCGGCCTTCGACTACCCGATCGACTACGGCTTTGCCGTGCTCAGCGCCGATCGAGCAACCGGCCGGCTCGACCTGCTGTCGCGCTGGGCGCCGAATGCGTACTGCCACTACCATCGCCACGTGTGCAAGACCGCCGCGCTCGTGATCGACGGCGAACAGCATGTGATCGAGACGCGCGGTCTCGAGACCGTGCACAAGATTCGCCAGCCCGGCTTCTCGGGCCCGACGCCGGACAACGAAACGCACATGGAGCGCGCCGGCCCGACGGGCTGCACGATGCTGTTCGCCATGCAGTCCGACGACGGCCGCATGTTCGAAATCCTCAGCAAGGACGGCAAGGTGCTGGCCACCGCGACCCTGGACGACTTCCTCGAGAACCGCATCGGCCGCAGCAAAGCGGCGTGACGTTGAAGTCACGCCCTGCCGCGCGATGAGTGACATCCGCTACGAGCGGCGCGGTCATGTGCGGCTGATCACGATCGATCGGCCGCAGGTGATGAACTCGCTCGACTTCGCCGCCAACGATGCGCTGGTCGCATGCTGGCGTGAATTCGATGCCGACGACGATGCCCGCGTCGCCGTCATCACCGGCGCCGGCGACGCGGCGTTCTGCGCCGGCGCCGATCTCAAGACCTATACGGTGCCGTTCGCGACGACGCCGGCGCCCGAGTTCGTGCGGCGCTTCACCAACGGCCCCGGTTTCGGCGGCATCACTCGCACGCTCGAAGTCTTCAAACCGATCGTGGCCGCCATCAACGGTTACGCGATGTCCGGTGGCCTCGAACTCGCACTCGCCTGCGATCTGCGCTTCTGCTCACCGAACGCCGTGTTCGCGCTGCAGGACGTCAAATGGGGCTTTCACGCCTGCGACGGCGGCCTCGTGCGTCTGCCGTGGATCGTCGGCCTCGGCCATGCGATGGAGATGTTCCTGTCGGGCGATCGCTTCGATGCGGCATGGGCCCTGCGCACCGGGCTCGTCAATCGCGTGCTGCCGCAGGCCGAGCTGCTGCCACACGCGCTGGCCTATGCGGAAAAACTGGCCACACGCTCGCCAATTGCACAGCGCTTAGGCAAGGAAGTGATGCTGCGCGCAATGGGCCGGCCCGTCGAGGACGGCCTGCGGATGGAGTCGCGCTCGTTTCACGATCTCGGGACCACGGAAGATCTTGCCGAGGGGACCACTGCCTTTCGTGACAAGCGCGACGCCCACTTCAAGGGCCGATGAACGCGGGGCCACCGCGCCCGGCGCGACGCATGCTCGCCTGCGCGGCGCTCGCCTGCGCTGTCATGCAGATCGCACGCGCCGACCTGATCCTGACCACACCGGGCTTCATCGTCACGATCGACGTGCAGTGCGAAGAAGGCCATGTCAGCTGCGATCGGGTGTCTTATCTCGGCACCAACCGACGCTCGGGGAAGAAGCTCGCGTTGACGGGTGAGACCGTCCACACCCGCTGTGTCGACGACTCGCCATGCCGCTTTCTCGGCTATCGGTTCCGCAACGGTCGCTACACCTATTTCGTCGGTGAGGAAGGTTCGTTGACCGTCACCCGCGATGAGCGCGTGCTGACGCAGGAAAGCGGCGAGTGGCAGGACTGAGCGAAGCGCGCACTCAGCTGATTGGCTGAGCGCGAGTATCGTTCACCCGCCATGAACCTGGGCGTTCTGTCAGGCCGGCCGGGTCGGGCTCTGGCGCCCACACTGACCTTCAAGCTAGAAGACCGGTATGCCAACACCGCAGGGGCAATCACACGTGCCATTGGAGAAATGGCGTCTTTGGCTGGGCAGGTTCCTGCTGGGCCCTCTCGTTGTGTTGTCGGGCGGATACGTATTTCTTCTGTATTGCGCACTGATGAGCGGTGAGATCCACACTGTCTCGAAGGGCTATCGTGTCTCGAGCAGCGTCCACACGCTCAGTGACAGCCCTGTCTCGTTCTTCATGTTTTTCGCACTGCATGCAGCGCTTGCGGGCTTCATCATTTTTGTCACCGCCATCGTGGCCAGACGGGTCATCAGCGGCACCAGGCCGAGTTGATGCGCCCCACGTGAACTCGCGATTTTAGCGGCGTCACAGGCGCGCCGATTGGCCTCAGTGCGGCCTGACCCCTTCCTGTAGCGGCGCGCCAACGGCAGAACACCAGGCCGGGTCTGGCGGCCTGCCGTCGTCGCCTGACTGGCTCGAACGTCGGCACCCGATCACGGCGGTCCCGTGGTCCCAGTTGGCGGCGTGCGCCGGCATGTAGCGCCAGCGCGACGACGGCGCATGCGTGGGGCTTCCTGCGTCAGCCCGGCGCGCATGAAGAACCTGCCTCACGAACGCTCGATGTAGCCTGGGTGCAACGCCGTGCAACACGGGATCTGCCGTTTGTGACAGGCCGCACCCGGGTTCCGCGCTGCGCGCTACACCCGGGCTACACGAGACCGCCGGACTGGCACTTTCGCGGCAACCGACGGCACCGCCGGTGTTCGATCCGGTTCAGCCCTTGCATGCGCTGGATCATCGTCCGGGTGCAACGACGTTGAACCCCGGATTTCGTGCGCAAGCCTCACGGCGGCGTGCCGGTCTTCAGTCGAACATCGCCACCGCGCGCGTCCAGCCGCCGGAGGCGCCTTTGATCTTGCACGGAAAGCAGGCCACGGTGAAACCGAAGGCCGGCAACTGCTCGAGATGACGCAGCTTCTCCATGTGGCAGTACGGCGTGTCGATGCCGGCGTAGTGCCCTTCCCAGATGATCTTCGGATCTTTCGTCGCCATCCAGCGTTCGAGCGTCTTCGAGAACGGCGCGTCCCAGCTCCAGCCGTCGATGCCCGTGACGCGCACGCCCTGGTCGGTCAGCCATTTCGTGGCTTCGCGGCCGACGCCACAGCCGGAGTGGATGTAGCGATCCGAGCCGTACATGTCACCGGCCCGCGTGTTCACGAGCACGATGTCCATCGGCTGCAGCTCGTAGCCGATGCGCTTCAGTTCGGCCTGCACGTCGGCGGCGGTGGCGACATAGCCGTCGTCGAGATGGCGGAAGTCGAGCTTCACGCCGGGCCGGAAATACCAGTCGAGCGGCATCTGGTCGATCGTCGGCATCGGATTGCCGTGACGGTCGTGCGAGTTGTAGTGATACGGCGCATCCATGTGCGTGCCGTTGTGCGTGGTCAGCGAGATGTGCTCGATCGCCCAGCCCTCGCCGCCCGGCAGATCCTCTTCCTTCAGGCCGGGGAACAGCTCACACATCAGCTTCGCGTTCTCCTTGCCCGTCACGTAGCGTATCGACGGTCGCATGAAATGCGGATCGACGACCGTGTCGTTGTCGAGCGGCTGGGAAATGTCGACGATGCGGGAAGGCTGTTTCATGGGTTCACTCTTGTCGGCTGCGGAATGCATGGCAGCTTAATCGCACGCTCTGCGCAGGCCAAGGGTTTGAGCATGGTGACGCCGCGCGAGTTCAGCGCCTGCTGCAGCAGCTCGTAGCGCTGCGGGCCACGGCGGCAGGGCGTTCGATGTTGATCTTCAATCTGCTGCACGCCGCCGCCGTGCTCAGCCTGCTCAGGCGTAGCGCCGCACGTGGTAGTCGTCGAAGTCCGGCGCCAGCGTGTAGCGCCAGTAGTCGACGAGGCGCCACGGCATCACGGACACCACGCGGCCGGCCTTGTTGCGGTACCAGTTGTCGAGGCCGGGGCTGGTCCAGACGAGCTTCGCGTGTTCGGCGTCGAGACGCGCGACGTAGTCTGCGCAGACCTCCTCCCGGCACTCGATGGCCTGCACACCGTCGGTGATCATCTTCATGACGCAGCCGAGCACGTAGCGCACCTGGCACTCGGCGATCATGATGATGCTGCCCCCGTGGCCGAGGTTCGTGTTCGGGCCGTAGAGACAGAACAGGTTGGGAAAGCCCGGCACCGTCAGGCCCAGGTAGGCGCTGGCATCGTCGTCGCCCCAACGGCTGCGCAGCGACTCGCCGTCGCGCCCGGTGAACTCGACAGGCCACAGCAGGCGCGTGGCTTCGAAACCGGTGGCGAGAATGACGACGTCGGCCTCGCGCGTGACGCCGTCGGCGGTCTCTACGCCCTGCGCCGTGAGACGCGCGATGTCGTCGGTCACGAGTTCGACATTGTCGCGCTTCAGGGTCTTGAACCAGTCGTTGTCGATCAGGATGCGCTTGCCGTACGGCGGATAGTCGGGCAGGCACTTGGCGACCAGGTCGCTGCGCTCGCCGAGCGCGTCCAGCAGGTACTCGGTCAGGCGTTCGCGATGCCTGTCGTTGCGCGCGTTGACCGCGCGTTCGGGATGCGGCCACGCGGGATCCCGTTCCAGCGTGCGCAGCAGCTGATCGCTGAAACGCCACGCGAGCGTGAAACGATACCAACCCATGTAAAAGGGCACGTGGCGCAACAGCCATTTCTTGCCGTCGCTGACCTGCCGGTGATAGTCGACGCTCGGCACGGCCCATTGGGGTGAGCGCTGGTAGATCGTCAGCGACTGTGCGCGGGCAGCGACGGAACGGGCGAGTTGCATTGCGCTCGCACCGGTGCCGATCACGGCCACGCGCCTGCCGTCGAGCGGCACGTCACTGCGCCAGCGCGCGGTGTGGAACAGCGGGCCTTCGAAGTCGGCGAGGCCCTCGATGGTCGGCATTTTCGGCCGGTTCAGCTGGCCCGTGGCGGACACCAGCACGTTCGCGCTCAGGGTCGCGAGTTCGCCGTCGGGCTGTCTGACCGTGACCTGCCAGCGTGCCGTGCGCTCGTCGTAGCGCGCCGACAGCACTTCGGTGTTGAAGCGGACGCGATCGAGAATGCCGAACTCCTCCGCACAGCGGCACAGGTACGCTTCGATCTCGTCGCCCTTCGAATAGTACCCGCTCCAGTCAGCGTTCGGCCGAAACGAGAACGAGTAGAAGTGGTTCGGCACATCGCAACCGACTTCCGGATACTTGTTGTCGTGCCAGGTGCCACCGAGCGTCGCATTCTTTTCGAGCACCGTGTAGCGGATGCCGGCCTCGCGGAACTGCGCCGCAGCGCAGATGCCCGACACGCCGGCGCCGATGATCAACACCTCGAACTGTGCGATCGACGCGGCGGGCGGCGGCGCCGGCCACGTCGGCGCACGCGCTTCGAGGCCCATTTCCTCGAGCATCATCGGCACGTACTCGGCCGGAATCAGTTCGCCGACACACACACTCATCATCTTCTGGAACGTCGCCCGGTCGGGCAGCGGCGGCGGCGTCAGGCGGCCGGCCTGCAGCGCTTCGAGGATGTCGAGCGCCGCGGCCCGCACCTCGTCCTGCACGGCCGGCGGCAGGCCGCCGGACTCGTCGGCGAAAATGCTGATTTCGCGCACTGGCCGATAGGGCGCGTCGAGCCAGCGGTGATCGCCCGTCAGGTGATGGAGCACCATCAGCAGCACGGGCACGTCGGCGGCGGCGAGCGCCGCGGCGATGTGTGCGCGCGACGCGACGGGAATGGTCTGGTGGTTCATGTCGATGCTACGCCGGTCCAGCCCTATCCGGACCAGCATGTCCGACGATGCGTGCCGAGGGTGAGGGAGTCAAAAGGGTCTGGCGGAACGCAGCGGGAGCACCCGTGTCATTTCGGCACACATTCGCGGACAATGCGCGCCGGACCGCCCTGTCACCGGATCATCGTTCAAAATGCCAATGCTTCGCTTCATCAAGTTGGGCGTACTGCTGCTGCTGCTCGGCGGCTGCGTCGCGCCGGTGCTGCTGATGCCGAGTTCGGGCCAGGTCATCTGGGCGCTGCTGAAGCCGCTCGTCGGCTTCGACCCGAACACGGTGAACCTGTGGGAACAGCCCGCCATCAAGAACCGCATGACGGCTTTTCTCGGCGACCAGTACCAGCCCGTGATGCAACTGGTGCGCACGGCGAACGAACTGAAGCAGGAGGGGCCGTTGTTCTACGTGGTGTCGCGCTACACGCCGGTACCCGAGATCGCGGACAAGGCTGGCCTGGTGTGGAACAAGGACACCAACCAGTTCGCCGCATTGCTGCACAAGGACGGCGTGTCGCAGATCCTCACCGAGAAGCTGCAGACAGCGGTGGAGAACCGGGCTACTGCGGAAGTGCAGAAGCGCCTGCCGGCGTGGCCGGCAGAACTCGCGCCGCTCGCCGCCCTCGCCGTGCCGCTGGCACCGGAGGCCCTGCAGAAGCCGGCGCAGGTGTTGTTGCAGGCGCCGGTGGCAGCGCCGGCCGCGAACGCGCCGGGCACGCTTCCCACCCCGCCACCGCCCCCTAGCGCGAGCCCATCGCCCGTCGCGGCCCCGACACGCGCGCCGATCACCGGGCCGTCATCACCCCTCCCCGGTCCGGTACCGCCCTAGCTCGAACGCTGTCCGTCTCGTGCCTCACGTAGCCGGGGTGAAGCGCACCGAATTCCGGGATTCGTGCCAGGAGAGCGGCTGATGAATTTAGCCACAGAGAACACAGAGAACACGGAGAGTTCAAGGGATTGACCGTGCGACCCCGAACGGCTGCGGTCATTATCGGCAGAGCATTTACGCGCTGCGGACCCAGCAACTCTGTTCTCTATGTTGTCTGTGGCCAAATTGATCAGCATGTCAGCAGAACACAGGTTGGGCTGACGCAGGAAGCCCAACGGCCTTGAGGCTCCCACCTCACTCGGCCGTACGAAAGCTCAGTGTGGCTCTGGTGGAACCCGGGTTCCGCGCTGCGCGCTACACCCGGGCTACACGAAGGCGCCGGACAGGCACTTCCACAGTCACCGTAGCCCGGATGCAGCATCGCGGAATCCGGGGCCAGGGAGTGCACGGCGTTGAACCCCGGGAACACGACCCCATGACGCAAGTGCCGGGGACGATCCCTGTCACCGCCGCGATCCCGGATTGCGCCCCGCTTCATCCGGGCTACGAAAGACGATACCCGCTCGCCGCCGCGCGTTTACTTGTAGAACTTCATGAAGTCCGGTTCGCGCTTCTCGTTCAGCGCCTTCACGCCTTCCTGCGACTCCTCGGTGTTGTAGTACAGGCGCAGCGCCTGCATCGCCACACCGCCCATGCCGCGGATGGACTCGGTGTCGGCGTTGAAGCTCTTCTTCGCGAGCGCGATGGCCGTCGGACTGCGCTTGTTCAGTTCGGCACACCAGGCGGCGACTTCGGCGTCGAGTTCGGCGTCCGGCACCACGGCGTTGATGAGCCCCATCGCCAGCGCTTCCTGCGCGCTGTAGCGCTTGCACATGTACCAGATCTCGCGCGCCTTCTTCTCGCCGACGACGCGCGCGAGATACGCGGTGCCGAACCCCGGATCGACCGAGCCCATCTTCGGGCCGACCTGGCCGAAGATCGCGTTCTCGGAGGCAATCGTCATGTCGCAAAGCGTCGCCAGCACGTTGCCGCCGCCGATCGCATAGCCGCGCACGCGTGCGACAACGGGCTTCGGCACGTCGCGAATCAACGAATGCAGTTCCTCGACCGGCATGCCGATCGTGCCGCGCGCGTCGTTGTCGCCGTACTGGCCGCCTTCGTGGTCGGACTGATCGCCGCCGGTGCAGAACGCCTTGTCGCCGGCGCCCGTCAGCACGATCGAGCCGACGTCCTTGTCCCAGCCCACGCGCAGGAACGCATCGACCAATTCAACGACCGTGCGTGGCCGGAACGCGTTGTACTTCTTTGGGCGATTGATGCAGATCGTGGCGGTGCGACCGTCGCGGGTCAGGATGATGTCTTCGTAATCGGCCATGCGTGCTTGCTCTTTCTTTGTCGGTATTCTCGGCGCGTGCTCAGCCGATCATGCTGTAGCCGCCGCTGACGCTCAGCACCTGACCGGTGACGTGGCCGGCGACCGTGTTCGACGCCAGGAACAGCACTGCGCCTGCCACGTCTTCCGGCCGGCCCACCTTCTTCAGCGGCAGCGCCTTGGCGATCTGAGCGAGCTGATCGGCGGTGAACATCGAGTCCTTGTTGACCCACATGCTGTTCACACCGACGGCCTCGCTCTCCTCCGGAATCGTCACGCCCGGACACACCACGTTGCAGCGAATGCCATTGCGGCCGTTCTCTTTCGCGATGGTCTTCATGAAGCTGTTGACGCCAGCCTTCATCGCGCCATACACCGCCTCGCGCGGCTCGCCCTGGCGGCTGGCATCCGAGCTGATCGACACGATCGCGCCCTGCTGTTTCGGCGCCATGATGCCGAGCGCCGTGTACGTACAGTTCAGCACGCCGACGAAATTCACCTGGATGATCTTCTGCCAGAACTCGGGCGTGGTCTGCGTGAAGAACTTGAGCTCGTCCCAGCCGACATTGTTGACCAGCACGTCCACCGTGCCGCAGCGCGCCACCGTGCGCGCGAACATCGCCTGCACCTCATCGAGCTTGGTCACGTCGCAGCGCACGGTCTCGGCGGCGGCCGCCCCGGCGGCGAGCGCCAGCGCGGCAACGGCCTGCGCCTGCTGCTCGTCGATGTCAGCGAGGGTGATGCTCGCGCCTTCGCGTGCAAAGCCGAGCGTGATCGCGCGGCCGATGTTCGAGCCGGCACCGGTGACGATCACCGCCTTGCCCTTGAGTCCGAGATCCATGGTGGCCTCCGCGTGGTCGTGATTTTGATGTCCGCTTCAGTCCGGGTACTGGGCCGGCCGCTGCTCGAGGAAGGCGTCGATGCCTTCCTTGAAGAAGCCGGCGCTCGCGCAGAGGATCTGCCCGCGATCCTCCAGCGCCACCGCCGCTTCGATGCCCGGCGCATCGGTGTTCAGCCGCAGGCCTTCCTTCGTGAGCCTGAGGCCGAGCGGCGAGGTCTTCAGCATGTCCTCGGCCATGGCGCGGCCGGCCGCTTCGAGTCCGCTCGCATCGACGACCTCGGACACGAGACCCAGCGCGAGCGCACGCTCGGCCGTCACCATGCGGCCGGTCATCATCAGCTCGGCGGCTACACTGCTGCCCACCGCGCGCGGCAGGAAGTAGCTGATCCCGACGTCGCAGCCCGTGAGCCCCACTTTGACCATCGCGACGTTCATCTTCACGTCGCGCGCCACGATGCGCACATCGCTCGCCAGCGCGAACGCGAAACCGCCGCCGGTCGTTGCGCCATGCGCGAGGCAGATGATCGGCTGCGGACAGCGCCGCATGCGCATGAAGACCTCGCTGACCTGCCGCTGCACGCGCAGCCCGGTGACGGGCCCTTCGCTGACGGCATCCGCCGCCTTCAGGTCATAGCCGGCGCAGAACGCGCGGCCGGCGCCGCGCAGGATCACTACGCGCACCGCATGCTGACGCTGCAAATCATCGAAATAATGCTGCAGTTCATCGCACATCTGCGGTGTGATCGTGTTGAGCCGGTCCGGCCGGTTCAGGGTGAGCCAGTCGATCGCGCCTTCGCGGTTGACCGTGATCGTGGTGTAGTTCATTTGCTGCTCCTGCCGCCTCAGGCCGGTTTGCCGGTGGTCACGAGCTTCAGCGCCTGCGCCGCAAAGTCGTCCGCATTGCCGGCCTTGCCGGTGATCATGTCCCAGCCTTCGCTGTTCGGCACGCGCACGCCGCGCTGCACCGCCGGCCGCGCCTCGATGGCCGCCAGCCAGCGCTGCAGATGATCGAAACCGTCGACGCCGACGCCACCCCAGTCATGGATGCGTACCCACGACCAGTTCGCGATGTCCGCAATCGAATACTCGCCCGCGAGATACTCGTGCTGCGCCAACTGACCGTCGAGCACGCCGAACAGCCGCCGGACTTCGCCCTGGTAACGGTCGATGGCCGGCTGGATCTTCTCGGGGAAATAGCGGAAGAACACGTTCGCCTGCCCCATCATCGGTCCGATGCCGCTCATCTGGAACATCAGCCACTGCAGCACGCGGCTGCGCGAGGCACGATCGTGGCCGATCAATCGGCCGGCCTTCTCGGCGAGGTGAATGAGGATCGCACCGGACTCGAATATCGCGAGATTGTCGTCGTCCGTATCGACGATGGCCGGGATCCGGCCGTTCGGATTGAGGCGCAGGAACTCGGGCTGCTTCTGCTCGCCCGTCATGATATTCACCGCATGCGTGGTGTACGGCATGCCGAGCTCCTCGAGCGCGATGGACACCTTCCAGCCGTTCGGCGTGCCGGCCGTGTAGAGCTCGATCATGGCGTTCTCCTGTACAGGTCGATGGTGAGAGTCAAACCGGTTCCCAGCTGAACAGTTCGCCGGAGCGGATCATCGGGTAGAAGTCCTGCTGGAACTGCGGGAACACGCGGTCGATCACGGTCTCAGGCGTCCACCCTTCGGCGGTGTGCGCGGTCTTGATCGGGCGGTTCTGCGAGAACAGGTAGATCTCATTGTTGCGCACGCCGAAGATCTGCGCGTTCACGTTCGACGCCGAATCGGACAGCAGCGCAATCGCGCACGGGGCGACTTTTTCCGGCACCAGCTTCTTCAGCTTCTCCACGCGCTGCGCCTGCTCGACGTTCGTGATCGGGATGGAGCTGACCATACGAGTCCACGCGAACGGCGCGATGCAGTTCGAGCGCACGTTGAAGCGCGCCATGTCGAGCGCGATGGACTTCGACAGTGCGACGATGCCGAGCTTCGCCGCCGAATAGTTCGCCTGGCCGAAGTTGCCGATGAGGCCGGAGGTCGAGGTCATGTGCACGAACGCACCGCTGCCCTGTTCCTTGAAGTGGTTCGCAGCCGCGCGGCTCATGTTGAACGTACCTTTGAGGTGCACGTTGATCACGGCGTCGAAGTCGTCTTCGGTCATCTTGTGGAAGATGACGTCGCGCAGGTTGCCCGCATTGTTGACGAGGCCGTCGAGGCCGCCGAGGCGGTCGATGGTTTCCGCGACCATCTCGTGGGCGTCGTTCCAGGAGCCGACGCTCTTGGTCAGTGCGATGGCGCGGCCGCCCATCGCCTCTATTTCGTTGACGACTTCCTGGGCCGGGCCCGCGTCGCCGCCTTCGCCACCGAGGCCGACGCCGAGGTCGTTCACCGCCACGGCTGCACCGGCCTTTGCCGCTTCGAGCGCTATCGCGCGGCCGACACCCCGGCCCGCGCCGGTGACGAGCACTACTTTGCCTTTCATGATCATGATGGGAGTCCTTCGATTGAGGTAAGGCCGGTGGCCCAAAGGGGCCTATCGTAGAGCCGGGGTCCGGCCTTGGCCAGCCTTCGGGGGCGCGCTGCCGGCTGGTATCGGTGCCGGCTTTGAACGAAGATCACAGGACCCTCACACCCCGGATCCGATGCTCGCGTGTCGACGACAGCCCAATACTACTGCCCACGCTGCGGCCTTGCCGCGCTCGACACCGTCGACAACAAGCTCTACGGCTGCACGAGCTGCGGTTACACCTATTTCCACAACACGGCCGCGGCCGTCGCGGCGGTGATTTACCACGAAGGCAAGGTCGCGCTGATCACCCGCGCGAACGAACCCGGCCAGGGCCTGCTCGACCTGCCCGGCGGCTTCGTCGAGGGCGACGAATCGCTCGAGACGGCCGTGGTGCGCGAGGTATTCGAGGAAATCGGGCTCAGCCTGCGCCAGCCGCGCTACCTGTTCTCGATGCCGAACCGCTACGAGTACCACACCATCCGCTACCGGACGGTCGACGTGTTCTTTGCCTTCGACATCGACGACGTGGCGCCCTTCGTTGCCAACGAGGAAGCTGCTGCACTGCACTGGATGCGCATCGAGGACATCGACCTCGGCCAAGTCGCGTTCGAATCGGTGCGCGCGGCGATCCGCCGCCTGCGCCAACCCACAGCCTGAGAGTCCCCATGAGCACCAGCCACATCGACTATGGCGTCGCCGAGCGCGTCGCCACGATCACCCTGAACCGCCCGGAGGTCATGAACGCCTTCGGCGCCGACATGCGCGAGACGCTCTATCGCCGCCTGCGCGAAGCGGACGCCGACCGCGAGGTGCGCTGCGTGGTGATCACCGGCGCCGGCAAGGCCTTCTGCGCCGGCGGCGACATCGCGAACATGGCCGCGCTGCAGGACAAGGGCGAGGCGAGCGAAATCCGGCAGCGCATGCTGACGGGCGGCGAGATCGTGAAGTTCATCCACGGCATGGCCAAGCCCGTGATCGCCGCCGTCAACGGCGCGGCGGCGGGCGCCGGCATGAACCTCGCGCTCGCCTGCGATATCCGCTACGCGGCGGCGTCGGCGAAGTTCGCACAGAGCTTCGTGAAAATCGGCCTCGTGCCGGACTGGGCCGGCCACTACCTGCTGCCGCGGCTCGTCGGCACCGCGCGCGCGATGGAACTGATGATGACGGGCGAGCGCATCGACGCCGAGGAAGCGCTGCGCCTCGGCATCGTCAACCGCGTCTATCCGGACGAGCGCTTTCGCGATGAAGTCGCCGCGCGCGTGCGCCTGCTCGCCGAAGGCCCGCCGGACGCGCTGGCGCTGATCAAACAGGGCGTGCAGCGTGGCGTATCCTCCACGCTGCCTGAAACCCTGGCCTTCGAACTGCAGGCGCAGTCCGCGCTGTTCCTCGGGCCGGATGCGCGCGAGGGCATGCGCGCCTTTCTCGACAAACGCGCGCCGCGCTTCGGCGCCGGGGAGTAGTTCATGCAGGGCGTACTGGTTCGCGAGTGGACGCCGTTCGACCGCCTCACGCTGACCGAACTGCCGACGCCACGCCCGGGTCCGCGCGAAGTCCGCATCCGCATCCAGGCCGCCGGCATGAGCTTCGCGACCAGCCTTGTCGTGCAGGGCAAGTACCAGCGCAAACCACCGCTGCCCTTCGTGCCCGGCACCGAAGTCGCCGGCGTCATCGCCGAGGTGGGGTCCGAGGCCACACGCTTCAAAACCGGCGACCGCGTGTGCGCGGTGCTCGACTGGGGCGGGCTGGCTGAAGAAGTCTGCGCGAAAGAGGTCAACGTGTTCGCGCTGCCGGACTCACTCGACTTCGCCCGCGCAATCGCCTTCACCAACTCCTATGCCACTTCCGCCGCTGCCCTGACCTGGCCACACCTGCTGAACGTGCAGCCCGGCGACTGGTTGCTCGTGCACGGCGCGGCCGGCGGCGTCGGGATCGCGGCGGTCGAAATCGGCCGCATCCTCGGCGCCACCGTGATCGCCACCGCCGGCAGCAGCGAGAAACTCGACATCGCCCGCGCCCACGGCGCCACGCACGTCATCAACTACCGCGAACAGGACTTTCGCGAAGCAGTGCTTGCACTGACCCACGGCCGCGGCGTCGACGCCGTCTACGACCCGGTGGGCGGCGACGTCTTCCTGCAGTCCCTGCGCTGCATGGCCCCAGAAGCGCGAATCATGCCGGTGGGCTTTGCCGGCGGCGACATCCCGCAAATTCCCGCGAACCTTCTGCTCGTGAAGAACCTCACCGTGTGCGGCCTCAACATGGGGTTGTACTACGGCTGGAGTCCGGTCGACCTGCGCTATGAATATGAAGCGAGGGTGCGCGCGATCATGGAGCAGCTGTTTCGCTGGTTCGAAGCGGGCAAGATCGACCCGGTGCTGGGCGCGGCCTATCGGCTCGAGGATTTTCAGCAGGCGATGAGTGATGTGCTCGCGCGACGCGCGGTGGGCCGGATTGCGATTGTGATGGATGGGGAGGCTCGGAGGTTGGGGGTGGGGTGAGGGTTGGGTGGGGAGATCTTGAGTTCGCAGAGCGCGGCCACTGCTATATCCCTTGCTCGCTCGCTGAGGGTATTGCCGGATGAGACGGGTGACTTCACAACCATCATTCGATTGAACTACTCACTGCCGACGCCACTGATGCGGTGTTCGCCCCGTCGTATCCGTTGCCGCTTCTGAAGACGCTCGATATAGTCGAATCAGAAGCTTGCTGGGACAGACTCATTGTCATGCCACAGATTCTTCCCCGTGCATTGCACCGTTTCCGGCGTCTAGTGCAAAGTTTGACCACGGCATTGAGGTACCGGTAGTGCAATGGGACGACGCGCTGTTCTACATTCCCTTCCTGGCATTTGTCGCTTTCTTTCTATTTCGGCTCCTAAAGCATGGCGGACTTCGCGGCGCCATGTATGGTTCAAAGGTGGCCCGGACGATCGGGGAGATTGACCTTGGTCGTCGATCGGGAGCGCATACAACCTTGCGCGTGCATTTGCTGGAAAATGGCGAAGTCGTTGTAGAGCAATCCATGCGAGCGATGCTCGGCGCATCAATCCAAGGCGCTCAGATGAGCAAAGAACACGCCAAAGCTCTTCTGACACTACTCAAGGTGGCAACCGATGCATAACCAGGCAGTCAAGCCGACTCCGATACGCGGTACGGCTTTTTTTCAACGTTAGGTCGCAGCCTCAACAGTCGCACCAGACCTCAGGCATGGCATCAATCGGCCAGTTTACCCGCACGCGAAGTGAAGCCATCTAAATAGCTGAGCGCAAATATCGATCAGTAGAAATGAACTCGGGCGAAAACCTCGGATCAGATCGGTTGCTAAAGCCCACTGAATCCAAG
>LNFM01008136.1_pt1 | contig 15988 bp, 16 predicted proteins | sample 596031 | NCBI WGS metagenome assembly LNFM01 (sample SAMN04254537, study PRJNA301005) | activated carbon metagenome | isolation source: dual media filters at the Ann Arbor, Michigan drinking water treatment plant | place: USA: Ann Arbor | reverse complement strand
CACAGGTCCCCGTTTCATGTCGTCAGCATTCGTTCAAGCCGCCGTCATCCTGCTCCGCGAGGGGCTCGAAGCCATGCTGGTGATCGCAGCGCTGGCGGGCTATCTCGCCAAGGTCGGTGCGGGCCATCGCATCAAGGCGCTGTATGGCGGCGCGCTCGTCGCCGTAGCCGCCAGCTTCGTCGCGGCCTGGCTGTTCGCGGTGCTGAACTCGGGCGATCACAGCGACGTCCTCGAAGGCTTTATCATTCTGCTCGCCGCCGCCCTGATGCTCTACGTCAGCGGCTGGCTGATGGTGAAGCAGGATCCGCGCGGATGGCAGGATTACCTCGCGCACAAGGCCGATCAGGCACTGTCGCAGGATACGGTATGGGCTGTCGGCGCGCTGGCCTTCTTTGCGGTCTTTCGCGAGGGTGCAGAGACCGTCCTGTTCATCAACGCGCTCGCCAAAACCGAGGGCGGCTGGAGTGCGGGTCTGTTCGCCGGCCTCGCGGCGGCGGCAGTGGCGCTTGCCGTGCTGTTCTATTTCATCAACCTGATCGCCCGGAAGCTGCCGCTGCGGCCGCTCTTCATCATTACCTCCGCATTCCTGTTCGCGATGGCGATCAAGTTCATCGGCGAGGCCGTGCAGGAGTTCCAGGAACAGGCGATCATCACGGTCACCGACGTGAGTGGCTCTGCGTTCCTGACCGCGATCGGGTTGAATCCGACGCTCGAAGCGCTGTCGATCCAGCTATTGGTCATCCTGTTTGCGCTCGCGACCTATTCGGTGGTTCAGCGCAACAACCGGCTGATGCGCGAGGACAGGGCCGCTGCGCGGCCCGCCGAGTAATGCTGCTCACGTCAATTCCCGGCTGAACTGAACTCCAGATAGTCGAGCCCGATGTCGAGCGCGGCGGAGCTGTGTGTCAGCCAGCCGGCCGAAATCAGGTCGACGCCGGTGGCGGCGATTGCTTTGGCGGTCTCGGCCGTAATTCGTCCGGAGGCTTCCGTGATGGCGCGGGCCCCGGTCATCGTCACGGCTTCCGAGAGTTGCTCGACTGTCATGTTGTCGAGCAGCACGGCATCAACGCCAATCGCGAGAGCCTGTTCCAATTGTGCCAGCGTGTCGACCTCGACCTCGATCTTGACGAGGTGGCCGGCATGGGCCTTTGCCCGTTCGATGGCGGTGCGGATGTCGCCGGCAAGCGCGATGTGGTTGTCCTTGATCAGAACGGCATCGTCGAGGCCGAAGCGGTGATTGCTGCCGCCGCCGGCGCGCACCGCGTATTTTTCCAGCGCGCGCAATCCGGGCGTCGTCTTGCGGGTACAGACGATGCGCGCCCTGGTGCCCGTTGCGGCCGCTACCAGCGAGGCCGTCGCGGTCGCGACGCCGCTCAGATGGCAGAGAAAATTCAGTGCCGTACGTTCGCCGGTCAACAGGCTGCGCGCGGGGCCTTCGATGGTCGCGATCACGTCGCCCGGCGCCACCGCGCTGCCGTCAGGCCGCTCTGTGTCCAGCCGGATGGATGGGCTTACGAGCTGAAAGGCGCACCGCGCGATGTCGAGCCCAGCCACGACACCAGGCTGACGCGCGCGCAAAACCAGCGCGGCGTGCCTGTCGGCCGGAACGATCGCATCGGCGGTGATGTCGCCTGCGCGCCCGAGGTCTTCGAGAAGCGCAGTTCGAACCAGCGGCTCATACATGAGAGGCAGAAGCGGCGTAAGTGTCACGGCTGGGCACTCCCGACAGACAGGGATCTGGTTTCAACGATGCTGCGGGCAGTTTCGAGCGCATCCGCAAGGGAGAGAGAGGACGGCACCGCTTGCGCGAGGGCGTCGGGGTAGTCGCCACGAAAGTGTCCGCCGCGGCTTTCCTTGCGCCGCCAGGCAGCAACGGCGATCATCAATCCCACCAGCGCCGGATCGGCTGCCACGCCACGGCCTGTTGCGATTGGATAAAGGCTGCGGATCCCGCGTTCGATGCCGTGCCCGTCGCGGAGTACGCCGAGGCTTTGCGAGAGTATTGGCCGCACGGCCGAAGGGTCGGAAGCCGTCGGCGGCGCAAGAGCAACGCGCGATTTCAGCGGGCTACGGCGCGCGCTACTGACGCTCTCCGCCACCCACTGCGCGCAGACGATTGCTTCCATCAGCGAATTGCTGGCCAGCCGGTTGGCGCCGTGCAGCCCCGTGCGGCTGACCTCGCCGCAGGCCCACAGGCCGTTCACGCTGCTGCGACCTTCGACATCCACGGAGATCCCGCCCATGTGGTAGTGCACCGCCGGCCGGACTGGAATCGGATCGGTCGCGGGGTCGACCCCGGCCATCTTGCAGAAAGCGGAAATGACGGGATAGCGTTTGGGAAATTCCGCTCCCGGATGTTCCCGCGCATCGAGGAACACGCGATGGCCTTCCGCGCGACGGCGCCAGACCGCGCGCGCAACGATGTCGCGGGGCGCGAGCTCGGCGCCGGGCTGGTCGGCCATGAAGCGTTGCCCGGTGTCGTCGATCAGGATCGCGCCGTCGCCGCGCACGGCCTCGGTGACCAGCGGCATCGGGCGCTGCGGCCCATCGAAGGCAGTCGGGTGAAACTGGATGAACTCGAGATCGGAAAGCCGCGCGCCCGCTTGCGCCGCCAGCGCCAGCCCCTGGCCAAAGCAGCCGGCAGGATTGGTGCTGTCCATAAACAGCCCGCCGATTCCACCTGTGGCGATCACGACGCGGCTGGTGTCGATCGCCACGGGACCCTGCGCGTTCACCGCGAGCACGCCCTTGATAGCATTGCTCTCCACGACCAGGCTCCGCGCTTCGACGCCCTCCAGCAGCGTGATCGACGGACAGCGGCGCACCGCTGCGATCAGTGCGCGCATGATTTCCCGACCAGTGCCGTCGCCGGTGGCGTGCACGATCCGGTTGCGGCCGTGCGCGGCTTCAAGGCCGAGCCGCCAGCCGCCGTCCGGCCGCCGGTCGAAGCCGACGCCGAGTCTGGCGAGATGCTCGACGGCAGCGGGAGCCGCGCGGACGATGCGGCTTGCGACGGCTTCATCGCAAAGGCCTGCGCCGGCGGTGAGCGTATCGGCCAGATGAAGCGCAGGGTCGTCGTCCTCGCCCATCGCCGCGGCAAGCCCGCCCTGTGCCCACAGGCTGGAAGCCTCCGCTCCAAGGGGCGCCTTCGACACCAGCAGCACCGGTTCCGGTGCCATAAGCAGCGCGGTCATCAAGCCGGCAGCGCCGCCGCCGATGATGACGGGACAGTTATCGAGTGCTGAAATCTCCGTGCTCATAGCGCCAGCATCCTTTCGACGGAACGCCGGGCCTGCGCCGCGATCGCCGGATCGATCGTCACCTCGTGCCGGCCGCTTTCCAGCGCGTGGCGAATGTTCTTCAGCGTGATCCGCTTCATGTGCGGACACAGATTGCAGGGTCGGATGAACTCCACATCAGGATGGAGCACCGCGACGTTGTCGCTCATCGAGCATTCCGTCAGCAGCACGACCCGGGGCGGGTGTTGTTTGCCGACGAAGTCCGACATCGCCGCGGTCGAGCCGGAAAAGTCGGCTTCCGCCACCACTTCGGGAGGACACTCCGGATGCGCGAGGATCGTTACGTCAGGGTGATTTTCGCGCAGTTGCCGCACGTCGGACGCCGTGAACAGCTCATGCACCTCGCAATGGCCCTTCCACGCGATGATCTTCACGTTCGTCTGTGCGGCGATGTTCTGAGCCAGATACTCATCCGGCAGCATGATGACGCGCTCGACGCCAAGCGATTCCACGACCTTGAGCGCATTGCCCGACGTGCAGCAGATGTCGGATTCAGCCTTCACCGCGGCCGACGTATTGACGTAGGTGACGATGGGCACGCCGGGATAGCGCTGGCGCATCAGCCGCACGTCGTCGGCGGTGATGGAATCTGCGAGCGAACAGCCGGCCGCAAGATCCGGAATCAGCACGGTCTTTTTCGGGTTGAGAAGCTTCGCCGTCTCGGCCATGAAGTGCACGCCGGCCAGCACGATGACGTCGGCATCGACCCTGGTCGCTTCGCGCGCAAGCAGCAGGCTGTCGCCCACGATGTCGGCGACGCCGTGGAAGATTTCGGGGTCTGATAATTATGCGCCAGGATGACCGCGTTGCGCCTTCGCTTCAGGTCGAGGATGGCGTCGACATCGTCGGCGAAGGTGGCCCATTCGAGCGGCGGGATGACGCGCTTGACCCTTTCATAGAGCGTTGCGGAGCGGGCGAGCGCGGCGGAGTTGAGATCGGCCATTTATACTCTCCATGAGCATATCATGGCTTATACTTATCCTGAGCATAATCGAAGTCAAGTGCGCGAAAGCGGAAGCTTGGTGCCGGCAACCGCCCGTTCGGCCAGCACGGCGTGGCGGAAACGAAACAGCTTGGCCGGCCGGCCGACGGTGTCGGCGGCGATTGCGCCAGTTTCCTCAACGAGTTGCTGCTCCATGAGGCGGCGGAAGTTCTGCTTGTGGACCAGCCGGCCTGCAAGCGCCTCAACACTGCGTTGCAGTTGCAGCAGGGTGAATTCCGCGGGCATCAACTCGAATACCACAGGACGGTATTTGATCTTGGCGCGCAGCCTGGCAATTCCGGTAGCCAGGATGCGGCGATGGTCGCCGGTCATCGGCCGGCCGGGGATGACGGCGGTGGCATCCGCCCCGTCACGCACCGCTTCCGGGATCAGTCCGGCTTCGTAGAGCAGCTCGTAGCGCTGCAGCACCAGTTCCTCGTTCCATTCGCGCTCGTCGAGGCCGAAGGTGATGGCCGCGCGCTGCCAGCGTTCGCGCTGCAGGGCGGTGGTGGGTGCGGCCTTCGACCAGGTGCGCAGCCGCGACGCCAGCATCCTCGCGAGTGAAGCCGGCAGATCGGCCCGTTGATCCTCCCACGGGAAATACTCGTACCAGCCGGACCAATGGGCTTCGAGACCCTGACCCACCTGGTCTTCGCGGGCAAGGCCGAGATAGCTGATGGAGATCGAGTGCGGCGACTTGGCGTCGCCGGCCCTGCCGCGATCGGCAAAGGTATAGAGCTGTTCGACATAGCCGAGCGGATGGCCGGTCTGGGCCTCGACCCAAGCTCGCAATCCCGTTTGCAGCGAGCGGTGGGTAAATTCGAACGGACCGCTCGGCAGCGCGCCGGCGTTGGCGATGGTCATGATCTTGGGCTCGCCGTCGGTGACGGCGACGAGCACGGCGACGAGATCTGCCGTGATCGCATTCGCAGAACCTGTTTCCCTGGTTTTTCGTGATGTCCCTGCCACTCGATGGTCCGTTTCCGTTATTGGCGAGAGGCGCCTAGCAATATCCGTACACCCCGCAGGCGTAAGGCAGCCGGTCCCAATAGGGCGTGTACGGGCCGCCGTAATAGGGCCCGTCATAGCTGTAGGAATGGGTCGTGCCGTAATAGCCGGGCAGCGTCGCCGAGCCCGGCAGCAGCGGCGTACCATTGATGCGCGGCGCGTAGGCGGCCAGCGGCGCGAACAGGACCTCCGTTTCGTCTTCGATCACCACCGCACGGCCGCGGCGCACGTAGAGGGGCGCGGCGGGGGCAACCGTGGACCGGTATTTGTAGTGGGTGCGGGGCAGGCCCGGCGGCAACTGGCCGGCGGCAACGACCGTGGCGCGCCTGGGAGCGGTGGGGTTGCTGGCGCGCTTCGCGGCGGGAGGGCTGTTGGCCGGCTTGGCGGTGGCCAGGGTGTCTGCAGGCTTGGCGGCTGTCGGCTTGTCGGAGGGCTGAGCAGCAGCCGGGCTGTCGGCAGGCTTCGCTGCGGTAGGGCCGTCAGCCGCTTTGGTGGCGTCGGGACTCTGGGCGGCAGCGGTTCCGATCACGAAAATCGCGACAAGGAATGGCGTCATCCAGCGCAGCATCGTCGGCTCCGAATCATCCGAGGGCCACTTTATGCCGGAATGGGCGTTAACGAGAGGGTTGTGATGCACTCCGTCATTCCGGGATGGTCCGAAGGACCAGACCCGGAATCTCGAGATTCCGGGTTCGATGCTTCGCATCGCCCCGGAATGACGAACGCAGTGACGTAACCCTCACGCCGTCAGCGCCTGCTGCAGATCCGCGATCAGATCTTCCTTGTCCTCGATGCCGATCGACAGCCGCACGACGTCGGGCGCGGCGCCCGATTTCACCTTGGCGGCGTCGTCGAGCTGGCTGTGGGTGGTCGATGCCGGGTGGATCACCAGCGAACGGGTGTCGCCGACATTGGCCAGATGCGAGAACAGTTTCAGGTTGGACACCAGGCCGACGCCGGCGTCGTAGCCGCCCTTCAAGCCGAAGGTGAACACCGCGCCGGCGCCTTTCGGCGCATATTTGCGCGCGAGCTTGTTGTACCTGTCGCTTTCAAGACCGGCGTAGTTCACCGAAGCGACCGCGGGATGGGTGGACAGAAATTCCGCGACCGCTTTCGCATTCTCGCAATGCTTCTTCATACGCAGCGGCAGCGTCTCGATGCCGGTCAGGATCATGAAGGCGTTGAACGGCGACAGCGCAGGGCCAAGGTCGCGCAGGCCGAGCACGCGGCAGGCGATGGCAAAGGCGAAATTGCCGAATGTCTCCTGGATCCTGATGCCGTGATATTCGGGGCGCGGCTCGCTCAGCATCGGGTACTTGTTGTCCTTCGACCAGTCGAAGGTGCCGGCATCGACGATGATGCCGCCGAGCGAGTTGCCGTGACCGCCGAGAAACTTCGTCAGCGAATGCACGACGATGTCGGCGCCGTGATCGATCGGGCGGATCAGGTAAGGCGTCGCCAGCGTGTTGTCGACGATCAGGGGAACGCCGGCCTTGCGGGCCACTTCAGCAATTGCTTCGATGTCGGTGATGCTGCCGGCGGGGTTGGCGATCGACTCGATGAAGATTGCCTTGGTGTGCGGCGTGATCGCGCGCTCGAAACTGCCGATGTCATCCGGATCGGCCCATGCCACATTCCAGCCAAAACTCTTGAACGCGTGGGTGAACTGATTGATCGATCCGCCGTAGAGCTTGCGCGCCGCGACGATCTCGTCGCCAGGCATCAACAATTGCTGAAGCACGACCAGCTGCGCGGCGTGTCCGGACGCGACGGCAAGCGCGGCAGTGCCGCCTTCGAGAGCGGCGACACGCTCTTCAAGCACCGCGTTGGTCGGATTTCCGATGCGGGTATAGATGTTGCCGAATGCCTGCAGGCCGAACAGCGAAGCGGCGTGATCGGGGTCGTTGAAAACGAACGACGTGGTCTGATAAATCGGTGTGGCCCGCGCGCCGGTGGTCGGATCAGGCTGCGCACCGGCATGCACGGCAAGGGTCGAAAATCCCGGGGGACGGTCGGTCATTCTATGAGTCCTGTCGTTTGGCTTGTTCAAAAATGCGCGGCATGCTGATCGCAGCTGCGAGCGCCGTCAAGTTGGATGGATCACAAATTGGATTAGAAACGGGCGTACTTCTTCAGGCCACCTTGTCGAAACAATTATTTTGCATTCAGATTACTTGAGTTCGTTTTTGTTCTTCGCGGCGCGGTCTGATGCCGCAGTCTCGCCGCCGCCGACGCTGGTCCGGTTCAGCGACAGCCGCATGCCCTGGGTGGGGATGGGTGCGCGCTTCGAACTCAGCGTTCGCGAATTGACCCCCATCCACGAAATCTCCGACGACAGCCGTCCATACTCGATCTTCGGGCAGCGGTTCATGACCACCTTGAGCCCGGCGGCTTCGGCTTTCTCAGCCGCTACGTCGTTGCGCGCGCCGAGTTGCATCCAGATCACCTTCGGCGGCGGCGACAGCTTCAAAGCTTCTTCGATCACAGGCATGATGTGGCTGGAGTTGCGGAAGATGTCGATCATGTCGACGGGGCGGTCGATATCCGACAGCGAGGCGACGAACGGCTTTCCGAGCAGGCTCTTGCCGACGTGACCGGGATTGACCGGGATCATGTCGTAGCCGCGCTGCGCCAGGTACTTGAACGCGAAGTAGCTCGGCCGCACGTTGACCGGCGACGCGCCGACCATCGCGATCGACTTCACGCCGTTGAGGATGCCGCGGATGTAATTGTCGTCGTAGGCGTCGTGGTTCATTTTATCCTCTTGCGTCATTGCGAGCGCAGCGAAGCAATCCATGTCGCGGCAAAACGGATAGATGGATTGCTTCGCTGCGCTCGCAATGACGGAAAACTATTCATCCCGCCATTTCGGCTCACGCTTTTCGATGAAGGCGCCGATGCCTTCCTCGGCGTCGCGCGCCAGCATGTTCTCGGTCATCACCTGTGCCGCATAGCGATAGGCGTCGGCAAGGTTCATCTCGGCCTGGCGATAGAACGCCTCCTTGCCGAGCTTGATGGTGTAGGCTGATTTGAGCGCCACCTTTTGCGCCAGCGCAATCGCTGCATCGCGTTCGGTGCCGGCGGCAACCACATGGTTGACGAGGCCGATCGCCTTGGCCGTTTCCGCTGAAATAGGCTCGCCTGTCAGCAGCATCTCCATCGCCTGCTTGCGCGGGATGTTGCGCGACAGCGCCACCATCGGCGTCGAACAAAACAGTCCGATATCGACGCCGGGTGTGGCGAAGCCAGCGGCTTCGGAAGCCACGGCAAGATCGCAGCTCGCCACCAACTGGCAGCCGGCGGCGGTTGCGATGCCTTGCACGGCCGCGACCACCGGCTTCGGCAGTTGCACGATCGACTGCATCATCGCGCTGCAGGCATCCATGATCTGCGCGAAGTAGGCGCGGCCGCGATCGGCGTCAGTGCGTCGCGAGGTCAGTTCCTTCATGTCATGGCCCGCGGAAAACGCCGGGCCGTTGGCCGCGAGCACGACCGCGCGGACGCTCTTGTCGTCGCGGATTTGCCTCAGCGCGCCGTGCAGTTCGGCGATCAGGCCTTCCGACAGGCTGTTGCGCGCCGCCGGACGGTTGAGCGTGAGCACGGCGATGGAGCCTGCTTTTTCGCGCAGCAGGATTGGTGGTTGCGGCGCTGACGCGCGGGCGGTCTGGGCGGGCATTTGTCTAACCACTCAAAGGCTTGCACCCGGGTTTTTCACTCAAGTTTTTCAATCGAGTTTTCCCTTGGGCTTTTATGACAACCTAATGTAACAGGCGAACTGAAGCGAGGACAGGGACGCATGGCGGCAGCGAAAATGAGCGTGGCTGAACTGGAAAGGTTCCTCCACGAGGAGTTTCCCCAGGCGTTCAGCGATGGCGATATCACCATCGAGAGCGCCGATGGCGAGACCTGCCTGCTGCGCCGGCGCTTCGACGAGCGCATGCTGCGCCCCGGCGGCACGGTGTCGGGGCCGACGCTGATGGCGATGGCCGATTTCGCGATGTACGTCGTGCTGCTCTCGGCGATCGGCCCGGTCGGGCTCGCCGTGACCACCAATCTCAACATCAATTTCCTGCGCAAGGGCCAGCCGAACCAGGATGTGCTGGCGGCGGCGAGACTGTTGAAGCTCGGCAAGCGTCTGGCCGTCGGCGAGGTCAATCTCCTGTCAGGGTCGTCGCCCGATCCGATCGCCCATGTCACGGCGACCTATTCCATTCCAACCAAATAGGGATTTTCACGGTATTATTACACCATATTTATAAGTTACTGTTTTTGTTGAGGTATTTTATATGAATGGGCGTTGACGATCGACGCGCCGTTCTCTAGAAACCCGCGCAGTTCGGCGCATCTGGCGCCGATTTCCATTTTCACGGATTTCCTCACATGAAAACGTTTTCGGCAAAGCCCGCCGAGGTGACGAAGAAGTGGGTGCTGATCGACGCCAAGGGTCTGGTGGTCGGCCGGCTCGCTACCCTCGTCGCCATGCGCCTGCGCGGCAAGCACCTCCCGACCTACACGCCCCACGTCGACTGCGGCGACCATGTCGTCATCATCAACGCGGCGCACGTCGTGCTGACGGGTCGCAAGCGCGACAACAAGGTCTACTACAAGCACACCGGCTTCATCGGTGGCATCAAGGAACGCACCGCGAAGTCGATCCTCGAGGGTCGCTTCCCCGAGCGCGTGATCGAGAAGGCTATCGAGCGCATGGTCCCGCGCGGCCCGCTCGGCCGCGTCCAGATGGGCAATCTGCGCGTTTACCCCGGCGCCGAACATCCGCATGAAGCCCAGCAGCCCGAGAAGGTTGATATCGCTTCGATGAACCGCAAGAACATGAGGGCCGCATAAGATGTCGGATACCATGCAGTCTCTCGATCAGTTGTCGTCGCTGAAGGCGGCGGTGTCTCCGGACGCGCCGAAATACATCAAGAAGGTCGACAAGTACGGCCGCGCCTATGCCACCGGCAAGCGCAAGGACGCGGTCGCCCGCGTCTGGATCAAGCCGGGCGCCGGCAAGATCGTGGTCAACACCCGCGAGGTAGAGGTCTATTTCGCCCGCCCAGTCCTGCGCATGCTGATCCAGCAGCCGCTGGTTGCTGCCGCGCGCGCCGGCCAGTACGACGTCATTTGCACGGTCGCCGGCGGCGGCCTGTCGGGCCAGGCGGGTGCCGTGCGCCACGGCATCTCCAAGGCCTTGACGAACTTCGAGCCGGACCTGCGCGGCGTCCTGAAGAAGGGCGGCTTCCTGACCCGCGACTCCCGCACCGTGGAGCGCAAGAAGTACGGCCGGGCGAAAGCGCGCAAGTCGTTCCAGTTCTCGAAGCGCTAATAGTTTCGCTAAAATTTGCAGCGATTGCTGCATGCATCGAACGAGGAGAAAGGGCGCCGATCGGCGCCCTTTTTGGTTTCCATTTAATGATGAGTTACCACGGTTTTTCGTGAAAACTTGGCAACCCGCGCAAACGGATTCGGAATACGGCGCTCCTAGTGTCCGCGATGCAATGGCGCGAAATCGCATTTTCGATGCGTGCCAAACGATCTGCATCACACGCGTTCGGGTAGACCCATGTCGTTCGATACCGCCACGCTCTATTTGTTTGCCACCATGGTCGCCGGAATGCTCGGGGCCATGCTCGTGTTCTTCGGCAAGCAGGAGAACATCCCGGCCTTGAAATGGTGGGGTGCGGCCTATCTGATCGGCGCGGCCTCGGTCGCGGTCTGGACCATCGGCGGCTCGAGACTCGGCGACACGCTGCTGCTGGCGCTGAATGCGGTGGGCTTCATTGCCTGCGGCATGGTCTGGAATGCGGCGCGCGTGTTCCTCGGTCGCAAGCCCCATCTGCCGGGGCTGGTGTTCGGCGCGCTGGTGTGGATCGGCGTCGCCGTGGCGTTGCCGTCGTTGAACGTCGCCATGCGTCTCACGATCGGTGCGGCGATCGTCGCCGTCTATGCCGCGCTTACGGCTTCCGAATTGTGGAGCGAGCGGCGGCGAACGATGCAGAAGCGCTGGCCGACGATTGCGGTGCCGGTCATGCACGGCTGCGTGCTGATGCTGCCGATCCTGCTCGGCGGCCTCCTGCGTCCGCATGATGAGACCTTCGCCAGCAGCGTCTGGGTGACGGCGTTCTCTATCGAATTGATTCTCTACGCGATCGGCACCGTATTCGTGATCTTCATGCTGGTGTCGGACCGCGCCGTGACCGTGCACAAGACTGCAGCCTCGGTCGATCCGCTGAGCGGGATGCTGAATCGCCGCGGCTTTTCGGAAGCTTGCCTGCGGGTGATCGAACGTGAATCCGCCGCAGGCCGGCCCGTGACGGTGATGATCTTCGACATCGACCATTTCAAGGGCATCAACGACCGCTTCGGCCATCCCGCGGGCGACGAGATCCTCAAGCTGTTTTCGACCGTGGTGATCAGCAGTCTGCGCATCAGCGACCTGTCGGGCCGGATCGGCGGCGAGGAGTTCGCCGCGCTGCTGCCGTGCGCGCTGGAGGAGGGCGTGATCGTGGCCGAGCGCGTGCGCGAGGCCTTCGAGGCATCCAACATCGTATGCGAGGAAGGTCCTGTCGATACGACCGTCAGCATCGGTGTGGCCGGCGGGCCGGCCGGCACCGAACTCGAAGTGTTGCTGGCCGCGGCCGATACCGCGCTCTACCAGGCCAAGCGCGGCGGCCGCAACCGCGTCGAGGCCGCAGCGGAACTGCCGTTGTCGCTGGAGAAGTGGCGGCGCAAGACTGCGGGGTTGCCGGCTTCGGCGCGCCAGTCGCCGGCAACGACGTAACCGCTGCGTTGGGTAACTTTCCATTTACCATTCCGTTCATATCATCTGCGTCATGGACTCGATGCGCAGACGAAATCCACAGGCAGCCCTGACGTCGCTTGAAGCGGCCGAGGCTTCCACCCGTGGTGGTTTTGGCTGCATGTTCTCTTCCTCGGAAGAATTCGAGAGGGCGCTCATCACGGAGCGTCGTGCGCAGGGGCGTTATGATCAGCGCAGAACGCGCTGGCCTGCCATCTTGTTCGTCGGCTGCGCCATGATCATTGGCGGTGCGGTACTGCTGTTCTGGTAGCTGCCGGGTCATCGCCGACGTGAGGACGCCGCAAGGCGCCTTTTGCTTTTCGGGCGGCCGGGTTACACACGCGCATTCCCATGAGGAGGCGTAACCCAGATGATCACCGAAATCGCACAAATCGACGTCAAGCCCGGCACCGAGAAGGATTTTGAAGCCGCCGTCGCCAAGGCGCGTCCGCTGTTCCTGCGCGCCAAGGGCGGCAAGGGATTTGAACTGCACAAATCGATCGAAAAACCGCAGCGCTACCGGCTGATGGCGCAGTGGGAAACGCTGGAAAACCACACAGTGGATTTCCGCGGCTCGGAAGACTTCACGGCATGGCGCGGCCTGGTCGGGCAGTATTTTGCCGCTCCTCCCGAGGTCGAGCACACCGAAACGGTGCTGACCTCGGCCGGCTGACATTCATGCCGCCAAGGTTGCGGGCGACGCGTCCTCCGCCTTGAAATGATCGATCATGACCTTGGAGATAGCCATCAGGGGAAGCGCCAGCGCCAGCCCCCAGACGCCGAAGACGACACCAAGCAGGATCTGAAACGCAAACAGCGTGGCAGGCGGAATATCGAGCGCCTGCCGCTGGATGAGCGGTGTCAGCACGTAGCTCTCCAGCGCGTGCACGCCGAGGAACAGGACGAAAGCGGAGAGGCCCGCGACCCATCCGGAGGCGAGGCTGGCCAGCACCACGATCAATCCGCCGAGGATGGCGCCGACCGTCGGGATGAAGGCGAGAAGCCCGGCCTGGATGCCCAGGATGAACGCACTCTGGATGCCGATGATTTCAAGGCCGACCCAGGTCACGAAAAACACCGCCGCCATGGTGATGATCTGGGCGATCAGCCATCGCTCCAGCGTCTCGCTGATCCGGTCGATGATCACCGCCGCGCGCGGACGATGCCTGGCGGGCGCCATGAACAGCAGGCCGTTGCGATAGACGGCGGGCTGGGTCGCAAACGCGATCCCCAGAAACAGCACGATAAAGAAGTTCCCGACCGCGCTCGCGGTTCCCAGGATCAGTTTCAGGCTCTGGCTGAAGATCGCGCCGCCGCTCGATGCAATCGTGCCGGCGCTGGGCAGCGAATGGGTCGGGGGGACAGTGGGTGCGGCCGGTGCGGAAGTATCCGACTGCGACGACAGGCTTCCGAAATCGAACAGGCTGGTATCGATACCGTTTCTCTCCAGGAAGCCCTTGACGTTGACAAGTTGCGACTTGAGGGTGTTGCTCAGCACGGTGGTCTGCTGGGCGATGGTGGTGCCGCCGAGGAAGATGATGCCCGACAGCATCCCCGCGACCGCCAGGCACACGATGGTCAGCCGCAACGCATGGGGGAGGCGGACGACGCGCCCGAGCAGGTTGCTCATGGCGTTGAGCGCCACGCCGAGCAGCATGCCGGCGAAGATCAGAAACAGCGTCGCGGCGAAGTACCAGGTGAACAGCAGCAGTGCGATAAACAGGACGACGCCGATGCCGCCGACCGATATCGCCCACGCCAGATCGCTGCGGGCCTGAAAGCGATTGTCAGCGGGACCTGTCACGTTGATTCCTTCTCGCAGAATATCGTTCCGGCAGTCTTTCGCCAAAACGCGGCCGGGATCAAGACGGCACGCGCGCCGGTTTGACGCTGGTGCACCCATTGTGCCAAGCGGTGGATGAATCCGGTGTGACGGGCGCGGCGATGATCAAGATGATTTTCAAATGGTTCGGCCCGATCGCGCTGCTGGCGGCGCTGGTCATCGGCGACCAGATCAGGATCAACCGTCCCGCCCACAAATATCGCCTGGCGGTCGAGGTCGAGACTCCCCAAGGCAGCAAATCGGCATCTGGCGTGGTCGCGGTCCATCCTGACCGCAGCTACAGCCGCCGCGGCCAGACCCGCACCGTCGGGGACGCCGTTTTCGTCGATCTGGGCGGTGGCAAGAACCTGGTCGCGCTGCTGGCTCACGTCGACAACAACAAACTCGTGCTGGAGGATGTGAGCTACGTGGCGCTCCGCGCCTATATCGAGGCCGCCGGCAAGCGGGTGTCGTTCAACGAGATGAGCCGGCTGAGCGGCGTCGTGCCGGTGAAGGGCGCGCTGATCCCGGTGCTCGTGACCTTCGCCGATCCGGCCAATCCCGGCACCGCGCGCACCGTGGCGCCTGACGACGCCGAAGCCGCGCTTGGAAAAGGCTATCGCCTCAAGGGGCTCACCGCCGAGGTGGTGCCAAATGGATACTGGCCGCTCGATTTCGGCGGCGTGCTGGGCGAGCCTGTTAAGCGCGGAATCGAGGCGAAATTGCCCTGGCTGAACGGCGCCGATTCGGCCGCCACCGCGCTCCGGGCGGCCGGCTTGCCCGGGGTCGACGGGATCGACGCCCAAGAGGCCTTTACGCGAAAATAGCAGGGCAGGCCCGCGGCAACCCGCCAGATATTGATCCGCTGCGCTGGCGCAGGCATGATCGGGCGGAATCGTGGCCCAACCCAGAAGAATCCTTTTGCACAGGACGATGACAGCGGGATATTTGCGATGAGACGGCCCGTGGTCGGTGTCATCGGGAACGCCTATAGCGTCGAAAATCGCTTCCAGACGCAGATGGTCGGAGAGCGCAATTTGCGCGCGGTCGCCGACGTCGCCGGCGCGCTGCCGCTGATGTTTGCCGGATCGCCCGAGATCACCGACATCGGCGCGCTTCTCGATGTCGTGGACGGGGTGGTGCTGACGGGCGCCCGGGCCAACGTGCATCCGACGCGTTTCAAGACCGAACCGCACGAGCGGCACGAACCCTACGACATTCACCGCGACGACGTCGCGCTGGCGCTGACGGAGGCCTGCGTCGCCCGCGGCGTCCCCATCTTTGGCATCTGCCGCGGCCTGCAGGAAATGAACGTCGCCTTTGGCGGCTCGCTGCACCCCGAAATCCGCGAGATCCCCGGCCGCATGAACCACCGCATGCCGCGGCTGGACAACGGCGAAATCCATCCCGATCCGACCGTGGTGTTTGCCGACCGGCATGACGTTCACCTGACGCCGGGCGGGACGTTTGCCAGCCTGCTCGGCTGCGAGACCATTCGGGTGAATTCGCTGCATGGTCAGGGCATCCTCGAACCCGGCCTGCGCGTCGTTATCGAGGGGATTGCCGAAGACGGCACCATCGAAGCGATCCGGATCGCGGACGCGCCTGCCTTCGCGCTCGGCGTGCAGTGGCACGCGGAGTACGACCCGCAGCGCAATCCGATCAATCGAAAGCTGTTCCAAGCGTTCGGCGCCGCGCTGAAGCAGCACGTGCGGGCGGCGTAGGCCGGCGTATTGACGCGTCATTGCGAATGAAATCCTGTAGCCTCCCCGTCATTGCGAGCGTAGCGAAGCAATCCATCTATCTCCGCGCTGAACTATGGATTGCTTCGCTACGCTCGCAGGGGCGGAGGATACAGTTTCGCGTTCTCGCGACACGTTTTGCCCGAGGCTTGCATCGTTGTTCGCCCTCTCGAAAACAGAGGGCGCAGGGAAGACCGGGTGCGCGCTGCACCCGCGGTCTCGTGTGCATTTGCGCACTTAAAAACGCGCACACGAGCATACAGGTTCAGCGGGAGCATCCCGGCCTTCCCTGCGCAGTGGCTTTACGGCTTATAACGTGATCTCCCCGGTGAACGG
>LNFM01008134.1_pt1 | contig 15988 bp, 14 predicted proteins | sample 596031 | NCBI WGS metagenome assembly LNFM01 (sample SAMN04254537, study PRJNA301005) | activated carbon metagenome | isolation source: dual media filters at the Ann Arbor, Michigan drinking water treatment plant | place: USA: Ann Arbor | reverse complement strand
ATCTTACCGCTCTTTCTCGTACTTCCGGTGAATAACTGATTTGATTCTTCATCTACTCCTCCTCTCAAATCATTTTATCTCCGGAAAAACCGGGACGATTCAAGTCTCGACGCAGACCATTGCCATACTTCTCCCAATCGAAATAAGACCCCGGATCGGATTTGCGTCCGGGCGCAATATCCGAATGTCCGGCGATATCTTTGATCGGATAGTGATCACATAAGCACTTTGTCAGTGTAATCAAAGCAGTATATTGTTTTTCGGTAAACTGAGTGATATCGCTGCCTTCCAGTTCAATGCCTATCGAGTAATCATTGCAGCGCTCGTTGCCTTGCCAGTTAGATGCGCCGGCATGCCAAGCACGTTGGCTACAGGGGACAAATTGAATGATCGTGCCATCCCGGCGGATAAAAAAATGTGCAGATACTTTCAATCCCTGTAGAGTCTGATAGTAAGGATGGGCTTCGGGATTAATTCGGTTGGTAAACAATTCAATCACGCCATCGCCGCCAAATTCGTTTGGTGGAAGACTGATGTTGTGGATTACCAGTAAACTGATTTCCGTATCCGTCGGGCGCTCATCACAATTGGGAGAAGTGATAAATTGAGCGGTGATGAGCAAACCAGCAGCATCAATGTGCATGATAGAATGGATTGATAATTGAATGTCCATGCATGGTAGCTTATTTTGACAACCCTTGAAAACCAGAATCGTATGAAACAAGGTAAATTCATTACACTGGAAGGCATTGACGGTGCGGGAAAATCGACACAGCTTGCCTGGATTGCCGAACTATTGCAGCGTGCCGGATTGCAGACTGTTCTGACGCGTGAACCGGGCGGAACCGCTTTCGGGGAGAAACTGCGTGATATATTGCTTGATGGATCATTCATAATTTATCCTGAAACAGAAGCGCTACTGATGTTTTCAGCACGCCGTGAACACCTTGGGAGAGTGATCTTGCCAGCGTTGGCGCAAGGTCAGTGGGTCATATCGGACCGCTTTACCGATGCCAGCTTTGCGTACCAAGGGGGGGGCAGGGGACTGGATAGCGGAAAATTGTCTGTTTTGGAACAGTGGGTGCAAGGAACACTACAACCCGATTTGACGCTGTATTTTGATGTGCCGGTGGAAGTTGGGCGACAGCGTGTTAGTCAAGGAGGGAGTATGGATCGATTCGAGCAAGAACAAGCCGATTTTTTCCAGCGCGTTCGTGCCGCTTATCTGGGCAGAGCCAAGCAATTCCCTGAGCGGATCAAACTCATCGACAGCAGTCAGTCTTTGGCTGAAGTCAAAGCTGCGGTTGAACGAACCTTACAATGCGTGCTGATCCATGGCTGACATTTTTATCTGGCAACAGGAAATCTGGCAGAAGTTGACACAAAACCGAGAATTTCTCGGACATGCATTATTGCTCAAAGGGAAAAGGGGAATCGGTAAGTATGAGTTTGCGCGCCAACTAACGAAATCATTGTTATGTACTGCGCCGACTGCAGAACGCAAAGCGTGCGGAGAATGTTTGAGCTGCGGATGGTTCGAGCAAAGTAGCCATCCGAATTTTTATCCGGTTATGCCGGAAGCGTTAACAGTCAGTCCAGGCGAGAATAGTGAAAAAGAGGAGAATGAGGAGAAATCCGGTAGCGCTGCAACCAAGAAGCCCGCCAGCCAGCAAATCGGTGTCGATCAGATCCGTAAACTGACCGATTTTGTTTATATGACCGGACATCAAAACGGTTACAAAGTTATCCTGATTTATCCGGCTGAGGCGATGAATACGGCATCGGCTAACGCGCTGTTAAAAAAACTTGAGGAGCCGCCAGAACATGTTTTGTTTATTTTGGTCACGCATCAAGCGCAACGTTTGTTGCCGACGATACGCAGCCGCTGCCAGCAAATCGCCATGCCGGTTCCCGATGTTGAAACATCAGTGGCATGGTTAAAACAGCAGGCAGTTAGTGATCCTGAAGCTTGCCTCGCAGCCGCCAGCTATTCCCCATTACAGGCTTTGTTGTTGGATAAAGGGGAACATGCGGCGCATTATGAGCAATTCATCCAACATGTCGCCAATCCAAAGCAGCTGGATCCGCTATCTTTAGCCGGAACGTTGCAGCAAACGAGTCTCTCCGTCGTCGTCAATTGGCTGCAAAAGTGGTGCTACGATCTGGTCAGTTATCGCACCACCGGAAAGATTCGTTACTATTTGAACCAGTTGACTCCAATTAAAACACTAAGCGGGCAGATTGATTTACTGGAATGTATTACTTTTTCCCGGGCTTTAAATGCCAGGCAACAACTGTCGCATCATCCGCTGAATCCCCGGTTGTTCCTGGAAGAGCTGTTCATCGGTTATGCAGCGATGATGCGTAAAAAATAATCACTTCTTCTCAAACGTATCATCCGCTTTCAAGACTTTCAGCGCCGCACTGGCACAGACTTCATCAAACTCAATCCCCGGTGCGCCACCGACGCCGATGCCACCGACCACTTCACCGCCAATTTTGATAGGAAAACCGCCGCCCAATAGCAGGATGTTCTCATTCAAGCGGGTCAAGCTTTGCAATTCCGGTTTTTGCGTGACCAGCACCGCATATTTATGCGTCGAATCGCGTAGACTATTGGCGGTGTAGGCCTTGCGGCGGCTGCTATCCAATGTGTGCGGCCCGGCACCATCGGCTTTCAGCTGTACTTTGAGTAATCCGGATTGGTCGACAATCGCTACGCTGACTTTGAAGCCATCGTCGTGGCATTTTTTGATCGCCGCCATCGCCGCCTGGGTTGATAATTCCAACGGTAAAACCTTTTGAGTCGGAAAATCCTGCGCGAAGGTGGGGATGGATAATACCCAGAGTGATATCGTTGAAACACCGATTGCAAATTGTTTCAGTTTGTTTGTCATGATCAGGTCCTTTAAGTCATTTATGGTAGAGATCGTGTCGTACAAAGAGACTACCATTTGTTCCAATCGATTGGTAAGTAGATTACCCCTGAAAATCGATTCTACTTGATATAACTCTGAAGGAGAGCGGAAAAACTATTTTTCCTTTAGTTGCCGCCCTGTGAGATGCGACTAACGAAATTAGCAGAAAATTTGATCAATAATGATCATTTTTAATGATTCTTACGCTTATCTTTATTTTTCTTGTCATCATCATCTTCTTCTTCGTCATCATCATCGTCATGGCTATAATTAGCCATATTGGAATTATTCTGGAAGAATGAAACTTCCCAGTTCGATGAGTTACCACGGCGATCCATATTGACAGTGACAATAGAGCCATTAATTTTAACGCATGGAATCGTTAAGATGCCCTTATCCAAATCTACGGTGGATATACATTCTTTTACCAGAATGGTTTTTTTATCCAGACACTTGGATACATCCACAGTAACGGTGTCGGTCGCGGTATTGCCTTGACTATCCACGGGATGCACAGTGACAATTGCATAATTGCGCTTGATGGCAATATCGGTCGCAGTCGCCAACGAATTGGTGACATCATTACCGGCTGGGTCAAGCAAAGGTGGTGTTGTGCACTGATTGAGTTCCCCGGTAAGAAAGTTCTTAACAACCAATCCTTTGTCAGCAATAAATATCTGATCGTATTTAATCGCGACACTTTCCGCGAGCACTGTGTTGGCTGTCCACAGTAAAGAGGTAGCTAGGACTATAGAAAATATTTTATTTTTTAAAAGCACCATGGTTTAAATTCCGTATGGAAAGGTTTGTACGAGAGTTTTTAAATTATCAGGAAGCAGCAAAACAATCAAATCCTTCTTGCCATCGCATGATAAACATCCCGATGTGGATTTGCTTGTACGCAATGGCAAGATAGCATTATTATCGAAGTATAGCTTTATTTGTTGAATTTTTAGGCTACTAGAAGTTTGTTAATCTATCAATGCGCAAAGATTATGTCGTACCTTTGTTTAAAAAATGTAAATAATTGGACAAATTGCTATGCTGTTAAGCAGGAGGCAATATACTGGACTCACTGAGTATTTAAAAAAGGATGGTGCAATATGATTACAAAGACCATGGATTATGAAGACGGCAGCCAGCAATTGGAAGGTTATTTGGCCTATCACGAAACCGGCAAGCCCAAACCCGCTGTGCTGGTGTCGCATGATTGGAGCGGGCGGCGCGAAATGGCGTGCAAAGGTGCGGAAAGAATCGCCGACATGGGATACGTGGGTTTTGCGCTGGATATGTACGGCAAAGGCATCTTCGGCGAGGATGGCGATGCGGAAAAGAATGGCGCGTTGATGGCGCCATTTGCACAAGACCGCACCTTATTGCGGCGCAGGATCAACGCCGCGTTGCATGCCGTGCGGCAACTGCCGCAAGTTGATGCAACCCGGATTGCTGCAATAGGTTACTGCTTCGGCGGCATGTGCGTGCTGGAACTGGCGCGCTCCGGCGCGGATGTCAAAGGAGTGGTTAGCATTCACGGCATTTTTGCGCCGGGCAATGTGGTCAATGAAAAAATCACCGCAAAGGTGCTCTGCCTGCACGGCCACGATGATCCGATGGTGCCACCGGAGCAGGTGCTCGCATTTGAAACCGAAATGACCCAATCCAATTTGGATTGGCAAGTGCACGTTTACGGCGGCACGATGCATGCTTTCACCAACCCGAAAGCCAATAATCCCAGCTTTGGAACTGTTTATAAGGAATTGGCGGAGAGCCGGGCTTATCGGTCGATTGCTGATTTCTTGGGGGAAGTGTTTGTGTAAAATTTTTCAAGCCTTCGGCCTGACCGTCTCGTTCCGTCTCGACTGTCTGCCCGAAGGCGACAGGTTTGGGGCCTATCGGTCCCTCTTGCTAGCCTTTTCAAACTGGGGCCAGGCGGAACCCGATACCATCGTAGCGAAAGTCAGGCACGTACCTGTTACGGTAAGAGGGACGCGTGAACCTGCCATGTTGTGTCAGGAACCGCCACGCAGCACGCGGGCAGAGTACCCTGGTCAGGGCCAAGAGGGTCAGTTATTGCTTGCTTAGGGTATTCTTCCGCATACCGGTTTGCGCACCATTCCCACACATTGCCATGCATCTCAAATAATCCCCAGGGACTTGGTAGCAACGATTTCACTGACACTGTTTTTTCACGGCACAGGCCTTTATCGTTGGCGGCATATGGGAAATTGCCATTATAGTTGACTTGCTCGGGTGTGATGCCTTCTGCAGTCGAAAACGGTGTCTGGGTGCTAGCACGGTAGGTGTATTCCTATTGTGCTTCGGTTGGAAGATGGGCGTGTAAATCTGGAAACAGCGTATTTAATTTTTCGATGAATTGTTGTACATCGCGGCAACTGACATTTTCCGCCGAATGATTTGGATCATCCTGGAAACGCACTGAGTGCGATCCCGTTGAATGGGAGGAATCCATTCCATTGGCTTGCCTAAGTCTGACAGATTCTTAGAGATTTTTAATGCATATATCCATATTTCATTTTTTAGAATGATTGAATTCTATCTAGTTCTCTGGCAAGAATAGAGTTCTTAAGTTGACACTAACTAATCCTTATTTTGTCAATAAATGACAAAATAAGGCATTATATTCATCCTGATTTTTTCATTTGAATTTTTCCGAAAGAACGAAGTCCTCATCCAGCCGACTACTTCCTTAATTCATTGGTGGATCTTCAGGCCGATTAATAGCCTTCGATCTAATAATATCATTAGGGTACGGTGCTGCCTCCTTTGCGTTTGGCCGGTACATGTGTGACGATGGTTTCTTCAGAGTCGAGAGTTCTTAGTTTTACGTTTTTTTCATTAGCTTAATAAATTCTCTTCGTTCGGTATTTCCGTTGTCGCCGATGTGCTGATATCTACCCAGGCTTGCTTGGGTTCTCCATCAGCATATGCTCCATATAGCGGAGGTGGTTAGTAACACCGTCGCTCTTGCATACCAGAAGTGCATCAGATCAGTGATCGATTCACGAGAGTGGTATGACTGTGTTTCTCACCGAAGAGGTCCCACCCCTCGAGTTGCGAGTGCGGTCACCCGGCGGATTGCTGCCGCGATTCTTGCGTACGAAGCTTATCGGTGAGACTTGGCATCCAGTAGTAGTGTGTGTTATTGACGTTGAGGTGCTCGCACCACTCAATTGCGCTTATTCTGCAATTGTTTGACACTTGTAAATATCAACCAGATCGGTTTATTCGTCGCACCTGTTGCTTGCTGTGAAATGGGTGAAAAATGATTCTTCAAATTCTTGCCACGGGGTCGTTTATTAATCGATTCTTAGTAAAAACAGAAGTCAAATTTCATGATCTCTTGGTACTAAAATCTCGATGAATTCTCTTGTCTTAAGTAGGGATATACGAAATGACAAAAAATTCTTTACACCTATGACTTCAATTAGCAATCAAGGGTTGATAGAAAATCCTAGTTTAACCCTCTGTGAAATAACCATTCCCTTGTGACAAACATGCATTCATAAAACGGAAACTTGCAAGAATCACATTCCTTACCTCGACCAACTGCACTTTCCAAGATAAATTGTCGAATCGATTTATTATATAATTCTGAGTTGGCACAATTCATGCTTTATTAGCATTGCAACATGAAAACGGCAAACTCTGCGAAAGCAGAGGACGCAAAGTCACTGATCTAACGGGCAAATGCCCCAAGATGGCAGGACTGCCATGAAACACAACACGTCTCAGTCGCATACATGGATTCAAGTGTATAAAGCCGAACGACTGTGTTGAGTATCGATGCAGTTCCGTCCTTTTATCTTAAGGAGGAATCTAACATGAACATTAACAATCACGTATTACAGACTGTCGGCTCACTGAATCTGACCGCCAGCCAATCTTTTCTGACAAACAAAGCTAGTACAAGCAATATTATAAAGCGCTGCATCTTTTATAATGCCTCAAGAATCTATAATAAGGCTGGACAGGCATACGCCCTACTACTTATATTATTATTCATCATAAGCATGGTTTGGCTTCCCTTCGGAACAGCGCATGCCGGCTCAGTCAAATGGCACCCAGGTCATTACTATGCAATTAATATGGGTGATAAAAATAATTCTACCTATATGTCGAGAGTATACAGTGAACTAAAGAGGACGCCAGCTCTGCGCGGAGTACAAATTCGTTATACTTGGGCAGAACTGGAGAGGTCATACGGTGTGTACAATTTCTCTTCTATTGACAAGCGTCTTGCCGAACTTGCTGCTCAAAATAAACGGCTTGTCATTGTGGTGCAAATGAAATCATTCGATCCTGACAATAATCACGTCCCAAGCTATCTGAAAACGGATTTGTATGAGGGGGGAGTGTTTGCTCATGCTAAAGACGACGGTGGCATCGTTAGTGGGTACAATCTCAAATTGTGGAATTCTAATTTACTTTCGCGCATGGGTAATCTAATGCAAGCACTTGGAAAACGTTACAACTCCCATCCTTACTTTGAAGGTATTGGCTTGACAGAAACTTCCATGGGAACACCCGTAATACCGCTATCTAGTGCTCAGATAGATAGCTTTTACAACAACCTGCTCATTATAAATCAAAGGATGCGCGAGGAATTCTTCCCCAACACTATGACATTCCAGTTCACGAACTACCCGCGTCCGATTCTAGAATCATTCATAGAAAACCTGGGTGCAATGGGAGCAGGGCTAGGTGGGCCAGATACATTTATCGAAGATCCAGGACTAAATTACCTAGGAAATCAATACTCACCAAGCGGAGTGTACACCCACTACCCTAAACTTTCTGGAATCGTTCCCCTGACACCCTCGGTGATGCAATCAAACTACAGGAATACTAAATGGGATGGTACAGGTTATGAGCCAACTGTCTTGGAACTGCTCACTTTTGCACGGGATAATCTAAAAGCTAATTATATTTTCTGGACACGGGATCCAGACAATTTTCCGAAAGTACTAGAAATGCTAAATTGGAGCGATCAAAGAAGCGATGCTGCTGGTGGATTGGATCCAACTTGCCCTAGCGCTTATTCCTCCTGCGTTAACTAGGAATTCCCTAAACAGAAAGACACAGGGTGAAGAATCATACCCTCAAGGTATCCCCTTCACCCTATTCAAGTCTCAATTAATTTTTGATCCGATCAATTGAGATTTAAAGTGGACCCCGCAGTCAAGACAATAATAGGTTGAATTTAAGAGGGCACCCTATTCATGCAGCAGAACGGCGCTGCCCCGCCCCCCCTCGCTGCCAGGTAAACCTTGTCCGGTGTACTGTATTCCAGCGACTGATGCATCCTTTTCGTGTTGTAAAACGTAAAGTATTCTGCCAAACCAAGCATTGAATCAGTCATTGTTGCATACCCTTTCAGGTAAACGTCTTCGTGCTTGACACTGCGCCAGAGCCGTTCCACAAAGATATTGTCCGATGCCCTGCCACGCCCATCCATACTGATAAATTCTTTCGCTTTATTCCCGTCATTTCCTGCTCCTTCTTAGCAGGATACCATCTTAATTTACTGTCCTGAAAGGAGGGTCCACTATAATTTGAGTTTTCCAAATAGGGATTTGTTCACAAATTTAAATCACCTCCGGCAAGGCCGGAGGCTTATATTTGTTAACCCCAAAAAGAGGCGCTATCTTTTAATCATAACTCAGCGAACATCAACTTACTGAGTTGGCGCTCATTCAGACGCAATTTTTGAGTCTTCCACACAATTTACAGAAAAAATAGAATTGCGTCTGAATAGTTCTTTGTGTTAAGCGATTGGAATGATACGTAAAGAACCGTGACCCAAAATGGAAGCGGTGGCTACATTTTGCAGTGTAATTGCCTTGGCGATGCGTTGCTCATCTGCTTCATGGCCGGTTGAGTTGATATCTCTTGCAGCATTGCCAAACGCCCACGCGTCAACTACAAACATGTCGTATTGTGGGCCATACTTCGATCGAATGGCAGAACGGTCTACGGTTGTGCCTGCTCGTGTATTTAAAGCAATGCCCAGTTCATTGTGTTTTCCCACCAATTCTTCATATTCGGCGCCTGTATCCCGAGCAATTTGAACTACCGATGCTCTGTTTTCCGCAAAAAAACCAGCTTGATTTAATCGATTCTTGGCTTGCTGAACAATGGAGTCCCTTTCTGATTCAGTAATATTAATTCCGAGTTGGCTGATCAGTGCTGCAAGATCATTGATGCGTTCCGTGATATGCTGATAAATCGTCGGTGCTTTGGCACATGCACCGCAGCCGCAGTCACTATGATCATCACCATGAACACCGGCTTGATGCCCTTTTCCCTTAAGTGTGCTAATAGTTTCTGCAGTTAACTGTACCTCAGTGAGGTCGACGCTAGTTGAGTTGCTTCCAAGATCACCGCCGTACACGACGCTTAATGTACCGCCCGCCGCGCAAGGTGCGCTTTTACGATGGCCACTTTTATTGGTACGACCGTCAACACAGATTTCTGGCACTGAACCGTTTACCGGGATATTAAATAAGCCGATTGCGATGGCCTGATACATTTCATTTAACACTGTCTGATCAATATCATTACGAGTATCAGGTCCAATAGATCCAATACCTAAGTTGAATTTTCCTAACGTAATATATTGTAAGCTATCTTCACTAGAAGTCTTCGAGGTCACTTCTGTTTTTTGGTTGCTTGAGGCTGATGTTGATGTTGTAGATTCTGTTTCTTGACTGCCTGTAAAATGTTTTAACAGGTTTTTTAAGCTTTCAAACATTTTATTTATCCTTTGTAGTGGTTGGTCAGTTAATCATAAGTACAATTTCATACATGTCAGTTTCATAGTAATCCCAAGGAAAGCGAACCTTGTCAAAACCTTTTAATCCATTTATTGGTCTCTAGGAGTCTGTCTGACTTAAGCAATTGTAGGGAGCTTAGTGGGAGAGTGAGTGCATATCTTCTCTATTTTTAGGCGCATAATCAATCAACGCAACGAGAAATTGAGGATATATGAGCCGTTATCCCACTGGCGCAGTAGATTGACCTTAAGTTCGACAGACTCCTAGCTTGGATTAATCAGTTGAGTGTTAGAATTCTAACATTACTTTTCTGAAGAATAGATAGTTATTCTCTATTTCTACATTAAGATATTTCTGTTGGTCGTGGTTGCAGAACTAAGTTTAGGGACAGGGGATACGATAGAGCGGCCTATCCGGTTGTTACCAAAATGTACAGATTTATCGTTCTAGGATCTGTTGACATTTCACATAGGTAGTCGCAGATGTCCCCAAGCCATGGCAACCATACTTTCGTAATTTCTCTTCAGTTTGTCATATCGTGGCCACTGCACGATCATTTTCAATGATCAGCTAAGTGGATTATATAAACGCTCAATCAAAATCTCCTGACTGAAACAAAACGATGCAGTAGTCGCTTGGAAAACTGATGGTGTATGATGAAAACACAGTCAAAAAAACCGGATACAGAAAATTTCAGGGTATTAAATTCGTAACAATTAATTTAGGATTAAGATCATGCATGTAACGATCGTCACTGTTTCAGTCAAACTGGAAAAAGTAGAAGCATTCAAGGAAGCCTACCGGTTAAACCACGAAAACTCGATTCGCGAAGTGGGTAACATTCGTTTTGATATTCTACAGTCTACAGAAGATCCGGCAAAGTTTGTATTTTACGAAGCCTATAAAACCCAACAGGATGCTGCTGCGCATAAAGAAACTTCGCATTATCTAGCATGGCGAGATACCGTGGCGGATTGGATGGTTGAGCCGCGCAAAGGTGTCGCCTACCAAGGTCTATATCCGGTCGTAAACAGCTAATGGTAAATTTCTCCATCGCCCGATTGCCACGCATCGAATTTGGAGCAGGCAGCTTAAGTAAGGTACCGGATATTATTGCGGGCTATGGATCGCGAATCTTGCTGATAACAGGAACCCGATCCTTTACCGATTCCAACCACTGGCAGCCTTTTATCGATCAACTCAAGCAGCGTGCGATCAGTTGGCAACATTGCACAATCGCCGACGAACCCTCCCCCACTCTGATCGATGATCTCGTCAAAATTTATGCCAATGACACCTTTGATGCCGTGGTCGGGATTGGTGGCGGTAGCGCGCTGGATGCCGCCAAAGCGATTGCCGGATTACTCAAAGTGCAGCGCTCCGTGATGGATTATCTCGAAGGTGTCGGCCCGGAATTGCCCTACGAAGGGCCCTCTATACCATTCATCGCCGTGCCAACGACCGCCGGTACCGGCAGCGAAGCAACCAAAAACGCTGTACTCAGCGTGCAAGGTAAAAACGGTTTTAAAAAATCTTTCCGCCATGACAAACTGGTCGCCGAATATGCCATTGTCGACCCGGATTTACTTGCCAGTTGCCCGCCCAGCGTAATCGCCGCCAATGGCATGGACGCGTTGACCCAACTGCTGGAATCGTATGTTTCCCTCAAATCCAATGCATTCACTGATTCCTTGGCGATTAGCGGCTTGCAAGCCGCCCGCGACGCACTGATTCCGCTCTATCGCCAGGAAGGGGAACTTGCACAACATCGCGAAAAGATGGCCTACGCCGCCCTATTCTCCGGCATTACGCTGGCGCAAGTTGGTCTGGGTTCGGTACATGGCCTGGCATCCCCACTCGGTGCTTTTTATCCGATTCCGCACGGAGTTGTTTGCGGCACTCTAGTCGCCTCGGCTACGCGAATCAACATTCACAGCATGCTGGCACGCGAACCCGACAACAGCGCACTGGCAAAATACGTTCAGGTCGCTGAAATTCTCTGCCAAAAACATTTCTCAAAATCGGCAGCCTCCTTTACTGCTTTGATTGACCTGCTGACAGCCTGGACCGACGAACTTGCTTTGCCACGCCTCGCACATTACAACTTACAAGAAACCGCATTCGATAAAGTCATCGCCAATTGCCGCGGCAGCAGCATGAAAACCAACCCCATCATTCTGAAGGATGAAGAAATCAGGCGGATTTTGCTTGAACGCTTGTAACAGTTAGAAGCCAAGTCAAATTAATGATTATGGATGTGCGGCATTAATTTCGGGCTGTAACGCTACGGTATACAATCCGGCATGATAAAGACTTTCAAGCATAAAGGACTTCTCGCTTTCTTTACCATTGGCAGTTTATCTGGAATTCAGACACACCATTCGGCAAAATTAAGAAGGCGCCGCATACTGCAGATGCTGACAGAATTCCCGCTTGATATGCCCATACCGTTACCCAATTGGTCGTTGCGCTGCTAATGGGCACTGCCCCATCTTTACCGACAAAAATATGAAATGTACAGAACCAAACACCAGAAGCTGTAATGATCGCATTGTCAGTATCAGTCAGCCGTATCGTTGTCCCATTATCAGGAGAAAGCAAGGCAAGAAACTGATTTGGTGCCAAAATAAGCATGAGTTTGACGGGACAAGGGTTGGCGCATGTCGACAAGCTGCACTGGGTTCACAGCATGAAGGCCATGATCTTGAAGCGCAAGTTGAAGCCTACAAAAAACGTTACTTCTCTTGTTTTGAAGTCGTCATTGCTGGCACGCTATATGGTTCATGTGATAATCTCAGCTACCCAATCTGGAACGCAATCATACCCGCTTCACAAGCAAGCCACCGGAGCGTCCGCCAAAGAGTGCCCTTGAAAACAAAGATGAATTGAAGCGTCTGAAAGCACAATGTCGGCAGGAATATCGCGAGCGTATTCCGATTGAAGGAAAGTTTTGCAAAGGAAAGAATGGTTACCGGCTCAACAAAATTCGGGCCAAGCGTGCTGATACATTTGTCGCATGGACTAATAGCATCTTCCTGGTCATGAACCTGCTCCTCTTGGTGCGAGTTTTTTCCCCCGAGGAATCTTTCTGCCAAAATAGCATTTTTGGTGACAAAAAAGGCCATGTCCGCAGAAATCCTGTTTGCACGTGCCAGCCAAGTCATCTCAAACAGGAATTCTTACTTGGCAGTGTAAATCTGATCGCTGAATTTCTGATAAACCCTAAGTAGTAGATTTCTTCCTTCTGTCGAAATAAAAAGGCTGTCATTCCGAAAGTACATGAGGAATCCTAAAGCTCGGAAACCATCGTAACCAAATCCGGTTTAACCACTACTAATATCACAACCGCAAACAAAACTAACACCGGGAATTCATTAAACCAACGATAAAAGACATGACTATGCTGATTGGCATCATTTTTAAACGCTTTGACATATTTTCCGCAGTAATAATGATAGTAAATCAGTATTAGAACCAAAGCCAACTTGGCATATAACCAGACACCGGAGAAACCATAACCCAGCCATAACCACACGCCGAAAACCACCGTCAGCAGCGCGCCAGGTGTCATGATGCCGTAATAGAGTTTGCGCTCCATGATTTTGAAGCGTTCCTTGCCGAGTTGATCATCGCATTGGGCGTGATAGACAAACAGACGTGGCAGATAGAATAGTCCCGCGAACCAGGTGACCATGAAAATGATGTGCAGTGATTTTATCCAGAGCATGGCGGTGTGAATGATTGGTGTTAAAGTTGGTATGATACTGGGCTTGTGATTTTAGCGCTATCCCTGGAATCAGGTAGATCGCGAGCAGGGCTGATGTTTCGAATAATTAACGGGATGATTTATGACTCAGCATTATCAAAATTTAGTCCAGAAATTGGAAGAAATCACGTATTTAAGCGGTGTAATGAGTACATTGGGATGGGATCAGGAAGTGATGATGCCGCCGGGTGCCGGTGAGGCGCGCGCCAAGCAGATTGCGGCACTGGCGGGTGTCATTCATGAACGTATGACCGATCCTGCACTGGGAGAATGCTTGAGCAAGCTTAAGGAAAAGGATTATGATGCTTTGAGTGAGTTGGAGCGCTGCAATATTCGTGAAGCGCTGCATAGTTATGAACTTGAAACCAAAGTATCGAAGCGGCTGGTACAGGAGCTGGCGGAGTTAAGCTCGCGCGGGCAGAGCATTTGGGTCATGGCGCGGCAGGAGAATAAATTTTCTGATTTTGCGCCGGTGCTGAAACGCTTTCTGGAACTTAAGCAAGAATGGGCGCAGTGTGTGTCGCCGGATTTAAAGCCCTACGATGCAAACATTGATCTGTTTGAACGCGGCACGACAATGGACATGATCACGCCAGTATTCGAGCACCTGAAGCAGGAATTGATCCCGCTGATTCATGCCATTCAGGCACATTCTTATCAACCGGATATTACTTTTCTGCAGGGTAAGTTTGCGCTGGAAAAGCAGGAGGCTTTGGCGCGTAAAATCAGCCAGGATATTGGCTTCAATTTCGAGCAAGGTCGTATGGATGTGTCGGTGCACCCCTTTTGCGGCGGCAGTCATCCGACCGATGTGCGCATTACGACGCGCTACAAAGACAATAATTTTGTCGAATCGCTATATGCGGTAATCCATGAAACCGGTCATGCGCTCTACGAGCAAGGCCGCCCGCATGAGCTAGGCGATTTGCCGGCTTCGGAATCACTGACGATGGGAATTCACGAATCCCAGTCGCTATTCTGGGAGCGCATGATCGCGCAGAGTAAACCTTTTTGTCAGCATTATTTCGAGACGATCCGCGCGGCATTTCCGGATAACCTGAAATCTGCTACCGTGGATTCGTTTTATCGCGCGATTAATACGTGTAAGCCGGAATTTATCCGAGTTGAAGCGGATGAGGTAACTTATCCGTTGCATATTATTTTGCGTTATGAAATCGAGAAGGGGTTGTTTGATGGCTCGATGCAGGTTGATGATTTGCCGCACATCTGGAATGAATTGATGCAGAAGTATCTGGGAATACAGCCGCCTACCGATGCGCTCGGCGTATTGCAGGATTCACACTGGAGCGGGGGAGCGTTTGGGTATTTTCCTTCGTATACACTGGGTGCGATGTATGCGTGTCAGTTTTACCAAACGCTACTGAGGGAACAATCCGATACTGAGCGAAATATTGCTAAAGGTAATTTTGCGCCGATTAAGAACTGGCTCAATGAGAAGATCCACCGTCAGGGCAGATTGTACTCGCCACAGGGACTTGTTCAGCGCGTTACCGGTGAAGCTTTGAATCCGGATTATTTCGTTGATTATCTTAAGCGTAAGTACAGCGAAGTTTATAATCTGACTTAGAATCTGGAATTTTTATACTTGCCTGCGGCCCTGGTTACTCTCTATCCATTTTTTTACGCGGTTGGCATCGCCAATCCGGGTGTTTTTGCCCCAGGAGTTCAGCAGAACAATCACTACGGGCTGGCCAGAAATTTTGGCTTGCATCACCAAACAGCGCCCCGCATCACTGAGATAACCGGTTTTTGAAACACCGATATCCCATCCTTGGTTGCGCACCAGACTATTGGAATTGACATATTGTAATTGAGCACGCTTAATGCCGGGTGATACGGAATGCTGTGATGTCGTTGAGAATTCACGGATGGCAGCATAGTTATTTGAAGCGGAAACCAATTTTGCTAGGTCACGTGCTGTCGCTACATTGTTGCTATTCAAACCGGTAGAGTCGACAAAACGACTGTTGGTCATCCCAATTTTCTTAGCCTTTAGATTCATGGCATTAACGAATGCTTTGGTGCCGCCGGGATATGTTCGAGCCAGTGCTGCTGCGGCGCGATTCTCTGAGGACATCAGTGCCAAGCGTAATAATTCGTTACGAGGATAACTACTGCCTATGGGCAATCGAGAAGATGAGTGTTTTAGCTTGTCGATATCAGCATTCGTAATCGTGATCTTTTCATTCGGAGACAAGCGTGCATCAAGCGTGACCATGGCGGTCATTAATTTTGTGATAGAAGCAATAGGCATTACCTTGTCTGCATTCTTGTCATAAATCACATGCGCATTTTGCGCATTAAAAACCAGCGCAGCTTGCGATTTGATATCTAGGTTGTTTTTCTGTGCTAGGGTGTTACTGGTATAAAAAAATATGGCGCAAAATAAAAAAAGTACTTGTTTCATTCTTTCTTCTCTCCAATTGACCGAAATTGTAAATCATTTTTAATCTACTTAAATATTTTCGTTATGAGCGAGGAGAGTATCA
>LNFM01008133.1_pt1 | contig 15991 bp, 15 predicted proteins | sample 596031 | NCBI WGS metagenome assembly LNFM01 (sample SAMN04254537, study PRJNA301005) | activated carbon metagenome | isolation source: dual media filters at the Ann Arbor, Michigan drinking water treatment plant | place: USA: Ann Arbor | reverse complement strand
GCGCCGCTGGTGGTCGAAGGCTGCATCATGATGCGCAAGTGCCACCTCAACACCTGCCCGGTGGGCGTGGCCACGCAGGACCCGGTGCTGCGCAGGAAGTTCGCCGGCAAGCCCGAGCACGTCGTCAACTTCTTCTTCTTCGTGGCCGAGGAAGCGCGCCTGATCATGGCGCAGCTGGGCATCCGCAAGTTCGACGAGCTGATCGGCCGTGCCGACCTGCTCGACATGAAGAAGGGCATCGCGCACTGGAAGGCACGCGGTCTGGACTTCACGCGCGTGTTCCACCAGCCCTCGGCGCCGGCCGACGTGCCGCGCTTCCACGTCGAGGACCAGGACCACGGCCTGTCGCGTGCGCTGGACGTCAAGCTCATCGAGCGCTGCCTGCCTGCTCTGGAGCGCGGCGAGAAGGTGCAGTTCATGGAGGACACGCGCAACGTCAACCGCAGCGTGGGGGCGATGCTCTCGGGCGAGCTGATCCGCCGCCGCCCCGAGGGCCTGCCCGACCACACCATCTTCATCCAGTCCGAAGGCACGGGCGGCCAGAGCTTCGGGGCGTTCCTGGCCAAGGGCATCACGCTGTACCTCATCGGCGACGCCAACGATTACACGGGCAAGGGCCTGTCGGGCGGTCGCATCGCCGTGCGACCGAGCATCGAGTTCCGTGGCGAGGCCACCGACAACATCATCATCGGCAACACCGCGCTGTACGGTGCCACCAGCGGCGAGGCCTTCTTCCGCGGCGTGGCGGGCGAGCGCTTCGCGGTGCGGCTGTCCGGTGCCACCGCGGTGGTCGAAGGCACGGGCGACCACGGCTGCGAGTACATGACCGGCGGCACCGCCGTGGTGCTGGGCAGGACGGGCCGCAACTTCGCCGCCGGCATGTCCGGCGGCGTGGCCTATGTCTACGACGAGGACGGGCAGTTCGCCAAGCGCTGCAACACCTCGATGGTCAGCCTCGACAAGGTGGTGCCGCACGACGTGCAGCTGGCCGCCGGCCCGGCCATCGGCTGGCACCGCGAGACCACCGACGAAGCGCAGCTGAAGAAGCTGATCGAGGACCACCACCGCTGGACCGGCAGCCTGCGGGCGCGCCAGATCCTCGACCAGTGGGCCACCGCGCGATCGCTCTTCGTCAAGGTGTTCCCGCTGGAGTACAAGCGGGCGCTGTCCGAGCGTGCGGCCAAGGCGGGTGCCGCCGCGGCCACCGAGAAGGCCCAGGCCTCATCGGCCGCGAAGGTGCCGGCAAAGTAGCGTGGCCGGCGCGTGCCGGCCTTGCGGGGCCGGGGCGCCGGATGATCGAAGCATCGGGTTGAATCAGAAGGCTGTGCAGGCAGCAACGGGACGATCATGGGAAAAGTGACTGGCTTCCTCGAATACGAGCGTTTGGAAGAGGGCTACGAGCCCGTCGACAAGCGGGTGAAGAACTGGAAGGAGTTCGTCATCACGCTGAACTCCGACCAGGCCAAGGTGCAGGGTGCGCGCTGCATGGACTGCGGCACGCCGTTCTGCAACAGCGGCTGCCCGGTCAACAACATCATTCCGGACTTCAACGACCTCGTGTACCGCGACGACTGGCGCAATGCCATCGACGTGCTGCATTCCACCAACAACTTCCCCGAGTTCACCGGCCGCGTCTGTCCGGCGCCCTGCGAGGCGGCCTGCACGCTCAACGTCAACGACGACCCGGTCGGCATCAAGAGCATCGAGCACGCCATCATCGACCGCGCCTGGTCCGAAGGCTGGGTCGCGCCGCAGCCGGCGGCCGTGAAGACCGGCAGGAAGGTCGCTGTGGTCGGCTCCGGCCCGGCGGGCATGGCCGCCGCCCAGCAACTGGCGCGCGCCGGTCATGACGTCACGGTGTTCGAGAAGAACAGCCGCATCGGCGGACTGCTGCGCTACGGCATTCCCGACTTCAAGATGGAGAAGACGCACATCGACCGCCGCATCGAGCAGATGAAGGCCGAGGGCGTGGTCTTCCGCACCGGCGTGCTGGTGGGCGCCATGCCCGACAGCGGCCCGGCAGCCAAGGTGACGAACGACGCCAGGGAGCGCATCACGCCAGAAGAGCTGAAGGCGCAGTTCGACGCCGTGCTGCTGGCCGGCGGCTCCGAGACATCGCGCGACCTGCCGGTGCCCGGGCGCGAGCTCGACGGCGTCCACTTTGCGATGGAGTTCCTGCCGCAGCAGAACAAGGTCGTGGCCGGCGACAAGGTCAAGGGTCAGCTGCGCGCCGACGGCAAGCACGTCATCGTCATCGGCGGTGGCGACACGGGCAGCGACTGCGTGGGCACCAGCAACCGCCACGGTGCGGCCAGCGTGACGCAGTTCGAGCTGATGCCGCAGCCGCCCGAGGTCGAGGACAAGCCGCTGACCTGGCCCTACTGGCCCTACAAGATGCGCACCAGTTCCAGCCACGAAGAGGGCTGCGAACGCGAGTTCGCCATCGCCACCAAGGAACTCATCGGCAGCAAGGGCAAGGTCACCGCGCTGAAGACGGTGCACGTGCAGTGGCAGGGCGGCAAGATGATCGAGGTGCCCGGCACCGAGAAGGAATACAAGGCCGACCTCGTGCTGCTGGCGATGGGCTTCACTGCGCCGGTCGCCTCGGTGCTCGACGCCTTCGGGCTGGCCAAGGATGCGCGCGGCAACGCCAAGGCCGGCACCGACGCCGAGGGCGGCTATCGCACCAGCATCGACAAGGTGTTTGCAGCCGGTGACATGCGTCGCGGCCAGTCACTGGTGGTGTGGGCCATCCGCGAAGGCCGCCAGGCAGCCCGTGCGGTCGACGAATTCCTGATGGGCAGCAGCACGCTGCCCCGATGAGGCGCATGCTGCCTCGATGAGGCGAAGGCTGTTTCGCTGAGTCGTGGGGCGCTGGCGCGGGGCCGGTTCGGGACCGCGCGGTCTGCGTCGGCTGCGCCCGGCCCGGCTTTACAAAGCTTATTCGGGGTATCCCTCATGGTCGCGGGCTGCGTGCGACAATTCTTCGAACAACGACAACACCGTGCGCGTGCAGGCGCGCGCGCCGCTGCTTGAAGTCCGACACCTTCATCGAGATCGATCACGTCACCTTCGGGTACGACACCAGCCGCACGATCCTCAACGATGTCTCGCTTTCGTTCCCGCGCGGCAAGGTCACGGCGATCCTCGGCGGCTCGGGCTGCGGCAAGACGACGCTGCTGCGATTGATCGCCGGCGTTTTCGCGGCCTCGCAGGGGCGCGTGCTGTTCGATGGTGAACTGCTCAATGTGCGCGACAAGCCGCAGCTCTATCGGATCCGCCGACGCCTGGGCATGCTGTTCCAGTTCGGTGCGCTGTTCACCGACCTCACGGTGTTCGAGAACGTGGCGTTTCCCTTGCGCGAGCACACGGCGCTGCCTGAGTCGATGATCCGCGACATCGTGCTGATGAAGCTCAACGCCGTCGGGCTGCGCGGGGCCGCGCCGCTGCGCATCTCCCAGGTCTCGGGCGGCATGGCGCGGCGCATCGCCCTGGCGCGCGCCATCTCGCTGGACCCCGAGCTGATCATGTACGACGAGCCCTTCGCGGGCCTGGACCCGATCTCGATGGGTGTGGCTGCCAACCTGATCCGCAAGCTCAACGACACCACCGGCGCCACCTCCCTGGTGGTTTCGCACGACGTGCAGGAGTGTTTCGCGATCTGCGACTACGCCTACCTGCTGTCCTCGGGCGGCCGCGTCGTCGCGCACGGCAAGCCGGCTGAACTCCAGCAGTCCGACCACCCCGAGGTGCGCCAGTTCATCCGCGGTGAACCCGACGGGCCGGTGCGCTTCCACTACCCGGCCGCGCCCTTCGCGCAGGATCTGAACCTGTCATGACCGAGCAGATCGCCGGCCTCGGCCGATTCACGCTGCGCTGGCTTCAGGCGCTGGGGCATTCGGCCTTCTTCTTTGTCGACCTGATCCGCTTCTCGCCGGCGGCGTTGCGCCGCTTCGGGCTGGTGGTGGCGCAGGTGCACGCCATCGGCAACCGCTCGCTGGTCATCATCCTGGCCTCGGGCCTGGCCGTGGGTTTCGTGCTGGCGCTGCAGATGTATTACGCGCTGGTGGCCTACGGCGCCGCCGAGAGCCTGGGGCTCATCGTCAACCTGGCGCTGGTGCGCGAACTCGGACCGGTGGTCACCGCCCTGCTGTTCGCGGGCCGCGCCGGCACCTCGCTGACGGCCGAGATCGGACTCATGAAGGCCGGCGAGCAGTTGTCGGCGATGGAGCTGATGGCGGTGGACCCGCGCAGCCGCGTGCTGGCGCCGCGCTTCCTGGCCGGCATCGTGTCGATGCCCATCCTGGCCATCCTGTTCTCTGCCATCGGTATCCTCGGGGCCTACGTGGTGGCCGTGCTGCTGATCGGTGTGGACAGCGGCAACTTCTGGTCGATCATGCAAAGCCGCGTCGACGTCTGGCGCGACGTCGGCAACGGCATCGTCAAGAGCGCCGTGTTCGGCGTCATCTGCACCTTCGTGGCGCTCTACCAGGGCCACGAGACGCAGGCCACGCCGGAAGGCGTGGCCTACGCGACCACGCGCACGGTGGTCATCGCCTCGCTGGCGGTGCTGGGCATGGACTTCGTGCTGACCGCGCTGATGTTCTCCACCCCCTGAACGGGCGCGGCCCTGAATCAAGGAAACCGGATATGGCAAAGAAGGGTATCGAGACGCTGGTCGGGCTGTTCGTGCTGCTGGGCATCGTGGCCCTGGTGTTCGTCTCGCTGAAGGCGGCCAACCTGGGCAGCTTCGGCGGTGGCGACGCCTACCAGCTCACAGCACGCTTCGACAACATCGGCGGGCTGAAGGAACGTGCGCCCGTGCGCAGTGCTGGCGTGACGGTGGGTCGTGTGACAGGCATCGCGCTGGACGGCAAGACCTTCCAGGGGGTGGTCACGCTCGAAATCAACAAGAGCTACACCTTCCCCAAGGACACGGTGGCCAAGATCCTCACCTCGGGCCTGCTGGGCGACCAGTACGTGGGCCTCGAGGCCGGCGGTGACGACGCCAATCTGGCGCCCGGCGGCATCGTCGCGCAGACGCAGAGCGCGGTGGTGCTGGAGAACCTCATCGGCCAGTTCCTCACCGGCAAGGCTTCCGATCTGGGTGCCGACGCGGCGGCGCCGAAATGAGCGCGCGCCGCGTCGCCCGCCGGGCCAACGTCGGCCGGGCCCTGTTGCTGGCGGTGGTGCTCGCCGTGTCCGGCTGCGCGAGCGTGGCGCCCGAAGGCGGCCCGCCGCGCATCGCCAACCCGGCCGACCCGTGGGAGAACTGGAACCGCAAGGTCTTCGCGTTCAACGACGCCATCGACGAGGCCGTGCTCAAGCCCGTGGCCACGGCCTACCGAGACGTCGTGCCGGCGCTGGTGCGCCGCGGCGTCGAAAACTTCTTCGGCAACGTCGGCGACCTCTGGTCGGCGGCCAATCACCTGCTGCAAGGCAAGCTCGAGCCCGGGCTGGAGATGGGCATGCGGGTTGCCGTGAACACGGTGTTCGGCATCTACGGCATCCTCGATCCCGCGACAGAGATGAAGCTGACGCGCCGTTCCGAGGACTTCGGGCAGACGTTGGCGGTCTGGGGTATCGGCAAGGGGCCCTACGTCGTGCTGCCGATCTTCGGCCCTTCGACGCTGCGGGATACCACGGCGTTTCCGCTCGATCGCTATGCCACGTCGTCGTCGCTGTATTACGGCGACATCAACAACTACCTCGTGACGCCGCTGCAGGTGGTGGCCGTGCGGGCCGACCTGCTGGCCACCACCAAGCTGCTGGGCGAAGTCGCGCTGGACCGCTACAGCTTCGTGCGCGACAGCTACCTCTCGCGCCGGCTCGACCAGATCTACGACGGCGCGCCTCCCCTGGAAACCTTTGATGACGAACCCGCCGAACCGGCGGCCAAGAAGCCGTGAACCACAACGGCCGCTCGTGCGTTGAGGGATGGTGCCTGCGAACCGCGGGCTGACGAAAGGACCGACAGTGTTCAAGAACTGGATCCCCGCCGCCGTCATGGTGGCTGCCGCCACGATCTCCGCCCCGGTGTTCGCCGATGCCGAGGCCGAAGCCCTGGTGCGCCGCATCTCCACGGAAGTCCTCGACACGGCCAAGGCCGACAAGTCGATCCAGGCCGGTGACATCAACAAGATCATCGCCCTGGTCGATGCCAAGGTGATGCCCAGCGTGAACTTCGAGGCCATGACGCGCAGCGCCGTGGGCCCGCAGTGGCGCAGTGCCACGCCCGAGCAGCGCGGCAAGCTGCAGGCCGAGTTCAAGACGCTGCTGGTGCGTGTCTACTCCGGCGCGCTCACGCAGCTCAAGGACCAGACCGTCGAGATCACCCGCTCGCTGCCGGTGCCCGGCGGCAGCCAGGTGGTGGTGCAGTCCCAGGTCAAGGGTTCGGGCGAGCCGATCAAGCTCGACTACCGCATGGACAAGACCGCCGAAGGCTGGAAGATCATCGACGTCAACGTCGGCGGCATCTGGCTGGTGACGAGCTACCGCTCGCAGTTCGCCCAGGAGCTCAATGCCGGCGGCCTCGACGGCCTGCTGGCCAAGCTGGTCGAGCGCAACAAGGCTGCGGCCAAATAAGCCGTGCAGCTGCCTGCCGCGACCACGCTGGACCAGGCGCCCGAACTGCTGCGGCAGCTGGACAAGGGTCTGGTCGTCGCGGGCAGCGGGCCGCTGCACATCGACGCCAGCGCGCTGAAGGAGTTCGACACCTCGGCGCTGGCCCTGCTGCTGGAGGCCAGCCGCCGCGTGCGCCAGCAGGGCGGCACGCTGGTGGTCGACGGCGCGCCGCCGAAGCTGGTCGAGCTGGCGCGGCTCTACGGCGTCGACGAACTGCTGCCGTTGCCGCTGCCGCCCGCGTAGCGCGTCAGGCGCAGGTTCTTCTTGATTTCCTGCAGCAGCGGCCGCAGCTCGGCGCTGCCCAGCCGCAGTGCGACGCCGGTGGTCAGGATGTCGATGATCAGCAGGTGCAGCAGCCGCGACACCATGGGGCTGTAGCGGTCGGCGTCCTCGGGGTGATCGGCCGCCAGCAGGATGTGGGTCTGCCCCGCCGCCTTGTGGGCCAGCGGTGACCCGCTGGCCGTGATGATCAGCACCTGAGCACCCTTGCGCCGGGCGATCTCGTCGACATCGAGCAGGTCGCGGCTGCGCCCCGAGTTGCTGATGATCACCGCACAGTCGCCCGGTTTGAGCATCGTGGCGCTCATCACCTGCATGTGGCCGTCGGTCACCGCCGAGCACGTCACGCCCAGCCGGAAGAACTTGTGCTGCGCGTCGTGCGCCACGATGCCGGAATTGCCCACGCCGTAGAACTCGATGCGACGGCCGTTGCGGCAGGCCTCGGCCAGCACCGTGATGGCGCGCTCGATCGACTGGCTGGCCGCCGCGTTGCGGTAGCGCAGCATGGCCGCCACGGCGTTGTCGATGACCTTCACGACGATGTCACCGGCCTTGTCGTCGTCGTCCACGGCGCGGTGCACGAAGGGCACGCCTTCGTTGACGCTGCCGGCGAGCTTGAGCTTGAAATCGGCCAGTCCGTCGTAGCCCACGCTGCGGCAGAAGCGCACCACCGTCGGTTTGCTGACGCTGGAACGTTCGGCCAGTTCGCCCACCGGCAGCCGCGCGAAGCTGCGCGGGTCGGACAGCAGCAGCCGCGCAACGCGCTGCTCGGCCGGCGGCAGGGCCGGAATCGATGCGCGAATGCGTTCGAGCATCAATCGAACCTCTGGGCCGCCGCGCCGGGCCGCTCCCAAGCAAGGCCCGATCCCCCCGGGGGATCGACCCATGTAGTCATGGGGCGAGGGGTCGTCATGTCGGCCGCGCCGGGCCGCTCCCAAGCAAGGCCCGATCCCCCCGGGGGATCGACCCATGTGGTCATGGGGCGAGGGGTGGTCATTGCTCTTCGGCCCACACGCAGCCGTCCCGGGCGACCAGCGCACTCGCCGCCGCCGGCCCCCAGCTGCCGGCCATGTACGGCCGCGGCGCGATGCCGTCGGCCGCCCAGGCGTGCAGCACCGGTTCGACCCAGCGCCAGGCCTGTTCCTGTTCGTCGCTGCGCACGAAGAGGTTCAGGCGGCCGGCGATGGCGTCCAGCAGCAGCCGCTCGTAGCCGCCCACGCGCTCGGTGGAGAAGGCCTTGTCGAAGTCGAGGTCCAGCGACACCGGCCACAGCGCTTCGTTGCCCGCGCCGCTCTTGGCAGCCAGCAGGTGCAGCTCCAGCCCGTCTTCCGGCTGCAGCTTGATGACCAGCTTGTTGGCGCGCCGCGTACCCGGAAAGATCGGGTGCGGCACCTCGCGGAAGCTCACCACGATCTGGGCGTCCCGCGCCGCCAGACGCTTGCCGGTGCGCAGGTAGAAAGGCACGCCGGCCCAGCGCCAGTTCTGCACCTCGGTGCGCAGCGCCACGAAGGTCTCGCAATGGCTGCCCGCAGGCACCTTGGCCTCGTCGAGGTAACCCGGCACGGCCTGCCCGCCGACGGCGCCGGCCTTGTACTGCCCGCGCACAACGTCGCGCGCCACGCTCTCCGGCGTGAAGGGTTTCAGCGAGCGCAGCACCTTGAGCTTCTCGTCGCGGATGGCGTCGGCGTCCCCGGTCGACGGCGGCTCCATCGCGATCATGGTGAGCAGCTGCAGTGCGTGGTTCTGCACCATGTCGCGCAGCGCGCCGGTCTTGTCGTAGAAGTCGCCGCGCGTGCCCACGCCGATGCTCTCCGCGATCGTGATCTGGATGCTGGCGATGCTCTCGCGCCGCCACAGCGGCTCGAACAGCGCGTTGCCGAAGCGCAGCGCCATCAGGTTCTGCACCGCCGGCTTTCCCAGGTAATGATCGATGCGCAGCGCCTGGTCTTCGCGGAAGTGCGTGGAGACGACGCGGTTGATCTCGCGCGCGCTGGCCAGGTCGTGACCCAGAGGCTTCTCGAGCACGATGCGGACGTTTTCGCCGTTGATGCCGGCCAGGCCCAGCTGTTCGCACACCGGCATGAACAGGTGCGGGCTGGTGGCCAGGAACACCACCACGGTGTCGGCGTTGCGGGCATCGATCCATTGCTTCAGGCCGGCGTAGTGCTCGGCCCGCGAGAGGTCCATGCGGCGGTAGTGCAGCAGTTCGGCGAACCGTGAGAACTCGTCGTCGCTGGGCTGCTTGGCCTCGTCGACGCCGGTGAATTTCTCGCGGATGTACTGCCGGTACTCGACATCGCTGCGCTCGTCGCGCGCCACCGCCAGGATGCGCCCGCCGGCCGGCAGCTTGCCGTGTCGCCAGGCCTGGAACAGCGCCGGCATCAGCTTGCGCCAGGCGAGGTCGCCGGTGCCACCGAAGAGTACGAGGTCGAAGGACATGTTGGGGCAGGGCTGCGGCGCCTGTTGTGCTGTGGCGATGTAACTAAATTACATCACCCATGATGCCCGAGTTCCACAGTGCGGTCAAACCGTCTGCCCGCCGGGCGTCCCGGCACGCTTGTGCTGCCGTGCAACTGCTGCCGCTTACTGGAAGGCGCCGGGCGACCAGCGCACGGGCGGCTGCAGGGCGCGCACGCCTATGGGTGACGCGAACTCGGCCGTCGGCGACAGATCCTGCCCGCCCGCCTTTCGGGGGTCGACCGCCGTGCCCTTCAGGCGGGAGTCGGCCGGCAGCGCGAAGTCGAGCACAGACGGTCCGCGCAGCCAGCGGCCCAGCGTGCGGCCGTTGCCCTCGAACACAGCCGCATCGCCCAGGCTGTAGATGCCCAGGCCCGCGCCCACGTTGTTCAGCACCTGCACCTGCGCTTCCTTCGGCAGGCGGTCGTCCCACACGCGAACGAACCAGCCCGGCACGACGCCGGCATTGAGCAGGGTGTTGTGGGCCACGACCAGCGAGCTCTCGGGCCAGGCGTTGCCTTCTGCGCCATAGGCGATGAGAACGCGGTTCTGCGTGCCTGCGCTCTGGCCCACCACGTTGCCCACGATGCGTGCGAGCCCGCCGTTGGGCAGGTCGATCTCGTACGACGCCTCACCGCCCGGGCCATCCAGGATCATGTTGTAGGCGATGTTGCTTTCCTTGGCGCGCGACTTCACCAGGTGGCCTTCGTAGCCCTCGTGGAAGCGGCTGCCCGTGAGGCTCAGCTTCGCGATGCGTCCGACGTACAGCAGGTGCGGCAGCAGGCCGCGGCTCTGCGGCGCGCTGCCGAACTGGCTGTCGACCACGGTCAGTTCGGACCCGGCGTCGTTGCCGGTGAGCAGCCCCTTTTCGTTGTCGTGGAAGGCGCAGGAGCGCACCGTCAGCTTGCCCGACTCGAAGCGGATGCCGGCGCCGTTGCCGTCGGGCACGCGGGCGCCGCGGAACTCGATGTTGTCGACAAGCACCTCGCCCCCGCGCACCACCAGGATCGCCTTGCCTTCGGCGTGCTTGCCCCCGGCACGCAGCACCGGGCGCTTGCCCACGCCCTGGATGGTGAGCTTGTTCTGGGTGACCACTCCGACCTGCCCGTCGTACTCGCCTTCCATCACGGCGATGGTGTCGCCGTCCTTGGCCTTGGCCAGCGCTTCGCCCAGCGTCAGGGCCGGCGCCTTCGGACCGACGACGAAGGTCTCGGCCGAGGCTGCGCCGGCACACAGGCAGATGAGCGCCGCCGCGCCATAGCGGATCAGTGGGTGCAAGGCGGCGCTGAAGAAGGCTCGGTCCATGCTGCGATTCTTGCCGGACTTCGCCCCTTGTCCGGCCGTGTTGTCTCATTCCTGTGCAATCGACCATGAAACGAGGAGGCACGGCCAGCGCTGCGCGCCCGTACGATGAACACGGCCATGCGCCCCTTCGCCAACGCCGCCGCCGTGCCTGCCGTGGACCTGCAGGCCCTTCGCCATGCGTACGACGGCACGCCGGCACTCGATGGCATCGACCTCGCCGTGCAGCCGGGCGAACGGGTCACGCTGCTCGGCCCGTCGGGCTGCGGCACGTCCACGCTGTTTCGCGCGGTGACGGGGCTCGAGAAGGCGCACGCGGGCCGGGCACTGCTCGGTGCTCGAGATGGCTCGAAGCGCTTCAGGCCTCGTCCAGCAGCGGGTGCAGCTGTTCTTCCCAGGCCGGGAGGTCCACATCGCCGGCGCCCAGCCAGAGCAGGGCCCGGCTGCCGTGGCTGCGCCAGTCGGCCCCCTCGGGCAGGCCTTCGTAGCGGTTGACGAAGCTCTCGGCCAGCAGGCCGGCGGCCATCAAGGTCTGCACTTCGCTGTCCACGCGCTGCTGGCCCAGGGCGTCGAGGTCGTGGTGCAGGCGGAGCGACGCCATCACCACCGGCGACAGGTGCCAGGCGCGCGCCACCAGCGCGCCCACCACCGCGTGGTCGGTGCCGTGGTTGGCGTTCTCGGTGGCGACGAAGGGGCGGTCGATGCGAGCAGCGGCTTCCACCAGGGTGCTGCCGTAGCCGCGAACGCTCTGCAGCAGCACCGGCAGGCCGACATGGCAGAACAGGCCGTAGGTGTAGGCCAGGTCTTCGGACAGTCCCGGCAGCTGGCGCGCCAGGAAGCGCAGCGTCAGGGCCTGCCGTGTCGCGCGCTGCCAGAAGCCCTTCAACCGCGGATGGTTCACGGGGATGGCGTGCTTCACCGCGAAGGCGGTCATGGTCTGGGCCGTGATGTCCAGTCCCAGACGATTGAGGGCCTGTCCCAGCGTGTTGACCGGCCCGCCCGTGGTGTAGGCCGGACTGTTGGCCACGCGCACCAGGGTCGCCGACATCGCCACGTCGCTCGACGCCAGCCGCGCCACCACCTGCAGATCGGGCTGCGCCTCGGCCAGCACGCCCTGCAGCCTGGCCAGCAGATCGGGGCAGGGCGGCACCACGATCTGACGCAGCGCGCCGCGCGCACGAGCGACGTCGAGCTCGGTCTGGATGCTGGAAGTGGTCGACGACGTGGGAACTGTTGCCCGGGCGGGAGCGGTCATCGGGATGGGTCTTCTCTGCAGGGCCATGGCCCGTGCACGTTGCCCGAAGCCTGAACGCCTTATCGGACGCCGTCGCTGCGACTTGAGACCCGCCTCGCCCCGTCGACGATCAACCGGGTCGGCCCGAGGCGAGACCTGCCGTGCAGCGGCTTGCGCTGCTGCGCACGTACTGGCCGCCCGCAGCCGCCGACCAGCCTGCCGACGACGACACCATGCGCAGCACGTCGCCCGATGCCTGCAGTTGCATGCCGGCGCCGCCCGCGCCCCACAGGGCCAGTGCGGCGCCGTCGAGCCGGCCCTTCAGTGACCAGCGTGAGCGTCCCTGTTCGATCGTGCCGTCCACCCACTGGTAGCGCTGCTCGAAGCGCAGGCTGCTGCCGCCGGGCCCGCACCACAGTCCCTGCACCTGAGCCGGCACCACCCAGCGGTGCAGACGGCTCAGCTTCTCCAGGCCGACCGCCTTGTCGGGCACGTCGACGGTGATCGTCTGGTCAGGCGCCCAGTCGCCCATGTCCCAGTCGTGCGAGACGATGCGCGTCCCCGGCTTCAGTTTCAGCAGCGACGGCCGCAGCTGCAGGTTGAAGTCGGGCAGCAGGTACATGGTGATGACGCTGGCCGGCGCCAGGTCGGTCTTGAACAGGTCCTGTTCCATGAACCGGGTGCGCGATGCGACACCTGCGCGCTCGGCATTGACCCGGCTGCGCTGCACGAGTTCGGGCACGATCTCCACGCCCAGGCCGCTGGCGCCGAAGCGCCGTGCCGCGGTGATGACGATGCGGCCGTCGCCCGAGCCGAGGTCGATGACGTGGTCTTCCTTCGTCACGCCGGCCAGTTCCAGCATCGCCACGGTGACGTGGTCGGGTGTGGTGATGAAGGGCACTTCTTCGGTCACCTGCGCCCGGGCAGGCGTGAGGGCGACGATGGTGGCTGCCGTCAGGAAAGCGGCGAGCGCTGGCATGGCGGTCTGGGCAAGGGCGGGCTTGGGAATGCGCATGGGGGGCATGCTACCGGTTCGGGGCCACAATGCCCCTCATGGCCAGCAGTCTTCTCGCACTCCTCGACGACATCGCCACCGTGCTCGACGACGTGGCGGTGCTCAGCAAGGTGGCCGTCAAGAAGACCGCCGGCGTGCTGGGCGACGACCTGGCGCTGAACGCGCAGCAGGTGGCCGGCGTGGCCTCCGACCGCGAACTGCCCGTCGTCTGGGCCGTGGCCAAGGGCTCCTTCGTCAACAAGGCCATCCTGGTGCCGGCCGCGCTGCTCATCAGCGCCTTCGCCCCCTGGCTGGTGACGCCGCTGCTGATGGTGGGCGGTGCCTTCCTGTGCTATGAGGGCTTCGAGAAGCTGGCCCACAAGTTCCTGCATGCGCCCGACCAGATCGAGGCCGAGAAGCAGGCCCTGAAGCGGGCCGTGACCGACCCCCAGGTCGACCTCGTGGCCTTCGAGCGCGACAAGATCAAGGGCGCCGTGCGCACCGACTTCATCCTCTCGGCCGAGATCATCGCCATCACGCTGGGCACGGTGGCCAGCGCGCCCTTCGCGACCCAGGTGGGTGTGCTGGTGGGCATGGCCATCGCGATGACGGTGGGGGTCTACGGCTTCGTGGCCGGCATCGTCAAGCTTGACGATCTGGGCCTCATGCTCAGCCGCCGCAGCGGCAGCGTGACGCAAGCCGTCGGCCGCGCCATCGTCGGCGCAGCGCCCTGGCTGATGAAGGGCCTGTCGATCGCCGGCACGGCGGCGATGTTCCTGGTGGGCGGCGGCATCCTGGTGCACGGCCTGCCCTTCCTGCACCATGCCGTCGAAGGCCTGGTGGCCGGGCTGGGCACGCTGGCCCGGGCCGTGCTGCCGACGCTGCTGCACGGCGTGGTGGGCATCGTCGCCGGCGCCGTCGTGCTGGGCGCGGTGGTTCTCTTCCAGCGTGTGCGAGGCACGCCCGCCGCGGGCGGCTGAGGGGCTACTTGACGATGCCCAGCAGTTCGACCTCGAACTGCAGCGTCGCGTTCGGCGGGATCACCCCGCCGGCACCGCGCTCGCCGTAGGCGATGGCCGCCGGGCAGGTGAGCTTGGCCTTGCCGCCCACCTTCATGCGCTGCACGCCTTCGGTCCAGCACTTGATGACGCGGTCCAGCGGGAATTCCGCCGGCTTGCCGCGCGAATAGGAGCTGTCGAACTCCTTGCCGTCCGGGAAGCTGCCCTTGTAGTGCACGCGAACGACGTCACTGGCCTTGGGGTTCGGGCCGGTGCCGTCCTTCAGTGCACGGTAGACCAGGCCGCTGCCGGTGACGGTGGCGCCTGCCTCGGCCTTGGCCTTGGCCAGGGCAGCGTCGCCCTGTGCCAGCAGGGAACCGCTGGACGCCGCGAGGGCGAGGGTCAGGAACAGCAGGGGGATGCGAGTCAAGGGCGTCTCCGTCGAGGGGCGTGTGAGGGGCATGAGGGGCCGGCGCGTCAGGGCGCCGGCACGATGCGGTTGGCGAACCAGCGGCCGATCAGGCGTTGCTCGTAGGGCAGCGACGCGGCCATCTGCATGCGCGTGGCCTGATCGAGGTAGGACATGTCGGCGAGCCTTTCTTCGCCGGACTTCAAGGTGCGACCGCCCTGCGTCAGCGTGTAGCGCAGGTTGATGCGCGGCCAGTCGGCGCGGCCGCGCAGCACCCGCACTTCCTGGCCGGTCCTTGTCGGATCGATCTCGCCGGCCAGGTCGACATCGAGCACCTCCAGCCTCAGGGTCTGGCCGTCCGGCAGCTGCGGCGCCAGCGACTGCATGTGCTCCCTGAGCGTGTCCAGTGTGCGCTGCTGCTCGGCGCTGCTGCGGCCGATGTCGGCAAAGCGCTCGGGCTGCACGAAGCTGACCTCGATCTTGCCGGCGGCCATTGCGGTACCGCCGGCGGCCAGCGCGAGCAGGACGGCTGCAGCCTTGCTGGACCGCTTGAGGAGAGCTGGGCGGATCAGGGTCATGAGAAGTCTCCTTGACGTCTTCGGGCCGGGCGGGCGGCCGGCGACCAACGGCAGGCCGCCGGAACCTCTACTTTGCCCAACTTTCCTTCAGGCCGGTGATGCGGTTGATGACCGGCCTGCCAGCGGTGTGGTCCTTGCGGTCGGCCACGAAGTAGCCGTGGCGCTCGAACTGGAACTTGTCGTCGGGCGCCGCCGCAGCCACCGAGGCTTCGACGTAGCCGCTCACCACGCGCAGGCTGGCCGGATTCAGGCTGTCGTGGAAGTCGCGGCCGCCGGCCTCGGGCTGCTCCTCGACGAAGAGTCGGTCGAAAAGTCGCAGCTCTGCCGCCACCGCATCGTGCACCGACAGCCAGGTGATGGTGCCCTTGACCTTCACCGCGTCGGCCCCGGGCGTGCCGCTCTTGGTGTCGGGCACCACGCGGGCCAGCACCGCGGTGATGCGGCCTTCGGCGTCCTTCTCGCTGCCCGTGCATTCCACCACCATGCCGTACTTCAGCCGCACCTTGTTGCCGGGGAACAGGCGGAAGAAGCCCTTGGGCGGCGTCTCGGCGAAGTCGTCGCGCTCGATCCACACCTCGGGACCCAGCTCGAAGCGGCGCAGGCCCAGCTCGGGGCGGTGGGGGTGCGCCGGTGCCTGGCAAGATTCACGGTGCCCCGCGCCGAAGACCTCGGCCCAATTGCTCAGCTTCAGCGGCAGCGGGTCGAGCACCGCCATGGCGCGCGGCGCCACGCCTTCCAGGTGGTCGCGCAGCGCCACGTCGAGCACGCTGTAGTCGACCCAGATGTTGTGCTTGCTGGCGCCGGTCTCTTCGGCCATGCGGCGCACGCTCTCGGGCGTGTAGCCGCGGCGTCGCAGGCCGGCCAGCGTGGGCATGCGAGGGTCGTCCCAGCCGCCGACCACGGCTTCATCGACCAGCGCCTTGAGCTTGCGCTTGCTCGTCATCACGTAGGTCAGGTTCAGGCGGCCGAACTCGTACTGCTTCGGCAGCGGGTGGGCCAGCAGCCCGGCCTCGGCCAGGCGTTCGAGCAGCCAGTCGTAGAACGGCCGCTGGTCCTCGAACTCCAGCGTGCAGAAGCTGTGCGTGATGCACTCCAGCGCGTCCTCGATCGGGTGCG
>LNFM01008132.1_pt1 | contig 15995 bp, 13 predicted proteins | sample 596031 | NCBI WGS metagenome assembly LNFM01 (sample SAMN04254537, study PRJNA301005) | activated carbon metagenome | isolation source: dual media filters at the Ann Arbor, Michigan drinking water treatment plant | place: USA: Ann Arbor | reverse complement strand
CCCGTGCGCTCGCCCTTTCCGACCGTGGCCCATCCCAATCAGCTCGAGTCGCTGCGCCCTATCGAGGCTTTTCTCTCGAACCCGACGCTGCAACAGCGGTTCTACGGCGACCTGCGCTGGGCCAGCGGCGGCGGCGCGCGCGTGCAGTTCGCGTGGATGTTTACGACGCAAACGACGACGCAGGACCTCATCGACGCCTACAAGGGTTTGCGCGGCGAGGGACGGCTGCGCGCGCTCTCGACGGTGCCGACCAACTTCAGGCTCGCCCGCGCGACCTCGCAGAGCACAGGAGGCTGCACGCCTTCGCGTACGCCGTACATCGTCACACGCACACAGTTTCAAGCGGTGGCGCGCGAGCTGGTGCCCGCCTTGGGGTTCAGCGGCGCCCTCGCTGACGCGCTGATCGCGTCCTTCGACTGGATCGAGTACGCCGCGGTCGCCACGTACGACTCGCCCTGGCTGTTTCGCGAGCGACGGCCCGGTCAGCCAGACTCGATCCAGTGGGACCTCGACGCGGTCGAGCGCGGCAGCGTCGCGTCGGACAAGGTGCAGCTCTGGGTGTTCGTCCCGCGGACGACGGCGACGGCGCGACCGCCGTTTCCCGTGGCGTTTCACCCGCACGGCTACAGCGTCGGCAACTACGAGGCGCTCGCGTACGCTGGGTACTTCGCGCGCCAGGGGTACGCTTCGATCACGGTCAACGCGCCCTCGCACGGATTTTCGCTGTCGGGGGCGCAGATCTCCGCGGCGCGCGCGCTGTTCGCGGGACAGTGCCTATCGCCGCTCGTCAACGCCGCGCTCGCGGGCCGTGCGCGCGACGCCAACGGCGACGGAACCACCGATTCGGGCGCAGATTTTCTGACCGCGCAGATCTTTCGAACGCGCGACATGGTCCGGCAGACCGTCGTCGATTACATGCAGCTCGTGCGGTACATGCGCGACCCAGCGTGGTCGCAGCCTGGACCCGACGATCACAACGAAGACGGTCGCCCCGACGCGCCCGGTGACTTCAACGGTGACGGCGTCATCGACGTGGGCGGGTTTCGTGCAGACGGATCGCCGGCAGAGTTCGCGCTCTGGGGACCGTCGCTCGGCGGGATCACCTCGTCTGTGCTCGGCGCGGTGGATCCGTCCTTCACCGCGGTCGCGCCCGTGTCCGGCGGAGGAATCCTCTCGGACATCAGCGCTCGCTCGATGATCGGCGCCGTTCGCGGCGCGGTGTTGCTGCCCACGATGGGGCCCGTGATCGTCGGCGTCCGGCCGCAGGATCGCCCGCCGCGCAACGGCAAGACCTACACGTCCTGCACGCAGAACGCGATCTCGACGCGGTTCATCGTGCAGGACGGCAACGACGTCGGCGAGCTCGAGTTTCGTTGCAGCCCCGAGATCGAGGCCGGCGACGATGTGCGTGTATTCAACGAGGCGACGCTGCAGCGTCGTTGCACGAGGGTCGACAGCAACCGGCAGTTCTTCTTGCCGGTCCCCGCGGATCGCGGCGACCCGCTCACGATCGAGATCTTTCGCGGCCGCGCGATGGTCGACTACGAGCGCTGCGACCTGCAGCAGGGCGCGGTCCGCAAGAACGACATCCGTAGCTACCTCGTCTACGAGGGCGACTGCGACGTCGGCTGCGGGCACATCCCGGACGCGCCCGAGTCCGCGCCCGCGCGGATGGCAGCCTTGCGCCGCGGGCCGCAGCTCGCGCGTCTCACGGCGCCAGCCGCCGGCGTCGGCCTCCGTCGACAGACCGCCGCGATCCGCAGGTTCTTGCAGCTCGCGCAGGCGGGGCTCGATCCGGGAGACCCGGCGAACTACGCGCCGCTGTTCTCGATTCGTCCGTGGGACGGTCGCGTCAGACCGCTGTTCTTCTCGACCACCGCGGGCGACGACATCGTCCCGATCAGCACTGGAATCAGCTTCGCGCGCGCCGCGGGCCTCGTCCCCTTCATGACGGAGCGGACCGGCACCGAGCTCGACGAGCACTACATGCCCCAGGCGATCTCGCGAAACTACAACGGCCGATCCGCGGCGCAGCTGTTGGTCGACAACTTCGTCGGCGAGGGAATTCCCGAGTTCAATCGCTTTCCGGTGCCCGGCGGACGGATGGACATGGTGTTCGACGCGTACGACCTCGACGAGGGCCGGCAGCGGTTCGGCGAAGCGACGCTCGCGCCACCGTTGCGCATGGCGCGCGTGGTCTCGAGCACGCGCGGCGCCGAAGACGACCTCGATCAACGATGGAGCCCGCGGCAGGGCGACGGGATGAGCGCGTTCGTCAACGCGTACATCGAGCCCCGAGGGACGCACGTGTTCTTGCCGAGCGACCCGTCGCAGCCGTTCGACATCGGGCTGTACATGACCAACCTCGTCGCGCGGTTTCTCGCGACGAAGGGCACCGACCTGCCGTACGTCACCGATCCGATGGGGCATCACTGCATGGCGACGAGCTCGTGCAGCTGGCTCCCTCGAACGCCGTAACCGTCCGACAGGCACGACGCGTTTTCAGCGACGGAGCGCTCGATACCGACTACACGCCGCCCCCTCGGCGGCGCGGCTCGGTGCGCGGTGGCGGTGGCGGTGGCGGCGGTGGCGGCTCGGGCGCGAGGTCCGCGAACCACTCGTATTGCCGCGGATGATCGAGTCGATTGGACTCGAAGACCACCGTTCCGTCGCTCGCGTAGAGCGTCTCGATTCCGTCGCTGCGCACAGCGCAGACGAACGGACCCTTGCCGGCCGCGACCGTCATCTCGACGGCGTGCACGCCGCTCCCGCCGAGGCTCTCGCGCGGCCTGACGTTGGAGCCGTGAATCGTAAACGTCGCGATCACCAGGCTCTTGTCACGGAGCATCCGGACGCTCTCGGTGTTCCACCGCGTGTACACCACGTCTTTGTCACGGTTGCCGCTGCCGCTGTTCTCCCACTCGCGCAGCCCGATTCGAATATCCGCACCACTTTTCACCGCCTCGACCAGCTTCTCGAGGCTCCCCTTCTCGCGAAGTACGACCTCGCCGTTCTTGTTGTGCACAGCGTTTGCGAAGACGAGTTTCCAGATCATGTGAGCGTGTTTCCTCCGTCGATTCGAGCGAGGCTGCCGACGACCACTGGCTCCAGCGCGCGTCGTGACCGACTGCTCGTACACCGGACGACGCCCCCGCAACAATGCCCCGCCCCGAAGCTGCAGCGGCAATCGCGCGGATCGACGCTGTTTGGTCCATGGACGGGCGTGAGCGACGAAAGGAACGAGTCCGGTCGGACAGAGGGCCGGCGCGGTTCATCACAGCGATCCCTGGGCAGCGCGTGGGCGTTCATCGCCCCAGTGACGAAGGGAGAGCGCTCCGCTCATCGCGACAGACGCCATCATCGCCACCGCGCCGAGCAGCACGAACACTGGAGAGGGGCCGAGGTACACCTCGCCCAAGATGCCCGCGGGCATGAGGAGGCCCGCGATGACGAGCGAAGCCGGGACCGTTCGCGCGCGGTCGCTCCCCGTCGTCAACCTCGCGAGCACGAAGCCGAGGGCGAGGTTGAGCAGTGAGAAGAGCGCGCCGTGTACGTGCGCGAGGCGGGCTTCGAACTGCTTTCCGATCGAGTCGCTGGCGACCCAGGCTGCGCGGTCCGGGGCGAAATCGCGCAGGTCAATTAGCACGAAGCCGGATAGCATGAAGCCGTCCATCACGAGCAGCCGGACGCCAACATTGTAGCGCCCGGTCTTCATTCGTGATGCTCCTCTCCCCGACCCATGCGGTGCACCAGCAACACGAGGTCGGTCTCCGCTTCGGATACGTTCGAGGAGAGCTTCACTTCTACGCGGACTACGTGCGCGGACGGTGCATGAAAACGCGTATCGGCGTGAAGCCAAGCGGAGAATTCGAAATCGAGACCGTGAATCGCGGCGACGCAGCCACGCGCTGGATCGCGCAGCTCACGGCCGTCGCAACTGGCGTTTCGGCCGCGGCGAATTGGGCAAAGCGTGGGGGCGTTGATGAGAGCGCCGTTGACCTCGGACGTGTGGGCGGTGGACGTCGAAACGACGGGGCTCGATTCGCGGGCGCGCATCGTCGAAGTGGCTGCCGTTCACTCGCGTGAGGGCTCGATCGTCGAGCAGTGGAGTGCGGTCATCGGCGAGCCAGACGAGCGCGGGCACCTCGATGTGAGAGCGGTACTGCGGGCGCCAGGCGAACGCGTGCGAGACCTTCCGGTAGTGATGCACAACGCGGGGTTCGACCTGCGCTTGCTCAGCGTCGAAGCGCAGCCCGTGGCGGTCAACAACCCGATTCGCCCCTCGCTTTGCACGCTGAGCGTCGCGCGGCGCGTGCTTGTTGGGCTGCCGTCGTACGACTTCGGCGCCGTCGAGCGCGCGGTCGGGCGGACGTTTGCGATCGAGCACCGCGCGCTGCCCGACGCGTTGGTGACAGCGCGCGGATATCAGCGGCTGCGGAGCATGTAACGACACTAACGGACATAAGAATGGAGGTGTCCGGGATTTCGTTGTTCGCTCTCGGACGAGCGGGTGTACGGTTGCTCTCGGGCTGACGGGATGAAAGGATCGCCAACGCGAGACCAGTTCTGGGGGAAGCTCACGCGAGCAACGAGCTCACGCGATTCTCCGGTGGTCGAGTGGCACCCACTCGTTCATCACTGCGCCGATGTAGCGGCGGTCACTGAGGCGTTGCTGGCAAATACGAAGCTCGGCCGCCGACTCGCTCGCATCGCGGGCGAAGAAGAACTGAGCGAATCCACGATCGCACAACTCTGTGCGATCGCGGCCCTGCACGATATCGGCAAGTGTTGTCATGGATTTCAGAACAAAGCATTCAACAGCGGCGTGCGCGCGGGGCATGTCGGCGAGGCCGCGTGGCTGCTCGTCGAGCGATTGAACAGCCCGACGCTGCAGGCCCAGCTGCCCATCGTCGACATCTGTGGGTGGCATCGAGAGAGCGATCTCGCGCTTTGGTTTGCTGCGATCAGCCACCACGGACGCCCGGTCGATGTTCGAGCCTGCCCCGAGTCCGGGTATCACTGGGACGCCGACGATCAGCGCGATCCCTATGCGGGTCTTCGCGCGTTGAGTGACGCAGTTCGGCGTTGGTACCCGCTCGCGTTCAGAGACGGCGAGCCGCTTCCAAACGCGAACGAGTTTCAGCACGCGTTCGCGGGCTTGGTGATGCTCGCGGACTGGCTCGGGTCGAATCGCGACGCTGCACTCTTCGCATACGCAGACCGCATCGACGACGAGCGGATCGACTTCGCTCGCGACCGTGCTCGACGTGCACTCGCGCTTGTTGGGCTCGACGTGACCGTCGCTCGGACGAGGGTCGAAGGGATCAGCGCTGCGTTGGCGTTCGAGAGAATCAAGCCGCCCGAGGTGGATCGGCCCAACGCGATGCAACAGCAGGTTGGCGAGCTCGGGGGCTCAGCCGGACCAGCCGTCACGGTCTTGGAGTCCGAGACAGGATCGGGCAAGACAGAAGCAGCGCTGCTGCGATTCGTACAACTGTTCTCCGCGGGTGAAGTCGACGGGATGTTCTTCGCACTGCCGACGCGAACGGCGGCGACGCAGCTCTTCGAGCGTGTCCGCAACAGCGTGGCGCGCGTGTTCGAAGACGAAGAGCAGCGACCGCCGACGTTGCTCGCGGTCCCTGGGTATATGCGCGTCGACGACCGATCGGGCCGAATGCTCACGGGGTTCGAAGCGCTTTGGAACGACGACCCCAAACGCGTGTTTCGCTTTCGAGGCTGGGCCGCGGAGAACAGCAAGCGCTACCTCGCGGGCGCCATCATCGTCGGCACCGTCGATCAAGCGTTGCTGTCATCCCTCTCCGTAGAACACGCACACTTGCGCGCGACCGCGCTCAGCCGACTCTTGCTGGTCGTCGACGAGGTGCATGCGTCGGACGCGTACATGAGCTGCCTGCTCGAGCGAGTGTTGGGCGCCCACTGTCGCGCGGGCGGACACGCACTGCTCATGTCCGCGACGCTCGCGACCGACGCGCTCGAACAGTGGATCGCAGCAGCCGGAGCGCCCTCGCCGACGAGCGCACCGAGGGGAAGTCGCGTCCCGCTCGCGGAAGCGCTCGTTCGCCCCTACCCCGCCATCACCCACTGGGAGCGAGGCACGCGCGCAACCCCGAAACAGCTCGTGGGTGCTCGTGACCGTGGTCCGATTCACTGCGCGCTCGAGCCATGGATCGACGACGACGCGAAGATCGCCGCAGAAGCGATCGGCGCCGCACAGCAAGGAGCGCGCGTCGTGATCCTGCGCAACACGGTCAACGCGGCGATCGCCACGCAACGCGCGCTCGAAAGGGTGGCGTCCGAGCGCAACGCGACGGCCGCGCTGTTCTGTATCGACGATCAGCCGACGCTGCATCATTCGCGCTTCGCTCGCGAGGACCGCGAGCGGCTCGATCGCGCGCTCGAAGCGACCTTCGGAAAGAACAGCACGCGACGGGGCGTCGTCATCGTCGCGACGCAGACGATTCAGCAGAGCCTCGATATCGACGCTGATCTGATGTTTACGGACATCTGCCCGATGGACGTGTTGCTTCAGCGCATCGGACGCGTGCACCGCCACGTCCGCGACCGCGTCGCCGGTTGCGAGCGAGCGCGGATCATCGTGCTCGTCCCTCAAGAGGGCAACGTCGAGCGCTATCTGCCCGAACGTGTCCGCGTTCGCCGCAACGGGCTGGGTGGCGGATCGGTGTACACCGACCTTCGCGTGGTGCAAGCCACGATCGAGGTGTTGCGGTCGCTCGACGGCGGGGTTCTCTCGATCCCGAAGGACAATCGCCGACTCGTGGAGAACGCGCTTCATCGGGAAGTGCTCAAGCCCTTCAGTGAGCGAAGCGAGCACTGGAAGCGGCACGCCAACGGCTCGTTGGGCGCGATGCTTGCCGATCGACGCGTCGCGGATTTCGGAGCGCTCAGGAGGGACAAGAGCTTTGGCGAGTTCTCGTTTCCCACCGACAGCGACGACAAGCTGCTCGCGTTTCGAACGCGGCTCGGTGAAGAGGATCGCGAGGTCGAGTTCGACGGCGTCGTGAAGGGCGCGTTTGGGCAGCCGATCAAACGGATGCGGATTCCCGCGTGGATGAGCCGAGACGTCGTGACGAGACCCGACGGGTCGATCGCGGTCGTGGTCGACGATCTTGGCAAAGACCGCCTGCGACTGACAATCGGCGAAGTGCAGTTCGCGTACGATCGGCTCGGCCTTCGCTGGGACGACGAAGCCGACGAAAGGGGTGTCGTTGATGACGAGTGACGTTTCGCTCAACGTTTTGGAGGATCCAATCATCGGCGTCGAGCTCGCGGATGGGAGCCGCGCGCGCGAGTCGCTGACCGCGGTCCTCGCGCGATGTTCGCGCGGAGAGGAACTCGAGTTCACCGCGCTGCAAGCTCACCAGCAGCACGGCTGGTATGCGTTCTTGGTGCAGGTCGCGGCGATCGCGTGCCAGCGAGCGAGCATTTCGGGCGCCGCAGATCACGACGAGATGCAGTGGCGTGAGATGCTGCTCGAGCTCACCAGCGGCGACACTCGCCCGTGGAGCTTGGTGGTCGACGATTGGACGCAGCCTGCGTTGCTGCAACCACCGATGGCGCGCGAACGATTCGCAGACCTCGAGCGCGTCGTGAGCGAAGCGGACGTGCTCGACGTGCTCGTCACCAGTAAGAACTTCGACGTGAAGTCCACGCGAATCGCCGCGCCGACGCCCGAGCACTGGCTCTATGCGCTCGTGTCGCTCCAGACGATGTCGGGATACACCGGGCCGACGTACTACGGCATAGCTCGGATGAACGGAGGCAGCGCGACTCGCGTCGCCGTTGGCCGCGCGCCCGGGCTCGGCTGGGGTCGACGGTTCGTTCGCGACGTCGAGGCATGGCTGCGCGAGCGCGGCCGGCTTCTCGACCAGTTCGGCTTCAGCGACGACGGTCTCGCGTTGCTGTGGCTCGTCCCGTGGGATGGGGCCGTTTCGATCTCACATGAAGAGCTCGACCCGTTCTTCGTCGAGGTGTGCCGTCGGATTCGACTGCAGCGGACAGAGCGCGGGATCGTGGCGCGATACAAAGGCGTCGAAGAGACGCGCGTCGCCGGATTCGAAGGAGGCGCGACGGGGGACCTTTGGTCTGCTGCTTCGGCGGACGGAATCTTCACGCTCTCAGGGCGTGGATTCGACTACGAGATCGCGCAGAAGCTCCTGCTCCAAGCGGACTATCGTTGTGCCGCGCTCGAAGCGACAGGAACCGACGAGGACCCATGGTTCATCGCTCGGGGACTCGCGCGGGGCCAAGGCAAGACCGAGGGCTACCACGAGCGAGCCATCCCGATTCCGCGCCAGATCGCGCCGCGGTTGGGCGTACCGTCAGAGCGGGAGCGATTGGCACAGCTCTCGACCAGCCGCGTGCAGGCTGCGGACGTTGTGCGCCGCTCGGTGCTCTATCCCGCAATCACCCGTCTGCTCGTCGGCGGTCGAGAGAAGCAGAAGGCGCGCAGCGATCAAGCGAGGGAGTGGACGCAGGCGTTCAGCGCCGAGGTCGATCGAGTGTTCTTCGACTCGCTGTTCGCGGCGATCGACCAGCCGAAGGAAGAAGCGAACGCGCAATGGCAGCGTCGCTTGCTGGCCATCGGGTGGGCGGTCCTTCAGCGTGCGATCAACAGCGTCCCGATGGCTGGGGCGACGCGATGGCGCGCGGTGACCGCGGCCGAGTCGATGTTCGCGGGTTGTGCAGCCAAGAATTTTCCAGGCGTTCGCTGGGGAGATTGAGCGATGACAGAGACATCAACGACCGAGCAAGACAAGGCGCGCGGAGGCTACGGCGCGATCACGGACGCTGTGGTTCGCGCGATCCAACGAATGGGCGCGGGCGATCGCGCAGCGCTTCGACGCGCCGTGCACGGAGTCCCCGGGGCGGCGTTCTGGCGAATCGCGTTCGACGTCCTCGAACCGATGCGCGCGCTTCGATCACCGGACGCGAGCTCGCGCGACTCGCAGGAGAGCACGTGGTCCTCGCTGATCGCGCTGCTCGAGCCCGTAGCCGAACAACACTCACCACTGCTGTCTGCGGGCATGGTGCTGGGAGACAGGCTCACCGAAGCGCGCTTCGAAAAGCTGCTGCGCGCCGAAGGCGAAGTGCTGATCGACGAGCTGCGTGGCGCGCTACACCGGCTGCACGCTGATCGCGCACGCTTCGACGCACGGTTCGTCGTCGCGTTTGTTCTCAGCGTCGGTCAACGCGACGAGGAGTCCGTGCGCCGCGCGGTGGCACGGGACTACTACCGGGCCCGTGCCCAGGCGAAGAAGTGATCGTTCACAAGGGAGAGGAGTTCGATTCGATGGCTAGCCGCTTTCTGCAAATTCACACACTCACGTCCTACCCGGCAGCGCTGCTCAACCGGGATGACGTCGGGTTCGCCAAGCGCATCCCGTACGGTGGCGCGATCCGCACACGCATCTCGTCGCAGTGCCTCAAGCGTCACTGGCGGACCTTCGAAGGCCCGCACGCGATACGCTCCATGAAGGAGGTGCAAGACGCGGGGACGGTTCGATCGCGCGAGACCTTCGAGCGCTTCGTCGTGCAGCCGCTCATCGCGCAGGGACTTGATGCGGGCGCGGTGCGCGAGGTCGTTCGCGGGCTCATGGCGAAGGTGCTCACCGCAGGCAAGTCCGAGGACGAAGAAGAGAGCAAGCCTGCGAAGAAGGGATCCAAGACGGAGAAAGTCGCGAAGAAGGGCGCAAAGGCCGCAGAAGAGCCTGCCGAACCTGCGGACGACTCTTCGACCGACGCGCCGTCAGTAGCGACTGCGCGGACCGAGCAAGTCACCGTGCTCGGCGCCAAGGAGGTCGACTATCTCCGGTCTGTCGCGGCTGACGCCGTTCGCGCGATCGAGGGAAAACCACACACAGGCAAGGCGTTCGCAGATTGGTTCAAAGCGCAGGACAAGGACTTCAAGAAGAACCTCGCGGCTGTAGTCCCTGCGGGCGGCGTCGAAGCCGCCATGTTTGGTCGCATGGTGACGAGCGACATCCTCGCGCGCGTCGATGCGTCGGTACGTGTCGCGCACGCGTTTACCGTGCACGAGCAGCAGGAGGAGAGCGACTACTTTTCTGCGGTCGACGATCTCGCTTCACAGGATGGCGAGCTCGGCTCGGGACACATCAACAACAGCGAGCTGACATCGGGGCTGTACTACAGCTACGTCGTGGTCGATGTCCCTACGCTCGTGTCCAACCTCACGGGCGCGCCACAGCGCGAGTGGTTGAGCGCCGATCGAACGCTCGCGAGCAAGCTCGTGGAGTCGCTCGTTCATCTCGTCGCGACTGTCACTCCAGGCGCAAAGCTGGGTTCGACCGCGCCGTACGCGTACGCCCAGTGTGTGCTCGTCGAAGCAGGCGACGCGCAGCCTCGCTCGTTGTCCGGGGCGTTTCTTGATCCTGTCTCGCTTCGCGGCGACGTGCTGCGCAACGCCTATGCGGCGCTCAGAGAGCAGGTCACCGAGCTCGATCGCATGTACGGTCGCGAGGGAGAGCGCTGGATCACCGCGCTCCGCACGAATGGCAGCCTCGACGCGGTCGCCGAGTTCATCAGCGGCGAGGCCAAAGCGCCCGCAATCGACGTCCTCGCAGCGCGCGCCGCAAGCGCGGTGAAGGGCTGAGCTGTGGAACGGGTGCTCATCGTTCGTCTCGCTGCTCCGACGATGTCGTTTGGCGGGGCGTTGGTCGACGCGATCGGCATGACCACCGAGCGCGCGCACCGCTCGATGCTCGTCGGGCTTTTCGGCAACGCGATCGGCTACGACCACGCAGAAGTCGAGCGGCTGCAACGTCTTCAAGAGCGGATTCGTTTCGCGGTTCGGCAAGACCGCGCAGGCGAACTGCTGCGCGACTACCAGACCATCGACTTCGATCAGCCTCACCTCCCCGTGGGTGGCTGGACGACGCGCGGCGCGGTCGAAGAGCGCAAGAACGCCGACAAGAAGACCGGGACGCACATTCGCGAGCGCTACTACCTCGCGGACGCTGAGTACGTCGTCGCGGTTCGGCTGCTCGCGCCCAGCGAAGCGCCGACGATCGATGACCTCGCCCACGCGCTGCAGCGACCAGCGCGTGCGCTGTTCATTGGCCGTGCGTGCAATCTGCCATCGCGCCCGCTGTTCGACTCGATCGTGCAGGCGCCGTCGCTGCACGACGCGCTCGGCATGGTGCCGTTTGTGCCGCGCGCAAACGAACGGCGCGCCACACATGAAGGCATCGACCTCGACCAGTTTTTTCACAGCGATCTATCGCAGGAGGCTGAAGCGCACGAGGGCGAACACGACGAGCACCGATCGCTGCGCGCGTGGTGGTCGCCGGGAGATGGTCCGAACGCAGCGGTGATCACTCACGCGGTGACGGACGAGCGCGACTGGCGCAATCAGATCGTGGTCGGCCGACGCACGCTGTACGAGGGCACCGTTCGGGCGCGTGTCGCCCGCGCGACGCTGCCGAGTCGGTGGCGCATGGAGGCACGCTCGTGAGCAACTCTCTCTCGATGATGCGAGCGACGCTGCGTACGCAAGATGTGCTACGTTTGGCGAAGCTCCGACGGCTCCCGCTCTTCGATGCAGACCTCGGGTACTTCGTGCACTGCGCGCTCGGCGAACTGTTCGGTGAGGAAGCACCGTCGCCGTTCCGATTCGAAGAGCGCGACGAAACGGTGATCGTGCTCGGGTACACCGACCGTGACGCGAGCGCGCTCGCGCTTGCTGCGAGCGAGAGGAGTCGGCTCGAAGGTGCGCCAGCGATCCTCGCATCGCTCGTCGAGCACGCGCAGATCGCGACGCGAGCGCTCCCAGCGACATGGCGGAGCGGCGCCCGGTATTCGTACGCAGTCCGGGCGTGTCCCGTCGTGCGCAACCACGGCGGCGCACGCACGGGGCAACGCACGCGAGAAGAGGACATCTTTGTTTCGGCGTGCCGCGCGCAGAACGATCGCGACGGCGTGGCGCCGACCGACGGCGCGCAGTCGCATTGGAAGACCGCTGTGGACCGCGCGGCGGTGTACGCCGATTGGCTGCGCGGACAGGTGGCGCGACACGGCGGCAACACGACGATCGAGAGCGTGTCGATGACGTCGTTCATGCTCGACCGGCTGATCCGACGAGGGTCGCCTGAGGACAGCGCCCGCCCGTCGACGCGAAAGGCAGCGCACAGCACCCGCCCCAACGCCGTGCTCGAAGGAACGCTCACCGTGGGTGACCCCGACGCGTTCGCGCGGCTGCTCGCGCGCGGGATCGGGAGGCACCGGGCGTTTGGCTTCGGGATGCTGCTGCTGAAGCCCGCGCGGTGAGGTCGTTGCTGAGCGCTGTGATCCAACGTACGACCGAGGCACTGACTCGATGACAACAGACAACGCCGAGGAGTTTTCCGCTCCGCTCACGATTCGCCTCGAGAATTTTCGCGGGGTGCGAAGCGCCTCGTGGACGCCCGAGGGGATGTGCGCGCTGGTCGGCCCCAACGGAAGCGGCAAGTCGTCGGTGCTCGCGGGCTTTCTGTTCATGCACTATGCGCTGAAGCGAACGCTTCGCGACGCGATCAACACCAGCGGCGATCGCTGGACGCTTCGCCACATCGACGCTCAGACGAGCGCTGTTCGTCTCACGCTCTCGGACGCACACGTCTCGTGGTCGATCTCGATCGAGAGCGACAGCAACAACCAGCTTCGTTCGTTCGAAGAGCGCGTGATGGTGGACGGCGCGGTGCAAGACCTTCACGCGAGCACCGGGCTGTACTCGCTGGGGTCGCTCGACAGCGAACTGCGGCTGAAGAACGTGTTTCACGCGGACCCTCCAGTGCTCGCGCGCATCGAGGCGTTTCGCGCGCGTGTGGCGAGCATCTCTGTGTTCAAGCCGTGGCCGACGGAGCAGTTTCGTCGCAGCCCGACGTCCGACGCGCACGATGACAGCAAGCGGCTCGCGCACGACGCGAGCAACGTCGCGGCGGTGCTGAAGTCCTGGGAGGAGTACGAACACCGAGAGAAGCTCGAGTGGGTGCGTGATGCGCTGACCGCGATCTATCCGACGACGATCGGGTACATCGACGCGAAGCAAGAGAGCACGTCCAAGTTCGTGCGGTGCTTCCTCGCTGGCGACAGGACGCGGTGGCTGCCGCTCAGCGCGATGTCGAGCGGAGCGCTGAGCGCGCTGTTCACGCTCGTCGCCGTGGCGGGCGCTCCGAAGGGGGCCACGCTGCTGTTCGACGAAGCCGACAACAGCCTGCACCCCGCGGCGCTGCGGCACCTTCTGCGCGTCGTGAAAGAGCGCGCGGATGCGCAGGACGTCACGGTCTGCTTCGCGACGCACTCCGTCGTGGCGTTGGATTTCTTCAACGATGACCCGGACGCGGTGTGGGTCGCCGATGCGCAGCGCGGGGTCGAGCGATTGACGGATCTGCTCGACCCGCACTGGCTGCAGACATTCAAGCTCGGAGCGATCTACGGCTCAGCGTTCGGCCAGCAGACGCCGAGCGCCGCGTCTTCAGAAGAGAAGCGCGAGCCATGACCGCGACGAGGGTGGGCTTGATCGTGACGGGAGAGGCCGAAGCGCTCGGGTTCGCGGTGGCGTTGCAGCAGTTGTGGCCCGTGGACGTCGCGACATTCGAAGTACTTCGCAACCACGAGGATGAAACGCGCCACAAGTACGAAGCGTTCACCACGAGCAAGGTCTCCATCGAGACGGTGAGCGCGCTGCGTGCCAAAATCGAAGCGGTCGCGGGGACGCGCGCTGCACGCGTCGACGCGCACATCGACCGGCTCGTGCAGGGCGTGTTCTTTCATTGCTTTCCGCTGAAGCGTCGCGGCGCGATGGACTACGTCGTGGTGATCGACGACTTGGAGTTGGTGAACCGCGGCAACGAGCGAGCGGTGCTCGACGTGGTTCGCGCTGCGGTGGAGCGCGCCGCAGCTTTGGGCAAGTGGAGCGACTCCGTGCGGCAGGACGTGCGAGAGAGAGCGTCGTTTCACTTGCTCGATCCGATGCTCGAGGCTTACTTTTTTGCGTCTCCGTCGACGATGACTCCCATCGCAAGTAGCCTGGGCCGAGTCATCCCCCACCCGCAGCTCGTCCAGGGACGAAGCTGCGAGCGCTTCGAGGTGTCGACTTCGGACGCACCGTTCTTCGCGACGCCGGGCGAGTGCCCTCGCTTTCGAAAGTCCGAGGACCGAAAGTGCCCGTGGCGGGCGACCGAGGGACAATCGCTCGCGGAGCACCCGAAGAAGTACCTGCAATACCTGTGTCGCGCGGGTGCGCCCAACGGGTTTTGCACGGACTACCGAGAGACGCAGGAAGGTGCGACGGCGTTGCGCGTGTTGGATTGGGCGGCGGTGTTCGCGCGAGGCGCGCCGTATCTGCACGCGCTGATCGAGGACCTCGAAGCCATGTTGGGACCGCCACCGAGTGGTTCGTTGGTGCCTGTGGGTGAAGCCGTCGCGCTCACGTCGCTCGCGTCGCGCGAGCAGCGGCCCGAGCTGGATCGCGTGTTGCGCAACGTGTGATGGAGGCGGTGAGCGGCGATGTTGAAAGGTCGGCTAGGGCTCGATACGGCGAGGGTTCCGCAGGCCGACCGGCACCGGGTGCTTTGGCTCGGGCGGGGAAACCTGGTGGTGGACGCAGGCACGCTGCGCTTCGTCACGGCGGGCTACGACGACCTGCCGGCTGGAGACTATGCGCTGCCGTTTCAAACGGTGTCGTGCATCGCGCTGCAGCCGGGGGCAACGATTTCGCACGACGCGCTGCGGCTGTGCGCGCGACACGGGACGGGGGTGATCGCGACCGGCGAAGCGGGCGTGCGGTTGTATGCGTCGATGCCGTTCGGGCCGGACAGCTCGAAGCGGGCGCGGCGGCAGGTCGAGGATTGGTCGGACGCACATCGCAGGACGCTGGTCGCGCGGAGGATGTACGCGTGGCGGTTGGGGGAGCTGTTTCCCGATGCGGACATCGAGGTGCTGCGCGGGATGGAGGGCGCGCGGATGAAGCAGACATACAAGCGGCTGGCCGAGCAGTTTGGCGTCGCGTGGGGCGGCCGTCGGTTCGACCGGCAGAACCCTGACAACACGAACATGGCGAACGCGGCGATCAACCACGCTTCCTCCGCGGTCTACGGCCTCTCCCTCGTCGCGGTCGCCATCACGGGAACGATTCCTCAGCTCGGCTTCATCCACGAAGACAGCGGCCACTCGTTTGCGTTGGACATCGCGGATCTGGTTCGCGATCGCGTGACGCTTCCGATCGCCTTCGGCGCGGCGCAGCGACCGCGGCGACCGGACGAGACGCTCGAGCGCGCCGTGCGCAAGACCGCGGTGAGCGTGTTTCGGAAAGAGAAGGTGGTCGAGCTGATGATCGACCGAATCAAGGAGTTGTTCGGTGACGACGATGACGCTGGTAGTGACGCGCAACGTGCCTGATCGCTTTCGGGGTTTTCTCGCGTCGGTGATGTGCGAGGTGACGCTGGGCGTGTACACGTCCGTGCAGATGCGCACGGGAGTTCGCGAGCGCGTGTGGACCGTGTTGTGCGACTGGTTCGGGGCCGAGAGCGAGCCGAACAGCGCCGTCGTGATGACCTGGCCCGACGCGAGCGCGCCGGGGGGACAGGCGTTTCGGACGCTGGGGATTCCCAAGGTCGACCTGCGCGAGCACGACGGTATGGTGCTCGTGCGCTGCGAGCTCACCGCCGAGACGCGCAGGACGCTCGACATTCACGAAGAGCGCAATCGCCCGCGCGAGCCCGCGCGCGAAGTCGTGGGAGAAGAGTAAGAGGGAGGTCGGCGCACCGCGCCGTCGATCTTTGACAACGAGCGCCCCGCGCCTCGCGCCACTGCGGCAGCGAGCGCGAGGCTGATAAGAAACGACCGGCGCGACAACCATGTCGCGGTCGGCGAAACCTGCTATGCAAAGAGGTCTGAGAGGCTGCCCCGCACACGCGGGGATCGACCCGAACGCGGGGACTCCCGCTTCTATTGCGGGC